>Ga0081455_10008494_pt1 | contig 10670 bp, 12 predicted proteins | sample TabmetS3T2R1_FD_70207 | JGI IMG/M metagenome (GOLD analysis project Ga0081455, IMG submission 70207) | Tabebuia heterophylla rhizosphere microbial communities from the University of Puerto Rico - S3T2R1 | ecosystem: Host-associated > Plants > Roots > Rhizosphere ... | reverse complement strand
AGCGCGATTCCGATGTCCATGCCCAGCATGGTCACGACCGGCAGCAGCGCGTTGCGAAGGATGTGCGAACGCATGACCGTGGTCTCCGGAGCGCCCTTCGCTCGAGCGGTCCGCACGAAGTCCTCGTTCATGGTCTCCATCACGTTCGCGCGCACCATCCGGACGTAGAGGGCTGCGAAGAGGATGGCGAAGGTCGCCCAGGGCAGGATCATGTGCCACGCCCAGTCGACGATGCCGCCGCAGCCGAGGCCTTGCGGTGGGTTGAACGCGTCGCAGTAGCCGGTGATCGGCGTCCACCCCAGCTTGGCGCCGAAGAAGTACGAGAAGATCAGCCCAATCCAGACCGGGTGCGCGGAGACCCCGATCAGGACGAAGACCATCGCCGCTCGATCTAAGAGCGAGCGCGGGCGGAGCGCGGAGAGGATCCCGACGCTGAGCCCGATCATCATCCAGAGGATCGCGCCGCCGAAGACGAGCGATGCCGTCACCGGTGCTGCGTCCTTGATGATCGAGTTGACCGACTGCTCGGTGATGTACGACTTGCCGAGATCCCTGTGGATCACGAGTCGCTCGAGAAACTTTTCGTACTGGATGACGATCGGCCTGTCGAGCGCGAGCTCCTTCCGGGCCTGCTCGAGGCACTCGGTGCGCGCCCGCTCCCCACCGCAGATGATCCGCTCTGGGTTCGAAGGCGCGAGGAAGAAGATCACGTAGGTGACGAGCGTCACCGCGATGAACAAGAAGACGGCCCAGAGAAGGCGCCGGATCAGGAACCGAAGCATCTTGATCTGTCCTCCCGCGTAACCATGGAATTTCGGAACATTAGCTCAGTTTGGACCCTGTAAGACGATGAGGCGCCGGCTTGCGCCGGCGCCTCATCGGATTGCAACACCGTACGGCTACCCGCCTCCTACTTGAGGGCGGTGAGGTTGTACGGATAGGCCTCGTAGATCGACTGGTAGACGAGGCTCTTGGGGTTCACGCGATTGCTGAAGAAGAACTGGTTCGTCGGCTGGGTCCATGCTGCCCATGGGCCCTGCTTGGTGACGAGGTCGTTCTCCAGCTTCGAGTAAGCGGCCAAGCGCTTCGCGCCGATCAGCTTCGCGGCACTCTCCATCCGCTTGTTGTACGCGGCGTTGTTGAAGTACGCGAGGTTGTTGTTGTTCTCGGCCTGGATGTTCCCGCCGTAGAGCAGGACGTTGATGAAGTCATACGGGTCCGAGTAGTCCTGGCACCAGCCACCCGTGGTGAACGCGTGCGGCGAGTCGCGCTTGCCGGCTGCGTCGTAGATGGCGAAGCCGCGGAAGCCCTGCGGATCAATTCTGATCCCCAGCTGGCTCAGGTAGCTCCGAACGAGCTCCATCCGCTGCGGGCCAGGAGAAGCGAGCCCGTAGTAGTACTTCCACGTACCGCTCCGAACGTTGCCGCTGGCGAGAGAGCGTGCCTTGGTCATGTTCGAGGCGTTCGGATAGCCCTTGGCGCCGAGCTCCTTGTAGCCCGGGAAGCCGCGGGGCAGGTACTGGTCGGTCGGGACGCCTGCATAGGCACCCGAGAGACTGACCATCGCGTTGCGGTTGATGCCGTAGTTGACGGCCTGGCGCAGCTTCGGATTGTTCCGGAAGAGCGCAGCACCAGAACCGGCGCCACCAGAGTTCATCGCGATGTAGCTGACGCAGTTCGACGTCGCGACGCGGAACCGGCCCTTCTTCGTTCCGTACTGCCGACCCAGCTCAGCCGGAGCGGTAGGCGGAATGTCATAGGTGTAGTCAGCCTGGTTCGCCCGAACCTCCTGATAGCTCGCCTCGAGGTTCACGGTCGTCTTGATGTTGACCTGCGACAGATAGGCGGGCCGCTTCTTGAACTTGCGGACTGCCTTCGCGTAGTTCTTGTTCTTCTTGAGCGTCACGAGGCGGTTAGGAACGCGCTCGGACACGTAGTACGGGCCGGCCGAAGGAAGCGGGTGGCCGGAGTCGACGTTGATGACCTTGTTCTGGCGGGACAGCGTCGTCGGCATCGCCTGGAAGAACGGCATCGAGATCTTCGCGAGGAAGGTCGCGTCCGGCTTCGTCAGGGTGATGCTGAGCTTGTTCCCGCGGACCTTGACGCCGGAAGCCTTGGCGGCCGTCCCAGCGCGGACAGCCTCGGCGCCGACGATGTTGGTCGCGTTCTCGTCCGCAACGAACTGGAACGCCGGCGACTGAAGGTCCTTGCCGAGCGCACGGTTGATTGCAAACGCATAGTTGGCTGCCTTCACGGCCCCGCCGTTGCTGAACTTGAAGCCCGGGCGGATGGTGAAGGTGTAGGTCTTGCCGCCATTCGAGACGCGATAGCTCGAAGCGCCTTCCGGAACGAGGCGGGACCCACGCGGGGCTGCCGCATCCGGATAGGTGAGGAGCTTCAAAGCCGTCGAGTACTCGATGTGCCACGTCGTCGTGCCGTAAGCGAGCGACGGATCAATGTCGTCGATATCGGTCACGGGAAGATCGACACGCAGCGTGCCGCCCTTCTTCAGCGCCCCCGAGTTGGCCTTAGCCGCCTTGGACGAGCTTGAGCTCGCCGGGCCCGCTGCGACGAGGAGGCTCAGACCCACCGCCAGCATGGCAATGGAGAACCACGATCGTCTGTGCACTAGCACTCCTTTCGTTATTGACCGGCCCGTTCACCGGCCAGGGGAGGCAGAGATGCTCCCCATACACCGCTAAGACGCGGTAAGCGCGAGAATGTTAGTAGGTCGTGACCGCGATGTTTGCGGTCGTAACGCTAGTGTGAGCTTCGCGGGTCGAACGCGTCGCGCAGCCCGTCTCCGAGCAGGTTGAACGCGAGCGTCGTCAGCAGCACCGCGAGCCCCGGCCAGAGCATGAGCGTCGGGCGGACGGTGTAGAACTCGACCGCGTCGGCGAGCATGTTCCCCCAGCTCGCCGTCGGCGACTTGATGCCGAGGCCGAGGAACGAGAGGCCCGCTTCGACGAGCACGAAGTTGGCGACGATCAGCGTCGAGTAGACGATGATCGGCGCGACCAGGTGGGGGAGCACGTGCGAGCGGATGATGCGCCCGTCGCTCGCGCCCACCATGCGCGCAGCTTCGATGTACTCCTTCTCGCGGATCGAGAGCGTCTGCGCACGCATGATCCTCGCCGGGTAGAACCAGCCGAACACGCTCAGCACGAGGACCAGCGTCACCACCCCGTTGGCGAAGATCCCGAATGTGATCTCGTCCAGCCGCGGGCCGACCGTGGCCGCGAGGGCGATGATGAACAGCAGCGCGGGGAAGGCCATCGTGATCTCGGTCACGCGTGAGACCACCGTGTCCGTCAGTCCTCTGTAGTAGCCGGCGGCCGCCCCCATCAGCACTCCGATGAACATCGTCAGGATCGTCGAGAAGATCGCGACCTCGAGCGAGACCTGAGCGCCGTTCAGGATGCGCAGCAGCTCATCCCGCCCGAGGCGGTCGCTAGCCCCGAGGACGAGAGTCGTCTGCTTGAGCGTGAACGGGTCCTGGATGTGCTGCATCAGGTCCGCGTTCGGGTTCAGGTCTGGGTCGATCGCCTTCGTCCCCACGAAGATCGTGTTCGGGCCGTGCCCGAGCTGGTGCTCGAGGATGCGCGACCCGCCGAACGCGGCGAAGATCAGGAGGACGATGAAGACGGCGCTGAGGATCGCGATCTTGTCGCGCCGGAACCGCCGCCACACCTGCTCCCAGTACCCGCGCGCGCGAACGGCCTCGACTGCGCCGAGCTCCTGATGCGTCTCGGCCGAGACTGCGGCGCCTAGCCCTGCGCCGGAGCCGAGTACGTCGGGAGGTTTCTCAGCGGTCGACATGTAGGTCGGAGAGCATAGCGGCGTGAACCGCGCCGCATTGAGTTGAGACTGTACAGGCGCGAAATTGTTAGTAGACCGTGAACTGTTTCTTTCGCGCGCGCGCGCGCGTGAAGCGAAACCCGAAGAGCTGTCAGGCCGTCAGCGCGTCGGCGCCGGCCACGACCTCCAGGATCTCCTGCGTGATCTCGGCCTGGCGCGCGCGGTTCATCTGCAGCGTCAGCTGGTCGATCAGCTCGCCAGCGTTCTTCGACGCGTTTCGCATCGCGGTCATCCGCGCGCCCTGCTCGGAGGCGGCAGACTCGAGGAGCGCGCGGTACAGCTCGGTCTCGACGTAGACCGGCAGCAGCCGCTCGAGGATCTGCTCCGGCTCCGGCTCGTAGATGAAGTCGCCGAGAAGCGCCTGCGCGCGATCGTCGTCGGCCTGTTCCTCGAGCAGGTTCTCAGGGACGGGCAGGACCTCCTGGCTGACGACCCGCTGCGTCAGCGCCGACTCGAAGTGGTTGTAGATGACGACGACCCGGTCGACTTCCTGCTCGGTGTAGAGCTCGGCGATGCGGTGGGCGATCGCCTGGGCGTCGGCGTAGTGGGGGCTGTCGCTGAAACCGGTCCAGGCCTGGGCGACCTCGTACCGGCGAAAGCTCAGCGTCGAGGCGCCCTTCTTCCCGGAGACGAGCCAGCGCGGCTCGACGCCCCCCTCGCGGAGGCTTCGCTCGAGCCCGAAGGCCTCGCGGAGAATCTGCGCGTTGAAGGCGCCGGCGAGGCCGCGGTCACCGGTCAGCGGGAGGATCGCCGCCGTCCGCACGTCGCGCCTCTGGAGCAGCGGGAGCCGCTGCACGGACGAGCTCGCGCGGGCGACGCCGACCATCAGCTCCTGCATCCGCTCCGCGTACGGGCGCATCGCTTCGATGCGGGCCTGGGCGCGGCGGAGCTTCGCGGCGGCGACGAGTTCCATCGCACGCGTGATCTTCCGCGTGTTCGTGACCGAACGGATCCGGCGCTTGATGTCCTGGACGGAGGCCACTGCGTGTCGGGCTAGGCGGCCGCCTCGGCCCCGGTCCCGAAGCGCTCCTTGAAGCGGCCGATCTCCGCGCCGAGCTTGTCCGCGAGCTCGTCGGGCAGGTCGCCGGTGTCGGCGATCTCCTTGTAGATCGAGCCCTCCGCGCGCATGTGCTCGCGCAGCTCGTCCTGGAAGCGCGGGACCTCCGAGACGGGGATGTCGTCGAGATGGCCGTTGATCCCCGCGAAGATGGCGACGACCTGCTCGGCCATCGGCCACGGCTGGTTCTGAGGCTGGTTGAGGGTCGCGACCATCCGCTCGCCGCGCGAGAGGGCCCGCTGCGTCTCCGGGTCGAGCTCGGAGCCGAACTGGGCGAAAGCCTCGAGCTCGCGGTACTGCGAGAGCTCGAGCCGGAGCCGGCCCGCGACCTTCTTCATCGCCTTCGTCTGCGCGCTCGAGCCCACCCGCGACACCGAGCGGCCGACGTTGACCGCCGGGCGCACGCCCGAGAAGAAGAGGTCGGACTCGAGGAAGATCTGGCCGTCGGTGATCGAGATCACGTTCGTCGGGATGTACGACGCGATGTCGCCGGCCTGGGTCTCGACGATCGGGAGCGCCGTCAGCGAGCCGCCGCCGCGTTCGTCGGAGAGCTTGCTCGCGCGCTCGAGGAGTCGCGAGTGGAGGTAGAACACGTCGCCGGGGTACGCCTCGCGGCCGGGCGGCCGGCGCAGGAGCAGCGACATCTGCCGGTAGGCGTCGGCGTGCTTCGTGAGGTCGTCGTACATGCAGAGCGCGTGGCGGCCCTGGTTCATGAAGTACTCGCCCATCGCGCAGCCCGCGTACGGCGCCATCCACTTGATCGGCGCCGCCTCGGACGCGGGCGCGGTGACGATGATCGTGTACTCCATCGCGCCGCGGTCCTTGAGGAGCTCGTAGATCTGCGCGACCGTGGAGGCCTTCTGGCCGACGGCCACGTAGATGCAGATCATGTCCTGGTCGTGCTGGTTCAGGATCGTGTCGATGCAGATCGTCGTCTTGCCGGTCGTCCGGTCGCCGATGATCAGCTCGCGCTGTCCCCGGCCGACGTTGGTCATCGCGTCGATCGCCTTGATCCCGGTCTGAACCGGCTCCTTCACGGGCTGGCGGTCGATGACGCCGGCGGCCTTGATCTCGAGCGGCAGCCGCTCGTCGGACTCGATCGGCGGCCCGCCGTCGAGCGGGTTGCCGAGCGGGTCGACGATACGCCCGATCAGCGCTTCGCCCACCGGCACGCTCGCCACCCGGCCGGTCCGCTTCGCCGAGTAGCCCTCCTTGATCAGCTCCCAGTCGCCGAAGAGGGCGGCGCCGACGTTGTCCTCCTCGAGGTTGAACGCCAGGCCGGTGACGCCGTGGTCGAGCTCGAGCATCTCCATCGCGACCGCGGTCTCGAGGCCGTAGATGCGTGCGATGCCGTCGCCGACCTGGAGGACGGTGCCGACCTCGGCGAGGTCGGTCTCGATGTCGTAGCGCTCGATCTGCTGCCGCAGGATCGACGTGATCTCTTCGGGACGAACTTTCACGGGCGGGCTCCTTGTACGAGTTCATGGTGGAGGCGGTCGAGCCGTCCGCGCACGGTCGAGTCGACCTCGAGCGAGCCGGCTTTCAGAAGCAGGCCCCCGACGAGCTCGGGGTCGACCGAGCGCGCCGCCTCGACGCGCCGGCCGGAAGCCTGTTCGATCTGCTGGACGATCGAGCCCGCCTCCTCGTCGGAGAGCTCGAATGCGGTCGTCAGCTCGACCTTGAGGATCCGCTCCTCGGCGGCGACGAGCGCCTCGAGCTCGCGGGCGATCTCCTCGATCATCGACGCACGACCCTTCTCGGCGACGACCCGCATGAAGTTGACGAGCAGCTCGTCCGAGCCCTCGAGGATCGCGGCCAGGGCCTCGGCCTTCGCGGGGGGCTCGAGCTGGGGGTTGCGCAGGAGCGCCTGGAGCTCCGGCACCTCGCGCAAGGCCTCGACGAAGCTCTGGAGCTCGCCGTTGACCTCGTCCAGGCGGCCCTGGTCCTTCGCCGCGTCGAAGAGCGCCTTCGCGTACGTGCGGGCGACGACAGCCATCTAGTTGTTGCGCGCTCCCTCGAGCGCGGAGAAGTCGAGCTCGCCGATCGCCTCGTCGATGAGGCGCCTGTGATCGGACTGGTCGAGGATCTTCCCGGTCACCTTCTGGGTCGCGATCACGGTCAGGTCGGCGACCTCGGCGCGGATCAGCTCCAGCGCGCGGGCGGTCTCGGACTCGATCTGCCGCGCGGTCTCCTCGAGCCGCCGCTGCCGGTCGGCCTCGAGCTCGTCGCGCAGGCGCTGCTTCTGCGACTCGGCGACCCGGCGCGCCTCGGCGAGGATCTCCTCGGCCTTTCCGCGCGCCTCGGCCATCATCGCCCTGTGCTCCTCGAGCATCCGGTGCGCCTCGGCGCGGGCCTGGTCGGCCTCGTTCAACGCCTCGCGGATCCTCTGGCGCCGCTCGTCGATCACCTTCTGGATCGGGCCGAACGCGTAGCGCCGGAGGACGAAGAACGTGATCGCGAAGCAGATCAGCGTCCAGATCATGAGGCCGGGGACGACCTCGATCAGGGGTGAGGCTGCGAGCGGCGTCATCGGCTGTGCCCCTTCCAGTGATGCCGCCGAGCTTCTGGGTCGTGAGCACCAAGCCAGAGGCCGCGATCCGACGAGCCAAGGTCCACAGACCTTGGTGAGGAGGAGTGTAGGCTCTGGCGCCGCGTGATCGCGGGCCAGAAGCCGGTATGTATCGCTGGATGGGGCACTAGATCAGGACGAAGGCGAGGAGCCCGCCGAGCAGGCCGTAGAAGACGACCGCCTCGCACAGCGCGAAGCCGAGCCACATGATCCCCTGCAGCTCGCCGCGCAACTCCGGCTGGCGGGCCACGGACTGGATCATCGAGCCGAAGATGTTGCCGATGCCGATGCCGGCGCCGACGGCGCCGAGCCCGACGCCGAGGCCGAACGCGATCGCCTTGCCGGCGTCGGCGGCGGTGTCGGCTTGTGCGAGTACGACTGCTAGCAAGAGAGCCTCCTTAGTGGGCCGGCTCGATGGCCGTGCCGATGTAGATGGCGGACAGGGCGGCGAAGATGAACGCCTGGATGGGGACGACGATCAGGATCTCGAATAGGTAGAAGGCGGTCGCGACGGCCACCGAGACCGGCGCGAGCGCAGCGGTCTCGAGGACGAACATCAGCCCGATCATGACGAGGATCAGCATGTGGCCGGCGAGCATGTTGGCGTAAAGCCGGACGGAGAGCGAGATCACGCGCATGAACTGCGAGATGATCTCGAGCGGGACGATCAGGAGCAGCGTGATCTTCGGCGCCTCCGGGATCCAGCTCTTGAAGTAGCGGACCGTGCCGTTGAAACGGATGCCCTCGACGTGGGTGAAGACGAACGTCATCAGCGCGAGCATCAGCGTCACGGATAGCTGGGCGGTCGCCGCGTAGATGCCGAGGGTCGGCACGTCGACGCCGAAGATGTTCACCGTCTCGTCCGAGAGCGGGAGCGGGATGAAGCCGATCAGGTTGACGAAGAAGATGAAGAGAAAGAGCGTCGCCACGAACGGGAACCAGCGGCCGATCGCCTTCGACGGGAGCCCTTGCTCGGCGATCTGGGTCTGCGCGATCTCGTAGACCTGCTCGCCGATCGTCTGGCGGGTTCCGGGCTCGACCCTGACGCGCCAGCGCATGAGCAGGATCCCGAGCCCGATCGTCACGATCGTGCCGAGCCACAGGTAGGCGACCGCCTTGTTGACGGAGAGGTCGAGCGGCCCGATGTGGATCGGGATCCATTCGTGGAGCTCGAACTCCTCCTCCGGGTGGAACTCGCCCTTCGCGAAAGCCGGCGCCGGAAGCGCGAGCGCGAGCCCGGCGAGCAGCAGCGTCAGCCGCTTCACGAGACCTCTCCGCTGAAGTAGGAGACGACGGAGAGGCCGAGCTCGAGCGTGTAGGCGAGCGCGTAGAGGAGCGCGGCGGCGAGCGCGAGGTCGGGCTGCGAGACCGCGACTGCGAGCAGGACGACCATGACGGCGATGGCGCGGAACATCATTCCGAACGCGAGCATGCCCGAGCGGCCGAGGTTCTGATTCCCGACACGGAGCTTCGCGAGCACGTAGCCGAAGGCCTGGCTCGCAAACCAGAGCGTCGCGGCGAGCGCCCAGCCGCCGAGCGGCCAGCCGGCGACGAGGAACACCGGAAGCGCGAGCACGATCAGCGCGCTGCCCGCGACGACCGGCAGCACCATGCTCGGGGCCGGCCGCGGAGTGGTCAGAGCCGCGGTCACGTGAAGTACCCCCGGTAGCGGCGGTACACCGCGTAGACGCCGACGGGGAGGCCGACGACGGCGCCGGCGAGCGCTCCGATCGCGGCCGAGCCTGCGCCCCAGCCGACGAGGGCTCCGACCCCGACGCCGGCGCTCGTCGTGCCGATGAGGAGAGCACCCGCCCCTGCGGGCTCGAAAGACGAGGGGCGCGACGGCTCCATCCGCCGCGAATATACCAGACCTTTGTAACAGCAGATTCCGCATGAGTTGGCCGAAACCGGCCAAGCTTGTACCCTCGTTCGCGATGGAGGTAAGGACGACCGGCGAAGGGCCGCGGGTCGTGCTCGTGCACGGCTCCGGCGGCAACAACGGCTGGCCTGCGCAGCGCCCGCTCGCGGACACGTACACGCTCGTGATGCCGACGCGAGGCGGGTATCCGCCGAATCCGCCGCTCGAACTGATCGACTTCGACGAGCAGGCGAGCGAGCTGCTCGCGATCCTCGAGCCCGGCGACCACCTGGTCGGGCACTCCTACGGCGGCGTGGTCTCGCTCCTCGCTGCGCCCTTCGCCGAGCTGCGCTCGCTCGCGGTCTCCGAGCCGCCGGCCTTCAGCGTCGCGCGCGAGGATCGGACGGTTTCCTCGCTCGTCGCCGAGCTGGCGCCGCTCTGGCCGACGGACCTCGCTCCGGAGGACTTCCTGCGTCGCTTCGTCGAGACGGTCGGCGCCCTCGGCCCGTACGACGCTCCCTCGCCGCTGCCGCCGGAGGTCGAGGCGTCGGTGCGGGCGATGATGGCCGAGCGCCCGCCGTGGGAGGCCGAGATTCCGCTCGCCCGCCTGGCCGCAACGCCGTTCCCGAAGCTCGTCGTCTCCGGCGCGCACGACGCGGCGTTCGACGCGGTCTGCGACGTCCTCGAGCGAGAGCTGGAAGCCGAGCGCGCGATCCTCCCCGGCGCCGGCCACTCGCTCCCCCGAGCGCCGGGCCTCAACGAGCGCCTCGAGCGGTTCTTCGCCTCAGCCGAAGCGACCTGGTAACAAAGTGTTACTAGCGCTCTGAGCTGGTGGCGCCGTGGCCGACGAGGAGGTCGCGGAGACGCTCGTCGCCGTGCTGTTCGGCGGCCATCAGCGGCGTGTAGTCGTCCTGCTGGCGGGCGTTCGGGTCGGCGCCGCGCTCGAGCAGGAGCTTGGCGAGCTCGTACCTCGTGTCGGCATCGCCGGTCGCCGCCGCACTGTGGAGCGGCATCACCTTCATGTCGTTCCGGGACGCCGAGTTGACCTCCGCCCCACGCTCGACGAGGAGCCGCGCCGCCTCCAAGTGTCCGAAGAAGCTCGCGAGGCCGAGCGGCTGGAACCCGTCCTCCGCCCAGGCGTTCGCGAGCGACGGATCATCGTCGAGCAGCTCGCGGAGCCGCTCGTCCCGGCCGACCGCGGAAGCTTCGAAGACGTCCAGCTCGGGGTAGGCCGCCAAGAGCTCCTCGGCCCGCGCCTGGTCTCCCTGGTAGATGGCTTGCAGCAGCTCTGACATCCGTCCTCCCGTGCTAGTGTTTAGTTAGGCTAA
>Ga0081455_10008493_pt1 | contig 10671 bp, 9 predicted proteins | sample TabmetS3T2R1_FD_70207 | JGI IMG/M metagenome (GOLD analysis project Ga0081455, IMG submission 70207) | Tabebuia heterophylla rhizosphere microbial communities from the University of Puerto Rico - S3T2R1 | ecosystem: Host-associated > Plants > Roots > Rhizosphere ... | reverse complement strand
CGTCGAGGACGGGATAGCCGAAATTGATCGAGGCCTTGCGAGTGACGCGCCCGATCTGGTACCCGCCGACAGCGAAGTCGTGCGTTTCGACGGCGCGTCGAAAATAGAGCCGATCGGCCGCGCTGACTGGGCCGGAGAGCGGGAGGGCGCTACAGAATGTATCCCCATCCGGTTTAGCCGCCGCAAGGTTGGCATAGCGCGGATACTGTTTTAGCAGTTCGGCGAAGAGTGCACTGCACGCGGCTGAGTCGTGGCTGCGCACGGCGGGGAGTTGTGCGAGGGCGATGAGGAGTTGGCGCGCCCCCTCAGTCAATTGTCCTTGATCGGTGGCGGCGATCCATGCCAGTCGCAGCGCCTGATCCTGCACCTCGCCAGCGGCCAGTCGCCGCTGTTCCGAGGCCGAGTAGAGGATTAGCCCCAAGGCCGGGACGACGGCGAGGAGAACGAGCAATAACAGCCGGACGCGAAGACTCGAAAACGACAATCGTCGCATGGGTTCACCCTCACAGCCCGCCGGCGGCAGCGGCCAGCTTGGAAAGACTCATAGAGCTTTGCCCACACGGTGAAGCTCAGAACCACCCCGAGCGCTTGAAGTAGACGTAGAGGGACCCGCAGGCCACAAGCATCCCGCCTAGCACCAGCGGGTAGCCCAGATCCCACTTGAGCTCGGGCATGAAGTCGAAGTTCATGCCGTACACGCCGGCGATCATGGTGGGCACCGCGATGATCCCGGCCCACCCCGCCAGCTTCTTCATCACCTCGTTCTGCGCGACCGCGATCAGCGACAGGTTGGCCTCCAGCGCCGTGGTCAGCAGCTCGCGCAGGGTGTCTACCATCTCATTGATGCGGATCACGTGGTCGTAGACGTCGCGGAAGTAAGGTCGGGTATCCTCGGGGATCAGCTCGAGGTCGAAGCGCATCAAACGGTTACACATGTCAACCAGCGGCGAGACGGCCCGCTTGACTTCGAGCAGCTGTCGCTTGAGCTGGTAGATCCGATGCGTGGTCTCGCGACTAAACGCTTCATCGAAGATCTCCGCCTCGAGCGCCTCGAGCTCGTCTTCCAGGACATCGACGATCGGGAAGTACTGATCGACGATGAAGTCCATCAACGCATAGAGTGCGAACCCTGGGCCCTTACAGAGCAGCTGCGGGGTGGTTTCGCAGCGCGACCGTACCTCGGCATAGGAGAGCGACGACCCGTGCCGCACCGAGACGACGTACCTAGCGCCGACGAAGATATGGGTTTCGCCGAAATCGATTCGCCCTTGCTCGCGATTCATCTGCGCGGTGCGCAGCACGACGAAGAGCGACTCGCCGTACCACTCGATCTTTGGCCGTTGGTGGGCGCGATGAGCGTCCTCGATCGCAAGATCGTGCAGGCCAAACTCCTGCTGGACCTGTCGCAGCAGGTCCTCCTTCGGCTCGTGTAGCCCAATCCAGATGAAGCGGTCTGTCTGCTTGAGCACCTCGCCGATGTCCTTCACCTCGACGTCTGCGACCCGCCGCCCACCTGTGTAGGCTGCACAATTGGCGACCCCGCTCATGTTTGTTCTCCTTCGCCCGTCTGTTCAGCTGCTCTGGAGCGTAACGCGTGCGCCCGTTGCTGCAAACGGCGAAAATAGTCGCTCTCGGTGACCTCTGCCACCAGGCGCGCCTTCCTGGCCTCGTCGATCTTGATGCGGAGCTCCTGCACCTCTTGTTTCAGGCGTTGCTCACGGGCATAGACCTCGCGCGCCATCTGTTGGAAGACCCGCCCCAAGCGCCCCAGTTCGCCGCCGCACTTGGCGACGACATCCAGGCTTGCGACATCGAAGTCGCCGGCCTCGATGGCCGCCGCCGTGTCCGTGAGACGCGCGACTTGCTGCAGGTAGTGCTGCACATGGTGCAGGGTTCGGTTGATGGTGATTTCTAAATCCTGAAAATCTATGGGTTTGGTTATGAAGTCATAGGCGCCGCGATTCATCGCCCCCCTGATGTTAGCCATATCGCCGTAAGCAGAGATGATCACGGCCCTGAGGACAGGATTAAGGTCATCGAGTTTCTCTACCAGCGTGAGGCCATCCATTTCGGGCATGTTGATGTCGGCCAGTACGAGGTCGATCTGCGGGTCTGTTTGCAACTTTCCCAGCGCGTCTACTCCATTGCGGGCAAAAACAAATTCGAACTCCTTGTCGCGAATTTGTTTGCGAAATTTCTGGCGAATCAGAAGCTCCAAATCGGGCTCGTCATCCACCACCAATATTTTGGCGGGCATATGTGACTCCTTACGTGTGCGGCAGTTCCAGGCCGCCTTGCACGAACCGTATAGCCCATCGATGTCGCTCGTGAGAAAGCGCTGCAACAGCTCACGCACCGTGGGGTCGTCGTCGATGATAAGAACCGCCCCCACCCCTCCTGGCAAGGCTTCTGATTGGAACTCCGCAGACGGCGCTAGCGGCGCCCTTGGGTCGTCGACCAAGGCGGGCAGCGTGATTGAAAAAGTAGACCCCTTCCCCAGCTCACTCTCGACGGCGATGTCGCCGCCCATCATCTGACAGAAGCGTTTGGTGATCGCCAGCCCCAGCCCGGTGCCGCCGTACTGCCGCGTGGTGGAGGCGTCAGCCTGTGTGAAAGGTTGAAACAGCCTCGACATTTGGTCCGGCGTCATGCCGATGCCCGTATCACTGCCGCGGAATGTCACCCAATCCAGGCCGTTCACGAGGTCGCGGGTCACCTCCAACGAGATGGTGCCCTGCTGAGTGAACTTGCAGGCATTGCTGAGTAAATTGAACAGGTTCTGTCGCACCTTGGTCAGATCGGCGCGCATGTCACCGAGATGGTCAGAGCGGTGCACTACCAGGGTATTGGCGTTTTTTTCCACCAGGGGCTGAATGGTGGTCTCCACATCCCGGAGCATAGTGGCGAGATCGAACACCTCCAGATAGAGGTCCATCTTACCCGCCTCGATCTTCGAGAGATTGAGAATGTCGTTGAGGAGTGTCAGAAGATGCTTGCCCGCCGCGTTGATCTTTTGCAGGTCGGGGGTGAAGTCATCTTGACCGAGGTCTTCCGCCTCCTCCTGCAACATCTCGCTGTAGCCGATGATGGCGTTCAGCGGCGTGCGCAGCTCATGGCTCATGTTGGCGAGAAATTGACTCTTGGCGCGGTCGGCGTCCTCGGCCGCGGCACGCGCGTCCTGGGCTTCACGCGTGGCCAGGGCCAGGTGGTCGAGGGTCTGGGAGAGTTCCCGGGTGCGCTCGGCCACTTGCTGCTCGAGCCGTTGGTTATACTCCGCTAACAAGCGCTCGGCCCGCCGGCGCGCCGTAACCACCGACGACAGGATCAGCGCTGAGAGCGGGGTTACGGCCAGGAACGCTTGGAGCGCAAGGACGTGTTCGTGCACAGAACGCCCTGGGACAATAAAGGGCCCTCGACTCTGGTCGGCATTCCAGATCAAGAGGACCGTCAACGCCAGCGACGCGGTGGCTACAATCGGAGGGTCGAACCGCAGGGCGGCCCATAGCAGGAAGAGGAAGACGAAATAGGGGAAATCGAAAACCGACCATACTGGAGCCGAGGTAGCGCCAAACACCAACTGAGCCACCACGAGCATGGAGATGAAGAGCGCACTGACCTCGAGCATCTGCCGCGCGCTCAACGTTTGAAACGATTGCCGCGTCACACCAGCCCAGGTGAGGATCGCCGGGGCAACCACCAGCACCCCTAGGGCATCGGCAAACCACCACACCTGCCACACAGACCAATATGCGGCTTTTGGAAACATCGTGACGACGGCCGCCGCTCCAACTGCAGCGCCAAGGGCGGTAGCGCACACCCCTGCCAGCACCGCGAGACCCAGGACCTCTTTGAGCTGCGACAGGGTGCCGGACATGCCGAGAACCCGACGCAGCAGGAACGCTCCGGTATATGCTTCGACGACGTCGGCGGACGTAAAGAAGAAACTCGTGGCCACGGCCTTGCCAGACAGCAGCACGTCAAAAGCGACATGGGCGCCGATAGCCACGAGCACGAAAATCGGCCATAGGCGAAATGGGCTCAGCAGCAAGGCGGCCAGGAAGACACCACTGGCTGGCCAGAACGTTGCGACGTGCTCTGGCTCAAAATAGAAGACAAGGCCAAGGATCCCAGCACCGAAATAGGTGAGGGCGAAGAGGGTGACCCAAGCACTTTCCTCGAAAACTTGCGTCGCTCCCCTCTTAGCCATAACTTCCTCTCCTCAGCAGGGCGGTCCGGTATGCAGCAGAGCAGCGTGTGGTGGTGGTGTGGAAGTTCTCACGCGCAGTTAAGGCGTGAGCGTTGGATGGTATGTCACTACTCCAGACCCTGGTCGGTGTCAAGCAAAAATCCAACCATCCCCCGGCGCCAAGTTTCTCATGCGGCTTGCCCTTCACCAAGTCCACACCGACGGCAGGCACTTGCTGGCGGTGATCGACGATAGCCTCAACCTCTCGCAGACCCAAGCCGGGAGGAAGGGCTGGGGGTGATGTTCCTTTGGCCTCACCCTAATTGCTCCAACATCTGCCGTGACAGCATCATTTTCACCGGGCTAATAGGACGGAACGTGCGCGACACGCGGACATTACCCGCGAGGCTGAGCAGGGTGTAGGCCGCATACGGCTCCATCCCCTTTTCATTGGCGAGGAACTGTACCATATCACGGACGGCCTGTCGCATCGCCTCTCCGACATCCTCGCCGTACGACACCGTGACGAAATACTGCGGCGTCAAGGCTCGCGGGCGCTGAATCCCCCTCCCCTTCTCCACCGTTACCCGCAGGCTGATCTCCGCGGCGCATTCGGCGCCGGTTCCCCCCACGGCGCCATCGCCCACCACCGCATGGCAGTCGCCCAGCACGAGCAGTCCGCCCGGCACGAAGACCGGCAACCAGATCGTGCTGCCAGCAGTGAGCTCCTGCATATCGATATCCCCGCCATAGGGTCCGCTATCACTGGCGGTCTGCTGGATTGCATTGGGCGTGGTGGCGATGAGTCCCACAGACGGATTGACCGGGACCCGCAAGCCGCCGGGAAACTCCAGGTGGCCATCGCGAATCGGCATCACCGTTGGATGGCGTTTGGTGAATTCATCTCCTAGAAAGCCGCGTCCGGCGCGTATGTCATGCATCGCCGACGGACCAGGCGTGATGGCCAGAATCTCGATCTTCAGCGCATCGCCGGGGCTTGCCCCCTCGATGGCGATGGGCCCGGTCGCAGGTCCCATGACCGTTGGCTGCTCGTGGGCTCCCCAGACGCCCATGTAGGCATCCCAGGTTTCCACCACCAGCTCTTCCCCGGAGGCGATGATAATCGCTGGTTGGAGCTTGGGATCTAAGACAGTTGTGAACTGATCACGGCTGAGGCGTTTCATGATTATCCTCCTGGTCAGGTGGATTCATCCTACTCAACACATCATAGTCATGGGCGCATCTCACAGCACTGGCATCAGTGGTCCTGGGGGCTCTCCGTGCCTGCTCCATCTTTGCCCGAAGCGCCTGGGCCGGTCAAGGAGAATGCGTGGTGAGGAGGGATTTGAGAGCGATGGATTATGCCGTAAAGGTGAGCGTGAATGTCGTGCCACCGTTGCTCTCGGCTTCGAGCGTGCCACCGAGCTGCTCGGTTAAGCTGTAGACGAGTTGCAAGCCTAACGTCTCCGGATGACGGGCATCCATCCCCGCAGGGAAGCCGATGCCGGTATCGCGGACGATCATGGTCACCCGCGGTGCCGCATCCGATCGCAGCTCGATGTGGATCTCCCCTCCCCTCTCATCCGGAAAGGCGTGCTTCAGGCAATTGGATAGGACCTCATTGAGAATCAACCCACACGGGATGGCTTGATTGGTATCCAACATGACCTCATCAGCACGAATTTGCAGGGCAATCCGATGTGGCAAAACATTGTAGGAGCGAAAGATCTGCTCCGACAGGGTGCGAACATAGCCCCCAAAATTGACCATCCTGAGGTCACCAGACTGGTACAAGGTTTCATGGATGAGCGCCATGGAGATGACGCGGTTTTGGACGTCCATGAACATCTCGGCAATATGGTGATCTTCGACAGAGCTGGCCTGTATGTCCAGAAGGCTTGAGATGATCTGCAAATTGTTTTTGATGCGATGGTGCACCTCGCGCAGGAGCATCTCCTGCTGCCGGAGCGAGGTTTTGAAGGTCTCCTCGACTCGCTCCCGCTCAGTGACTTGCCCATACTCCTGTAGGCGCTTGAGGGAGATCACACCGAGCAGGGTATGGTCATCGACCACAAGTGCATATTCGGCATCCTGCCTGGTCAATCGGGTCAGCGCCTCCTCCGCGCTCAGGTCAGGGGAAACAATGGGGACATCTTTGAGGGGCAGATCGATCACCCGACGGCTGAGTGGGTAGCCAATGACGGTCTCGGGTAGCAATAGCCGCCATGCTGGCGAGCGGATGGCCACCGGTTTGCCCTGCGTCACCGTGCCCAACACTTGTCCCAGGGTCTCGATCTCGCCGCACTCGACAATGGGCTCCAGCAAATCGTCTACCCGCTTTGACGCGTTCATGGCTCTTAGCCCTCGATATCCTCTTCGTCGACGATGACTTCAAATTTGAGTGCGACATGCAGCGTGTCGGCCTCGTCCATGATCTGATCGGCGAGCTGGAGCAGACGGCTGACCAACGCTTGTTGTGGCAGCTTACGCAGGTCAGATACCCGCACGAGCACCGCCTCAGCCATCGGGTGCTCGACAGGGATCAGCTGGAACGTCGCTGGCGACAGCTCCTGGAAGGCCCGGCTGATGCCATTGGCCCCCACAGGAGCACGCTTGCCAATAATGAGGGCGCTATCGAGCGGCGGCAGATGATATTGCGTAAACCGTAGCTGCAGGTTAATTCTGCGCCGTGGCGATGTCTCTCCTCTGTCAGCTGACTCGGGCATAACGTTCACCTCTTGCTCACCAAGTGCATCTGGGTGCTGATCCGGCAGATTCTCTGAGTACAGTCGGAGACCCGAAGGCGCTGGCCTGGCTTAACTGCGCGCAAGTCTAGCGGCAGAGCGCATCGGTGTCAATACTTACCCCTCGCTCGCCTGTCGATAGTGTGCGTCGACGACCCGCACTAGGCAACCATTGAGTTTCTTGGCATAGGGCGTGTGCAAGAACTCGTTGGGCCCGTGCGCATTGGCATGCGGACCGAGCACGCCGGTGATCAGAAACTGCGCCTGTGGGAAGCGCTCACCCAACATGGCCATGAAGGGGATCGAACCACCGAGGCCGAGATAACAGGCCTCTTTGCCGAAGAACTCCCGAGAACTGGCATCCGTGATCGCAGCTAACCATGGGGCCAGAGGCGGGGCGTTCCAGCCATCCGCGCCACTGCCCGTGACGCTGATGCGCGCCCCAAAGGGCGGCTCCGTCTCGAGGATGCGTGTGACGGCAGCCGTCGCCTTGTCCGCCTCCAATGTCGGGGGGAGTCGCACAGAGAGCTTATAGGTGAGCTCCGGCAACAACACATTGCCCGCTTGGGTCACGGATGGCATCCCCTCCTGCCCCGTCACGGTCAGTGCTGGCCGCCAGCTGTTGTTCAGCAATAATTCCACCGGATCTTCCGCCAGCACATGCACGTTTTCCAGCATGGGGAAGTCATCGACGATGGCCCCACCGAGCACCCCTGCCGCATTTGCCGCCTGCCGAATGCGCTCGTCCGGTATGGGCACGTGCAGCTCTCGTAGACGAATTGCGCCCGTGTACGCATCCTCCAGCCGGTCCAGCAACTGGCGGACAACCATGAACGGACTGGGCACGACCCCGCCGGCCAGCCCGGAATGCACCCCTTCCCGCAGCACCTTCACGGTCAGATTGACTGTCACAAGCCCCCGTAAGCTCGTGGTGCTCCACAACTGCTCGTAGTTGCCGCAGCCAGAGTCCAAGCAGATCACTAGACTCGGGGTGCCGAGGCGCGCAGCATAGGTATTGATATAGTGCGGCAAGTCACAAGAACCACTTTCTTCCGAGCATTCGATCAGGATGACGATGCGCCCATGCGACTGGCCGTGGTCCTTTAGAGCTTTCACGGTGGCTAGTGCGGCGAACACCGCATAGCCATCGTCCGCCGCTCCACGGCCATAGAGCCGGCCCTCGGCGTCGAGATGTGGCGTCCATGCATCCAGGCCGTCCCGCCAGCCCACCATCGGCGGCTGCTTGTCCAGGTGACCGTACATCAGCACCGTGTCGGGGATGTTGCCCGGAAATTCCAGTAACAGCAAGGGCGTGCGGTCGCCGTCCTGGAGCACCTCAAGGGTTCCGCCCGGAACCTGCTGCCGTCGAATCCAGTCCGCCACAAACGCCACCGCTCGTTGCATGTAGCCGTGGGCCTGCCAGTCCGGATCGAACAGGGGGGATTCATTCGGAATACGGATGTACGCTTGCAGGGCGGGGAGGATCTCCCGATCCCAAAAGGCGTTGATGTGCGAGGTGAGTTGCGATGTCAGCATGGTTGAGAGCCCTCCCTCTTAGCCTTGCAAGACATTGGTGCCGGCCCGTCGCGCCTTCAGGGCTGCGTCAAGGGTGGGGTCTTCCCCCACGCCCACCAGCGTCTTGCCAAAATTGCCGCCCTCCAACATGGCTCTGAAGGCCTTCGGTGCCTGCTCAAGCCCAGGCCATAAATCCTCTTTGTACTTGACTTTGCCCTCGCGGATCCAGTTGGCCATCTGTTCGAAGAAGTGCGCCTGGTGCTCTGCGACGAAGTCCCGCACATGCAGCCGGTGCACCTCGACATGCTGCCGCTCGAAGAAGGGCGCACCCTGGGCCATCCAGGCGTCATGCGCATCGCCTGACGTGGTGGCGCTATACTGTGAGACAAGTCCACAAAGGCTGATGCGCGACTGTCGATTGAGACGCGGCAGCACGGCGGCGAATACTTGACCGCCGACGTTCTCAAAATACGCATCGATCCCAGCTGGGCACGCGTCTCTGAGGTCCTCTGATAGGGTCGCGCTCTTGTGCGACACGCAGGCATCAAATCCGAGCACTCCGGTGACAAAATCGCACTTCTCCTTGATGCCAGCGATCCCGACCACGCGGCAACCGAAAATCTTCGCTAGTTGTCCGGCAATCTGGCCCACCCCGCCAGAGGCTGCCGACACCACCACGGTCTCGCCAGCCTGGGGTTGGCACTGCACTACCATCCCTGAGTAGGCGGTCAGACCAAGCATCCCCATAATGCCTACGGCGGTGGAGATGGGTGCCTGGGCGGGGTCGAGCTTACGCGGGACCATATACCCGAACACCGAGATCCCTTCCCCTGTGAGTCCGTAGGCTTGCCAGCCATTCGTGTTGAAGACAAAGGCTCCCTCTGTATACTCTGGCAGGCGGCTCTTGACCACTTGCGAGACGGTTCGTCCATGACACACCTCGCCAACCGCCTCTAGTCCGCTCCGTTTTCGGCCCCACTGATATGGGTCGAGCGACAGGTAAATCGTCCGCGTCAGCATCTGGTTTGGGCCAGGCTCAGGGGTCGGCGCTTCGGCCCACGTGAAGTCTTCGTCCGTTGGCAGCCCTCCAGGGGGTTTCCGTGCCAGCAGCCACTGTCGATTCATATCTGCCCTCCTATCCCATGTCTCAGGCCTTGTCTCGCCCACCCCAGCTTCAGGCTCACACTCCAGGCCTGACTTCGGACGTTCGCTCCTCGGAGAGGGACGTCCATCGATGCCGAGATACTCAAAGTGCACCCTCCTGCACGGGGGTCTCTACCACGATCAGGCTCAGCCCCAAGGAGGGGACCTTGCTAAAGGAAACTCATGCCATGATGCAGGATACCACAATGCCCGTGAGGCATGTGAGCGGATAAATGACACGCAGCGGCCGGGCGCGCCGGCGTAGGATTGCGCGGTCGGAGCTGCGTCCCGATGGGAAGGCCCCTCTCCAGGTCAGGCGAGCGTAACGGCCTCGTGCGCGGCACTTTGTACGCTACCGCCCATGATCGGGTCGCCTTCCGCCACGTATATAGCGTCGCCGATAGCCACGGCTCCGAGGCCATGGCGTGGCGTGAGCATGGATGCATACTGTTCCCATGCATCTTTCTCCGGGTCGTAGGCCTCATTTTGGCCGAATACGCAGTTCGTCCCCTCACCCCCCATCACGAAAATCTTGCCGCGGTAATATACGGCTCCATGGCCGGAGCCCGCCGTCGGCAGAGGATTATGTGGCTCCCATTTGTCCTGTGCCGGGTCGTAGCTGTGGTCCAGGTTCGAGTTGGTGTGGAAGCTATTGACACGGCCACCGATGACGTGAATGCGGCTCCCGACGGCGATTCTGCTCGCTGAACCCTCCTATGGCGTAAAGTCGACTGTCCATGCAGACGACGCCGACGTGATTGGCGCCGCGGGGCAGCGGCGCGGCCACCGTCCAGCGATCGCTCGCTGGATCGTAGACGTGGTGGTAGGGCTCGTCGACGCACTACTGCTCCGCATACCCACCGACAAGGTGCAGGCGGCCGGTACATCCGGTGGCCCAGGCCATTTCGCTGCGTGGCAGTGGTAGCGGCGCCTTCGCCATCCAGCGGCCGGGGTTGGTCGCTTTGGGCGCCGAACTAGTGAGGGGAGGTCGCGGACCTACCGCATTAATCACGGCGCCGAGTCCGTCATGGACATGATCTGCATTGGCCAGGGCACCAATGACCGATACATCAACGTCACCGC
>Ga0081455_10008492_pt1 | contig 10673 bp, 8 predicted proteins | sample TabmetS3T2R1_FD_70207 | JGI IMG/M metagenome (GOLD analysis project Ga0081455, IMG submission 70207) | Tabebuia heterophylla rhizosphere microbial communities from the University of Puerto Rico - S3T2R1 | ecosystem: Host-associated > Plants > Roots > Rhizosphere ... | reverse complement strand
AGCATCTCCTTCACGCGGTCGCGGCGCTCGCCGCGCGGCACGCGCTTGAGCTCGAGACCGAACGAGACGTTGTCGAACACCGACATGTGCGGGAAGAGCGCGTAGTGCTGGAACACGGTGTTGACGTTGCGGCGGTTCGGGGGGGCCTCCGTGACGTCCGAGCCGCGGAGGAGCACACGGCCCTCGTCGGGCACCTCGAAGCCGGCGATCATCCGGAGCGTCGTCGTCTTGCCGCAGCCGCTCGGGCCGAGCATGGAGAAGAACTCGCCGTCCTTGATGTCGAGGTTCGTCTCCCGGACCGCGACGACATCTCCGAAGCGCTTGCCGACGCCCTGGAGGCTGATCGCGATGCCGCCGTCCTCCGGCACCGGCCGATCCTAACGCGTCAGTCGCGCATATCGGAATAGGCCACGACGAACTCCTCGGCGCCCACCAGCTCGGCGCCCACCGTCGCAGCCATCTGGTCGCGGAGGCTCGAACGCGAGGCGCGTGTCTTGATCACTGCCTCCTCGTTCTCCCAGAACGTGGTGAAGCATGCGCTACCCGACTTCTCGTCGACGAGCACGAGCAGCCCCCGGTAGCCCTCGATCTGCTGCAGCCAGTCGAGCATGGCCTCGCTTACCATGCGCGCGGTGCCGGGGAGATCCTCGATCTCCCCCTTGAATCTCGACATGCTCACGTGCACGACTGGCCCTTTCCGTTGCAGAAGGAAGGGCCGCCTGGACGGCCCTTCGAGCACAACGATGGTAGCGGGTCGCCCAGCCGGCAGGTTTCGAATCGGATCGCCGGGTACGCGTAGTCCACGCATGGCAGCGCGAGAGGTCCCCTCCTTCGCCCACCCGGTGGAAAGCGCTCTCGCCCAGGTGCTGGACGAACACGGCATCGCCTGGGAGTACGAGCCGCACGAGTTCGTCCTGCGCCGAGACGAAAGCGGGACCGTGCGCGAGGCGGTGACACCCGACTTCTACCTCCCCGAGATCGGCTCCTACGTCGAGTGCACGGTGATGAGACAGTCCGAGACGACGCGCAAGAACCGCAAGGTCCGCCTTGCCCAGGAGCTCCACGACGTCGTCATCACGATCCTCTACAAGCGCGATCTGAAGCGTCTCGGCCTGTGGTTGCGAAGCGCGCCGAAGACCGTGGAGCCGTAACCCGAGCCGCGTAGGTCACGTTGGAAGGACATGGCAGGCGCGCCTGACGGCATCGCGCTGGGGCGGCACCGCGACCTGGACGGGCGCAGGTACCAGGTCTGGTTCCGGCGCGGCATCCTCGCGGCGATCGCAATCGTGCCCATCCTCGGGCTCGTGAACGTCTTCGGCCAGCGCCCCACGGACAGCCAGGCTTCCGGGCCGGCCGCCACCCTCGAGCTGAGTGCGCCCGAGCGCGTCCGCGGCGGCCTCCTCTTCCAGGCGCACTTCACGATCGATGCGCACAGCGACCTGCAAAACGCTGCGCTCGTCCTTCATCCCGACTGGCTCCAGGGCATGACGCTGAACACGCTCGAGCCGTCACCCGCCGAGGAGACGAGCGAGAACGGCGCGCTGCGCTTCGACTTCGGCCGGATCGCTGCGGGCGACCGGTTCGACGTCTTCCTGCAATACCAGGTGAACCCAACGGCTGTCGGCAAGCGAAAGCAGTGGGTCGAGCTCGTCGACGGCCAGAGTCGCATCACGTCGATCCAGCGCGGCCTGTTCATCTTCCCGTGAGGTAGCCATGGACCTCGTACTTCGCGCCATCTTCCTGTACTTCTTCGTCTTCACGATCACGCGCGTGATCGGCCGGCGCGAGCTTTCCGAGCTGGCCCCTTTCGACATCATCCTGCTGATCGTCGCAGGCGACGCGATCCAGCAAGGGCTCACGCAGGACGACTACTCGCTGACGGGAGCGGTGCTCGTCGTCGGCACCTTCGCGGTCCTGACGCTCGTGACCTCGTACGCGAGCTTCAAGATCCCCCGGTTGCGTCCGATCCTCGAAGGCGAGCCGATCGTGATCATTCAGGGCGGAAAGCTCCTGGACCGGAACCTGAAGCGAGAGCGCCTCACCAAGGAGGAAGTGGAAGAGGAGGCGAGACAGCAGCAGATCGCCTCTCTCGAGGAGGTCGAGTGGGGCGTGCTCGAGAACAGCGGCAAGATCAGCTTCATCGTCAAGAGCAGCTAGACGAGGTCGCGCGGCACCGAGAACGTGCGCGCCCGCGAGAAGATGAGCTCGCCGTTCTCGTACGCGTCCACCTGGTGGACGAGCAAGAAGGTCTCGGCGTCGGCAGTCATCGAGCTCGACGTCTCGACGTGGGCCGACCAGCCGTCGCGGATCATGCCCATCCGCCGCCGGCATTCGACCTCGGCGGAGAGCGGATCACCGTCCTCGATCCGGTAGACGTCCGTCTGCGCGCCCTCGATCTCGAGTGTCCCGGGCGGGACGTTGCGCCGCCCACGCGTGCGCTCGACCTCCAGCGTCCAGCGCGCCGGGGCCGGATCGCTGTCGTAGACGAGCCGCCGGAAGCTGCCGCCGTAGACCTCCCCCTGGACCGGCGGGGGCAGGAGGCCTGCCGGGACGCAATCGCGCTTCCCCTGCGGGCGCACGGGGAGCTCGAGGCGTGATGTCGGCCCCGTGAAGACGCTCACGTTCGCGGGCCGCGGCGACGGCCAAGCCCACGGCCAGTAGGACGAGCTGATGGACACACGGATGCGATTGCCGGCGGAGAACACGTGCGCGATCGCCTCGAGCGGCACGCGAACGCGCTCACGCCGCCCAGGGACGAGGGGTTGCGGGTCGGCGCTGCCCGTGCGATGCGTGACGTTCATGAGCCCGCGCGTCACGAGTCGCGACGAGCCGTCAGGCGCGACATCGCAGAGCCGGACAGCGAGGAGCGCGCACGGCTGGTCGGCCTCGACCTCGATGGTTACGATCGGCGCACCGAGGATCTCGACGGTCTCCTCCAGCGGCTCCGTCGTAAAGCTGAGCGAGAGGTCGTCATCCCGGCTCTGGTCGCCGGCGAGATCGGCGTCCGTCCACGGGCACCACGCGCCGGCATCCAAGCCCGTGCTCTCCGGCGACGAGAGCTCGAGCGCGCACTCGGGACCCGACGCGAGCGCCAGGGTTCCGTCGCCGAGGGCATAGTCGTCGGCGACTGGGCGAAGCGGAGGCCAGAGGTCCTCCGAGACCCAGCGCCCAAGCTGCTCACCCTCTGCCGCCGGATCGGGCATCCACGCGTGAAGCATCGGTTCGTCCATGACACCCGTGGCCTCGTCCTTCAGCCAGTGGTCCCACCAGCGCACGCACTCGGCACGGAAATCGAACGCCGGCCCGGGCGTCCCTTCCTCGGGATAGCGGTGCGACCACGGGCCGATGAGGCCCTTGCGCGGGCACGAAAGGGAGGCGAGCAAGTCGAGGACGGCCTGCCGGTACGGGTCGGCCCAGCCGCCGACGGCGTAGACGGGACACTCGATGCTCCCGTAGTCCTCGCAGGGCGAGCCGGTGTGCCAGTACTCGTCGCGCCGCTGATGGGCGAGCCACGTCTCGGCGAACGGCACAGCTTCCTCGAGGCGCTCGAGCCAGAGCTCCCGCCAGCCTTCCCCGACGAGGTCGGGGTCCGGCGGGCGGACGCTCATCGCGAGCATCGTCGAAGACCACGGCAGGAGCTCGCAGCCGAGGACGCAGCCTCCGTGGTACTTCACGTCGGCGCCGTAGCGGTCGGCGCTCGCGCAGAGCGCCACGACTGCCTTGAGCGCGGGCGGGCGTCTGGCAGCGGCCTGGAGCGCTGCGAACCCGCCCCAGGAGAGTCCGATCATCCCGAGCGAGCCGGTGCACCACCCCTGCTCGGCAACCCATTGCAGCGCAGCACAGACGTCCTCCTGCTCCTGCTCCGTGTACTCGTCGAGGAGCACCCCGCTCGACGCGCCGCTTCCGCGGATGTCAATGCGGAGCGAGGCATACCCGTGCTCGGCGAAATACGGGTGCCGGACGGCATCCCGGCGGCGGGTGTGGTCCTCGTGCCGGTAGGGCGAGACTTCCACGACCGCGGGCACCGGAGCGGTCTCTGTCCCAGGCGGTAGCCACAGGTGCGCCGACAGGCGTCCTCCGTCCGGCAGGGGAATCCAGAGGTCGTCGACCTCCCTGATGGGATCACGCTGGGGGACACGCAAGGCCATGCGCGTCTCACGTTGACCGATGCCTCGGCTGGAAACGTCCATCCACAGAGGGATTTCGACCGGAAGCCAGCGGTTATTGAGAGCGGCCCAGGTACGCGGCGCCGCGAAGCCCTAGACGGCTTCGCCGTCCCGCAGCTCGACGACGCGGTCCGCGACGTCGAGGAGGAGGGGATCGTGCGTGGCCACGATCGCCGACACGCCCTCGCTGCGTACGAGCTCGCGGATGACCGCCATGATCGTCCGCGCGTTGGAGGAGTCGAGCTGGCCCGTCGGCTCGTCTGCGATCAGGAGCTTCGGCCGGTTGGCGAGCGCGCGCACGATGGCCACGCGTTGCTGCTCACCGCCCGAGAGCTCGTAGGGCCGGTGGCGGGCCCTGCCCGCGAGCCCGACGAGCTCGAGCAGCTCGGCCACGCGCTTCGTCCGCGTGCCCGGGTGCTCGTTTCGAAGGCGGAGAGGCACCTCGATGTTTTCCGCGGCGGTGAGGATGGGGACGAGGCCGAACGCCTGGAAGACGAAGCCGATCTTCTCTCGGCGCAGACGGACGAGCTCGTCCTCACCCATGGCAGAGACCTCGGCGCCGTCGACCCAGACTCGCCCGCGGGTCGGCCTGTCGAGGCCGCCGATCATGTTGAGGAGTGTCGTCTTCCCGGATCCAGACCGTCCGTGCACGACCGTGAGCTCGCCGCGGCCGATCCTGACGTCGACGCCCTGGAGCGCGTGCACGACGGCGTCGCCGGCCGCGTATTCGCGCTCGAGCGCCTCGGTCGCAGCGATCGGCTCAATCACCGTTCTGCTCGCGGTTCTGCTTGTCGGGCCAGACGCCGATGTGGTCCTGCTCGAGCTCGAGGCGTACGCGCCGCTCTAGCTCGAGGGCATCCATGTAGTCCTGCGGCAGCTGGAGCCGGCCGGCGCGATCGAGAACCGCGAACTCCTCTGCGATCACCTGGTGGTCGCCCAGCTCGTCGATCTCGCGACGGCGCAGAGTCTCGGTGCTCGTCCGCCCGTCCCTGATGGCGATCGTGCGGTCGACCTGCTCGGAGACGAGCGGGTCGTGCGTCAGGACGACCACGGTCACGCCGAGCTCGCGGTTCGCGGCGCGGAGGGTGGCGAAGATCTCGGCCGCGGTCTCGGTGTCGAGCTCGCCGGTGGGCTCGTCGGCGAAGAGGACGCGCGGCCGGTTCGCAAGCGCGATCGCGATCGCAACGCGCTGCTGCTCGCCGCCCGAGAGCTGGTCGGGCTTGTGGCCGCTCCGGTCGGCCATGCCCACGAGGCCCAGGAGCTCGACGGAGTACTCGCGCCGGTCAGCTCCCCGCATCCCTTCGAGGATCAGCGGGAGCTCGACGTTCTCCTCCGCGGTGAGATACGGAAGCAGGTTCCGTGTCGTCTGCTGCCACACGAAGCCGACGATGCTGCGCCGGTAGATCGTCCGCTCCTTCGCGGTCAGAGAGGTGAGGTCGAAGCCGGCCACCTCGGCCTTGCCCGCAGTCGGCACGTCCATGCCGCCGAGGATGTTCTGCAGCGTCGACTTCCCGCTCCCGGATGCGCCGACGATGGCGATGAACTCGCCCTGCTCGACGACGAGGTCGAGGCCCTGGAGCGCGACGACCTCGAGGTCGGCGACCTTATAGATCTTCACGAGGTTGTCGCAGACGATCTGGCTCATCTTTCTCCCATCCTGAGTGAACGGCTGAGGCTCATGCGGCGCACGACCGCTGCGGTTGCCCAGACCGCCCCCGCCGCGACGGCGAGAAGGCCGACCGCAAGGAGAAGCGGCGCCACCGGGTCGAGGTGCAGCGTGACGTCGTTTCTTCCCACCGCAAGCGCAGTGAGGTCGAGGCCCGGCTCGACGAGGTACGCCGTCCCGAGCCCGAGCGCGGTTCCCACAACGAGCGCGACGACGAACGGCGGGGCAAGCTCGGCCGCGGTGACCGCCACCGCCTGCCGGCCCGAGAGGCCGAGCGCCCGGAGATAGGCGAGGTCACGCAGGCGCGACTTCGCTGTCAGGAGCAGCGCCAGCACGATCACGAAGGCAGCGTATGCAGCGGCCAGCACCACGCCTTCCCTGAAGACATCCAGCGTCCCGGTCGCGAGCGGCGAGAGAAGTGTGGAACCGGCTCCCTCCTGAGCGCGGCCGAGCGTCGCCGCCATCACCGCTGCGAAAACCGAGACCGACACGCCGAGCAGCAGGACGAGGAGCGGCGCAGCGGTCACGCCGGGCTGACGAGCGACACGCCGGAGCGCGAGCGCGGGAACGAGGTCCCGCCGCTGGGCTGCAGCTGCGGCGAGGAAGCGCACCGGCAGCGGATAGATGCGGACGGCCAGGATCCCTGCCGCGAGCCCGAGCAGAAGAGGAACCGCGGCGAGGTAGGGATCGAAGCCGTTCTCGTCCGCAAGCCCGCGCCTCCGCAGGAGGTACACGCCCACGAGGGAGGAGAGCACGACCGCCGCTTCGATCGCGAGCCGGCGGGGGGAGAGTGCGCTCACGCCGACCTCGTCCCGTCCACCCGCGGTGAGGCCGCTCCGTGCTGCACCGGAGGCAGCCGCGGCCAGGATCCCGCCCGTCGCGAGCACGATCCCGGCGACGAGCAGGACAGAAGGCATGAAACTGCGGCCGTCGACGAGGAGCACCGCGAGGAGCAAGCCGAGCATTCCGGCCGGCAGGGCCACGGCAACCCCTTCAACCGCCTCCGCGCCGAGCACTTGCCACGAAGCCCCGCCGCGCGAGCGGACGAGCGCGATGCTCTCGCGCCGCCGATTCGCCGCGAGGCCGCCGAGCAAAGCAACGACGGCGAGCGCGAGGGCGAGAAGCCCGACGGCTCCGATCGCGACAACCGCTGCGGCCGCATCGCGGTCGTTCCGGAAGTTCGTCACCACCTCGGACAGACCGGTGCGCACCCCCGTGCCGAGGCGCTGGCCGAACGTCGACTCCCCGAAGCTCGCGTCGAGCTCGCGCACGTCGGAGTCCAAGCGGTCGAGCGTGCTTGCGTCGAAGCCGCTCGCATCGACGTCATAGCGCCAGGAGTACCGAAGCGGGAGCGGGACGGTCGCGTTCGCAACCTCCCCGTACGCCGTGGGAGCGAAGAGACCGAAGCCGTACACGTAGCGGCGCTGGTCCGTGTCGCGGACCACCGCCTGGTCGAGCCGTGCGTCGTCCAGCCAGGCCCGGTCGGCCTCCGCTTTCGGGACGAAGATCCCAGTCACCTCGGCGGCGATCATCCGCCGCTCGCTGAGCGGAACCGGGCCGACGAGAACGTCCTCGAAGTCCGGCTCGAGGTAGAGAACGTCGCCTACTCCGAGCGAGAGCTGGTTCGCGGCGACCTGCGGAATCGCGATCTCGACGAGGCGTGCCTGAGGCTGTCCGAGGCGGAAGGGAAGTGGCACGATCTTGTCCCGTTCCTCTGGCATGCGCCCTGCGCTCAGGCGCAGGTGATCTTGCGCCCCCGCGACGAATTCGAGCGTCATGAGCCTCGTCGTGCCGGCCGGGCCGGGAACACCAGGTGCGTCGACGGCCGTGTAGCGCGTCGTCTCGACCGCGTCTCGCCGGCCGCGAACGACGTCACGAACAGACTCGGGGAAGCGCTGCTCGAGGCGGGTGCCCGCGTTCGCGACAGCGGACAGCGGCTCGCCGGCCAAGGGCTCGATCCGCCCGGCCTGCGTGATCTCGACGTTGCGCTCGAACGGGCTCGCGTTGGCGACCGCAAAGCGAAGACCGTCGTCCGCATCCGACTGGAAGGCGCGCGGAGCCGCCGCGAAGGCGAAGCTCGTGACCAGGACGACCCCGAACACGGCCGCGGTCAGAGGCGGGTCGGAGCGGATCCGCCGCGCCGCAAGGACGATTGGAGTGAGGAGGGCGCGAAGACCGCTCAACGGTCCTCTCCCGCCCGGAGGGCCGGCGCGAGGCGCACGCGCGCAAGAACCCTGATCTCAACGGCGACGACGAGCGCGAGCGCAAGGAGAAGCGCTCCCTCCAGGAGCGCAGCCGTGCGCCACGGAAAGTGGACGATCACGTCGGGGAACGGCCGGCGGCCCTCGCCGCTCAGCGAGACGTACGGCAGGACGAACCAGGCCAGGAGGACACCGAGCGCGGTTCCCGCGGCAAGGGCCAGGCAGACCGTCAGTCCCCCCTCGAGCGCGAGCGCTCCCGAGAGCTGGCCCCTGGAGAGCCCAACCGAGCGCAAGACGGCGAACTCGGTCTTCCGCTCGGCGGCGGAGATGGCGGAGCTGACCGCGAAGCCGATCACCGCGAAGATCGCCGCGGCGGCGAAGCCGATGTAGAGCGCGCCGCTGATTCCGAGCGCGACGGGGTCGGTGGAAAGAGCGCGCGCCCTGGCGGCGCGGTCGACCACCGCGTCACTCGAAAACGGAGGCGCCGCGAGCCGCGCCGCGACCGGCGCAGCGGGGCCGTTGACGTCGAGCCACCACTCGGTCGGCTCGAGGATCGTCCCGTCCGTCAGCCACTCGGCGGTCGTATACGTCGGTAGGTCGACCACGACGCCGCCCACCCCGGCCGGCAACGTCGGAAACCCCTTGGCAGACCCCGCCACGGCCAGGACGGGCCCCTCGGGGCCGAGCGGCACGCGGGCGCCCACCTCGGTGCCCGTGTCCGCGAGAAAACGGTCGGTCGCGATCGCCGGCACCGACTGGATGGGCGCGTTGCGGCCCGGCGTGGCGGTGAACGTGACCGAGCCGCGGCTGGGAAACGTGGCGACGGAGCCCGAGAGCACGTCGAGAGAGAAGAAGCCGTCCGTGCTCACGCGCACCACCCGCGAGGGCTGCTCGGCGTCCTGAATCTGGCTCGCGCTGACCTGCCACGGCTCCTCGGGTGGGCCGATCCGCGTGAAGGCACCGCTCCCCTCCGCGACCTCGACCGAGTCGACGTCCACCGAGACCGGCCGGTTGACGCGGAACGAGGGGATCACGTTCGTCTCGACGGCCACGAGCGAGAGTGGATAGCGCGGCCCCTGGGAGCCGGCGCCTGCCAGGTCGTAGACGATCCGCTTCTTCGCGCCGACAACGCCGAAGCCGGTTGCCGGCAGGCGATACAGGAGACCGCCCGCGTCCCGGACAACGACGGAGAGCGACGGACGGGCCCCGGTCCCGAAGAACGAGCGGTCGCCCGGCAACCGGCCGACTTCGACGTCGACATCGAGCGCGAGCCTCGTGGGCCGGCCGGGAAGAGGAACCGCGGCGAGCCGAGGCCGGCTTTCGCTCAGAGGCGCCAGCACGGCGGCCAGTGGCCGGCTCGCAAGGTCCTCACGGAACGTGACTGCGCCGGCCGTGCGCTTTGCGTCGAGCCCGAGCAGCATCGTCGTCCCGGACGAATCGGAGATGTCGAGGTCATCGCGGTAGACGGGGAGAGCGGAGGTCACGCCGGCGAGACCGGCGTAGGCGCCGGGAAGCTCGAGCGCGGGCAGCGAACCGGAGCGCTGGCTGGGCTCCACCCGAAGATCCGCAGCCGCTGCGTAGTCGGCCTGGTCGGTCTGGGAGGCGAGCCACGTCCGGCTGTAGGCCGAGGCGAAGAGGCCGATGGCGAGCGCGAGGGTGAGAAGAAGAGCGGAGCGCGCGTACCGCTGCGGCCGCCGAGCCAGCTCGCGGGTTCCGAGCGCGGCCACCATGCCTCTCGCCGAGCTCGCCAGCCGTTCGACGACCGAGGCCGCCGCGGGGACGACGCGAAGCGCCAGCACGGCGCCGGCGAGAAGGCCGAGCGCGGGAGCGGCGATCAGAAGCGGGTCGATCCCGAGCCGGCCCTGGACGCTCTCGACGACGGGCCCGCCGTAGCGGCGGAGCTGCCAATACGCGATGAGCGCGACGGCAACAAGGATCAGGTCGAGGCCCGCTCGCTGGACGAAGCTCTTGGGCCGCGGCCGTCCCCGCCCGGCGACGGTGGACGTCACGGCTCCCGAGCGGAGGGCGGGAATCGCCAGCGCCGCCACGCAGAGGAGGGCGGCCAGCGCAGCCAGTACGTACGAGGTCGTCGTCACATGGGGGTCCAGGCGGAGACCGATTTGCGCGAGCGGACCGACGTGGTTCAGGGCCTGTAACCCGAACACCGCCACCCAGGGCGCGAGGATCGCTGCGGGCACGGCGAGGAGGGCGCCCTCCATGACGGCAAGCGCCGCAACACCCTCGCCACCGGCGCCCCGGGAGCGCATGATCGCCGACTCGAGGCCCCGCCGCTCCGAGAGAAGGCCGGCGAGAAAGAGGAGCGCGGCGCCCGCAAGAATGGCGAGCTGCACCGAGGGGATGAGAACCCCAGAGCGCGTGACGGTGAGCAGGTGGTCGGTGCGGTCGAGGACGGCGACGAGCCCGGTGTCGACGGTGACCTCCCTCGACGCGCCTTCGTTCAGCTGCCGCTGGAGGGTCGAGACGTCCTCACGAAGCCCCGGAAGCGCGGCGACCGTGAAGCTGCTCGGGCGCGTCGCCGCGCGCCACGCGAGGTTCGCCTCGGTGCCGGCGACGGACGGGAAGGCGTCCTCGGTGACGACGAAGGGCCCGTATGTCGTGAAGTCGATCGTCCGCTCGCCG
>Ga0081455_10008491_pt1 | contig 10674 bp, 9 predicted proteins | sample TabmetS3T2R1_FD_70207 | JGI IMG/M metagenome (GOLD analysis project Ga0081455, IMG submission 70207) | Tabebuia heterophylla rhizosphere microbial communities from the University of Puerto Rico - S3T2R1 | ecosystem: Host-associated > Plants > Roots > Rhizosphere ... | reverse complement strand
CTATGTCAGCCTCAAGTCAGATCACGTGAATGTCAGGGCCGGCCCGACCAAGGATAATGACGTGGCCTGGGTCTATACCCGCGCCGGCCTGCCGGTGGAGATCACGGCCGAATTCGAGAACTGGCGCCGCGTGCGCGATTCCGAAGGCTCGGAAGGCTGGGTCTATCACTCCATGCTGTCCGGCCGCCGCACGGCCGTCGTCACCATGAAAAGCAAGGACGAACTCGCGCCGCTCTATGACCGCGCCGATCCTTCAAGCGCGATGGCTGCAAGGCTGCAGGCGGGCGTCGTGACGCAAGTGAAGAAATGTTCGAACGGCTGGTGCCGCGTCACCGGCAACGGCTTTGACGGCTGGATCGAGCAGCAGCGCCTGTGGGGCGTCTACGAAGGCGAGAAGGTGGAATAGAGAGGCGAGCGTAAGCGACGCCGTTCTTCGAACGGCTATGCCCGGCCATGACGAGAAACAGAGACAGCGTTCGCTGGTTCAGCGCTTCTTGCGCAGGCGCACGACCATGTCGACGCGGGAGATCTCGTAGCCCTCGGGCACGTCGGGCATCTTCGAGAGCACGAGATGCGGATCGGGGATGTCGACCAGCTCGTGATTGTTCTCGAGATAGAAGTGATGATGCGCCGTCACATTGGTGTCGAAATAGGTCTTGGTGCCGTCGACGCTGACCTGGCGCAGCAGCCCGGCATCGGTGAGCTGGTTAAGCGTGTTGTAGACCGTCGCCAGCGACACCGGAACCTTGGCGAGCGTTGCTTCCTCGTAAAGCATTTCTGCGGTGAGATGACGCGCGCCCTTGCCGAACAGCAGCCAACCCAAAGCCATGCGCTGGCGGGTGGGACGCAGTCCCGCAGCCTGCAGCATTTCGTTGACGTCGTGCCACGGGCAACCGGTCAGCGCCGGCTGATGCCCAGCCGGGCGCGCCGCGGTATTTTCCGCGTCGCCATTGCGGGTCGTTGGGTCGTTGATATCCAAGGTCGGGCCCGTACTGGTACTTTCTAGGTTATTTGACTGGAATATAGAGGGAAATGCCTTAGATGCAAGTTTTTCGCAACTAGAACTTGACCAAGGTTAAGGGGGAACGGAGGGGCCCGCGCGGCGATTTACCCCGCACCAGTGCTTTGCCGCCTGTGGATGGCTATGTTACAGAGCGGCCCAATCCGAGCCATGCGATTTCGGCATTGGCCAATGCCAGCCTCGGCAGGGCTATTTTGGCCGCCTCGGCTCCCCAGAGACGGTGCTTGTCGTCTCGTGGGGTTGCCATGTCAGCCCAAAACGCGCAATCGGGAATTCGAGAGGTTTTTGAGACGATGCTCAATCGGCGCAACGGCTATGAGTATGAGGATTTGCTGGCCTGCGGCCGCGGCGAAATGTTCGGCCCCGGCAACGCCCAGTTGCCGCTGCCGCCGATGCTGATGTTCGACCGCATCAGCGAGATCAGTGACAGCGGCGGCGAGTATGGCAAGGGCCTGGTCCGTGCCGAGCTCGACGTGAAGCCGGACCTCTGGTTTTTCGGCTGCCATTTCAAGAATGACCCGGTCATGCCGGGCTGCCTTGGGCTGGACGCGCTGTGGCAGATGGTCGGTTTCTACCTCGGCTGGACCGGCGGCGAGGGCCGCGGCCGGGCGCTGGGCCTGGGCGACCTGAAGTTTTCCGGGCAGGTGCTGCCGCATGCCCGCAAGGTCGTTTATCAGACCGATATCAAGCGCGTGATGCGTGGAAAGCTCGTGCTGGGCGTTGCCGACGGGTGGCTTTCCATGGACGGCGAGATTATCTATCGCGCGAAGGACCTGAAGGTCGGACTGTTCAAGCAGGGCAGCGAACCGCAGCCCGGCAATTGAACTTATCTTCAGGCCGTCACACCAAATCTAACGGACAGGGCGAGGCGATCATGAGGCGGGTTGTCATTACCGGGATGGGCATTGTCTCATCCATCGGAAACAACACCCAGGAAGTGCTGTCGAGCCTGCATGAGGCCAAGTCCGGCATCACCCACGCTGCGAAGCACAAGGAGCTCGGCTTCCGTTCGCAGGTGCAGGGTGCACCGACGCTCAATCCCGCCGACGTGATCGACCGTCGCGCCATGCGCTTTCTGGCTGACGGCGCGGCGTGGAATCACGTCGCGATGGAACAGGCAATCCAGGATTCCGGCCTCGAGCCTTCCGAAGTCTCCAACGTTCGCACCGGCATCATCATGGGCTCGGGCGGACCGTCGACGCGCACGCTGGTGGAAGCCGCCGACATCGCGCGTAGCAAGGGCCCGAAACGCGTCGGCCCGTTCGCAGTGCCCAAGGGCATGTCGTCGACGGCGTCGGCCACGCTTGCGACCTGGTTCAAGATCAAGGGCGTGAACTATTCGATCTCGTCGGCCTGCGCGACCTCGAACCATTGCATCGGCAATGCCTATGAGACGATCCAGATGGGCAAGCAGGATGTGATCTTCGCCGGTGGCTGCGAGGAACTCGACTGGACGCTGTCGGTGCTGTTCGACGCGATGGGTGCGATGTCCTCGAAATACAACGACACGCCGTCGACGGCCTCGCGTCCCTACGACATCAACCGCGACGGTTTTGTCATCGCCGGCGGTGCCGGTGTCCTCGTGCTCGAAGAGCTCGAGCGCGCCAAGGCGCGCGGCGCGCGCATCTATGCCGAGGTGGTCGGCTATGGCGCCACTTCCGACGGTTACGACATGGTGGCGCCGTCAGGCGAGGGCGCGGAGCGTTGCATGCGCATGGCGCTGGAAACGGTGAAGGCGCCGATCGACTACATCAACCCGCACGCCACCTCGACGCCGGCCGGCGATCCCCCGGAGATCGAGGCGATCCGAAAAGTGTTCGGCACCGGCGACAAATGTCCGCCGATCTCGGCGACCAAGGCGCTGACCGGCCATTCGCTCGGCGCCACCGGCGTGCAGGAGGCGATCTATTCGCTGCTGATGATGAACAACGGCTTCGTCTGCGAGAGCGCGCACATCCAGGAGCTCGATCCTGTGTTCGCCGACATGCCGATCGTGCGCAAGCGCATCGACAACGCCAAGCTCGGCACCGTGCTGTCGAACTCCTTCGGCTTCGGCGGCACCAACGCCACGCTGGTGTTCAAGCGGATGGATGCGTAATTTCGTTTTTCCCTCTCCTCGCTTGCACCGAGAGATCGGCAGGCGGCGGACGGGGACGCTGGTACAATCCGAAACGGGGTAAGCATGATCATCGAACCGCGCGTGCGAGGCTTCATCTGCACGACGGCACATCCTGTCGGCTGCGCCAAGAATGTCCGCGAGCAGATCGCCTATGTCCTCCGCCAGGGGGCTGTTCCGGAATTCCCCAAGCGCGTCGCCGTGCTGGGATGCTCAACGGGCTATGGTCTCGCGAGCCGCATCGTTGCGACCTTCGCCGGCGGGGCGGAGACCATCGGTGTGTCGCTGGAACGTGAGCCCACGGCAACCAGAACAGGCAGCGCCGGCTGGTACAACAACCGCGCCTTCGAGATCGAGGCCGAGAAGATCGGACGATCGCCCCTCACGCTCGAGGGCGATGCCTTCTCCGACGAGTTGAAGAAGACCTTCATCGAGCGTGTGCGCGAAAAGTTCGGACAGCTCGACATGCTGGTCTACAGCATGGCCGCGCCGGTCCGCACAGATCCGGTCACCGGCAAGACCTGGCGCTCGGCGATCAAGCCGCTCGGCGCTCCCGTCGAGATCAAGACCCTCAACACCGAAACCGGCGAGGTCTACGAGACGACCATTGCGCCGGCGAGCGAGGATGAAGCGACCGCCACGGTCGCGGTGATGGGCGGCGATGACTGGAAGCGCTGGATCGACCAGCTCGCGGACGCCGGTGTGCTGGCGCCGGGCTTCCGGACGTTCAACTACACCTATATCGGCAGCGAACTAACCTGGCCGATCTACTGGAACGGCACGCTGGGTCGCGCCAAGGTCGATCTCGACCGCAAGGCGGAAGCGATCCGGGGCCGGCTCGGCCAGGACGCGGCCCGCGTGGTGGCGCTCAAGGCTGTCGTCACCCAGGCGAGCTCGGCCATTCCGGTGGTGCCGCTCTATGGCACGGTGCTGTTCAAGGTGATGAAGCAGCTTGGGCTCCACGAAGGATGCATCGAACAGATCGATCGCCTGTTCCGGACTCGCCTTGGTCCGGGTGCCGAACTTGACGAGGCGCAGCGCCTCAGGGTCGACGACTGGGAGCTTTCATCAGAAGTTCAGGCGGAGGTGTCGCGCCGATGGCCTCTGCTCACGACGGAATCGCTCGACGAGTTGGCCGACCTTGCGGAATACAGGAGAGAATTCCTTCGCCTGTTCGGTTTTGGCATCGACGGCGTCGATTACGCGCAGGACGTGGATCCCCGCGTCGTCGTGTGAGCCATTCGGGAAACCGTTCTACTTTGCATGGGGTTGTTTTCGCGATTTTGTGTCCGGGCCTGCAGCGAGGTCGTGTAGATCCGTAGGGTGGGCAAAGCGCAGCGTGCCCACCATTCCAGACACAGTTTGACGATAGATGGTGGGCACGGCGCAGTCGCGCCTTTGCCCACCCTACGCATTCAGCCCGCTGCGATCTTCTCCGCGCGCTGAAACGCCGGGCGCGCCACGCAGCGGTCGATATAGGCGTCGAACGCCGGCCGTGGCGGCACCATCTTGAACAGGCGCACGGCGAAGTTCAGGCCTGAGCCGAGCATGATATCGGCGGCTGAAAACTTCTCGCCGAGAATCCACGGCCCCTTCTGCAGCGCGCTATCGAGTACGTCGAGGGTCTGTGCGGCGCTTCCCCATGACGCCGTGCTCGCCGGCACCTCCAGCTTCGTGAAGAGCTGGATCAGCGCCGGCTCGATGCAGGCAGGCGAAAAGAACAGCCATTGCAGATACCGCGCGCGCAGCGGATCGGTTGCGGCCGGCGCGAGGTTGGTTTCCGGATAGCGGTCGGCGATGTAGGCGCAGATCGCCGCCGCTTCGCCGAGCGCGGCGTCGCCGTCCTTCAGCCCCGGCACCTTGCCCATCGGATTGATCGCGAGATATTCCGGCGTCTTCTGCGCGCCCGTGGTGATGTCGGTGAGCACGCGCTCGTAAGGCAGTCCGCTTTCTTCGAGCAGCCAGAGGGCCGAGATTGAGCGCGAACGTGGCGACCAGTAGAGTTTTATCATTGCGTGTCTCCCATTCAGATCGTGCCGTTGCTTCATTCCTGGAGGTAAACGGGGATCATGCGGTCAAGTCGCGCCGAAACAAGTGCGCGCGTTCTCTCCTTGAGAGCCGCGCTGCTGGACGCAGATTCGGGAGGATTGGGAAAGAGCTGTTCGTCGAGCTTGGTGAGTGGATCTTCCGTCAGTCCGAGACCCCCGGCAAACGTAGCGCCAAGAGCGGCAAGTGTACGGCTGATTCTCTCGTAACTCGTGCCGTCGTACATGCTGATCGCGACATTCGCGAACAGATGGTAATGTCTGGCGAAAGATCCGATGCCCTGACTGTACGCGCCGATGCCTTTGATCTCCATTTTGGTGCCTGACACCACCGCGTTGTATTTCGTTATGACCAGATAGCGCTCGCAGTTTGCGTTGGACGTGATGTTCCGGACGATCGCTGGCAAACCCTCGCTTGGATCCGGCAGGAACCTCGATTTCGGATTGTAGTAGGGTTCGAACGCTCCCTTTGGATAAGCAATCCGTCGCACGGACGGATCGGCGCCGGTCGCCGCGCGCACCCGTGCAAGCGGCAGATCGTCCAGCCCCCAGCCGTCAATCGGAGCTTCGCTTTCCTCATTCTCGAATATCGTGAGGCCGAATTTATGAACGGAGAAGCGATCTCCAAGGGCGGAGATGACGCCAAGTCGGCAAGGACCGGTTTCCGCAACCGGCTGCTTCGCGGCCGCCTTGGCCTTGGGCGCCGCTTTCTTTGTCGCGGGTTTGGAGGGTGGCGAAGCTGCCGGACCCGTCGTTGAAGGAGCTTGGGCCCATCCAGTTGCCGTAAAGCATGAGATGAGGACGACGGCGGCAGCGGAGTTACGCAACATGATCAGAAAGAACAAAAGTTGATTGCACCAGGTGCGAAAACTATAGCGTGCGCGCGCCGTCTGCAAGCAAAGCGCTGGCTTTCACGCCGATTTTCTCCATCGATAATATTTCATGACACGGCCGCTCGGCTCGACCTGCTCCTTTTCGAACGCAAAGCCCTCGCGCTCGTACCAGCGCCAGGCTTTTTCATTCTCGCGCACGCAGCGCAGCCAGATTTCATCCGGCAAATGCTGCCGCGTGAAGGCAAGCAATTGGCGCCCGAGACCGTCGGCCTGATATTCGGGCGCGACGAATAATTGATCGAGATAGCAATCGGGCACGTGCAGCGCGAGCATTGCTGCCAATTTTCCGTTGTCATCGACGACGTAGAGGCTCCAGCCCTTCTCGATTTCCATCCGCACCCGCGCGCGCAATTTCGCCAGCAGCGAATCACTGGCGTCCTCAAGCCCGGTCGATACCCAGCTTTCCATCCAGACGCGCGCGACCTCGTCATATTCGTCGGAGCGGGCAGGGCGGATCACAGGCTCAGGCATGGCAATGCATCCAGGCTTCCGTTGCGACAGTCGGATTCGAGGCGGCCGTCCCCCATGAACATGGGAGGACAGTGCCGCTGCGCACAGTGCACTTTCGGTCGTAACGGCCATGTCCGCAATGCCTCCATGCAAGGTATCCGCGCGGCCGCTTCTGCAGGCTTTCACGGAGGGAAAGTGGTGTTGCGCTGGATTCGCTCGCATCTGCCGACAGGCGCGGCCGGCCTTATCGTGGCGGGCATCGGCGGGCCAGCCTTCGCGCAATCCGCGATCTGGGATACGGCACTCTCCAATTCGCATTGGTATGTCCCGGTCCCGCAACTCCTCGCCTATGCCGCGCCGAGAACCAGTTTTTCAAATCCGATTCCGATCGGCGATCAAACGCTGTGGTCGCTGGGGACCGCCACCAACGGCGCATTCACCGGGATCAGCAGCGCACAGCTCGCAATCGGGCAAGCGCAACACACCGAGAATTCGACGATCCAGGGCTTCGTCACGACGGCGGGGCAGATCACCATGGTGTTCACGCCGGTCGGTGGCGGCGCCGTCACCGTCGGCCTCGGCCAGATGCGTCTCGTCAATGGCGCGACGCAGATGGAAATGCAGATGATCACGGGCGACAACCTCCTGATCACGCATTGGGCCTACATGGTCCCCTACGATCCCCTGACCTTCGCGCCGCCGACGCCGCAACCCGTGATGGCCAATTCGGTGCCGGAATGGGCGTGGACCTCGGGCACGCGCTGGCGCATCACGAGCCCTTCGATGTTCGGCACCACAACGCCGGGCCGCTTCGTGGTGAGCGACTATCAGAACGGATATTTCTGGGGCAGTGGCGCTGCGCCCACTGGAAGCAACGCCGGCAATTTCACCCTGCTCAGCTCCATCACACCCGAGGGGCGGGTGCTCTTCAACACGTTGTCTAATGGCACGCTCACCAGCCTTTACGGCGCCGCGTCCGGCAATGCGTCAGGCGCGCAAATGCTCGTCAGCACCTACGATCTCTCCGGCAATCCGACCGGAGGATGGGCCACAATTTCCCTCGTGCAGCCCTATGCCGAGGTGTTGGCGGGGCAGAACAATCGCGCGGGCCTCGGTGCGGCAGTTGTGCTCGACCGGATGGCGTCAACGCCGCTCGGCTTGACCGGCGCGATGGCGCCGACATTTTCGATTCTCGACAATCTCGATGCGCCGGCGCTTTCGAATGCCATCAGCCAGACCTTGCCCGTGCTCGCCGGCGCGGCGTCGCAGGCAACCTACGCCACGCAGCGCGCGCTTCAGCAAAGCGTCTACGGCCGGCTTGATGACGCCTACGGCCTGCGCACTGGCGGAACGGCGGCAGAACGAAATGTCTGGCTCAAACCGCTCGGCGGCAGCACCAGCCAGGGCAGCAATGACGGCGCGCCCGGATATCGTGCGAACGGCGGCGGCCTCATCGCCGGGCTCGATACGCCGGTATCGTCGCGAGCGGTGCTCGGCGGATCGTTTTCGTATGGGCATCAGAATATCGCGGGCAGCGATCCGACCGTGCCCAACCGGCTGGGACTGGATAGCTATCAGCTCGGGCTCTATGGCGCCTACGCGCTGAGGCCCGGCACCGAAATCGATTTCCTGCTCGATGGCGGCATCAATCAGAACCGTGTCAACCGCTCGCTCTCGTTCGTGGGCAGCACGGCTGTAGCAGATTATCTCAGCACCACCGGTCATGCCGGACTTGCGATCAAGCAGCTCATTCCGGTGCATGAGGGATTTTCGCTGCTGCCGTCGCTGCGGCTCGATTACGCGCAGGTGCGCGCTGATGGCTACAGCGAAAGCGGCGCGGGCGGATTGAACCTCAATGTCGGTTCGCAGCTCTACCGCGAACTGATGCTGAGTGCGGGCGCGAAAGGCTCGTACCGGATCGCCGACCGCATCTGGCTCACCGCCGACGGCGCGGCTGGTTACAATCTGCTCAACAATCGGCTGCAGATATCGGCGGCGTTCGCGGCCGGCGGCGACAGCTTCGTCACCACGGCGTTCAGCCAGTCGCCCTGGCTCTATTCGGCGGGGATCGGACTGGCTTCGCAGCGTACGGAGAATCTGGATCTCAGCGCGCGCTACGGCGTGCAGACCAGCCCTTCCGGTTTTCTGAATCAGACGGGATCGTTTACGCTCAGGATAAAGCTCTAGGACTGGCTGGCGCAGCCGCGCCGGTGTGCACCTTCCGTGAAGGAGATTTCGCCTCGCGCTGTGCGCGCAACGCGTCAGCGGCGAGGCAGACCACTTCCGATATCTGCTGAAGCTGTCCGGCCAGCGGGCTCGTCTTGCGCCAGACCATGCCGATGGTTCGCGATGGCTGCGGATTCCTGAAGCGGGCGACGGAGACCGACGCCGAGCGGGTTTCCACGCCCACCGCCATTTCCGGGATCAGGGTGACGCCGATGCCGGCGCCGACCATTTGCACGAGCGTCGACAGCGAGCTTGCGTCCAGCACTTCCCGCGGCGGCGAGGATTGCATGTTGCAGAACGACAGTGCCTGGTCGCGGAAGCAGTGTCCCTCTTCCAGCAGCAACAGCCGCATTTCGCGCAGCGTCTCGTGGCTCGGCACCGGCGTTCCCTCGTCCTCGCCCGGCCGAACCAGCAGGAAATTCTCCGAAAAGCACACGACCTCCGTCAGCGAAGGTTCGGATACCGGCAAGGCGACGATCGCCGTGTCGAGCCGTCCTTCGACGACCTCCTTGATCAGCTTTGGGGTCAGCGTCTCGCGGACGTGAATGTCGAGCTCGGGGTGCATGCGCGCCAGGTTCTCGATCACCTTGGGCAGCAAATAGGGCGCGATCGTCGGGATCATGCCGATGCGCAAGCGTCCCGCCAGCCGGTCGCGCGAGGCGCGCGCGAAGTCACCGAGTTCATCGACCGAACGCAGGATCTCGCGGACGCGCTGGACGATCTCCTCCCCGAACTTCGTCAACGTGACCTGCCGGGCGCTGCGCTCGAGCAGCACGCCGCCCAAAACTTCCTCCATTTCCTTGATCTGCATCGACAGCGCCGGCTGCGAGATCGAACACGCCTCGGCCGCGCGCCCGAAATGGCCGTGACGTGCCAGCGCATCGAAATAGCGAAGCTGCCTAAGCGTCATCTGCATCATCAGAATATCTTATCAGTTCGATCATTAAAATCAACTTCACCTGATGGAGGCTGGCGCTTAGATTGCTTCCAATTCCAGACTGGAAGGACCATCAGGAGACAATCATGGACGACAAAACCAAATGCCCGTTCTCGGGCGGCAATCGCGTGCGCACGAACCGCGACTGGTGGCCGGATGCGCTGGACGTATCGGTCCTGCATCGGAATTCGACGCTGTCCGATCCGATGGGGGAAGCATTCGACTACGCCAAGGAGTTCAAGACGCTCGACCTCAACGCCGTGATCAAGGATCTCACTGCGTTGATGACGGACTCGCAGGAATGGTGGCCGGCCGACTTCGGTCACTATGGCGGCCTGATGATCCGCATGGCCTGGCACAGTGCGGGCACCTACCGCATCACCGACGGCCGCGGCGGCGCCGGCGCCGGTCAGCAGCGGTTTGCGCCGCTGAATAGCTGGCCTGACAATGCCAACCTCGACAAGGCGCGCCGGCTGCTGTGGCCGATCAAGCAGAAATACGGCCGGAAGATCTCGTGGGCCGACCTGATGATTCTCGCCGGCAACGTCGCGCTGGAATCGATGGGCTTCAAGACCTTCGGCTTCGCCGGCGGCCGCGCCGACGTCTGGGAGCCCGAGGAGCTGTTCTGGGGGCCTGAGGGCACCTGGCTCGGCGACGAACGCTACAGCGGCGAACGCCAGCTCGCGGAGCCGCTCGGCGCCGTGCAGATGGGCCTGATCTACGTCAATCCGGAAGGGCCGAACGGCAAGCCGGATCCGCTCGCGGCGGCGAAGGATATCCGCGAAACCTTCTTCCGCATGGCGATGAACGACGAAGAAACCGTCGCCCTGATTGCCGGCGGCCACTCCTTCGGCAAGACCCACGGCGCCGGCGATCCGTCGCTGGTGGGAGCGGACCCGGAAAGCGGTGCGCTCGAAGACCAGGGTCTTGGCTGGAAGAGCAAGTATGGCACCGGCATCGGTGCTGACACCATCACCGGCGGTCCG
>Ga0081455_10008490_pt1 | contig 10674 bp, 8 predicted proteins | sample TabmetS3T2R1_FD_70207 | JGI IMG/M metagenome (GOLD analysis project Ga0081455, IMG submission 70207) | Tabebuia heterophylla rhizosphere microbial communities from the University of Puerto Rico - S3T2R1 | ecosystem: Host-associated > Plants > Roots > Rhizosphere ... | reverse complement strand
TATTTTGTTTAAGCACATTAAAAGCCGCTTCACTGATTTCATAAGTATAACTGGGCAAGCCACAATAGTCAGCTATTCTATGACCAGCCGTATTGCCATAAACATCGGGCTTATTAATATCTAGATTGGTTTCTTTTAATAGCCATTCTATAAGACAAGCTTTTTCGGGAATATCACTATCACTAATAAAACAATGTAACAAAGTTTCCTCATCATCATTTATCGGCATATTAAAGTCTGCATTATATTTTTTCAAACGAGACCACATTTGTAAATATAATAAATTTGGATTTTTGGCATAAAAACGCTTATGTGAATTAAGAGCATCAAGAATAGATTTTTTCTTCTTGTTTATAGTAATTAAATTATTTGGAGAATATCCTTGTGCTAAACAAATATCTAATAATCCAAGATCTTCTTTTTCTATAGCAAGTCCTATAAGATCATTTTCATTGGAGTAATATTCATTGGAATAGAAAAGATGAGGTTGATAAGAAGGATTAATTTTTCCTGAACAGAGTGCTTGTTGCAATATATGAGAGCATTCGTCATAAGATGCATTCCTATTATTTATAAGTTCAGATTTGAGGTATTTCTCTATTACTTGTTGATCAAATTCATTGTTTTTAGCTTTTGTCCAAAAATCATTCAATGTAACTTGGGCGTATGTTTTGCAAGATATTTGAGAAAGCTCATCAAAATTCATTGCTTGTCCGGCAATAACAATAAATCCAGCAACTAATAGTAAAAATAATTTTTGTGTTATTATCATGTCTGATTTCCTTTTTAATAATTATATTTTTACTCAAAAACTCATCGTTTTTGATTAACTTAAAAAAACTTATTTTTTATTGTAAACGAGTTCGTATCCTTCGACAAGCTTTCTACTATGCTAAAACTTACATAGCAGCTTAATCTATTAAAAAATTCCCCTTGAAAGGGGAATTTTAATCTCAAAACTCTTTTAAACAAAAAATTTTATTCTTGATCAAACAATGAATCCAATAATGCACTTTTTGCTTTTAAAATTTTTTCTTTTAATACTTTAATCTTTAATTCTATTGCTTCTCTAATTTCTTTTTCAAGGATTTCCAGTTTTTGATCTTTATTTTTAATTTTTGGCCGTTGCTGTCTCAACATTCTCTCCTCCTCTAACTCGCTAAATAAAGGTATAATTTTACCAATATTATCGTATGCTAAAGAAGTAGGCGTGTTTGAAGATTTTTCACGCGTTTTCTCGCAATTCTTCTCTAATACTTCATATTCTTCTTGCATCTTTTTACAATCTGGCGTCTCTCTAACGACATCTTCGAATTTTTTGGAATCTTTGTCCCAAACAACCTTAAAACAATCATTACGTTTCATATTATCTAAGTTCTCTATAAATAAATATGCTGCTACTCCGCTATCTTTCCACTCTTCTGTTTTCTCATTCATTTCTCCTATTTCTTGCTTAATTTGCCAAAATAATCTACGGTCCTTATTAAAATCCTCTGGAAGATAAACTAAATCATTAATATTTTCAAAAAAACGAGCTTCTTCTGATAAACGTTGAACCCATTTACCGTTTTCATCCTTACACCAAACATACTGAGAATAGCCTTTTTCTAATCTATTTTTTACCAAATTTCTCACTTCATTTTTTCGCTGTTCCAAATTCTTTATCCCATAAGGATTTTCTTCAAAAGTTTCATCCACATTATTTAGGCACAAAGAAGATCCCATTATTAAAAGAAGCAAAAATTGCAATAACATCATTTTTTTCATAATACTTTTCCTATATGCATTACTCTTGTTTTTGATTACAACGCGCATTATATAATGCTTCACTAATCTTTAAACATTCTTCTTCCACTTCTGGAGTTAAAACATCTATTTCTTTTCCTTGATGTAATTGTTTTGTGTAAAATGGATTGGTTATAACTTTTTTTAGAAGTTTTTTAATGCTTTGGTGATACCAACTATCTGAACAATGATCAAAATAAAGAGGTTGATAATTTCCTTCAATTTTTTTATAACATTCTTTTTCTTTAATTATTGCGTTTTTATATTCTTCAGATGCAATTTGACATTTTTGTTTTACAATAGTAAATTGATTTTCTAAAAAAGGTGAATTGCTTATAGTATTTTTAATTTTTTCTATTAAAAGGAATTTTTCTTTAAAATTTAATTGTTTTATGTTAGAAAATTGTTCTTTTGTTTCAAGATCTAAAAGATTTAATTCTTCATTAGTGAATGTTTCATTGCGTATCTTTTTTGTTATATATTCTCTTGTAGCATTAATTTCTTTCAACAAAACATCTTCTTCTTTTCTATAATTGCTACAAGTTTTTAATATATTGTTTGCATCTATACTCGTATGATATGCTACATTAGCTGCAACGAGTAATTTAGCAAGCTGCAAGCAGTCTTGATCAAGTGGATTATTTTTACAAAAGATTCCTATTTTTGCATCTCGTGGAAAAAAATCATAAGCACCTTGAGCTTCTTTAGGAGTAATGGTAAGATTGATTACATTTTTTTGATTATAACATTTTTGGTTTGTAGCATAATTTGGATTATTTAGTTTATATTCTGTTTCATATTCCTTCCATAATTTAATTATTTTCTCATCTTTTTCAGCATAAGAACGTATCATGTCTCTTGTAGTTTGACCGTAATTGTTGCGTTGTAATGGATTAAAATTATTTTGTTTAAGCACATTAAAAGCCGCTTCACTGATTTCATAAGTATAACTGGGCATGCCACAATAGTCAGCTATTCTATGACCAGCTGTATTACCATAAACATCAGGTCTATTAATATCTATATTGGTGTTGTTTAATAACCATTGTCCAAGAAGAGCTTCTTGGGGTAGATAGCTACCATGAATAAAATCATGTAATAATGTTTCTTCTTGCTTGTTTATTGGTATATTAAAATCTGCATTGTGTTTTTTTAAACGTGACCATACTTGAAGGCATAGATTTGGATTTTTTTTGTAATAAAAGCGAAATCTGGAATTAATAGCTTCAAGAATAGATTTCTTTTCCTTATCTATAGTGATTGGATTATTTGGAGAATATCCTTGTTCTAAACAAATGTCTAATAATTCAAGATCTTCTTTTTCTATAGCTAATCCTACAAGGTCAGTTTCATAGGGATAATGTTTGGAATAGCCGAAGAAAGGTTGATAAGAATGATCAATTTTTCCTGAACAGAGTGCTTGGTGCAATATATTAGAACATTCTTCATAAGATTTATCTCCATTCTTTCTAAGTTCAGATCTAAGATGTTTTTCTATTGTTTGTTGGTCGAATTCGCCATTTTTAGCTTTTGTCCAAAAATCATTTAATGGAACTTGGTCGCATGTTTTGCAGGGTTTTTGGGAAAATTCATCAAAATCCATTGCTTGACCGGTAAGGACGGCAAATCCAGCAACTAATAATGAAAGTAACTTTTGTTTTACTATCATGACCGATTCCTCTATAAATACGCACATTTCAACGTTATTACTATAATAATATCACAAATAGAAAATATGTCAAATCTATCATTTGATCCGACATTATTAATCATGTTCTTCATATTTGACTAAAAAATCTATCCCTAAACCCTAAAAAATTAAATTTCTTATTGCGCTCGCCCTGAACTTGTTGAAGGGTTTCTTCGAGCGCTCGGGGATATCCTTCGACAAGCTCAGGACGAGCGCGGGATAAAAATTAGCTTAGGGATAGGTTCTAATTAAAATGACCTTAAAAATATAATAATACATAACCTAGCACACATATTTCCAAAATAAGCATTGAATGCAATAGTGTAATTGTCTTACTATGTTTATACCAATATAAAAAACGTTTTATAAACAATGGACAATATGATCTTGATTTTTTTAATTTTTCATTTTTAGGTTCTAGTATTTGATTATTAAGTTCTAATTTCTGATTATTAGTTAAAGCCGATGGCACCTCAGCAGAATAATCTATAGCACCTAACTTTTTTAACTTCTCTATCCAAAAATAATCCTTATTTTTATATGCAATCATAAGAGGCGTATTATTATTTATATCATACGCATTGATATTAGCACCTGCTTTAAGTACTTTTTCAAAAATATTTTGATTATAAAAAAACTCATCACACTCATCATAATTACAAACAATATGAAAAAAGTTTTTTTTATCATTATTAACAATAGATACATTAGTATTATTATCTAATAAAAAATTTATTATATCTTTATTTTCTTTAAATTTTCTTGCACACAAAAGAAATAATGTTTCTCCTTCATTATCACGAGCATTTATATCAGCACCTACTTTTAATAATTTTTGTGCAGTTAATTGATTACATGCATAATGAAGAGCTGTTTTTCCTTCATTATCAATAGAATTAACATTAATTTTTTTTATTAATTTCGATAGTATACTATCATTAGCATCATCGAAAACATTATCAAAATTGTTCGTTGAATAATAATGTAAAATCGTCTTTCCACTTTTATCTACAACCGATATCTTATCATCAAAATCAATGAGCGAGCATACTAGCTTAGAAAGTCTAGGGTAAAATTCAAATAATTGCATTAACAAAGTTCTTCCACATGTGTCAATATCATTCATATTATTATTAAAAAGTATTTCTATTACTTCAACTCGCGAATATATAAGCTTTTTATCTTTAGTAAAAATCATTTTTAAAATAGCATCTTTATTCCCATTGTATCTTAACTTTTTATCGATTCCTTTAAGCAATAAAAATTCTATAAGTGGTACATGTGCTTTTTTAATTGCTATATATAATAATGATTTACCATCTTTAGCAATAACATTAATATCATCTAAAAATAACAATTCTACTATCTTTATAGGATAATTATGCTTCAATCCAATATAAAATAAATCAAATTTAAATGTAGAACTTAAACGCTCATAATCTTTTATTAATCGCATCCAAATATCATTTCTCTTTTTTATTGCAATTTTTACGGCATCACAATAATAATTAGTAAAAAGATCATCAACATGTCTGTTTTTCACTAATAATTGTATTTCTTCAATGCCACAATTATATTTCAAAGCAATATAAAGCAAACGAAAAAAATATTTATAACATATATCACTATAATATGTTATAAAACGATTAACTAAACTATTATTACCTTTCTTCATAACTAATGTTATCGCAATACATAATTCATACTCTGACGCTTCAGTACCATTAGCGTATATTAATTTTTGTATTACATCATTCTTATCTAAAGATAAATAATCCCAGAAAACATTTTCATTTATACTTTTAGATTGTATATAATCCTTTAACAATGAAACATCATCGTTTAACGTAATAAAATTTTTCACACATGCTCGTTCATCTAATAATATAGTTTTTGCAGCTGCAATTTCCTTTTCATTTAAAAACTTTTTCAAACGTAAAGATTGTATAGTATTCATTAATTCAAGATTAGAACCGTCTCCAGCATATACTTTAATGCGATCTTCCCATGTAGGATTTTTAATGCCAGAAATTTCTATAATTCCCTTATCTCGAAATTGATGATCATAATTCCATAAATGTTTAAACCTGCATAAATAATTATTGATTTCACTATCATTTTTTATATAATTACATTTTTCCTGATATTTCTTTGTATAATAATATTTTTCTGCATAATGAGATAAAATCTTAGTACAAGCATCAAAGTTTTTTTTAAAAAAGGAACAGCCAAAAGTTGTACAGTTATCTTGATTAGGAGTCTGACAAATAATATGTTGCTTATAATAATTATTATAATATTGACCAGTAGAACAAAATCTAACAATCGATTGAATATCACAATATAAAAAAATTGTACTTGTCATATCAGATGGTAAATTTGATGCTGATAAAACAACAGCTACTTTTTTTTGATCAAAACTTTGTTCCATTCCAAGCAATTCAATACAACAAAAAAATAATACGAATGAAAAAAAGATGCGTACGTTATATTTTTGCATAATTAAGGGCTAAAACATTTTAATAATTACAATTTTTACTCAACAAGCTTATTCTTTTGATTAAATTGCCAACAAATACTACTGAATAAACTTATATTTATTGTAAGTGAACTCAAATAAATTTGATAATTTTTTGTTATAATTTACCTACCAATTCAGCAAAATAGTGCGCTTCTTGCGCACTATTTTCTGCTTCAGTAATTGTTAAACCAACAATAATGCCATCAGGTTGCAGCGAAACAATTTTATCAACATTCTCTCGATCAATTTTTGCTGAAACAAAAATAGGCAAACTGCTGTTGCCTTTTATCATATCCCATTTATCAAGAAACATAAGTGATTCCGTTTCACTATACGGCTGATGAAACAACAATGCATCAACACCAAGATTTTTTGCCTCCAATGCTGATTGTCCAACTGAATCAGAATCAATAAGATCAAGCATCACTTTAATATTAGCATTATGTGCTGCCGTAGTTGTTGCATGAATAACATGAGCAGAAGTTCCCGCCATGACCGTAATCCAATCTGCTCCCGCTTCAACAAATAATTCAGTAACTTCTTTACCTCGATCAACAATTTTAGTATCAGCAAGAATAATTTTGTCCGGAAAAGCTTCTTTAAAGCGTTTGACAGCTGATACACCATAATGATAAATGAGAATTGTTCCAACCTCAATAATATCAGCATATTGAGCAACTTCTGAACCAATGGTGACTGCTTTATCTAAATCAATCAGATCGAATGAAATTTGTAACTTCATATCACGTTCCTCAAAGAATGTGATTACTAAATTTAATAATCATTATGAATAATGCCCGTTAAAGTATAGCAGGATTTATTATTTAAAAAAAATGATACTCCTTTTAATCAAGAACGTGAGTGATCATTTTAAATGGCTCAGGCTTTTCTTCTACCGTAACAGGTCTGAAAAGGTGCCGAATGGTTAATGCATAAGAACTGTTTTTTACAACATTGATTCCTTTTTTTACGTATACATCCGGTAATATAAGATTCGCTGATCTTACCGCCGGCGTTGAACCTTCATTTATAACAATATTTTCTGGCTTTGCAATGATCACTATTGCTGAAATAGGAATTTGATTCCCTGCTAAAAACGGAAGATCTTTTACCTCCCAATAACTTTGATCTTTCATCTCATCATACTTTTGCTCACACGAATACATTTTTGCCGGAACACCCGGAACAAGATTCCAATGCTGATAGGTATTTTCGAACAATGCAACCGGAACCATTTCTGGTGTTACTACAACAGTCACCATAGATTTATAATGTTTTCTCGGCAAAATCACCTCTCCATTATAATTTGACGATGCAATATACCCAGAATAGGTAACCAAAAGACCTGCTACCGGAGCCGGTTGAATAATTCCTTTTACCGTATGTTTAGCCAAATTGCCTGGTTTTTTTAACTTTTTAACGACCTTTTCTACATCACCCAATGGCTTAAAAAAAAATGTGATCACGGGATTAGCCTTGACCATTAAACAAACCAGCGATAGTAGCAATAATCCAAGAATATGACAATTTTTTTTCATAAGCATACTTCATTGGTAATACAAATTGTATTTTACTCCTAATCATGGTACCATGAATAGAGAAACAAAAGCTATATTTTAGGGGAAAAAAGTGAACAAACAGCATCTGGAGACTAATCCTATATACCGTCAACTGGACGATCTATGCCATAAATATACTTTGACCGCAAGCCAAATTAATCAATTACAGCGTTATGTGGAGCTTTTGATTGAATGGAATAAAAAATTTAATCTTACGGCTATCACCGATCCTGCCGCTATACTAACATACCACTTTGATGATTCATTGGCAGTGGCAAAGCATATTGATTTTAAAGCCATACAAGCAATTGCTGATATTGGTACCGGTGCAGGATTTCCAGCGATTCCTTTAAAAATTCTCTTTCCTCATCTAAAAGTTATACTTATAGAGGTAAATAACAAAAAAAGAAGCTTTTTAGCTCATATTGCTCAAGAACTTGAATTAGACAACATTATTATATATCCAGATGATTGGCGAACCTTTTTACGTACGAATGACCACGCTATAGATTATTTCTTTGCCCGTGCCTCATTACAACTAGAAGAATTGGTGCGTCTTTTCAAACCAGCATCAGCCTATAAAAATGCAATCTTAATCTATTGGGCATCACAACAATGGACGCCTAAAAAAATAGAGGCTCCTTTTATAAACAAAGAAATACTATATACTCTAGATACCGTACAAAGAAAATTTATTTTCTTTCAACAAAAAATTAGCCCTAATTAAGGAGCATCATGGTAAGAAATTTTATTACATACTATTTAGGCGACATTTACCCTAATGAAAAAGGTGAAAAATATGGCACGTTATTACGCTATTTTTTACCTGAGTTCATTACTAATTTTTTATTATACGCCATGCCCTTTTGGCTTGATTCCTTTTTTATTAGCTCACTCGCCTCTGTTGATGCATATGCAGCGCTTGGTGTTACTAACAGTTTTCTTCATTTAATTATTAAAATTGGAGAAGCGCTTTCAGTAGGCACTATTGTTCTGAGTGGTCAATTCAATGGACAAGGCTCATTTGATAATGTGGGACGTACATTTCGTGATGCTTTTTGGATAACAACAATACTAGGATTATTATTTGGAGGAATTCTTTTCTTTGGTGCACATGCTATTTATACATGGTATGGGGTATCAGAAGAAATAATAAAACTTGGGGTTCCTTTTTTACGCCTTCGTGCCATTGGCGTTCTTTGTATGTTCATTTACCTCGCACTTATTGGATTTTTACGTGGTATTAAAAATTCGCGTACTCCCATGAAAATTTTTATTTTTGGATCAATTCTTTTTGTTCTTTTTGATTATATGCTTGTTTTAGGAAAATGGGGATTTCCGGCACTAGGACTACAAGGTTCTGCTATTGCTACCATTATTCAATATGGCAGCATGATGGCTATTGCAATGTGCTATGTTCTTTTTAACAAAAAAAATCGTAAATATGGTATTAATCTATTATCAGCACTTACTGATATTTCATACATTAAACATTTATTGTTTATATCATGGCCAGTTATCCTTGATAAAGCTATTATGGCATGGGCATATGTTTGGCTAGGAAAAATGGTTGCAACAATGAGCACAGGCGGTGTTGCTGCCTTTTGTGTTGTAAAAGACATGGAACGCTTTGCCTTTCTACCAGGTCTGGCGTTTGCTCAAATTATTACTTTTTTAGTCAGCAATGATGTTGGTATCCAAAACTGGGATAACGTTAAAATAAATATTAAAAAAATACTCTTTTTATCATCAGGAATGGTAGCAGCTATTTTAGGTGTTTTCATCTATACACGTTCATTCATTATTCATATGTTTGACAGAAAAGGTGAATTTTCTGATATTGCAATGCAAGCATTTCCACTTCTGAGTATCTTTATTATGTTTGATTTGCTACAATTGATTTTATCTGGAGCACTTCGTGGTGCCGGCAATGTACGCATTGTCATGATAGTAAGATTTGTTACCTGTTTTTGTTATTTTGTCCCTATATCATATCTTCTTTCCAAATGGACTTTTAACAACGAAGCAGTAAAGCTTACTCTTCTTTACGGATCATTTTATGTTGGCAATGGATTAATGAGTATATGGTATATCCGAAGATTTCGCAGCGAACATTGGAAAACACCGACTGTTTAACAAGGGAAATGTATGTCACAACTTATCACAAAAGAAGAAATTGAAAAAATTGCACGCTTAGCGCATATTTATCTTTCCGAAACAGAAATCAATAATGCAATACAGCACCTTGATGCCGTGCTCAGTTATGCTGCACGCGTACAGGAAATAGCAAAAGATGTTGATGTTCCTTCTTTAAAAAACTGCAATATTGAACGAGAAGATGTTATCATTCCTACTAATGCCCAGACAATTCTTAATCAAGCTCCAGAACGTGAAGGTGATTTTTTTGTTGTTCCCGTAATCATCGAAGGCCAATAAAATTATAATCGTTCGTATGTTTCGACCCTGCTTCGTTAAAACTTCGCAGGGCAAGCAGAGCGTTTACTGCTGAGCAATGTCGAAGCATCAACACGAACGGAAACAAATATAAACTTTATCCCCCGTTCGTCCTGAGCCTGTCAAAGGAAACGAACGAAACTCATAAAACAATTTAGGAATAAAATGAGCATCCGCCCATTCATAACAATTCAAGAATTAGAAGAAAAATTAGCAAAAAAAGAAATTACACGAGAAGAGATTCTCGAATTTTACCTCAGACGTTTTGAAGCATTTGATGGTGAAATTGGTTCTGCATTAGAAATATTTGATAAAAAATCGATTTTACAAAAAACAAATCAACAAGGCAATGAACTTTTTGGCATTCCTGGTCTTATCAAAGATAATATTTGCCAACAAGATCGCATTACGTCATGTGGATCAAAAATATTAGAAAATTTTGTCGCAACCTATGATGCAACTGCAATTACTCGTTTAAAAGAAGCTGGCGCTCTTTTAATTGGTCGCGCTAATCTTGATGAATTTGCCATGGGAAGCTCAACAGAAACTTCAGCTTTCCAAAAAACTCATAATCCTTGGGATCTTACCTGCGTTCCTGGTGGATCAAGCGGTGGTTCTGCTGCTGCCGTAGCTGCCGGCCTTGTTCCATGGGCTTTAGGCAGTGA
>Ga0081455_10008489_pt1 | contig 10675 bp, 8 predicted proteins | sample TabmetS3T2R1_FD_70207 | JGI IMG/M metagenome (GOLD analysis project Ga0081455, IMG submission 70207) | Tabebuia heterophylla rhizosphere microbial communities from the University of Puerto Rico - S3T2R1 | ecosystem: Host-associated > Plants > Roots > Rhizosphere ... | reverse complement strand
CCCGATGACAGGCTCCGCGAGCGCCGATCCGGGACCCATAACCACAGGACGCAGTTATGCAAAGGCTGGAGCTCCAGCTTGCTTCAACAACACGACCCTGTGGTTATGGGTCCCGGCGTTCGCCGGGACGACAGCGGGGTTGTGGCGACCGCGTGCCTACTCCGCCGGCTCCTCGGCTTGAGCATGTCCGCGCGCGGCCAGGAGCCCCACCGCGACGCCGGCAATGGCGAGCAGCGGCACCAGCCGCTTGACGCCGATCGCGCGCACCAGCTGGATGCCGATTGCCACCATGGCGGGATCGGCCAGGAAACTGTGCGCCGCGGCCTTCGCTGCCTGCTCGGCACGCAACTTGATCTGACGTTTGCGCAGCATGTAGCTGCCGGCGGCGATTGCCGTGACCACCAGGAACACCGCCGCTCCCGCGAGGCAGGCTTCGATCGGACCATATTTCTCAAGCACGAACATGAAGGCGGCGGCGCACAGGAACGCCGTCGTGATGAACAGCGCCACGGCCGCCGCAATCGCGAGCGACGTCAGGTGCACCACGTTGCCGGTCGACGCCTTGAAGTCATCGATCATGCGCTGAAACATGCTTCCGCCTCGCCTTGTAGAGCACGTCCACAAAATGCATGGCGGCCCACCAGCGCCGCCATCCGCGCCAGATTCCGGTCTTGCTCGGGCCCATCATGGCTGGCCTCAACGCCGCCAGGTGACGCCGATCAAGAAACCGAGGCCGACCGCAAGGCCGACCGCGGCGATCGGGCGCTGCACGATGGCGTCTTCCACCGTCTCCTCCAGCGAGGTGGCCGCGTCCTGCGCCGCATCCATCATCGCGCTGCCGCGCTCGGAGAGGTCGCCGATGGCGTCTTGCGCATTGGCGCGCGCCTGCTTGTAGCCGCGGCGCGCTTCCTTGCGTGCGGTCTCAGTCAGCGAGTTCATGACGTCGCCGATCTGGCGGGTGAGCGCGGAGATGTCACCCTTGACGGCGCTGACGTCTTTTTCCAGGCGGTCGAGATTGGCTGTGTCGATCATTGTTCTATCCCGGTTGTGCAAGCGAGTTTTGTTATGGAGAAAACGCCCGGTGGCGCAGGAAGTTCCTCGCCCGCAACCCGATCAATCGTCCGGAAGCTGCGGCGTTTCGGGCGGCATCAGGTGCTCCTTCAGGATCAGTGCGACAATCAGCAGCGGCGAGGAAAGAAATCCGCCCATCGGTCCCCACAGCCAGGTCCAGAACGCAAGCGTCAGCAGCACGGCGAGCCCGTTGAGCGCGAGCTTGCGTCCGATGATGGTCGGCGTGATGAAATGGCCCTCGAAAAAGGTGAGGACGCCGAACAGCAGCGGCGCCATCATCGCGCCGCTCAGCGTCGGGAAGGCGACGATGCCGACCACGACCAGCACGGCAAACGTCGCGATCGGGCCGATGATGGGGATGTAGTTCAGCGTCGCGGCCAGCGCACCGAGGCCCGCCGGGTTCGGCATGCCCGTCAGCGTGCAGATGAGGCCGGTGGCAATGCCGACGCCGGCATTGATCAGGGTCACCGTGAAGAGATAGCTGCCGAGTTGCTCCTCGATGTCGTTGAGTATTCGCAGGGTGCGCAGCCGCGCGACGCGGTCGCCGAAGGTCAGGATCAACGCGCGGCGCAGATCCTTCCAGCTCGCGATGAACAGCACCAGCGTAACAAAGAACAGCAGGAATTCGGTGAAGGTCGGCGACAGGAATTCCAGCGTCGGCTGCACCCATTCGAATTTCGGCATCTGGAAATTGGTCAGCGCGTCGGAACCGCCCAGCATGATCTGCAGCTCGTGCCACAACGCCAGCGGCCGATCGAAGGCATGCAGCTTGTCCTTCAGCTGCGCGGCGAGCTCCGGCAGCCGCGAACCCCATTCCATGGCGGGGGCAGCAATCAAGCCGAGGATGAAGGTACCGAGTGCGGAGACCGCCAGAACGATCAGCACCGCGCCGATGCTGCGGGGGATGCGGTAGCGCTCGAGGAAGTGTGCCGCCGGCGACAGCATCGTGCCGACCACAAAGGCCATCACGACAGGCAGGAAGAAAGCTTTTGCGAAATAGAGCACTACGGTGACGGCGATGACGAGCAGCCCGACCAGTGCAATCGCCACCACCTCCTGGCGGCGGATCAGCGGCGGCAGCTCGATCGTGCTGTCCGGCATCGGCGCGCCGTTGTCGCGATGCGATTCTTGCTGCGGCTCGCGATGCGCGCCGTTTTTGGCACCGTTCTTCGTAGCGTTTTTGACGCCGGTTTTGGACTCGCGTCGCGCCTCCTGGTCTTTCTCCTTGGCAAGCTGACGATCGTTGGGAAGCACGCGCACAAACACTCTCCCCTGCGCCAAAGCGCAGTTTCTCGTCGCGCGCTACCGCGCCCAGGGAATGGAAACTGTGCCGCGTTAACGCGCGAGCCGCGCTGCGGGTTCCGTCGCCGGATCGTGACGGGCCGTGCGCTTGTGGCGCAGTTGCGCAGGCTTTCGGAACCGCCATGCCAGTACCGGCGTTTGTGGGAGCAGAGCATCGCATCGATGCGCATCCCATGGGGCAGCACATGACACCATCAGCCTCTTCCCGCCGCCAGTCCTTTGGCCGCGCCAACCTTCTTGCACTGATCGCGCCGCTGATCGTTTCCACCACTGCCGGCGCCCAGACGCTGGGATTCGCGCCGGCGCTGCCGAACGCGTTTTCATCCGGTTACGAAACGGCGGACGAGGGCCCCGCCACGCCGCTGCCCGAGCGGCTGCGCCGCGTCACCGTCGCCTTCGACCCGAGCGCGGCACCCGGCACCATCGTGATCGATACCGGCAATACCGTGCTCTATTACGTGCTCGGCCAGGGCCGCGCCATCCGCTACGGCGTCGGCGTCGGCCGCGAGGGCTTTACCTGGTCGGGCGTGCAGACCATCAGCCGCAAGGCGGAGTGGCCGGACTGGCATCCGCCGGCGGAGATGGTCGCGCGCCAGCCTTATCTGCCGCGCTTCATGGCCGGCGGGCCCGGCAATCCGCTCGGCGCCCGCGCCATCTATCTCGGCACAAGCCAGTACCGCATCCACGGCACCAACGATCCCTCGACCATCGGCAAGTTCGTGTCCTCCGGCTGCATCCGCATGACCAATGAGGATGTGATCGATCTGTTTGGCCGCGTCGACATCGGCACCAGGGTCGTGGTGCTGCCGAAGAATGCACCGATCGAGGCGCGCGGTCCCTCGGGCCGTCAGGCCGTGGCGCTGACGAGCCGGGCCAATTGAGGTGGATGGGATGGCAGCGCGTAAGGTCAAGCCTTGGATCAAGCCTTGGATGATGGGAGCGGCGGTGGCGCTCACCGTCGCCGCGCTCGCGCCGGCGGCGGAGGCGCAGGATTTCTTCTCGAATTTCTTCCGCGGCTTTGGCCGCTCCCGCGCGCCCACCGTCCAGATGCCGTTCGGCGACAATTTCCAGCAGGGTGAGCCGCGGCAGCGTTATGGCGGCGGACAGGCCTATTGTGTGCGCACTTGCGACGGCCGCTATTTCCCGATCGCGGGCACGGACAGCCAGGGCCGCGCGGCCGCCTGCAACAGTCTCTGCCCGAAGGCGGATACCGAAGTCGTCTATGGCAGCCCGATCGACCATGCGGCGACGGAGAATGGAAAACCCTATTCCAAACTGCCCAACGCCTTCAAATACCGCAACGAGCTCGTCGCGGGCTGTACCTGCAATGGCAAGGACCCCGTTGGACTCGCCCGGGTCGAGCCGGAGAACGACCCGACCTTGCGCACGGGCGACGTCGTTGCGGGCAAGAACGGTCTCGTTGTCGCCAACAAGAGTGGCGATCGGCGCGGCGCGTCGGTGGAATTCTCGCCGGCCTCCGAGCGCATCAAGCAGCGCTTCCGCCATCCGCCTGTCGTGGCGAAAGGCAGGGATTGAGCACATTCGTCATGCCCGGGCTTGTCCCGGGCATCCACGTCTTTCTTGTCGCTGAACCAAAGTCGTGGATGGCCGGGACGTCTAGCGCGAAGACGCGCTTCGCGCTTTTGCCCGGCCATGACGACGGAGAGAGGAGAAACTTACGCCGCGCGGATCTTGGCGAGGAACTGGGTCACCTGGCCGCCGAGCACCTGGCTCTGCGTCTCCAGCGTCGCGGAAGCCTGCTTGACGTCGTCGGCGGCGGCTGCCGCCGCGTCCGCATCAGCCTTCACCCCGCTGATGTTTTCCGAGACGTTCCTTGTGCCTTGCGCCGCGAACTGCGTGCTGCGGGTGATCTCCTGCGTGGCGGCGCCCTGCTCCTGCACTGCGGCTGCAATGGCGGTGGCGACCTCGTTGACCTCGCCGATGATGCCGCCGATGGTCTTGATGGCGTCGATGGCTTCGCCCGCGACCTTCTGGATGTCGGCGATCTGCTCCGAAATTTCTTCGGTCGCCTTCGCGGTCTGGCTCGCCAGCGATTTGACTTCGGAGGCGACCACCGCAAAGCCGCGGCCGGCTTCACCGGCGCGCGCCGCCTCGATGGTGGCGTTCAGCGCTAGCAAATTGGTCTGCGCCGCGATGGTGTTGATCAGGCCGACCACCTCGCCGATGCGTCCCGCGGACTTTTGCAGGCCCTGCACGGTGCCGTCGGTCTCGCGGGCCTGGTTGACGGCGCGGCTGGCAATGCCGGCGGCATGCGCGGCCTGCTGGCTGATGTCGTTGATCGAGGCGGAGAGCTCCTCGGAGGCGGCGGCGACGCTGTCCACGCTCGTGGAGGCTTCGCCGGAGGCCTTCTCGGCGATCTGGACGCGCTCGTTGGTCTGGCGCGACACGGAGGAGAGGCTGTTCGAAGTCGTGCGCATCTGGCCGGAGGCATCGCCCAGTTGATTCAGCGTCTGCCGCACCATGGTCTCGAACTCGCCGACATAGCTCTCGATCGCCTGCTGGCGCGCGGCAGCGCCCGCATTGCGCTCGCGCTCGGCCGCCTCGATGCGGGCCTTATCCATCGCCTGCTGCTTGAAGGTGTCGAGGGCTGTGGCCAGCGCGCCGATTTCGTCGGCACGGCCGGCATAGCCCGTGTCGACGGCGAGATCGCCTGCGGCGACCTTGAGCATGGCGTCACGCATGTTGTGCAGCGGCCTGATGACGCGGCGGGTCACCAGCGTCATTGCGCCCGCCGTCAAGGCGATCGCACCCATCAGCAGCACGAGCTCCACGACAAGCGTGTTGCGCGCGGAGGCGTATTGCGCGAGCGAATGCGCCTTGGCGGCATCGAGCGCGCCTTCGGCGACCGTCACCGCCGCGGCGAGGCGGCCGACCGTCACCGGCGTCCACTGGTTCGTCGTCAGCTCGGTCTTCTCGCCCGCCATCACAGCATTGAGCAGGCGGTCGCGCAGCGCAAGATATTGCGGCTCGAAATAGGCGGTCTTGGTGGTGGCAATCGCGCTCGACAACGCCGGTGGCAGCTGCATGCCCGCGGCGATCAGTTCCAGCGCATTCCAGGCGATCTCGGTGCCGCCCACGTATTTGGTGTAGGCAAGCTTGCTCTCCGCCGACACCTTGCCGCTGGACATCCCGGTCGAAACCACGAGCGACGCTTCACCCGCGGTGTTGCGCAGGAGCCAGGCCATCTGCTTGATCGCGAGCAGCTGGTCGATGGTCGCGTCCTGATGGTTGACGGCGGCAGCCAGCGAACCCGACAGCTTGTCGAGCACGTCGAGGGCGGCGGTCGCGGTTTCCATGTACTCCTTGGCCAGCGTGGGACGGCGTTGCGCCTTCGGCTTGGCCATCGCTTCCCAGAATTCCTTCTGCATGGTGCCGAGCTGCTTGAACACGCGCTCGAGCTCCGGCACCAGCGACTTCTGCGCGAACTCCATCGAGGGGAGCAGGGTCAGCGCGTTCGCCATTGCCGGCATTTCGGTGTCGCGGACGCTGCGCAGGTACTTCTCGATGTCCGCGTCCGGCGGCGCCTCGGAGTTGAGCAGGCGGTTGGTCAAGGAGCGGTCGGTGCGCAGATTGTGCATCGCCTTGAACAGGTTCGCCGAAGCGTCCGCGATGAGCGAGATGCGGCTCTCCACGCGCAGCCGATTCCAGGAATCCCAGGCGTTGAGGGAGAAGCCGAGCACAACGCAAAACGCGGTGGCCAAAATGACGGCCTTCAGCAGCGCGGAAACGGTCAGACGGTTGAGCATGGAATTCCCCCAGGGCGAATTCCCTGCATTTGTACCGAAAAGGGTAAATACTTAGACAGCATAGCTGCCGTACAACTACGGCCTGCGTTGAAAACGCTAACGTTTTTCGCCTTGCGCAAAGTTCCGCGTGTGGAACACCGGACGCGCCACCGAGTTAATGACCCGTTAACAGTGCGGTCATTTCAAAGGGGGTCTTCCGATGCTCGTCGGTGCGCTTGTCACATTCCTTGTCGTTATCCTCATCCTCTATTTGATCAACCTGCTGCCGCTCGATGGTCGCGCCAAGCAGATCTGCCGGGTCATCGTGATCGTGCTGGGCGTCATCTCGCTGCTGAAATACCTCACGGTGTTCTGACCGGAACGGTCATTCCGGGGCGATGCTTCAGCATCGAACCCGGAATCTCGAGATTCCGGGTCTGGTCCTTTGGACCATCCCGGAATGACAAAAAGCCCCGGCACCGGCCGGGGCTTTCATCATGGTCGAGTGCGGACCGGTCAACCCGCCGCCTTCGCCTCCTTGCGGCGCGCGTGCAGGATGAATTCGGTGTAGCCGTTCGGCTGCTCGCGGCCCCTGAAGACGAGATCGCAGGCCGCCTTGAAGGCGATGCCGTCGAAGGAGGGCGCCATCGGTTTGTAGAGCGGATCGCCGGCGTTCTGCTTGTCGACGACCACGGCCATGCGCTTCAGCGACTCCATCACCTGCTCCCGGGTGATGACGCCCTGATGCAGCCAGTTCGCCAGATGCTGGCTGGAGATGCGCAAGGTGGCGCGGTCTTCCATCAGCCCGACGTCGTGGATGTCAGGCACCTTGGAGCAGCCGACGCCCTGGTCGATCCAGCGCACCACGTAACCCAGAATGCCCTGGCAGTTGTTGTCGATCTCCTGCTTCACATCGTCAGGCGCCCAGTTCGACTGCGACACCGGAATGGTAAGGATGTCGGAGAGTTTTGCGCGCGGGCCGCCCTTGGCGAGCTCCTGCTGCCGCGCGATGACGTTGACCTGGTGATAGTGCAACGCGTGCAGCGTGGCGGCGGTCGGCGAGGGCACCCACGCGGTGGTGGCGCCGGCCTGCGGATGGCCGAGCTTCTGGGACAACATATCCGCCATCTTGTCGGGCGCGGCCCACATGCCCTTGCCGATCTGGGCATGACCGGGCAGGCCGTCGATCAGGCCGTTGTCGACATTCCAGTCCTCATAGGCCTTGATCCAGGGCTGCGCCTTCATGTCGTTCTTGCGGATCATGGGACCTGCTTCCATCGAGGTGTGGATCTCGTCGCCGGTGCGGTCGAGGAAGCCGGTGTTGATAAAGCAGACGCGCTTCGATGCATTCTGGATGCAGGCCTTGAGATTCACCGTGGTGCGGCGCTCCTCGTCCATGATGCCGACCTTCATGGTATCGGCCGGCAGCGACAGCATTTTTTCGACCTCGCCGAACAGCTCGCAGGTGAGCGCGACCTCGTCGGGGCCGTGCATCTTCGGCTTGACGATATAGACCGAGCCCTTGCGGCTGTTACGGACCTTGGAGTTGCCTTTCACGTCATGGATCGCGAGCAGGCCGGCGACCGCAGCGTCGAGAATGCCTTCCGGAATCTCCTCGCCCTTCTCGTCGAGCACGGCGTCGGTGTACATGTGATGGCCGACATTGCGCATCAGAAGCAGGCTGCGCCCGTGCAGCTTCAGCTCGCCGCCTGCGGGCGTCTTGTAGACGCGGTCGGCGTTGAGCGAGCGGGTCATCGTCTTGCCGCCCTTCTCGAAATCGGCCGCGAGCGTGCCATTCATCAGGCCGAGCGTGTTGCGATAGACCAGCACCTTGTCTTCGGCATCAACCGCAGCGACGCTGTCTTCCATGTCGAGGATGGTCGAGACCGCCGACTCCAGGATCATGTCGGCGACCCCTGCCGGATCGTCCTTGCCGATCGGATGCGTGCGGTCGATCCTGATCTCGACATGCATGCCGTTGTTGACGAGCAGCACGGCCGTGGGTGCATCGGGATTGCCCTGGTAACCCGCGAACTGCGCCGGCACCTTCAGCCCGGTCGCATTGCCGCTCTTCAGCTTGGCCGAGAGCTGGCCTGCGACCACGCTGTAACCGGTGACGTCGCTGTGGTTGCCGGTGGCGAGCGGCGCGGCGGAATCGAGGAAAGACTTTGCCTTGGCGATCACCTTGTCGCCGCGCGCCTTGTTGTAGCCCTTGCCGGTTTCGCTCGGGTCATGCGGGATGGCGTCGGTGCCGTAGAAGGCGTCGTAGAGCGAGCCCCAGCGCGCATTCGCGGCATTGAGCGCATAGCGCGCGTTGGTGAGCGGCACCACGAGCTGCGGGCCGCAGATCTTGCCGATCTCTTCATCGACATTGGCGGTCTCGACCTTCTTGGTCGCGGGCTCCGGGAGGAGATAGCCGATCTCCTTCAGAAAGGCGGTGTAGGCATTGAGGTCGACCGGCTTGCCCTTGTTGGCGCGGTGCCAGGCGTCGATCTTGTTCTGCAGCGTGTCGCGGAATTTCAGGAGGTCGCGGTTCTTCGGCGCCAGCTTCTTGACGATGGCAGCCAAGCCCGCCCAGAACGCGTCAGGCGAAATCCCGGTCTTGGGGGTCGCCTCGTTGGCGATGAAATCGAACAGGACAGGGGCGATCTTCAATCCGTGGGCGTCGACACGTTTCATGATGGGCTTTCTCGGCAGAAATGGCGTTTTGTGGCTGTTTTCGGGGAGAAGACAGCAAAAGGCGCGCCAAAGGCGGGCGTTCGAGGCGCCCTTTTAGCCACAAGCCGGGAGGATGAGAAGGCCCCCAAAAGCCGTAAAAGGCCGTCCGGGGATGCCTCAAATATTGGCGGCGAGATCGCTCAGTTCGTCGAACAGGACGCCGGTTTTGGCCAGCATTCGCTCGATCTCCTCGGTCGCCTCCGCAACGCTACGCGCCGAGGTATCGAGCACGAGTTCAGCGCCGGTCGGCGGCTGGTAGTCGTTGCCGATGCCGGTGAAGGATTTCAGGCTGCCGGCGCGGGCCTTGGCGTAATGCCCCTTGGGGTCGCGGCTCTCGCAGATTTCTGCCGGCGTCGAGACGTAGATCTCGCGGAAGCTGGCGTCTGCGATGCGGCGCGCAGCGTCGCGATCGTCCCGCGCGGGCGAGACTGCGGCGACGATGGCGATGTGGCCGTTGCGCGCGAGGTGCGTCGCGACTTCCGCCAGCCTTCGGATGTTCTCGCTGCGGTCCTGCGGCGAAAAACCGAGATCGCCATTGAGGCCGGCGCGCAGCGTGTCCCCGTCGAGCAGGATCGGCGAGCCGCCATTGGTGAACAACCGCCGCTCCAGCGCACGCGCCAGCGTCGACTTGCCGGCGCCGGGGAGACCCGTGAGCCACACCACCGCGCCGTTGTGACGATAGCGCGCCGAGCGCTCGTCGGGACGCAGCGCCGATTCCACCGGCACGATGTCGATCGGGGCTGCGCGCTGTCCCGCATCGACCGACAGCACAAGACCGCCGCCGGCAATACGGCCGTTGACCTCGATCACCAGACGGCCGATACGGGGATTGTCGCCGTGCGGATCGGCCGCGATCGGCTGCGCCAGCGAGATGTCGATCTCGCCGACGTGATTGCGCGCGATCTGTTTGTTTTCCTCGTTCGACAGCGCGCCGGGATCGATCGCCTTTTCGATCGCGACCACATTGGCGCGGGTCTCGCGGGTGCCGAGGCGCACCAGGATAGAGTCGCCCTTGGCGAGCGGCTTGTCGTGCAGCCAGAAGATACGGGCACGGATACGGCGGGTGTCGCGCGGGGAGGTTCCTGCATGCGCGATGACGTCGCCGCGCTCGACAAAGAGCTCGCGGTCGAGCGTGATGCCGACCGAGCGGCCGGCGGTGAGGCGGCCTTCGACCGGCGTCAGCGGCCAGTTCTCGACCGAGCGGATCTTTGCGATCTTGCCCGCCGGCATGATGACGATCTCATCGCCGGCAATCAGGCTGCCGGACTCGATGCGGCCGGCGACAATGCGGCGGTCGTCGAACTTGTAGATCGCCTGCACCGGCAGGCGCAGCGGCAACGCCTCAAGCGCGCGCGCCGGCTCCAGCGCATCCAGCGCCTCGACCACCGTCGGGCCCTTGTACCAGGCGATATTTTTCGTGTGCGCGGCGACGCCGTCGCCGTCGCGCGCCGAAATCGGGATCACCGCCGACGGCGTGACGCCGAGGCCTTGGAGATGCGCAGTGATTTCCGCGGCGATCTCTTCAAATCGCGCGTCGCTGAAATCGACGCGATCCATCTTGTTGACGACGACCGCGACCTGCTTGATGCCAAGCAGATGCAGGAGATAGCCGTGCCGCCTTGTCTGGTCGCGCACGCCTTCCAGCGCGTCGATGATCAGCACTGCACCGTCGGCCTGCGAGGCGCCGGTGATCATGTTGCGCAGGAATTCGGCGTGACCGGGCGCGTCGATCAGCACGACGTCGCGCGAGCGGGTGCGGAAGCGGATCTGCGTGGTGTCGATGGTGATGCCCTGGTCGCGCTCGGTCTGCAGCGCATCGAGCAGGAACGACCATTCGA
>Ga0081455_10008488_pt1 | contig 10677 bp, 11 predicted proteins | sample TabmetS3T2R1_FD_70207 | JGI IMG/M metagenome (GOLD analysis project Ga0081455, IMG submission 70207) | Tabebuia heterophylla rhizosphere microbial communities from the University of Puerto Rico - S3T2R1 | ecosystem: Host-associated > Plants > Roots > Rhizosphere ... | reverse complement strand
ACGCGCTCGGCTACTGGGTCTTCCTCGCCTCGGCGATCTTCCTCTACACGAGCCTCGCGCTCGGCATGGCCCCCAACGCGGGCTGGTTCGACTACGTGCCGTTGGCCAACAAGCGGTTCTCGCCCGGCCACAACATCGACTTCTACGCGCTCGCGATCATCTTCAACTCGATCGCGTCGACGCTGACCGCGGGCCAGTTCATCGTCACGATCTTCAAGTCCCGCGCGCCCGGGATGTCGTTCAACCGGCTGCCGCTCTTCTGCTTCGCGTTCCTGGCGGCCTCGTTCGGGCTCCTGTTCGCGCTACCCGCGCTGAGCGCCGACGCCATCTTCCTGTTCCTCGACCGCAACGTCGGGACGCACTTCTTCGACCCCTCGCACGGCGGCGTGGCGCTGCTCTGGCAGCACCTGTTCTGGATCTTCGGCCACCCCGAGGTCTACATCCTGATCGTCCCGGCCTTCGGGATCGCGACGTCGATCATCCCCGCCTTCACCCAGCGGAAGCTGGTCGCGTTCCCGCTCGTCGCGATCGCCGAGCTGCTCGTCGTCTTCATCGGCTTCGGCGTCTGGGCCCATCACATGTTCGCGACCGGGATGTCGACGGTCTCGCTGATCTTCTTCGCCGGGGCCAGCGCGATGGTGGTGATCCCGAGCACGATTCAGGTGTTCGCGTGGTGCATGTCGTTCGTGCTCGGCCTGGCGCGCTTCACGACCCCGCTGCTCTTCATCGCCGGCTTCATCTTCATGTTCGTCGCCGGCGGCCTGACCGGGATCATGTTCGTGGCGATCCCGTTCGACCAGCAGGTCACGGACACCTACTTCATCGTCGCCCACTTCCACTACATCATCTTCGGGGCGGCCGTGTTCCCGATCTTCGCCGGGATGTACTACTGGTTCCCGAAGGTCACGGGGCGGATGTACTTCGAGCGGGCCGGCCAGGTCAGCTTCTGGCTGATCTTTCTCGGCACGAACCTCCTCTTCTTCCCGATGCACATCGTCGGCCTGCTCGGGATGACGCGACGCGTCTACACCTACCCCGACAACCTCGGCTGGACGGGCTACAACCTCGTCGAGACGATCGGCGCCTACCTCACGCTCGCCGGGATCCTGCTCCTGTTCGGGAACCTCGTGCGGAGCTACCTGCGCGGCCCGCTCGCCGGGCCCGACCCCTGGCACGGGCCGACGCTCGAGTGGGCGACCAGCTCGCCGCCGCCCGAGTACGACTTCCCGGTCATCCCGAAGGTCTCGAGCGCGTACCCGAACTGGGACGCCGACGACCGGGAGGAGGACCGCCGCCGGCTCGCCGAGGGCGTGCTCGTGCTCGACGCCGGGAACGAGCAGGTCGAGGTGACGCCTGTCGACGCGCGCTTCTCGGAGGTCGTGCACATGCCCCACGAGTCGCCCTGGCCGATCGTGCTCGCGCTCTGCCTCTCGCTCGTGTTCGTGATGCTGCTGCTCGAGCACTACGGCGCGGCCGGGCTGATGGCGATTCTCTGCCTGCTCACGCTCGTCGCCTGGCACTCGCGGGAGCCGGAGGAGGCGTGAGCGACTACCCGATCGCCGCGGTCCGCCCCGTCGGCCGTCCCACCGCCTGGTGGGGGATGCTGATGTTCGTCGCGACCGAGGCGACGCTCTTCGGCGCCTTCGTCGGCACCTACTTCTACCTCCGCTTCAAGAGCCCGGCGTGGCCGCCGGGCGGGCTCCCCGAGCCGAAGGTCGTCGTCCCGCTCGTGCTGGCCGGCGTGCTGCTCTCGTCGAGCATCCCGATGCAGCTGGCCTCGAACGCGGCGGGCGCCGGGAGGCTCGCGGCGACCCGGGCCTGGATCCTGCTCGCGCTCGTCGTCCAGGCCGGCTACCTCGCCTACGAGGTGCACGACTTCGCCGACCAGCTGCGGGTCTTCGACATCACGGTGAACGCCTACAGCTCGATCCACTACACGCTGCTCGGGGCCGCCCATGCGCACGTCGCGCTCGGGTTGCTCTTCGACCTCTGGCTGCTGTCGAAGCTCGCCACCGGGTTGACCCGCTACCGCGTGCACGCGACCGAGGCGATCGCCCTCTACTGGCACGCCGTCAACGTGATCACGCTGGTCGTGACCCTGACGCTCGTCTCAGCGGCGATCGGATGAGGCGGCTCGAGGTGCTGCAGTGGTTCGGGCTGCTCGCCGGCGCGGGCGCGTGGGGGGCGGCCCACGTGTTCGGGTACGGCCTGACCGAGACCCGCTGCAACAGCGGCAGCGCCGGCTGGGACGTCGCCCTCCACGGCTGGGTGGGCGCGTTGACCGGGCTCGCGGCTGCGATCATGGTCTGTGCCGCGCTCGCCTCCGTGTCCGTGCTCCTGCTGACGCGCGAGGTGAGCTACGAGGACGACCCGCCGGTCGGACGCATCCGGTTCTTCGCGATCGCGGCCCTGATCGCGAACGTGCTCTTCCTCGTCATGGTCGTGCTGTACGCGGCGGGCTCGATCGCCAACGACCCCTGCCGCCAGGCATGAGACGCCTCGCTGCGATCGGCGTGCTGGCGCTCGTGCTGGTCCCGGCTGCGCGCCCGGCCGGCGACGTCACCCGCGGCGAGCACCTGTACGGCCGTTACTGCCTCGCGTGCCACGGCGCGAACGGCGAGGGCCGGAACGAGACGGCGCAGAAGCGTTTCGGCCCGCCCCTGCGGGGCGTCGGCGCGCTCTCGGCCGACTTCTACCTGCGCACCGGGTACATGCCGCTGCGCCAGGCCGGCGAGCAGCCGCGCCGCAGCCGGGTGCTCTTCGACGAGCAGCAGATCGAGGACCTCGTCGCCTACGTCGCCTCGCTCGGCCCGGGGCCGCCGATCCCGAAGCCCCGGCCGGAACGCGGCAGTCTCTCCGACGGGCAGCGCCTGTTCACGAGCCACTGCGCCGGCTGCCACCAGGTCGTGGCCCAGGGCGGCTACCTCACCGCCGCGATCGCCCCGCCGCTCGAGGACGCGACGGCGACGCAGGTCGCCCAGGCGATCCGGATCGGGCCCTACGTGATGCCGCGCTTCACGACGCGCGACCTGTCGCCGCAGCAGGTCGACTCGATCGTCCGCTACGTCGAGTGGGCGAAGAGCCCGGACGACCGCGGCGGCTGGGGGATCGGCCACATCGGCCCCGTGCCGGAGGGGCTGGTGACCTGGTTCCTGGGGGCGACGGTGCTGGTCGCAGCCTGTGTCGTGCTCGGCAGGAGGCTGCGGCGTGAGTAGCGTGCGCGCCTTCCTGCTCGCGGCGCTCGCGCTGCTCCTCGGCCGCCGCCGCCGGCCACGCCCGCTGCGCCCGGGCGAGCGCGAGCGGCTCGTCGTGCCGCCTCCTCCGGACAACGCGCGGGCCGAGCTGCTGGCGATCGGGCTGCTGCTCGCCTCCGCCGCGTGCGGCATCGCCTTCGTCGTCGTCTACGTGCTCGACCGGCTGCCCGCGCACACGCAGCTGCTCGGGCTCTCGCTCGGCCTCGCTTTCACGTTCCTGGCGGCCGCGCTGACCGTGACGGCGAAGCGCCTGGTCGTGACCGAGGAGCTCGAGGACGATTACCCGGAGAACGAGCACCCGGACGAGCAGGAGCGGATCGTCCAGGTCGTCCACGAGAGCGGCCTCACACGGCGGCGGCTGTTCGTGGTCGCGCTCGGCGCGGCCACCGGCTCGATCGGCGTCGCGCTGCTCGCGCCCGTCGCGTCGCTCGGCCCGGCGATCCACATGGCGCGCTTCTACCTCACTCCCTGGCGCCGCGGCACGCGGCTCGTCGACGAGCAGGGCCGGCCGCTGCGCGCGGACCAGATCGAGGAGAAGACGTTCTACACGGCGTTCCCCGAGGGCGCCGACAAGGAGAGCCTGGGATCGCCGATCGTGGTCGTGCGGTTGCGGCCCGACCAGCTCGACCTGCCGTCCGACAACGCGGGCTTCGACGCGAGCGGCATCGTCGCCTTCTCGAAGATCTGCACGCATGCCGGGTGCGCGATCGCGCTGTACCGCGCGCCGCTCTTCGAGCCGACCGACCCGCGGCCGGCCCTCGTCTGCCCGTGCCACTACTCGACGTTCGACCCCGCGACCGGCGGCTCCGTGATCTTCGGCCCGGCCGGTCGGAAGCTGCCGATGCTGCCGCTCCAGGTCGACGCCCGGGGCTTCCTGCGCGCGCAGGGGAACTTCGACAGCCCGGTCGGCCCGTCCTGGTGGGGCGTGCGCCTGAAGGGGCCGACGTCGTGATCCGCGGCCTCGTCCGGTTCATCGACCAGCGCACCGGCACGGCGCCGCTCCTGCGCAAGTCGCTGCGCTACCTGTTCCCCGACCACTGGTCGTTCCTGCTGGGGGAGGTCGCGCTCTACGCGTTCATCGTGCTCGTCGGGACCGGCATCTACCTGACCTTCTTCTACGAGGACAGCACCGCGAGAGTCGTCTACCACGGCCCGTACGTGCCGCTGCAGGGGCAGGAGATGACGCAGGCGTACCGGTCGGTGCTCGACCTCTCGACGACGGTCAAGGCCGGCCTGCTGATCCGGCAGACCCACCACTGGGCGGCAAACGTGTTCATCGCCGCGATCGTCCTGCACCTGATGCGGGTGTTCTTCACCGGCGCCTACCGGAAGCCGCGCGAGCTGACCTACTGGATCGGCGTCACGATGCTGACCGCCGCGCTGCTCGAGGGCTACCTCGGCTACTCGCTCGCGGACGACCTGCTCTCGGGGATGGGTCTGGCGATCGGCTACGCGGTGGCCATGTCCATCCCGTTCGTGGGCGCCAACCTGGCGGCGCTGATCTGGGACGGCCCGTTCCCGGGCAGCCATGCCTTCTTCCCGCGGATGTACATCGTCCACGTCCTCGTGATCCCGGTGCTGATCGGAACGCTACTGGCGGTGCACCTGGCGCTCGTCGCGCTCAAGCACCACACGCAGTTCCGCCAGGGACCGCGGGAGAGCGAGCGGAAGCTCGTCGGCGTCCCGACCGTCCCGGGGCAGGCGCCGCGCTCGCTCGGGCTCTTCGCGATCGTCGCCGGCGTGCTGTTCCTGCTCGGCGGGCTGGTGCAGATCAACCCGATCTGGCTCTGGGGCCCGTACCACACGTACGACGCGACGAACGGCGCGCAGCCGGACTGGTACCTCGGCTGGCTGATCGGGGCGCTCCGGATCACGCCCAGCTTCGACGTGACGATCGGGGGCTACACGCTGGTGCCCAATCCGTTCTGGGGCGGCGCGCTACTGCCTCTGGTCTTCTTCGCGTTCCTCTACCTCTGGCCGTGGCTCGAGCGGCGCCTCACCGGCGACGACGCCTACCACAACCTGCTCGAGCGGCCGCGCGATGCGCCGCTCCGCACCGCGATCGGGTACGCGGTGATGAGCCTCGTCTTCCTCGTCTTCCTCGCCGGAAGCGCGGATCGCGTCGACGTGATGTTCGGCCTCTCCTACAGCGCGCAGATCTGGCTCTACCGCGTGCTCTTCTTCGCGGGCCCTGTGATCGCCGCGCTGCTCGCCTATCGCACGTGTGTCGAGCTGCAGCGCGGTGAGCAGCTCCACCGGCGGCGCAAGCTGGCCGAGCGGGCGGCGAGGACCGCGCGGGGGCGGGCCTGATGCTGACCGTCCTGCAGGAGGCGCTCGCGGAGGCGCACGGTCTCGCGATCGCGGCCTCGGCGACGGTCGACCGGGTCGAGCGGCGAACGCCGGCCCACGACCTGCGGCGCCGGCTCGACGAGCTGCGGCTCGATGCGGCCGAGGCACGTGCGCGCTGCCTCGACGCCGAGAGGTCCCTCGGCGACGAGCTCGCGGCGGAGGTCCTCGCGCGCGCCAACACCGTCAGCGACCGGGCCGCCGACCTCGCCGGCGCGTGGTTCAGGGCGGGCACGGGGCCGCTCGCGGCGTGGACGTTCCTGGCGATGGGCGAAGCGGGCGAGGTGGCGGCGTGGTCGTCGCTGCGGCTGCTGGCCGAGCGGGAAGGCCGGCTCGTCGAGCTCGCCGAGTGGGGCCACGAGATCCAGCGGCGGCACCTCGAGCTGGCGCTCGACGGTGTGGCGCTGCTCGCGGGGCGACTCGAGCCCGCTGCGCCGCGCTGGGGCTAGAGCTTCGGCAGGATCTCGTCCGCGTAGAAGCGGAAGAACGCCTCCTGGTCGCGGCCGACCTGGTGCACGTAAACGTGCGTGTAGCCCGCTTGCTCGTACGCGCGGATCGCGTCGAGGTGGCGCTCGGGATCGGGCCCGCAGATCACGGTCTCGGCGACGTCGTCCGCGACGAGCAACTGCGCCGCGGCCTCGTAGTGCGACGGGATCGCGAGCTCCTGGCTCAGCGGTCCTTCGAGGCCGGCATTCGGCCAGACCTCGTGCGCGGTCTTCTTCGCCTCCTCCTCGCTCTCGGCGTAGCAGACGGTCACCTGGCCGTAGCGCGGCTTGCCGTTCCCGCCCGCCTCCTCGAACTGCTGGACGAGCTCTTCCTCGGGCGCGACTCCGATGAAGGCGTCGCCGACGCGCCCGGCGAGCTCGGCGGCGTCCGGCTGCGCGGCCGCGATCGCGATCGGGGGCGGTTCGTCGGGGAGCGTGTAGATGCGCGCCTGCTCGACGGTGTAGTGCTTGCCGTAGTGCGACTGGTAGCCGCCTTCCCAGAGGACGCGCAAGACCTCGACCGCCTCCTCGAGCATCTCCAGCCGCTCCCGTGGCCCCGGCCAGCGCGCGCCGGTGACGTGCTCGTTCAGCTCCTCGCCCGTGCCCACGCCGAGGAAGAACCGGCCTTCCATCATCACCTGTGAGGTCGCTGCGGCCTGGGCGATGATCGCCGGGTGGATGCGGATCGTCGGGCACGTGACGCCGGTGCCGAGCCGCAGCCGCTCCGTCGCCTGCGCGATCCCGCCGATCACGCTCCAGACGAACGGGCTCTGGCCCTGGGCGTCCACCCACGGGTGGTAGTGGTCGGAGATCAGGGCGAAGGTGAAGCCAGCCTCCTCCGCCGCGCGCGCGTTGCGCACGAGGTCGTTCGGGCCGTGCTCCTCCGAGGAAAGCGCGTAGCCGAGCTCAACCGCCATGACGGGTCGGTACCTCCGGCTTGACGGCGATAAACGCTAGTTCTGCTTCACCGGCGCGCTGAGCGCGGCAACCGCGCCCAGTCCGACGAAGACCGAGCCGGAGACGTAGCGCTGCACCGCGGGGAAGCGGCGAGTGCGGCGGAGGCGGTCGCCGAGCGTGCCCGCGACGAACGCCCACGTGCCGTCGCTGAGGAAGCCCAGCGTGGCGAAGAGCAGCCCGAGGAGCAGGATCTGGACCCACGCGACACCGCGGCTCGGGTCGACGAACTGCGGCAGGAAGGCCAGGAAGAACAGCGCCGTCTTCGGGTTCAGCGTGTTGACGACGATGCCCTGCCGGTAGAGGCGGCCGAGGTTCCGCGCGGCGCGCGTGCGCTCCTCCTGCGCGCGCTCGAGCCCCGCGAGACGGCGAACGCCGATCACGATCAGGTAGGCCGCGCCGAGGTACTTGACGACGTCGAAGGCGACGGCGGAGGAGGCGAGCAGGGCGGAGAGGCCGACCGTCGCCGCGGCGATGTGGACGAGCGTTCCGGTCGTGATCCCCGCGACGGACGCGATTCCGGCGCGGCGGCCGTGGGAGACGCTCTGCGTGACGACGTAGAGCACCGAGGGCCCGGGCACGACGAGCAGCAACAGCGCGGCGCCGACGAACAGCAGGAGATGCGACGGGTCCGGCATGCCGCCGACGATACCGTTCGGTCGTGGCCGGCACGATCGTGGCGATGGGCGGGCTCTCGTGGGAGGACGAGGAGCGCCGCCGGCTCGAGGACTACTTCCTCTCGTTCGCGCGCCGCCGTGAGCGGCCGAAGGTGCTGTTCGTGCCGACCGCGGTCGCCGACGGGGCGGCTCAGAACCTGTCGATCTACCGCCAGCTTGGTGACCGCGCGGAGGTCTCGGACCTGCCGTTCTTCCCCTGGCCGCCGTCCGAGCTCCGTCAGCTCGCGCTCGACCAGGACGTGATCTACGTCTCGGGCGGAAACACCGCGAACGCGCTCGCCATCTGGCGGCTGCACGGCTTCGACGCGATCCTGCGCGAAGCGTGGGAGGCGGGCGTCGTGCTCACGGGCTGGAGCGCGGGGATGATCTGCTGGTTCGAGGCGGGTGTTACCGACTCGTTCGGCCCGCAGCTCCAGGGGATGCGCGACGGGCTCGGCTTTCTGCCCGGCAGCGCGTGCCCGCACTACGACGGGGAGGAGATGCGGCGGCCGGTATACGAGCGGCTCGTCGGCGAGGAGGGCTATCCACCGGGGCTCGCCGCCGACGACTGCGTCGCGCTGCGCTTCGACGGCACCGAGCTGGCCGAGGTCGCCAGCGCGCGCGCCGGCTCGGGCGCCTACCGCGTCACGGCCGGGGGCGAGGAGCGGATCGAGCCGCGTCTGCTCGGGTAGCGGCGCGCTGACGCTGCGGCTCGACGACGTACTTCGGGTCGCGCGCGGACTGGAAGCCGGCCTTGAACACCGACCAGCGCACCGCGGCCTCGCCCGCGAGCACCAGCGCTCCGCCCGCCACGGCCGCCAGCCGGCTGCGGCGACCCGCGGCCGCGAGCAGCGCCGCGCCGCTGAGCGTGCACCCTGCGGCGACCTTCCTGAACGTCCCCGCCTCGCCCTGCGAGTACGGCTCGCCCACAAACTCGAGACGTCTCTCCATCAGCTTGAAGAGCACGTTCTCGACGAGCACCCCGCCGACGGCCAGCCGCCGCGCCGGCGCTGCGTCGGCCGGCGGTACCGCGATCGCGGAGGCCGCACCGGCGCTCGCCACCGCGCTCGAGCCGAACAGGAACGGCAGCTCCCGCCGCGCCTCGTGCCACACCGGGATCGCCGTGTCGGAGAACAGCGTGGCGGTGTAGACGGCGAGGGGTGCGCCCGAGCCCGCCGAAGCAAGCCGCGCCAGCTCGCTCACCCGCGGCAGCCGCCCGATCGTGTTGAGGAACGCCGAGATCGAGCTGGCCGTGCTCGAGTACGCGAGGATCCAGCTGCCGACGCTCATCGGCGAGGTCACCTTGAACACCCTCAGCATGTTCAGGAACCGCTCCGGCCGGCCGAGGTCGGAGATCAGGAGCAGCGGGCTCACCGCGTCCGCCGCGGAGGCGATCTGGATGCTTCGCTGCGCCAACAGCTCGTGACCGGACACCCGCGCGACCAGGCTGACGACCGACGAAGCACCGCCGAGCCCACCGGTGAACAGGTACGTCGGGATCTCCGCTTTCCAGACCGGCTCCTTCAACACCGGCCGTCCGTAGTACGAGCGGGCCTCGCTCACCGTGAGCCTCCCAGGAAACCGGCCACCACGCCGAGCACGAGCGCGCCGGTGGCGACCGCGGCCGTCTTCCACATCTCGGCGATGTGCGAAGTCGACACGACCGGGTCCGGCGGCAGCCCGTACACCTCGGGCTCGTCGAGGAGCAGGAAGAACGCACCGAACCCGCCGACGCCGTCGTCCGGGTCGTGGCCGTACAGCCGCGCGCCGTTCCAGTCCTCCGCCTGGAGCTTCTCCAGCCGCTCCGACGCGCGCTCGCGCAGCTCGTCGAGCGGCCCGAACTGGATCGAGTCCGTCGGGCACGCCTTCGCGCAAGCAGGCTCGTGGCCGCCCTGCAGCCGGTCGTAGCAGAGCGTGCACTTCCAGGCGCGGCCGTCCTCCTCCCTGGTCAGGAGCGGGACAGCAGGCGGATCCTGCCGCGGTAGGTTCCGCCGGTCGATCACGCCGAACGGGCATGCCGGAACGCAGTAGCCGCAGCCGTTGCAGACGTCCTCCTGCACGACCACGGTGTCGAACTCGGTGCGGAAGAGGGCGCCGGTCGGGCAGACATCGAGGCAGGCGGCGTGGGTGCAGTGCTTGCAGACGTCCGAGCTCATCAGCCAGCGCAGCGCATCGACGTCGCCCTCTGCGTCGGTGTGCAGCGGCTCGTTCTGCTCGATGAACGCCACGTGCCGCCACGAGTTCGCGCCGAGCGCGGAGGTGTTGTCGTACGACTCGCCGGTCCAGACGAGCCCGTCCTCGGGCACGAGGTTCCACTCCTTGCACGCCACCTCGCAGGCCTTGCACCCGATGCAGACCGACGTGTCGGTGAAGAAGCCGACGCGCTCCTGCGCGACCGCGCTCACCGCGCCTCCTCGCGCATCCGCCTGACGAACTCCGGCAGCGCCGGCCCGCGCGGCCGCCGGCCGGGCCTGATCCCGACCGAGAACGCCTTGACCTCCTGGATGTGCACGTTCGGGTCGAGGACGATCGCCGAGAGGTCGTTCGCCGCCCCGCCGGTGGTCAGTCCGCGCGTGCCCCAGTGGTACGGCAGCCCGATCTGGTGCGTCTTGCGGCCTTGTACCTCGACCGGCGGGATCCGGTCTGTCACGAGCACGCGCGCCTCGATCGCCGCCCGCGAGCTGTAGATCGTGGCCCAGCCCCCGTGCTCGAGACCGGCCTCGGCCGCGAGCTCGGGGCTCACCTCGCAGAACATGGCCGGCTGGAGCTCGGCCAGGTACGGCACCGAGCGCGTCATCCCGCCCGCGGTGTGGTGCTCGGTCAGACGGTAGGTGGTCGCGACGTAGGGGTAGACCTCCGCACCGGGCTCGTCGCCCGCGGGGTTGTACGGGTTCTCGCGATGCTCGAACTGCTGCCGCCGCGGGTTCGCGCGCTGCGAGTAGAGCGGGTTCTCGAACGGCGACTCATGCGGCTCGTAGTGGG
>Ga0081455_10008487_pt1 | contig 10677 bp, 11 predicted proteins | sample TabmetS3T2R1_FD_70207 | JGI IMG/M metagenome (GOLD analysis project Ga0081455, IMG submission 70207) | Tabebuia heterophylla rhizosphere microbial communities from the University of Puerto Rico - S3T2R1 | ecosystem: Host-associated > Plants > Roots > Rhizosphere ... | reverse complement strand
AAGCATTGCTCCCGCCAAAATGGCCCATGCGCACATGAAAGGTGGGGAGTAGCGTTTCAGCATCGAATTCCATCACCGCCGTGTCCATGGCCGGGTGGGCATGGGCGTGTAACTTGATAGACTGATGGTGGGTCGTGACAAAGGTTTGCGCACCCCGACGGTAGAGATGCTCCAGGACGGCAATGCCTATGGCGGCCCCTTCAGCGGGGTCGGTGCCCGCCCCAAGCTCGTCCAACAGGACCAGCGAGTGTTCATCGGCATGGTGCAGGAAACTGACGATGTGCTGCAGATGCCCAGAGAAGGTGCTGAGGTTTTGCGCAATGTTCTGTTCATCGCCGATGTCAACCAGGACCTGTCGAAAAAGTGCCAGCGTGCTCCCCTCCTTGGCCGGGATATGCAAACCAGCCTGGGCCATCAAGGTGAGCAGGCCAATAGTTTTGAGCAGCACAGTCTTGCCACCGGTATTGGGTCCGGTGATCACCAAGGCGCGGGTCTCGGGATCGACGGTCAGCGTGGCGGGCACAGTCGCGCCGCCACGGCCCTCGGCTGCTTCGACCAGGAGGGGATGCCGCGCTTGCAGCAGGGCGATGCGACCGTCTGGGCTGAACTCCGGCTCATGGCAATCCAGCATCTGGCTGAGGCGCCCCCGGGCCAGGATATAATCGACCTCCCCCAAGACCTCGGCGATCTGGCGAATCGGCGTCTGCACTTCCCAGACCTCCGTGGTCAGCTGCCGGAGGATGCAATGCACCTCAGCGGCTTCCGCTGTCGTCAACTCCACCAGGCGATTGTTCAAATCCAAGACATCGAGAGGTTCGACAAAAACCGTCGCCCCGCTGCTAGAGTGATCGTGCACGATGCCGCGCAGGAGGCGCTGATAATCCGGCTTGAGTGGAATCACATAGCGATTGTTGCGGAGGGTGATGAGCGGCTCCTGCACCACGTCTCTATGTTGGGTCAGATGCCCATCCAGGCGCCGTCGGACCCGCTCACGCGTATGGCGGAGCTCGCTGCGCATCTCCTGCAACCGTGGGCTCGCACTATCCTTAATCTCGCCACGCAGATCCACCACCTGGCCGATCCGCCGTTCGATCGACTCCGGGAAGAGCATCGGTTCGGTCAGTGCCGCCAGCAGTGGATACTGCGCCACGACGCGTCCAAAGAAACGTTTCATCTGCCGCGCTGTAGCGAGCAAAAACTGCAGATCGAGCAGTTCCTGCGGTTCGAGAATCTTCCCCTGCTGCGCCACTTGATTCAGGAGGGGACGAGGATCCACGAGTTGCTGGAGAGAAGGCGGCGTATCGGCGATGAGCAGGGTTTTGGCTTCCGACGTTTGGCGTTGCTTGAGGCGAATCAGTGGTAGCTCAACGAGGGGAGCGACGGTGGGTAGAAGCGAGCGGCCGAGATCGGAGCTCATCCAGCGACCAAGCAGACGGCGGATAGCACCGAACTCGAGGACGTGCAATGCATGCTCACTTGCGACTTGCTCACGCTGACATGGGGTCATGCGACTAACTTAGCGTCTGAAGGCATCCCCAGCCCTCCTTCCTTCACTCATCGCAGGAGGCCGGTTCGCCTCAGGCGTGCGAAATTGTTCCCACAGGTGTTCTCCCCCCAATCGTCGATATGCTTGAACAGATCGCTCCAGAAATGGATTGAAGAGTTCGAGATATTCGACGACAGTAGAGCTTCGAAGCTGAGTCCTGATCGATTCAGCGAGGGGCAGATGCGCCAGTAAGAACAGCAACACCGTTAAAATCATCACACCTTTGACAGAGCCGAATCCCAGGCCAACGATCGCATCCAACCAGCCCATCAACAGCCCCCTGGCGACTCGATGCAACAGATAACCTACCATACCGGCGAGGCTAGCCACACTCAGAAAAATCGCCAGAAACGCTATGTGAAATGGTAGGGGCTCAGTCAACGGGACTTTGTGTTGCACCCACTCCCCCAGTGGAACAAACTTGAGGAGAGCGATCCATAGGCCTAAAAATAAGCCGACCAGCGATAATAGCTCCCGTAGAAACCCACGCATGAGCCCGCGAATGGCAAAACCTAAAAGCACCACCGCGATGATCACATCAACCCAGTTCAATGCCACGCCCTTTTAGGGGATTTTTCATCAGGCTATGCCCTCAAATGGACCAAGCATCACCACTTTTCCCCGTGGGAAATGAAAATCCCTTATGGCAATCTCTTTCACGCCATCTTTCTGATAACGAGGTCAGCAGTCTGGATAGGCAACGACCACTCGAGGTGTGGTACCCGAGGTCAGTTACACTATCTGATTTTGCTTGGCTTTGAGAGCCTTCTTCTTCGCGGCGAGCAACTTGCGCTTACGCTTCACGCTGGGCTTTTCGTAGTACTCACGTTTGCGGATTTCGGAGAGGACACCTGCCTTCTCGCACTGCTTCTTGAATCGGCGTAGGGCATTTTCGAAGGGCTCATTCTCTCGCACCTTGATCCCTGCCATACACTACCCCCTCTGCTAAAAATCTACCAGAATGATAATTCATGACAAGTGTTGACAGTCTTTCTACTTTAAAAGAGCTGTTATTCATCCAATTTAGCATGAAAAGACAATATCGTCAAGCACTTTGCTCGGGAGTTGTATGTAAGGGTGGGCGCGGGTTGGTACGGAGGCCGGATTTTCCAAAACGATGCTGGAGTTCCTGGAGCACTTCCTGAGGGGAAATATCATGCCAACCTAAGGCGACGATGGCATGGAACCATAAATCGGCCATCTCGTAGACGATCGCCTCGCGACGTCCATCTTTCGACGCCATCAAGACCTCGGCCGCTTCCTCTATGACCTTCTTCAGCACGTGATCCTGACCTCGCGCCATCAGTGAGGCCACGTAGGACTCCTGCGGGGCGCGCCGTTTGCGTTCTTGAACCACCGCATAGATTTGCTGCAGAAGTCCTTCAGAGACCGGCAAGTGCATTGGTTCGGGGAGTTCCGCGAAGCGCTGGAAGAAGCAGGAGCGCTCGCCGGTATGACAGGCAGCCCCCTCCTGTTCAACGATCACCAGAAGAGTATCGGCGTCGCAATCATAATGGAGGTCGCGCAGGTGCTGGATGTGGCCCGACGTTTCACCCTTCTGCCAGAGCTGTGCGCGCGAGCGGCTCCAATAGTGGACGAGACCTGTGGCTAGCGTGCGTTCGAGCGCCTCACGATTCATGTAAGCCAGCATCAGGACCCGCCCGGTGGCAACATCTTGCACGATGGCGGGAATTAGCCCGTGTTCGTTGAATCGGAGGACACTATAGTCCGCGAGCATGCCGGTCCCTCATTCCTAGACTGGATACCGCACTGGTACTCCGCGCCCAGCCAGGTAGGCCTTGGTCTCCTGCACGGTGTGCGTGCGAAAATGAAAGATCGATGCAGCGAGGACGGCATCCGCTCTCCCTTGTGTTAAGCCTTCGTAGAGGTGTTCTAGGGTCCCAACTCCTCCCGAAGCAATCACCGGGATGCTCACCGCTGATGAAACGGCATGAGTCAGTTCCAGGTCATAGCCCTCTTGGGTACCATCGCGATCCATACTAGTAAGGAGAATCTCGCCCGCACCAAAGCGCTCCATCTCTACTGCCCATTGCACCGCGTCGAGGCCCGTTGGAGTGCGCCCCCCATGGGTATAGACCTGCCAGCGCGGTCCAGATCCTAAGCCATCGATGGTGTCCTGGACACGACGTGCATCGATGGCCACGACGATGCACTGGCTGCCAAAACGCAGCGCTGCATGCTTGACCAGCGCAGGCTCCTTCACCGCAGCGGTATTAACCGAGACCTTATCGGCGCCGGAGTTGAGCAGGTTACGCATATCCTCGAGCGAACTCACCCCGCCTCCCACGGTCAATGGCATGAAGACTTGCTCGGCGGTGCGGGCGACGATGTCGAGGATGATCTTACGCCGTTCATAGGAGGCAGTGATGTCGAGAAAGACGAGTTCATCGGCACCCTCGCGGTCATAGACCTGGGCGACTTCGACCGGATCGCCCGCATCGCGAATATCGACGAATTGTACCCCTTTGACCACTCTTCCCTCACGTACGTCGAGACAGGGGATGATGCGTTTCACCAGCATAGGCTATGCTCTCTGTGTGATGGCAAGTGCCTCACGAAACGTTACCGAGCCTTCATACAACGCTTTGCCGATAATCACTCCATACAGCCCCTCGGGTCCGAGTGGAACCAAGCTCTGAAGATGATCGATATGCCCGATGCCACCAGCGACGATGAGGGGCAGGCTGACCACCCTCAACAGCTCTTTCAGCCGCGGCAGATCGGGGCCCTCAAGCGTGCCGTCGCGCTGAATGGCTGTGAAAATCACCACCGCCGGCTGCCAGGCATCGATCTGGCGCGCGACACTCAGATAATCCAACGCTGCGCTTTCGTTCCATCCCTTCGAGGCTACCCTGCCATCACGCGCGTCAAGACTAATGGCAATGCGTCCACTGAAGCGTCGGCAGATGTCAGCTGTAAGTATTGGCTGTTCGATCGCCAGCGTGCCGATAATGACGCGCGCGACGCCGACTCCAAGGTAGCGTTCAATACGGTCAACGGTTCGAATCCCGCCACCCACCTGTACCGGCACCGGCACCGTCTTGACGATCTGCTGGATCACTGGGAGATTGCGTGGCTCTCCTTCGACCGCTCCGTCGAGATCCACCACATGCAGCCAGGCCGCCCCCTGGTCCACCCAGCCCTGCGCCATGGCCACCGGATCATCGGAGTAGATCGTCTCGGCATCCATGCGTCCCTGCCGCAAGCGTACACACCGACCGTTTTTGAGATCAACTGCAGGGATCACTAGCATGCGACCGTCACCACACCTCAGCAAGGGGAAACCAGACTTGCACGCCAGTGGGCACAGGGGGTCAGGACCGCGCGATATCGCCAAAATTCTTCAGGACTCGCAGGCCATGCGTCTGACTCTTTTCTGGGTGGAACTGGACGCCAAACATGTTGTCATGCCAAATGCCAGAGACAAAGCGTACGCCGTAATCGGTTATCGTTGCCACCGCCGCATCCCCCAGCGGCTCTATATAGAACGAGTGCGCAAAGTAAAAATAGGCATTCTCGGGGATGCCGTCAAAAATCGGCGCTGGTCGGGCAACGTGGGCCTGATTCCAGCCCATATGGGGGACCTTAAGGACCTGCCCCCAGACGTCGGTGAGACCGTGTGGGAACCGCCGTACGCGACCTTGCAGAATGTTCAGGCCTTTGTGGCAGCCAAATTCTTCGCTTTCGGTCATCAACAATTGCAGGCCGAGACAGATGCCCAGGTATGGGCGTCCAGAACGGATGAATTCAAGCACTGGTTCGAGCAGGTCATGCTCACCAAGCTGTGCCATACAGTCCCGGAAGGCTCCCTGCCCGGGGAGCACGACGGCGTGTGCGCGTGCGATGTCCTCGGGGCGCTGCGTGATGTGTGCTGCGTGTCCAACGCGCTCGAACGCTTTGTGCACACTGCGCAGATTGCCAATGCCACAATCGACGATGGCGATCACGGGCTACAACTCTCCCTTCGTTGAGAACACGCCATGAATGCGCGGATCCAGGGTACAGGCCTGGCCCATCGCTCGCCCGACACCTTTGAAAATCGCCTCGGCGATGTGATGGCTATTGGTACCGTATTGCAGATTGATGTGCAGGGTGAGCCCGCTGCGTCGGATAAATCCCTGGAAAAATTCTTGCACGAGCTCCGATGGAAAACTGGTGCCGATGCGCGGGCCTGGGAAGGTGGCATGATAGATCAGATACGGCCTGGCGGCGATGTCAAGCGTGACCGACACCAGCGCCTCATCCATCGGCATCACCGTATGGCCAAAGCGTTGGATGCCTTCCTTCGTTCCCAGGGCCCGGTCAAAGGCTTCTCCAAGGCAGATGCCCACGTCTTCGACGGTGTGATGGTAATCGACATCGAGATCGCCGCGCGCTTGGAGGTCGAGGTCAAAAAACCCATAGCGTGTGAACGCGGTGAGCATATGGTCGAAGAACGGAATGCCGGTGTGGATATCGCCGACCCCACTGCCCTCAAGCGTGAGCGCGATCTGGATATCTGTTTCCTTGGTCGTGCGTGAAATCGCTCCGGTGCGCGTGGTGCTCATGATCATCATTCCTCATGTACGAATCAACGGCTGCAAGATAGCGACGATCGTCTGCAAAGTGGTGGTGAGGATCTCGTTTTCGGGGGGCGTCCCAACCGTGATGCGTAAACAATCCTGCAGGGCAGGCGATCCCGGAAAATGTCGTACCAGAATCCCATGCGCTCCGAGCGCTTCCCACACCCTTGCCGCGCCAGCCTCGATGCGCGCCAGGAGAAAATTGGCCTGACTAGGGAAGACCGTCACGCCCGGAATACGCTCCAAACCCTCCCTTAGCTGTTCCCGCTCATGGATGATGACACGAAATTCGGGCGCGAGCATGTCCCAGTGCTGCAGCACCACTGCCGCGGCCACCTGGGAATAGGCACTCAGATTGTACGGCAACCGGACCTTGTTAATCTCAGAGACTAATTCCGGGTTGCCAACCAGAATGCCGACGCGCAAGCCAGCCATCCCCACCTTGGATAGAGTACGAAACACTAGGAGGTGGGGGTAGAACTTGAGCAGGGGGAGCACCGTCTGGCCGCTGAACTCATAGTACGCCTCATCGATGACGATGACACCCGGAACAGCCTCGATCAGTCGGCGCACGGCAGCGTCATCGAAGCAATTGGCGGTGGGATTATTGGGAGTGGCGAGAAATGTCATTCGTGGCCGCTCGCGTGCGATGGCAGCCAGCATCTGGGGCATATCGAGCCCCCAATCTGCCGTCAGCGGCACTTCCATGGCTCGCTGATCGAGCATCCGCGCCCCCAAACCATACATCGAAAACGTCGGTGTTGGAGTCAGCACCGCAGCACCTGGAGCGCCACAGGCCATCAGAACCATTTGCACCAACTCATCCGAGCCGTTGCCCAGGAGCAGCATGTCAGGGGTGACGTCGAGCATCTTCGACAGGGTGTGCCGCAGTCCCTCGGCCTCGGGATCGGGATAGCGATTGATGGACACCGCAGTCAGCGCCTGCAACACGGCTTCCTGAACCACCGGAGGCAACGCGAATGGATGCTCATTCGCGTCGAGCTTCACCTGCCCCGGACGTTTGTGTGGATCATACGCCTGCAGCTGTGCCACCGCCGGCTTGACCAGAGCGTGTCGGGTCGGGTTCATGTCATCCTCGAGGCTCAGGCTGCGCGCGGATCGTCATGGCGCGTGCATGCCCCTCGTACCCTTCCAGCCGGGCCAGCGTGCTGGCGGCAGGGGTATCGTTGCGCAAGCGCTCGGCCGTATAGCGAATCACGCTAGATTTCTTCACAAAGTCATCGACGCTGAGCGGCGAGGAGAAGCGCGCCGTACCGCCGGTCGGCAACACATGATTCGGTCCAGCGTAATAGTCGCCGATCGCCGCCGGGGAGTAATGTCCGAGGAAAATCGCCCCAGCGCAGGTGACCTGCTCCAACCAGCGTTCGGCCTCCTCGACCATGAGCTCGAGATGCTCAGGACCGATGGCGTTGGCCAGCGTCATCGCTTCCTGTAGATCTCGCGTATGGATCAACGCACTATACCCGCGCAGCGATCGTGCCGCTTCTTCGTGTCGTGGGAGATTGGCGAGTTGGTCCGACACCGCCTGTTGAATCGCGTCCACGAGCCTGGATGAAGGCGTGATGCAGGCGACACTCTCGGCGCCAGTATGCTCCGCCTCAGAAAGCAGGTCGGCGGCGAGAAACTGTGGGTTGGCAGACTCGTCGGCGACGATCACCAGCTCTGTGGGACCGGCGATCAGATCGATCCCCACCTCGCCGAACACCATACGCTTCGCCGTAGCCACATATTGATTTCCGGGGCCGACGATCTTATCCACCTTTGGAATGGTTGCGGTGCCATAGGCCATGGCTGCGATCGCCTGCGCGCCCCCGACTTTATAGATCGCCTGCGCCCCGACCAGGTCCGCCGCCACCACAATGAGCGGATTGATGGTACCCCCTGGCGCCGGTGTGCACACAATGAGCTCCGGCACGCCCGCGACCTGGGCGGGGATGCCGCACATCAGCACCGTTGACGGATACACTGCCTTGCCGCCAGGCACGTACATGCCTACGCGTCGCACTGGGGTGATGCGTAAGCCCAAGCGGCTGCCATCGTCGAGGTTCAACATCCAGGAGTGGCGCTGCTGGTGACTGTGGAAGCGCCGAATGTTCTCGGCAGCGCCACGCAACGCGGCAAGCGTCCCGGAAGAACACTGCTCGTAGGCCGTCGCGATCTCAGATGTCGACACGCAGATCGTACCAGGGGTGAGGACGAGACCATCGTATTGGGCTGTCAAATCCAGCACCGCACGATCTCCGTCGCGTCGTACATGTGTGAGGATGGCGCGCACCTGGGATTCGATCGCTGATTCAGCCTCATCACTACGGCTTAGCAGGTGCTGGAACTGCGAGGAAAAATCAGCATCGGTGGTTATCAGGAGAGGTAACATATGACGCTATCCGCCCCCTCCACGCACCGGCAAGGGGAGAAGGAAGACTCATCGATCACACGAGACTTTGACGACAGACTGTCTCAAATCGCCTGCTTCAAGCGGCTAATGAGATCGGTGACCTGCTCGTATTTCGTTTTCTGGCTAGCACGATTCACGATGAGACGGGCTGACACCCGCATGACTTCGCCGACCACGACGAGGCCATTTTCTGCCATCGTCCGTCCGGTTTCGACCAAATCCACAATACGTTCGCACAGTCCCACGAGGGGAGCAAGCTCAATCGATCCTGATAGACGGATAATCTCTACTGGCACCCCTTTGCCATTGTAGTAGCGCTCGGTGATGCGCGGGAACTTGGTAGCGACACGGATATACGACCAATCCGTCAGCGACTGCTCCTGGGTCACACTGCCTGCCTGGGCGATTACCAGGCGGCAACGACCAAACTTGAGGTCCAGGGGCTCGTAGACGTCGCGCTCCCCTTCGTCAATCACATCCTTGCCGACGATGCCCACATCCGCAGCACCGTACTCGACATATGTGGGAATGTCAACAGGTCGCAAGATCAAAAACCGTGTCCGCTGCTCGGCATCCTCAAAGACGAGGCGCCGGCCTTCGCCCAGACCTTCCGCACTGCAGTGAACTTTCTCGAGCAACGTCACAGACTCTCGAAACAGTCGTCCTTTGGGAAGTGCAATGGTCAATCCCGGTTTCACGGCAGTCTCCGAATCTTCGCGCCGAGCGCGGCAAGCTTGGCTTCGATCTGTTCATAGCCGCGATCCAGATGATACACCCGCGACACCGTCGTGATGCCTTGCGCTGCAAGTCCGGCCAGAATCAAGCTGGCGCTGGCGCGCAGGTCGGTCGCCATCACTGGGGCACCATGCAATTGGGGTACACCCATAACAATGGCATCCGCCCCTTCAAGGTGGATTTCGGCGCCCATGCGGCTGAGCTCTGCGGCATGCATATAGCGATTCTCAAACACCGTTTCAGAGATGATCGAGCGCCCGTTGGCACGGCTCAGCAAGGCCATCATCTGCGCTTGCATGTCGGTTGGAAAACCTGGATAGGGTGCCGTGGCAAGATCGAGTGGGTAGGCGCGCTCGCTGCCGATGACGCGGACCCAATCGTCCCCCACCTCGACAGCGGCGCCGGTGGCTCGCAGATGGTCGAGCAGCGCCCCGAGGTGTACCGGCAGACAGTGATCAATGGTGACATCGCCACCGGTCATTGCCCCGGCGACAAGGAACGTTCCCGCTTCAATCCGATCAGGGATGATGTCGTGCGCAGCCGGTTGCAACCGCGGCACTCCTTCGATGGAAATGCATGAGCTACCCACGCCCGTCACTCGGGCCCCCATCTGTGTCAAGGATTCGGCGAGATCTACCACTTCCGGCTCACGGGCGGCGTTGTCGATGATGGTCGTGCCTTTGGCCAGCACTGCCGCCATCATGATATTTTCGGTGCCTGTCACTGTCGCAGAGGGCAAGACAATGGCGGTGCCCCGGAGTTGATCAGCGTAGCCATGCACATACCCTTGCGTCAATTCTAGACGGGCGCCGAGGGCCTGCAGACCTTTCAGATGAAGATTGACCGGTCTGGCGCCGATAGCGCACCCCCCAGGCAGCGACACGCGTGCCTGCCCGTAGCGCGCCAGCAACGGCCCCAGCACCAAAAAGGAGGCGCGCATGGTTTTAACCAGGTCGTAGGGAGCTTCATATCGGTCGATGGCGCTCGTGTCGATGACGAGCTCAGACGCATCGAAGCTCATTTTGGCGCCGAGGGCCTGCAGAACCTGCCCAAAGGTCACGACGTCGCGCACGCGTGGCACATTGCGCAGGCGCGTCGCCCCAGTCGTCAGCAATAGACTCGCCATGATTGGCAAGGCAGCATTTTTCGCCCCACTGACGCGCACGTGCCCGTGAAGCTGGACCCCACCTTCGATTTCGATGCAATCCATGCCGAGCCGCTCCCCCCTTGCCTACGCCGCGCCACCACTACACGTTCAATACCGCCGTAGTCCTTGATGATCTCGATCACCTCCCACTGCTGCGACTGCATCAATAGGCGCGACACATCGCCCGCCTGGCGATGTCCCACTTCGACGATTGCAATGCCATCATCTGCCAGAACCGGCAGTCCTTCAG
>Ga0081455_10008486_pt1 | contig 10677 bp, 8 predicted proteins | sample TabmetS3T2R1_FD_70207 | JGI IMG/M metagenome (GOLD analysis project Ga0081455, IMG submission 70207) | Tabebuia heterophylla rhizosphere microbial communities from the University of Puerto Rico - S3T2R1 | ecosystem: Host-associated > Plants > Roots > Rhizosphere ... | reverse complement strand
TGGGTTCAAAACGTCGTGAGACAGTTTGGTCCCTATCTTCCGTAGCCGTTGGAGATTTGAGGGTGAGCTGTCCTTAGTACGAGAGGACCGGGATGGACGCACCTCTGGTGTTCCGGTTGTCACTACAGTGGCACTGCCGGGTAGCTATGTGCGGACGGGATAACCGCTGAAAGCATCTAAGCGGGAAGCCCCCCCCAAGATTAGATCTCCCTGGGAACTTGATTCCCCTGAAGGGCCGTCGAAGACTACGACGTTGATAGGCTGGGTGTGTACAGGCAGCAATGCCTTCAGCTAACCAGTACTAATTGCCCGTGAGACTTGACCATATAACTTCAAGCAGTTTGGCTGTTGCTGGCCACGCGTTTCCGACGCGCTGCTGCGAAGTGATGTCGAATGGAGCATTCACATGGTGAATGCGGCATGGTCCAGTTCTTCAATGTGATTCGTGAGACTGGGCGTTAAAACTAAAGAAACTTCCGGATTGGGCTCGACGCGGTGGTAGTTAGGCCACGCGGCGCGCCAAACAGAATTCCCTGGCGGCTATAGCGAGCGGGAACCACCCGATCCCATTTCGAACTCGGAAGTGAAAACGCTCCGCGCCGATGATAGTGTGGCAGCTGCCATGCGAGAGTAGGTCACTGCCAGGGTCCTAACAAAGAAGCCCCCGCCGTTCAGGCGGGGGCTTTTTCATTTCCGCCCGTCTTTGCGCGCGCACGGACGCGGCGCACAATCTGTCCGTGGAGATTCGAACCGATCTCATCGGCGCCGCCCGCTCTCCGGTCATCGTGATCGAAGACGCCTGGGCCGATCCGCATTCCCTCGTCGACGTCGCAAGGGGGCGAACGGACTTCAGCGCCCGCTCTCTTTACTATCCAGGCGTCCGCTCGACGGCGCCACCCGGCTACACCCGCGCACTGGTGACTCAGCTCGACGAGCTCATCCGCTCGACATTCGGAATCGCGGGTGCGCTCACCATCACCGATTCGACCTTTTCGCTCGTCGCGACGCCGCTCGAGCGGCTCGTCGGCTTCCAGCGGGTGCCGCATTTCGATTCGACGGATCCGAATCGCCTCGCGGTGCTGCACTATCTATGTGGCCCCGAATTCGGCGGCACCGCGTTCTATCGGCACCGCTCGACCGGCACGGAAGTGGTGACCGAGTCCGGCCGCGAGGACTACCTCCGGGCCGTCAATGCGGAAGTGAAATCGAGCGGCATGCCGCCACCGGGCTTCATCGATGGCGACACGCCGACCTTCGAGCGCATTGCCCGTTACGAATGCCGATTCAACCGGGTGCTCGTGTATCGCGGCCACCTGCTGCACTCGGTCAACATCCCGAAAGACTTCGTGCCTACCCCGGATCCGCGCGCGGGGCGGCTCACGATCAACACGTTCCTCCTCGCCGGCGCGAGCTAGTCGCCCATCCAGTAGATCTCGTCCTGCTTCGACATGTGCGCAAGCCACGAATAGTGCGATCGCAGGTTGGTCGGCACGAGATTCGAAGCTTCGTACTTCCCCATGAGAGCGGGTGGAATGCGGAAGCCGTAGCATTCACCCCGCTCGAGGCGTGCACCGGCCGCGGCGCAGGCGCGCGCCAGCGGGATGCGCAGCCACTCATCGGCGCGTTCGCGTGTGTCGAGCTGTCTCGCGAAAGCCTCGCGACTCGTCGCAACGTCCATGACCTCGCCTTTGCCGACGACGACCCATTGCACCTTGCCATCGGGTGCAACCACGAAGAGCTCTCCGAGTTTGTTGACGAACCAGATTTCCACGCCCTCGCCCAGCGGCGGCGTCCAGTACGCCAGGAGGGTCTTCCAGTCCATGCCGGCCGGATCGATGAGGAATTCCCGAATGTCCATGAAAGTGTCGAATGATTCCGTGACCGCTCTCGGGCGCGTCAGTTGGCGCAGCGTGGAATAAAATCACGACCCATGGTCAAAGTCAGCCGCCAGGCCCGGGTGATCGAAGGTTGCGTGCCGGATCGGCTGCCGGTCGCGGACCTGCTCGCGGCCGGTGAGCCCGCGATCCTAAAGGGATTGGTCCGCGATTGGGGCCTCGTGCGCGCGGGCGAACGATCGATCGGCGATGCAACGACCTATCTGCGCAAGTTCTACAACGGGAAGGTGCTTTCCGCATCGTTCGCGGGCCCCGAGGCGGCCGGGCGACTCTTCTACGACGACGACTTCACGCACCTCAATTTCGAAGCTCGCCGCACGAAGCTCGGCGACGTGCTCGACGAGCTGACCGCGCACGTGGCGGACGAGAAGCCACCGACCGTGTATATCGGCTCGACACTCATCGACTCGTACTTCCCGGGGTTTCGCGCCGAAAACGACGTCGATTTTACGACGCACGGCATCGAGGCGCCGCCCGCGATCTGGATCGGCAATCGGACGATCGCCTCGTGCCACTACGACGCTCCTAACAATCTTGCGTGCTGTGCCGTGGGACGGCGGCGCTTCACGGTATTTCCGCCGACGCAGGTGGCGAACTTGTACCCGGGTCCCATGGAGCTCACGCCCGGGGGCCAGGCGATCAGCCTGGTCGACTTCGCCGCGCCGGATTTCGCGCGCTTTCCGAACTTTCGCGAAGCGCTCGAAGCGGGATATTCCGCGGAGCTCGATCCGGGCGATGCGATTTTCGTACCGGCAATGTGGTGGCACCACGTCGAAGGGCTGGCCCCCTTCAACACGCTCGTGAACTACTGGTGGATGTCCATGCCGAAGCATGTCCCCAGTCCAATGAGCGCTCTCTATCACGCGATGTGGTCGATTCGCGATCGTCCCGAGGCTGAAAAAGCGGCATGGCGTGAAGTTTTCGAGTACTACGTGTTCGGGCCGGCGATGCGCGCCGGCGAACACATGCCCGAACAGGCGCGCGGCGTGCTCGGTCCGATCGACGAGGAACGTGCACGCCAGATTCGCGCGATGTTGATGAACAGCCTCAACCGCTGAGCGGGCGGGCGGGCGGGCGACGAAGGGGAAAATATTGAATACGAAGGCTGTCAACCGGATCGTCATCGCGGGCGGCGGTACTGCCGGCTGGCTCGCGGCGGCCGCGCTGTCCCATCAGCTCGGATCGGTGCTCGAGATCACGCTCATCGAATCGGACGAAATCGGCACGATCGGCGTCGGCGAAGCCACGATCCCGCCGATCCGTGTGTTCCACAAGCTTCTGCAGATCGACGAGCAGGAGTTCATGCGTGCGACGGCCGCGACGTTCAAGCTCGGGATCCTCTTCGAGAATTGGGCGCGCAAGAACGACCGCTACGTCCATTCCTTCGGGCGCAATGGCAAGCCGACGTGGCTGTGCGAATTCCACAATTTCTGGCTGCGCAGCGTGGAGCTCGGCGTGAAGTCGGAGCTCGGCGACTACTGCTTCGAGCTGCAGGCGGCAAAGGCGGGCAAGTTCGCGACCGCGCCCAATCTCGACATCAACTACGCGTATCACTTCGACGCCGGCCAGTACGGGAAATTCCTGCGTGCCTTCGCAGAACGTCGCGGCATCCGGCGCGTCGAGGGCAAGATCAAGGAAGTTCGCCAGCACGGCGAGACGGGCTTCATCGAGTCGCTCGTGCTGCAGTCGGGCCAGGTCGTCGATGGGGATCTCTTCATCGACTGCACGGGCTTTCGCGGGCTGCTCATCGAACAGACGCTCGCGTCCGGATACGAGGATTGGTCGAACTGGCTGCCGTGCGACAGTGCCGTCGCGGTGCAGACCGAGCTCATCGGGCCGGCGCCGCCCGTTACCCGCTCGATCGCGCACGATGCGGGGTGGCGCTGGTGCATTCCTCTGCAACATCGCGTGGGCAACGGCCTCGTGTTCGCGAGTCGCTTCCTCGACGATGAGTCCGCGAAGCGGGAGCTGCTCGCGTCCATCGCCGGGCCACCGCTCATGCAACCGCGCGTACTACGATTCACGACGGGTCGGCGGAAGGTCACGTGGAACAAGAACTGCGTCGCGTTGGGATTGTCGAGCGGATTCATCGAGCCCCTCGAATCGACGAGCATCCATCTCATGATGGTGGGCGTCACTCGCCTGATGCACCTGTTTCCATTCGGCGGGATCAAGCAGAGCGCAATCGACCTGTACAACGAAGGCACTCGCATCGAGATGGAAAAGACGCGCGATTTCATCGTGCTGCACTACCACGCGACGCAACGTGACGACTCCGCGTTCTGGCGACATTGCCGCGACATGCCGATCCCCGACACGCTGCGCGAGCGCATACGTCTCTTCAAGGAGAACGCGTACGCCTACCAGGGCGACAGCGAGCTGTTCCGCGTGGATTCCTGGACACAGGTCATGCTCGGTCAGCGCATCACGCCGGGCCCCTATCATCCGGCGGCGCGCGTGCTCGGCGACAACGAGCTCCTGAAATTCCTCGCCGACTACCGCTCGTCGATCGCCGAGACGGTCGCGAAGATGCCGGTGCACCAGGACTTCGTGAACCAGTATTGCAAGGCGCCCAACAGCGTGTGGCAGTGACGGATGAGTTATCGCCTTCACCCCGACTTCCGCATCCAGAAGCTCAGCATCGGACGTGAGGGAGCGCCGCTCGCTGTCATCGACAATCTCGTCGCCGATGCCGAGCAGCTCGTCGAGATGGCGGCGACCAAGAGTTACGGGGGCGTCGCGAGCTACTATCCCGGCGTTCGCGCGAAGGCGCCGCTCACGTACCACCAGTTCGTCCTCGGTGAGCTGCGCGAGCTGTTCACCGGCTATTTCGGCATCCAGTCGCGGCCGGTACGCATCACGAGCTGCCATTTCTCGCTCATCACGACGCCCCCCGACAAGCTGGATCATCTGCAATGCATCCCGCACGTCGACTCGTACATGAGCAACGAGCTCGCCTTCGTGCACTATCTATTCAAGCGCAACCACGGCGGCACGGCGTTCTACCGGCATCGCGCCACCGGATTCGAATACATCGACCAGGCGCGGCGGTCGGAATACTCGCCGTATATCGACAAGGAACGCGCCATGCCCGACTACCCCAAGGGCTATATCAACGGCGACACGCCGTATTACGAGCGGATCGGCCACCAGGACGGCGTGTTCAATCGCATGCTCATCTATCGTCGCAACTCGCTGCACTCGGGCGCGATCGCCGCTGATTTCATCGTCGATGGAAATCCGCGTACTGGCCGCCTGTCCCTGAACGGGTTCGTCGCGTGACGGCCGACCCACGGTAGTTCGACCGCGGCCTGGCCTCTCGTTCGGTCCATTCGCCGCGCTGCAGCGGCCCGTCCTGTCGCATGCGGCCAAATTCTGACCGTCGAAGACAGCGATGCTGGCGTCATCGCGCGGCTCGCGGGCGAGAACGTACGGGGCAGCAGTTCCTGCAATCCTCATTCCTCAGCGTCTGCGATGGTCAGCCGCGCTCCATCACTCGCGGCGTGTCCTGGCCAAAACGGGTGGCCACTGCTCGACGAGATCTGTTGCTTTTATGTGCCAGCGCGCCGTCCCTGACGTGAAGGTCTGTCGCCGTCTGTCCCTTCTTGTCTCGTAAGGACATGATTCTCGGAGGGAAAGACAATGCGCGCGCCGCGCGTACTGCACAGCATTTGCCGCGGAATTAGGCGTGGACTTTTGTACACAGCCTGAATATCCTCCGACGCAGCATTCGAGGGGGACGCGCATTTTGCGCATAGACAGCATTCAGCCTGCCAGGCGGCAGTTGGTCTCGCCTGTTCGATCTGCGGTTCCTGCAGGTCTCCCTCCCTATCGTCGAGCTCTTCGACACGCTCATTTCACGTCGACGTTTGATTCCTGGTTTTGATCTCACGTTCCTGATCTCAAACTAGTTTGGTTCAACAACGAAAGATGTACGAGTGCGGAGGACATCTGAAATGAAATTCAACCGTAAGGCATTGCCTATCAATTCGAAGGCACTGTTCACCATCATCGGTGGCGCAGTGCTCATCAATCCTGTGTTCGCACAGGAACAGGCGGACGAGCTCGAGGAAGTCGTAGTCACCGGTCTGCGCGGAAGCTTGAAGGCTTCCATGGAGACCAAGCGCGAAGCGATCGGCGTCGTCGACGCGATCAACGCGGAAGACATCGGCAAGTTCCCTGACACCAACCTGTCGGAAGCGCTCCAGCGCATCACCGGCATCTCGATCGATCGTCGCAACGGCGAAGGTTCCACGGTCACCGCGCGCGGCTTCGGCCCGCAATACAACATGGTGACGTTGAACGGCCGCCAGGAGCCCTCGGCCAACGCGTTCGGCGGCGGCGACCAGATCACCGGCGGCGCGGGCGGCAACTCCCGTGCGTTCAACTTCTCGAATCTCGCGGCGGAAGCGATCAGCGCGGTCGAGGTCTACAAGACCGGCCGTGCCGACATCGCGACGGGCGGCATCGGCGCGTCCATCAACGTACGCACGGCGAAGCCGCTCGACAACGACGGCGTCGTGCTCAACCTCGGCGTCAAGGGTATCGGCGACACGACGAACCGCGACGGCGGCGACCTCACGCCGGAACTGTCGGGCATCTTCAGCTACGCGACCGACAACAAGATGTTCGGCATCGGATTGTCGGCCAGCTATCAGAAGCGCGCCTTCGGCTCGTCGACGTCGACCGTCAACGACTGGCACATCCAGGCGTGGGACGGGACCAACATGGCGAACAACATCGCCGCGGGTCCGTTGTTCGCACAGAACGCGCTCAACCCGAACGACAACAACATCAACCTCAACATCGAGAATGCGCCGGCCGACGGTCAGCTCTACGGCATTCCGAACGACATCCGCTATGCGTTCTCGAACGCCGAGCGCGAGCGCACCAACGCGCAGTTCACCGTGCAGTTCGCGCCGATCGAGAACCTCACGCTGACGGGCGATCTCACGTTCGCCGAGCAGGACATCACGGAGAACCGCGGCGAGCAGACCGTCTGGCTGCAGCGCAACGGCTTCGATCACATCATCTTCGACACGGGCAATGCGGTTGCCACGCCGGTCCTGCTGCACGAGTTCACGGGCTCGGGCAAGGATTTCGGCTACGAGCAGCAGCATCGCGAACAGAAGAACGACCTGCGCGACTTCGGCCTCAATGCGGCCTGGAAGGTCAGCGAGCAATTCACGCTGAACTTCGACTTCCACAACGCGCGCGCGCGCAGCTTGCCGGATGACCCGGTCACGGGCGGCGGCGAAACCGCGTTCTCGCTCGCGGGGAAGGTCCCGAGTACCTGCTTGCAGACGGTCCCGAACACGAACACGCCGGATCCGAACGACACGGTGTGCGTGAACTCGACGAACTTCTGGACGCAGCAGTTCACGTTCAACAACGGTCTGCCGATCGCGGGTCGCACGCTCTATGCGAACCAGGTCGACGCGTACGCCAACGCGAACGGCCAACCCGACTACACGTTCGACCAGGGCAGCATCGGTTCGCAGGTACTGCGAATCGGCTACCAGGACCAGGTAACGGACCTCAAGCAGAGCCGCATCGACGGCAAGTTCGCCTTCGAGGGCGGCTCGTCGTTCGACTTCGGTGTCGAAACGCGCACGATGGAATCGCGTCAGCGTGCGTCCGGCGGCTATCTCGCCATGGGTGACTGGGGTGTCGGCGATGCCGGCACGGTCCCGGACATGGTGGCGCTGCTGACGCCGTTCAGCCTCACGGGTGCTTTCGACGACTTCAACCCGGTCGGCGCGCCCACCGGCGGCTTCAAGGGCAATGCCGACGTGCTCGGCGCCTGGGCCATGTCGCACGGCTACACCAACTGGTCCGAGAGCTCGGCGCCGGATGGCGAGCTGCGCTTCAACCCCGGCTTCAACACGAACAGCCTGGTGCAGGAAGACACGCAGGCGGTCTACGCGCAGTTCGCGTTCAAGTTCGATGTCGGCAGCATGCCGTCCAATCTCGTGGTTGGCGCGCGCTACGAACAGACGGACGTGACGTCGATCAACAGCATCCTCGTGCCCACGGCGGTGAGCTGGCAGGACGACAACGACTTCCGCGTCGAGCGACCCGGAGTCGGCAGCGAAACGCTGGTGCGCGGCACGGGCTCGTACCACAACATGCTGCCGAACCTCGACTTCGACATCGGCCTCACCGATCAGCTCAAGGCGCGCTTCTCGTACAGCAAGACGATTGCTCGTGCGGGCTACGGCCAGCTTGCGGCGGGCTCGAGCCCGAACGGTCCGGGCGGTTCTACGCTGAACGGCTTCCAGCCGAGCGGAACGCAGAACAACCCGGCCCTGCTGCCGCTCGAATCCGACAACTTCGACCTCTCGCTCGAGTACTACTTCTCGGACAAGGGTTACGTGTCGCTCGCGGCGTTCCAGAAGAACGTCGAGAACTTCATCGGTAACGCGGTCGTCGATCAGAACCTGTTCGGTATCCGCGACGAGACGGGTGGCCCGCGTGCATTGGCGGCGCGTGCGGCTCTGCAGTCGCAGGGCTTCGCGAACCCCGATGACACGCAGTTGTTCACGATGGTCGCGATGATGGAGCACCCGGAAGGAACTACCTACCAGGGCACGTTCTACGCGGGCGGTTCCACCAACTACAACAACACGAACAACCAGCACATCGCGTTCGCGACGGCGTTCGACATTCTGCCGACCGCAGAGGATCCGTTGTGGGAGTTCGCCGTGAACACCCCGGTCAACAACAAGGAAGCCAAGATCCACGGCTTCGAGTTGGGTGGCCAGTACTTCTTCGGCGAGAGCGGCTTCGGTGTCCTGGCGAACTACACGATCGTTCGCGGCGACGTCGGCTACGACGTCACCTCGGATCCGAACGTCAACCAGTTCGCGCTGCTGGGTCTGTCCGACTCCGCCAACGCGGTGCTGATGTTCGAGAAGTTCGGCCTGTCGGCTCGTCTCGCGTACAACTGGCGCGACGAGTTCCTGCAGACCGTCAACCAGGGCAACTTCAGAAACCCGATCTACGTCGAGCCGTATGACCAGATCGACCTCTCCGTCGGTTATGACATCAACGATCACTTCGCGGTGTCGTTCGAGGCCATCAACCTCACGGGCGAGGACGTGCGCTGGCACGGTCGTTCGAGCGCGCAGCTCTGGCGCCTCGAAGATCAGGGTGCCCGCTATGGCCTGGGTGCGCGTTACAAGTTCTGATGAGCTCGTAACAGCCCTCGCTTAGGGTACTGTCGATAACGACGAAGGCCGCTGGAAACAGCGGCCTTCGTCCATTTATGAGACTTAGAATTCCGGTCCGGGAAGGTAAAGAGAGGCGCACATGCCCCGTCACGCAATGCTCAATAACGTCGCGCACAAGAACCTGCGCGTGATCACGCGCTTCGGTGCGCAGTTCGGCGACAACGTGGGCACGGTGCTCACGTTTCCCACCGAGTACGGCGACGTGCAGCGTGAATACCCGATCTTCTTCCGCAAGGATCCGCAGACCGGCGAATACTCTTCGGTCGTGCTGCTCGGGTTCTCGAAGGACGAGAACCTGTTCCTCGAAGGGGACCGCTGGGACGCCTCTTACATACCGGGCGTCGTGGCGCGCGGCCCGTTCCTCATCGGGTTCCAGGAGAGGTCAGAGGGTGGGGAAGCGCGGCGCGAGCCGATGATCCACGTCGACCTCGACAATCCGCGCATCAGCGAATCCGAGGGCGAGAGCGTTTTCCTCGAGATGGGCGGCAACAGCCGTTACCTCGAGCAGATCGTGAGCGTCCTGAGCGGCATCAACCAGGGTATCGAGATCAGCAAGGTCATGTTCGCGATGTTCGCGGAAATGGACCTCATCGAGCCCGTGAATCTCGAGATCAAGCTCGACGGCGAGGAACGCTACGACGTCGTGGGTTTGCACACGATCAGCGAGCCGAAGATGCGCGCTCTCGGCGCGGACGCGATCTACCGGCTGCACCGCAGCGGCTTTCTCCAGGGCGCCTATCTCGTGATGGCATCGCTCAACAACGTGCAGCGCCTCATCGATCGCAAGCGCCGTCGCAAGGTTCAGGCAGCGATCGCGTCGTAGACCACCACTTTGTCCCAGAGGTGCGAGCAGTCGGCGACGAACTGTTTGTGCACCGGGTGATCCTGGTAGGTCTTTTGCCCGGCAGGGTCGTCGAAGAACAGCATCTCCGAGGCGCTGTAGCTGTTGTCGACGACGTCGCGCTTCTCGGTGCTCGCGGGCACGCCGAAATGTGCACCCCGCACGGTCTCGATCTTCGTGAGCGTCCTGAGGCCAGCGAGCAGCTTCGCGAGGTCTTCCTTCGACGCGGGGTTCTTGAGCCAGAAGAACACGTGGTGGATCAGCTTGGGATAGGACTGCACGGCGGGTTCTCCGGCGTTGAGGTGGGTGGCGGCAAGCGTTGCCGCGGCAGCGATGAAAGTTCTGCGCGAGGTACTCACGAGGACAGCTCCACGGTGAGCGCGGCCTGTGGCTGCGCGAAGTTCGTGTAGGCGGATTCGAGCGCACGCCGGAATTTCGCGTCGCCGAGCAGCGCCTGTGGCAGCACGGCATCGCAGGCCGCGAACCGGTCGACGTCGGCACGTGCGTCGCCCGTGCACGCGGCGCCGATTGCGCCGAGGCGCGTCGCGTCCGGGTCCACGATCGTGACGCCGGCCTTTGCCTGCCGCGAGATGAATCGCATCCACGCCGCGAGCGGTGCCGCAAGGTGTTGCAGCGGCCGGCCGTCCCGCTGCGCCTCGAGCAGCGTCGCGACGATGCGCACGGGCAGCTTCTTCGAGCCATCCCAGGC
>Ga0081455_10008485_pt1 | contig 10679 bp, 13 predicted proteins | sample TabmetS3T2R1_FD_70207 | JGI IMG/M metagenome (GOLD analysis project Ga0081455, IMG submission 70207) | Tabebuia heterophylla rhizosphere microbial communities from the University of Puerto Rico - S3T2R1 | ecosystem: Host-associated > Plants > Roots > Rhizosphere ... | reverse complement strand
TGGTAAGTAGCCCATCTCAAATCCGAACACCGGATGGGCCGCAACTACCTCTGGTACCGCCAGAGCGACGCTGCCAACGCCGTGCTTGGCTACAACTTCCGCCGCCTCATCCGCTGGCTGGAGCTTTTGCTGTGAAAGGTCCTCACCCAATTGACCGTTCGACTTCAGCCCTTGCTTGGCTCAAGTAAATTTTCTTCACGGCCGACAATTTCTCAATCGATGCATGTGCCCGCAAGCATGATGTAGGCGCCCACTACAAACCAGAAAGCGTAGTTGCTCACGACCGGGATCTCAATGAACACGCTAAGGACCGCAAGGATCACGACAATCAGCGAAGCAACAAACCCAAAGTTCACTGCTGATATCTCCCCCGGCTGCGGTGAAACGCCCAAAAACCTTGCCGACCTGATCAGGCAAGGCAACGCGCGAAATCTCGTCGCGAAGCTCGAAGCCACGGCGCGGCCCGACATTCGCCGCAGGTGTGATCTTAGATCGTTGGCGCTGGAGCGGACTGGAAATGATGCCCTCAAGTCCCGACGCCCGCCGCGATCCAAGCCTGCCTTGCCGTAAGCCCGATTCGCGAATTTTTCAGGGCATTAGTTGGAACCTTTCAAGGCCGAGGTAAGACCCAGGTCTCATTGAAAACCGTAGGGGTTGGTGGATGTGACAATGCTCTGAACTGGAAGGTTGTTTGAGCGCTCGCTGGCTTTGGCGGCGGGCCAGCACTCGCACGGATAGACGCCGTCACGTGGCCTCATCGAATGGAGATTACAATGCTCGTGACCGAAGAAGACGCAGTGATGAAGAAATGGTGTCCCATGATCCGGCTTCGTTGGGAGGAGAGGCCATTTGCCTTCAATCGCTCCAACCCGGGCCCAAAAGCCCGTTTCAGGAACGTGCTGTATCGAATGTTTTTCCCGCGCCTGCATCACCAGATGAGGGGGCATTTCTTCCGATGCCAAGGAGCGGGTTGCATGATGTGGCGATGGGAAACCAACAATCCGCGCCCGTCAGAGACGCGCAAAGGATATTGTGGCCTGGCAGGCTCGCCTGTCACGCTCACTGGGCAGTAATGGAAATGCCCCTGACGTTGCATGGCGCCGGCAACGGGTGACACCTTCAGCCGAATGGACCGTTGCGCGTTGGGTGATTCGAAACAAGGTGAACAATTAGAATCCTACGCTAACCAGCAGTTCTACAAGCACTTTGCGGTCTTTCCGCGAGCAGCCATCGTGCGCCAAAATTCATCTCTCAATTTGGCCAAGAAAGCACCCCGAAACATCCCCGAATCTTCTGCTTTATCCACACGGCAAATCCTTGGAGTTCGTCATGCCTCGCCATGCCGTCATCCTAGCCGTGGCACTGGCATGGCTCTTTAACGTCGAACGCGCCGAGGCAAAGCTCGACATTCTTGTCGAAAAAGCGACGCAGCGCATGCTCGTCATCCAGGACGGCTTCATTCGCCATATGTGGCCCGTGTCCACCGGTCGCGATAACATGGCAACCCCGAATGGGGCCTATAGTCCGCAGCGTTTGGAGCGCAACTGGTTCTCCACCGCGTACTATAACTCGCCGATGCCATTTTCGATCTTCTTCCACAACGGTTATGCGATCCACGGCAGCTACGCGATCGATCAACTTGGCGGACCAGCATCGCATGGATGCGTACGGCTGCATCCCCATCATGCGGCAATACTCTTCGATCTGGTGCAACAGGAAGGCCCGAGCAGAACAACCATCGAGATAACCGATGGAGGGCGTCCCCAAGAGCGACCGTTGACCGGGCGTGAGATTATGGGGGCGCCAGCACGCGATATCGGGCTGCTGCCGCCGCGTGACATCGCAGGGGGACCGGCGCGTGACATCGCAGGGGGACCTGGCGACATCCCTCCCGTGCCGAAGATCATCCGCTATCGGGAGAACAGTGACACGCCTGACCCGCTCGCAGCACCGCGCGCCAATCGGTCAATTGTCGCCAAGAATAATCAGTCACCACCCTTGCCGGCGCCGCCGCAGCGAGCGCAAGCCACCCGTCGTATTCTGGCCGATGTCAGGCCGTCTGCCAATTTGCCGCTCGCTTCCAGCGAGGCCGGTGCGACCAAGACCGCAAACGGCTCCCCGCGGCCCGCGAACGAACCTTCCGAGTCTCGCGCGAAGGCTGTTGAAACATCGAAAGTTGCGGCCGGGCCAAGGATCGAAGGATCGTCGCCAGAACTGGCGGAACCGGCTCGATCGGCTTCAGGCTTCAAGTTGCTACCTGCCTCTTGCTGGTCCGGTGGTGCTTCGCGATGGCAGTGGTGGTCCTCGAGCCGGGGAAGTTCTTGCAAGTAATTTCTCGGAGCTCGAGCGCAGCTTTGTCTCCACCGTGGATGGAGCCGGCTCGTTCGCGCCGTGTACTAATAGTTGAGGGCCGAGCTGCGTCGATCGCTGTATAGAGGTACCGAATCCCGGAAGCCCCGCAAAATCAGCTGGTCGGCGCGCGCCTCAAAGCCTTCGAGCCGGTCGAGAAAGCTCATGCCGAGCAAATTAGTCGTCAGCTGCCCGTGCGGCACCACCAGTGCCGACACCGAGCGTTCCTCCAACTTGCCGATCGCCATTCGATCGAGCCAGAGCCGCGCAGCCTTGGTGCGCCCAGCCGCGGTTTGAACGTCGACATTGTATTCGAGCAGCTCCAGTGGGAGTCCAACGGCCTTCGCGGTTTCGTAAGTTAGGACGACCGAGGTCGCGCCGGTATCGACCACCATCGATGTAGCGACCCCGTTTATCTTCGCCTGCACGGCGAACTCGCCGTTCGAGCCACGCGCGATCTGCACGGCAAAGGCGGACTCGCGCTGACGCCAGAGATCCGAAACAGTGCCGCCGGTGTGCACCGCCCGCTGCGGATCCTTGTGATTGACAAAAGCGTTCGCCGTTAAGGCGACCAGAAACAACAAGATCATGAGGCGCCTCATGGTTGGGCTACCCCGACCACGCGGCGATGCCTCGCTCGCGCTCCGGGCCCGTCGAGATCGATCACGCAGAAGGCTTTTCACGGTGTCTCCTAGTTCACGTCGGAATCGTAAGGGTATTTTGGCATCCGCGTGAGGTGCTGTGCCGGCGTTCATGTTCGGTTTGTGGCGCGGCAGGCTCTTCTGGCCGGTCGCGGCAGGTTGGCATTCTCCGGCAGCAAGGGCGGTGCGTCTTCGGCCACCGAGCGCTAGCGCCGACGTCATGTGCTGCGGCGGCATGTGATGATCCACCCGATACCTCTTGATTCAGGGTGAACGTGCCGCCACGAACCTCGACCAGGCTTCAACAGTCCGCAGTCTGAGGGCCGTTTTGCATCGCTTATCTGTGACAACAAATCCTTAAAAAGCTAAGAAGTCTGGATCATTGCCAGGAACGAGGCGCGCCCCCGCCCGGGAACCGTCGCGACGTGCCTACATCGACGAGAGGATTGAATGGAGCCGATGACGTCCGTCTGCGGCTCCAGCTCGTGCATCGCGATGGTATCTGCTAGGACATGCTGCGCGGCGGGAGGCGCTTTGAAGCTTTGGCGAGGAACAGTCTCGTCGGTGCAGGCCACCGAGCCCGGTGATGGCGGTTCAGACTAGATCGCAAGGGCTACTGCCGCTGAAATCAGGGTTGACCTCAGGTTGCAAAATGACGTGAGACCCACCTGAATTCAAACAAAAGCCATAATATAGGCATGCATTGAATTTGCATGAAGTAAGTTCTAACTTTGCGCTGCTCTTACGAGGTCATCGTCGGATCGATCATCTTCTATTGGCCCGATCACATCCCGCGTCTCTACCGATGGTCGCTTCTCATCGGCCTGGCAATCACCCCAAAGGTTTCAGCAAAGCGGAGCATGCACACTATGTCGGCGTCGGTTCCCGAGTTCATATTCACGCCGCGCGAAAGCGGAGACGGCACGTGGTACGTGGAGGTCGCGAGCCCCGGTATTGCGTGTGAGGACGTGGGCGACTTCAGATCAAGGGCGTCGGCGGAGGCCTGGATCCGCGACAACCTGCGAAGCTACGTCGCAAGCGGTGCAATCGGCTCTGGGGCCCCCCCTGCCATTATCAATATCGAGAACGGAGATACGGATTTAGTGAACTAAATCCGTTCCAAGCCTGCGGAAACCAAGAACAGTCGCTCAGTCCAAGTGAAAAATGTGAGTTGGCGAACCGGAGACCGAAGGCCGATTGAAGGTCCGTTCTGCTGGGACCGCCGACCAGACTAACGATAAGGGCCAGCAGCGTCTCTCCGGTGAGGAGGCTTGGCTGATCGGCCAACACCCTTTGGGGTAAAAGTTACCACGGTCGCTCAAGAGCTTGCTGGCTTGGCATCGAGCACCTCCTCCCCAACCGCGCCGATGCTCGCGATCATACCTCTCCTGATGTCGTCATCAGTGTGAAGATACGCGTTCGGAGCCGTCATCGTGTCGATCCCGTAAAGATACATCACACCGGCCCAAATGCGTTCTCTCTCGCGAGGCGGCGAATAGGTAACGACACCTGTCTCTTCCTCTTGCACCACCGCGTGGGCCCAGCGATCCGCTTGCTCTCGCAACATGCAGCCGTTCAACACAGCCTCGAACACCCGACGGACAGCTTGGAGATCGACCTCCATTTACCAACTCCCCTTGTATCGACCGTTGCCGTCAAATTGATAGTGTCTCGTTATCCCGTCGAGCCGCTCGGGACGAATTTGCCGAACGTTACCCATCCGATCCAGGGTCTCGTGCCAACCGCGCGTCAACCCGGTCATGGTATCGAACTCGTGTACATACCGACGCCCGGCAAACTCGCTGCCATTGTTTGCGGGTTGAACCGGGCCATAGTAGCGGATGCGGCTGTTCTCAAGCGCTCTGTCCCCTCCCGTGCCGTACTTCTCTCTGAAGAACGGGCCGAAGAACTCGCGATCAATCTGGCGCAGGCGCGCGGGAGAAAGGGGTTCGTTGGAATTTGTCGAAGGCGGCGGCCTAAATCGTACGACGGCGGCCAGGGCCGACGGTTCGGTCGTGGCGCCTGGGCTGTGTCTGACGTCCAAAGATGCCGCACTCAAGTTAGAGCGGAGATTGTCAACGGTCATGGCTATCCACCCCCACGCGCTCACTTGACGCATCGAAGCGTCCAAGCAAGAGCAGATAGTCGCCTAGCAGACCTACAACAGTTGGTTGATATTTGTGGCAGCCGCATGGCGTGCCGTCAACCTACCGCGATGCAACAGCCAGCGCGACGGCCCAATTGGCTCTTCGTGGCCCCGGGCAGGGGGACGGGAGGCCAAACGGACGGCGGCAGACTTCCATCAGTTGCCGAGTGTTGTCAGGAACAGATCAGGATGATGGCCAGCGTTATCGGGACGGCAATGCTCAGCGTGCCGGCAACTACGACAACTAACCCCACAAACGCCGAAAGCACTGGTGCTTCGGCTCGAACTTCTGGCCCAAACATATCGCGCACCTAGAGCCCCCAACGGGCATTCGCCCGCCGCCCCAAGGTTGAACGATCAAAAATGCAGCCGTCAGGACAGAATTGTCGCGTTGCCGCCGCAGTGAGCCACTTGTCCGGACACGAACAAACAAGAATTGAACCCAAATCGTTAACAAACAGTTAAGCGAACTCTCGATTCCGGCACGAAGCTAACGAGGGTCCTCACTGCCGGGTTTTTCACTGCCTCCTCCTCTGGCTGGCGAACTTACCGATGCCACCGTCGCGGAATGACCCGGGGAGGGACAAGTTTGAGGCCGATGACACGCGTCATTGCGAATGTGCCGGCCCATGCCGAACCTAACGGGTAATCTCCTCCAAGGTCTTGCACCCGAGGCTTTCGAAGTCGCTTAGGGTTCCGGAACGCGCATTTGCGATCATCACCTCTGCGATGCGCTTCCGATTTTCATGTGTGTCCTTGTTGGGCGGAAGTTTGTTGCAGGCGTGTTCAAGCGCGACCGTCATGTTGGCCATCGTCGTCTGATCGAATTCGATTAACATCATTCGGCGCCCCCCGCTGCTCCGTGTTGCTCGAACAAGTTTACCTGATGCACGGAAGCAAGCCGAGTACTCTACCGTTCCAGGAACAGGATTTTGCGTGGCCGTAGTGCGACGCGAGTTTCGTGCTGAGTTAGAGAAGAATTGGGACCAGGTCCTCGGCCCACTAATGGGCTCGGACCTGCGTTGATCGAGATCTGCGAGGAGGGTGCAGAACACCCGATCAAAATAGACTCGCTGGATCAGGTTGTTTCCATCATCCGACGGAAGAAGAGACCGCATGAGCGCATGCGAGAAATTGCAATCCTGATGTGGTTGGCAACAGGTGCGCTGCGGCTAATGTGGCTGGGTCGAGCTACAGGGCGACGCGCCAAGAGCCTCGGGCGCGTCGGACCCTGCGGATAAATGTCTGGCGTCGCGTGCAAGCGCTTGCGCCTTTGGAGAGAGCTACCGCTCAGAGTCCAGAAGCGTCTCGGTCCGGAAGCGTCTCGGCGCGCGGCTCGAACCGCAACTAGCTGCTGCGCAGATCAAGGCCGCTGCGTGCGGCAAGGTCGAGCGCTCCGTGGCCGCCGAAGTTCTTGATCTCGATGTCGGCACCAGAGTCCAAGAGCGCGATAGCGACATCGGCATAACCGCCAAAGGCTGCGCACATGAGCGGCGTGCTGCCGCCATTATCCCGCGCGTCGACGCAGGAGCCTGCGGCCAGCAGGGCCTTTACGACATCGGCGTGGCCGCCATAGGCGGCTAGATGCAGCGCGGTCTCGCCTTCGTCATTATGCGCGCTCACTTCCGCGCCATTTCGCAGCAGCACCGTGACGATGGTTGCATGGCCCTGCGCCGCCGCCAGCATGAGCGGCGTATCCCCGTCGCAATCCGGTTCGTTCACATCCGCGCCAACGGCGATCAGTTCGATGATACGATCCGTTTTTCCGCGAAACGCAGCGTGCTTCAGCGACTCGCTGTAAGTGCCATTGCCCACTGCGCGCTGGCGCAATTGGCGATTGGTATTCGTGCTCATATTCAGCCCCCAAGTGTCGATCCAGAATCAATTCCATGCACAGAGCTCCTCGCCCAGAGGCTCTCCTGCACCTAACATTCCGTGATTTCTCCTTCACCCTCCTCTGCGCACTGTCCAGTTCGGCAAGGTCCTCTGCTAACTTGCCTGGTCGAATTGCATTCTTCCGGCCACCCTTAGCAGGCGTCCCCGGATTATTGTTTGCTGGCGGATATAGGCTGACGATAAATCGCGATCGCGCGGGGGCATAACTGAACCTCGACGTTCGGCGGCCGCATCCCCGTTTCGGCTGCACCGGTCGAGTTACCGGCTGGCCCTTCGGCTCGCGAGCGTTTGCAGTATTGACGGCGGCGTACCCACGCCGCCGCAAAGCCACGCCTCACTTCGCAATGCTTTTTGAAGGCCCGACGCGCTTTGAGCTGAAAGGGTTTCTACTCAATCGGGGGTTTAGTCAAGACCGTATTTCACACGGGCTGCGCTCGATCATTTGGGTGCGCTGCACATGGGCTCGAGAGGACCAGGCGGACCAGGATCACGAGACTCCGTGGAAATGCGTCTGCGCTTCGTAAGCGATAGGGTTCGAAGCTCGCTTTTGCTCGTCGTGACGCTGCGATCTATTGCCGCGAAAGTATTGTGGACAACTGTAGCCTGCTGAACGTCTGCTATCCTGTTGTTGCGAATTTCTTGGCGCAAAGCGGCAATTCCTGCTGTTCCGGATGCGCTTGTAGCGGGCGTCCAGGATCAGATAGGAAACGGCCGCTAGCCGCGACGGCCCCGGCAGCGCAGATGTCCGAGCCCCCTGGTCTAGATCCGCATGTGCGTCTCGATCCGAGCTGCGGAACGTGCGTCGACCCCTGCGCTGTCAACGATCTCTCCCCGCTTGAAGACCAGATACCGGTCTGCGATGCCAAGTGCGAAAGGCAGATGCTGCTCGATGACGATGATCGATGTACCGATCTCATGACGAACACGCGTCAGGACTTCCGACACCCGATCGACCAAAGAGGGCTGCAGCCCCTCGGTGACTTCGTCGAGTAGCAGAACTTCAGGCCTGGCCGTGAGCGCTCGCGCCAGAACAAGCATTTTTTGTTCGCCGCCAGAAAGCGTTCCGGCCCGTTGCTGCAGTCGCTGCGTCAGTACGGGAAACCATCGACCGGCTTGGTCGAGCGCTTCATCGAGCTCTCTGTCGGACAGAAGTCCGAGCCTGAGATTGTCGCGGATTGTCAGATCCTGAAACAGGGCCTGTTCCTGCGGAACGTAGACAAGGCCCAGCCGGCGCTTCAGATGTGGCGGTATGCGGGTGATGTCCTTTCCATCGAGCCGGACAGTCCCGCGCCAGGCGGGGAGGAACCCCAATACCGCCTTCAACAGTGTTGTCTTGCCCATTCCATTCTTGCCGACAATGGCGAGCACCTCGGATTTCGCCAATGTGAAGCTGACGTCGTTGATCACCTCTGAGGTCGCATAGCCGCTCGCCAATCCCTCGACCTGGAGCGCGGCGCTCATGGCACAGTCTCGCAAGCTTTGGACTGCCCAGTATAGATCTCGCGCACCAACGGACTGTTCACGACCTCGTCCACCGAACCGTCCAGGGCAATCTTGCCCTGGTGCAGCACGATGATGCGCGAGGATATCTCGCGAACGAAGTCGAGATCATGCTCGACCAGCACGATGCACAGCCGGTCGCGCGACGCCAGCGCAGTCAAGATGTCGGCAAAGGCCTGACGCTCGGCGCGGGTCAAACCGGCGGTCGGCTCGTCGAGCAACAGGACCTCCGGCTCGAGCGAAAGAACCATCGCAAGCTCCAGCGCCTGCTTCAAGCCGTGACTGAGATTGCGGGCCTCCTCGCCAAGTCGGTCCGCAAGGCCGGAGCGTTCAACCACGGAGATCGCAGCGGGCGGCAGCTCAAGGTCCACCGACGCTGCGGTGAGCGAGGGCCGCACCCGATGCGTTCGGGCGACCCGCAGGCACTCGGCGACGGTCAGGGTTTCAAAAACCGAGGCGGCCTGGAACTTGCGACCGAGTCCAAACTGGACAATGCGATCCGGCGGCAACCGATCGATCGCGTGCCCGGCGATGGCGACGAAGCCCGTCGATCGCTCGCGTCCGTCGGACAAGCAACGAATCAGCGTTGTCTTGCCGGCGCCATTCGGTCCCACCAGACTCAGGAGCTCGGCGCGATGTGCCGTGAACCGCACGCCGTCGAGCACCGAGAGGCTTCCAAAGTGCTTGCCGAGTTCGCGAACCTCGATCGCAACCTGGCTGGCGTTGTCAGTGGCCGCTGCAGCCACTGTCGGAAGCAAACGCGTCGCGCCGCCGCGCGGTTTCTGCCGAACGCCACGCGTCAGTCTTCTGATCACGCCGACGAGGCCATCCGGGAAGGCGAGAATGACTGCGATCAGCGCGATGCCGATGATCAGCTCCCAGACATAGGGCAGGCTGCCCGAGAGGTAGGCGCTCGCGACCTCGATGCAGAGCGCCCCGACAACGGCGCCAATGATGGTGCCCCGGCCGCCGAGCGCGACCATGATGATCAGCCGCGTGCCGAAGGTGAAGCTGGCATTCTCGGGGGCTGCGACCGCGCCAACGGCGGCGTAGCCGAAGCCGGCCAGGGATGCGACGATGCCGGTTACGATCAAGACGACGATGCGGTAGCGCGATGTATTGATGCCGAGATAGGTGCAGCGCTCGTCGTTGTCGCGCAGCGCCTTGAGGAGACGGCCGGTGTCGCTGCGCAACACAATCAGCGCCACGGCAGTCACCACAGCGAGGCTGAGGCCCGCCAGGCGAAACCAGTTCTCGAACTCCAGGTCGAAGCTTTCGAATCCGACCAACCCGCTGGACGAGCCGGTAAAAGTACCGCCGGAGTAGATGATCTGCACCAGCACGATCGGAACCACGAGTGACACAATCGAGGCATAGAGCGGCGTCGAGCCCGGATAGAACGAGAGCCAGCCGGTCAGGGCGGCGACGGCAGCCGCGGCGATCGAGGTCGCGGCACTTCTCCTGTCCATCGCGACCTCCCTCAGCCGCGCGCGGGCGCTGCGTCGACGAAGCCGACCACCGACTTGATGCGGCCATCGCCGGCCATGACCACGAAGTCGGTGCCCTTGATGTAGAGCGGCGTCTCCGCCGTGCCACCGGCCACCCAGCTGAAGCGCAGGTAGTCGTGATGCGCCTCGATGCCGCTCGCCAGGCGCAGGCGGTAGCCGGGGAAGTGGCCCTGCGCCGTAGCGATCATGGCATCGAGGCTGTCGTGACCCTTGCCGTCGCGCGCGGCGTCGACGTAGGTGCCGTCGTCGGTCCAGGCCTTGGCCACCAGCTCGCGCCGCCGCTTGGGCTCGGGCTCGTTCCAGGCCGCGAGGTAGCGCACCACGACTTCGTTGGCGTTGCTCATCGCTCTGCTCCTTTGGGATGGCGATTGGGCCCGCACGGGCCCGGACAGCGGTGACGCTGCGACGCCGACCGCTGCGATTGCTCGGATGAGGGCTCGTCTTTCCATGCCGCCGAACGTATGGCGGCGGAACAACAGGGTCGATTACCTGGCGGGTAACTTGGGTCGGCCGACTAGGCGAGGCTCTGCCGGCGCATATCCGACGGCGTCATGAGAAAGCGCCGCTTGAAGCTTCGGTTGAAATGCGAAAGGTCGCCGAAGCCTGCCTCGAGGGCGATATCGGTCACCGACCAGGTCG
>Ga0081455_10008484_pt1 | contig 10679 bp, 9 predicted proteins | sample TabmetS3T2R1_FD_70207 | JGI IMG/M metagenome (GOLD analysis project Ga0081455, IMG submission 70207) | Tabebuia heterophylla rhizosphere microbial communities from the University of Puerto Rico - S3T2R1 | ecosystem: Host-associated > Plants > Roots > Rhizosphere ... | reverse complement strand
CTCGCTGGAATGGCGGTTGCGACCCGAGCGCGCGAGCTCCTCCTGCCGCTGCTCTTCCTCCCGCTCGCGATCCCGCTCGTCATCGGCGGCGTCGGGGCGGCGATCTCGCCAGACGGCGAGCGCTACCTCGCGCTTCTCGCGCTGTACGACGCGATCTTCGTTGTACTGTCGTGGGCGTCGTTCGAGTACGTCGTCACCGAGACTTGAGCGCGTCGTGACCGCGCGCCTCCGCAGCCTTCCGACACTGGCCGGCATCGCAGCCGCGCTCATGGGCCTCGCCGTCGTATTCGCATTCTTCGTCGCTCCCGAGGACGCGGACCAGGGTGTTTCGCAGCGGATCTTCTACATTCACGTCCCGATCGCCCTGACCGCCTACTTCTGCTTCGGGCTCGGCGCGTGGAAGGCGCTCATGCTGCTCTGGCGCGGCGACGAGCGCTACGACCTCGAGAGCTACGTCGCGATCCATCAGGGCACGATCTTCGGCTCGCTGACGCTCATCACGGGCTCGATCTGGGCGAAGGCGTCGTGGGGGGTCTGGTGGAGCTGGGACTCGAACCAGCTCGTCCTCTTCCTCACGCTCTTCCTCTTCTACTGCGCGTACTTCATGCTCCGCTTCTCGCTCCCGGAGGGGCCGCGCCGCGCGCGCTCCTCTGGGGTCTACGCGCTCTTCGGTGTTGCGCTGATCCCGGTGAGCTTCCTCGCGATCCGCCTCGCCGAGGACTTCATCCATCCGACCGCGTTCACGCGCGAGGGGCCGCAGATGACGGGGACGATGTTCACCGCGTTCTGCATCTCGTGGGCGGCTGTGACCTTCCTCGCCTACGTCCTCTATCGCGTCGAGCTCGTGGGGAAGCGGCTCGACCGCGACCTGCGCGAGCTTCGCGAGGCGCTCCAGTGAGCCAGGGTGAGTATGTCGCGGCGGCGTACGGCGTCGTCTTCGTCTTCGTGCTCGTGTACGTGGCGATCATCGCGGCGAAGCTCGTGCGGCTCCAGCAGCAGACCGCCGAGCTGCTCGAGCTCGCACGCCGCAGGCAGGGGGAGTCGGAGACGGGCTGACCCGCCGGTCGCGTCTCTATCCTCCCGCGCGTGCTGCGGGCTGACGTTCGAGCCGAGGCGGTCGCGTGAAGCGCCCCGTCCTCGTCGCCCGCCCGCTACCGGTGCAGACGCCGACGGCCTTCGTCCGCATTCGCCCTGCGGGCTCGAGGATCTGTGGCGAGCCCGGGGCACGCAGGGCCGCGTGCTATGTGCGAGTGACGGCACGACGCAGGCACTGACAGCACGGCGTCGGGGTCGCGTTACGCTCCGCGTGTGTTCATCACGTTCCTGAGCGACTTCGGGCTCAAGGACGACTTCGTCGGCACGTGCCACGGCGTCATGAAGCGGATCGCGCCCGACGCCCAGATCATCGACATCACGCACGGGATCCCGGCGACGGCGGTGCTCCAGGGCGCTCTCGTGCTCGCGAACACGGTCGGCTACATGCCCGTCGGCGTGCATCTCGCCGTCGTCGACCCCGGCGTCGGCGGGCCGCGGCGGGCACTCGCACTCCGTGACGAGGGCGACCGCATCTTCGTGGGGCCGGACAACGGGCTGCTGCTTCCCGCGGTGGGCCGCGCGGGGCTCGCGGTCGCGCACGAGATCGTGAACCCGAAGTACGCGCTCGAGACGATCTCGCGCACGTTCCACGGCCGGGACCTGTTCAGCCCTGCGGCGGCGCATCTCGCGAACGGCGTCGCGCTCGACGAGCTCGGGCCGCCGCTCGATCCCGACTCACTCGTCACCCTCGACTTGCCCGAGCCGGTCGTCACCAACGGCGTGCTCAGCGCGACGCTTCTCTACGTCGACAGCTTCGGGAACATCGCGCTCAACGTGACACGGGACGACGTCGAGCAGCTCGGCATCGTCTCCGGGGCGCGCGTCGAGCTCGAGCTGGCAGGCGAGCGCTACTACGCGGTGATGGCGAGGACTTTCGCGGACGCGCGCCCGGGGGACGTGATCTTCTACGAGGACAGCTACCGGAACATGTCGGTGGCCATCTCACGGGGGAGCGCGGCGCGCATGCTGCACGCGGTGCCCGGCCAGGGCATCAAGATCTTCCCCCGCGTTTGATCTTCTCCGTGGGTGCGATAGGCTCGTCGCAAAAGGGACGTTCGTGACGCGCCTGTCAGCGGTCCGGACGTCTCTTTTTCGGACCTAGGCTCTGTCGATCAACCCGATGGCGGCCGGTCGAGGCTCCAGGGGCGGGTCTCCTCGAGCTGTGACGCGAGCCTGATGAGGAGCGCATCTGCAGCCGGCCCTCCGATCGCCTGGACGCCGATCGGGAGCCCCTCGGCGCTTCCGTGCAGCGGGAGCGACATCGCGGGCAGGCCGGTGAGGTTCGCGACGGCGGTGAACGGCGTGAAGACCGTGTTCCGCTTCAGTTGCTCGATGGCGCCGTCGACGCCTTCGTGCTGCCAGCGGATCGGCACCGGAGGGAGCGCGAGCGTCGGCGTGAGGACGATGTCGAACTCGTCCCAGAACGCGACGATCCGGCGCGCGGCCTCGGAGAGCCGCATCGTCGCCTGCGTGTACTCCTCGGACGTGGTCCTCCGCGCCTGCTCGGCGAGACCGCGGTTGAGGGGCGTGAAGTGCTCGGAGTCGACCGGATAGAGGGTCGGGCTGACCTGCCAGACGACGATGAACGAGTCGATGAGGCCGTCCTCGCCCCAGGGCGGGGTCGCGTCGACGACGTCGTGGCCGAGGTCGTCGAGCAGCGCCGCGGTGGATCTCACGGCGGCGACGCAGTCACCGTGCACTGGCGTATCGATCGGCGGCGCGGTCGTCACCGCGATCCGAAGTCGTCCCGGCCCCTCGCCGACCTCGTCCGCGAACGGACGCTCGGGTGGCGGCGCCCACCAGGGATCCCCCGGCTCGTAGCCGGCGAGGACGTCGAGGAAGCGCGCGGCGTCTTCGACCGTCCTCGAGATCGGTCCCGCGGTCGAGAGGCCCTCGAGCGAGTGGTAGGGAGCGGTCGAGACGCGGCCGCGGGAAGGCTTCAGGCCGAAGACGCCACAGCACGAGGCCGGAATCCTGATCGAGCCGCCACCGTCCGTCCCGTGCGCGACCGGCACGAGGCCCGCGGCGAGCGCGGCCGCCGCTCCGCCGCTCGACCCTCCGGGCGTCCTGCTCGCGTCCCACGGGTTGCGGGTGTCGCCGTTGAGCTCGGACTCGGTGAAGGCGCACGTCCCGAACTCCGGCGTGTTCGTCTTGCCGACGATGACGAAGCCCGCCTCGCGGATCCGGCGGACGACGGCCGTGTCGATCGCGGGGACGTTGTCGGCGAGCGCGGTGCACGAGTAGGTCGTCCGGATCCCGGCAGTAGCGGCCAGGTCCTTCACTGCGATCGGGACACCGCGGAACGGCGCGTCAGGGCCTTCGTCGGCGGCGCGTGCGTCCGCGAGCGCATCCTCGCCGCGGACCGTGACGAAGGCGTTCAGCTCGGGGTCGAGCCGCTCGATCCGGCTCAGGTAGAGCTGCGTGAGCTCGACCGACGAGACCTCTCCGCTGCGAACGAGACGCGCCTGCTCGGTCGCGGAGAGGAACGCGAGCTCCATCCGCGCGACCGTAACAGTCAGTGGCGAGGGCCGGACTTGAACCGGCGACACCACGGTTTTCAGCCGTGTGCTCTACCAACTGAGCTACCTCGCCGCGGCGACTCAGTGTAGCCCGGTCCCGTGGGCGGCTCGGTCGCTCGGGAGTCGAGGATCGCATAGCGTTCGCGACCGGTGGCCGACGCGAAGCGGAAGGTGGCGATCATCGGAGCCGCGCTCGATCTCGGGCAGAGCCGGCGCGGCGTCGACATGGGGCCGTCGGCGATGCGTGCGGCCGGGCTCGAGGAGCGTCTCCGCAACCTCGGCTACGAGGTGCAGGATCGCGGGAACGTCGCCAGCCCGGAGCCGGAGGAGACCGCACTCGCCGACGAGCGGGCGCGCTTCCTGCCGGAGATCAAAGAGACGTGCGAGCGCGTCGCGGCGCTCGTGGCGGAGGCGCGTGCGGCGGGCGAGACACCGCTCGTGCTCGGGGGCGACCACTCGGTCGCCCTGGGGACGCTTGGCGGGCTCGCGTCGGCCGACGGCGTCGGCGGTGTGCTGTGGATCGACGCGCATTCGGACATCAACACGCCGGAGACGAGCCCGACCGGAAACGTCCACGGCATGCCGCTCGCCGCGGCGCTCGGGCTCGGAGGCGCGCTGTTCGAGAGCGACGCGTGGCCGCTTCCCGCGGTCGATCGCCACCGCGTCGCGCTCATCGGGACGCGCGAGCTCGACGACGGCGAGCGTAGGTTGCTGCGGGAGGCGGACGTGCGCGTCTTCACGATGAGCGAGGTCGACCGCATCGGCATCGAGCGCGCGGTGCGGGAGGCGCTCGATCGCGTTTCCGGCCCGGGGTTCGTCCACGTGTCGCTCGACATGGACGCGCTCGACCCGGTCGTCGCTCCCGGCGTGGGGACGCCGGTGCGGGGTGGACTGACCTACCGCGAGGCCCATCTCGCGCTCGAGCTCGTCGCGGAGTCGGGGATCGCAGGCTCGCTCGAGGTGGTCGAGGTGAACCCGATCCTCGACCGCGAGAACACGACCGCGCTGACCGCGGTCGAGCTCGTGGCGAGCGCGCTCGGGAAGCGGATCCTCTAGCCGCTCGCGGGCGCCCCGGCGAGCTGCGGGATGACAGCGGTCCCGTAGGCGGCGAGCGTCTCCTCCTGGCCCTCGGTCATGAGGTAGATGTTGAACTGGTCGACGCCGACCGCCTCGAGCTCCCGCAGCTTCGCGGCGGCCTGCTCCGCGTTCCCGAGGACGCAGAACCGGTCGCAGATCTCGTCGGTCACGAACTCACCGTGCTTCGCGCCGACGCGCGAGTGCTCCTCGTAGTCGTAGAACTTCCGCACGCGAACGTACTCGGTCAGCTCGGCGGGGATGTCGGACTCGAACCCGTAGCGCTCGATGAGGTCCATGACGTGGTTCGAGACCATGGCCGGGAACCACCGCACCTGGTCCCGCGCGTCCGCGATGTCGTCCGAGATGTGGCTTGGCGCGCTGACGATGCACTGCAGCGCTGCCGGATCGCGGCCTGCTTCCTCCGCCGCCTTGCGGGCCGTGTCCATGATCCACCGGATGATCACGGGGTCGGCGAGCTGGATGATCACGCCGTCACCGACGCGGCCGGCGACCGCGAGCGCCTTCGGCCCGTAGCCCGCCACGTGCATCGGGATCTCGGGGAGCTCCGGGCGGACCCACTTGAGCTGGAGGTCCTTGTCGTTCCACTGCACCTCCCGCCCGTTCATGAACTCCTTGATCATCGCCAGGCGCCGCTCGAACTCAGCGACGCGCACGGGCTTCTGCCCGATGAAGCGGCGCGCGGAGTCGCCGCGGCCGATCCCCATGACCATCCGGCCGTCGGAGATGTCGTGCAGCGTCGCGTAACCGCTTGCCAGCACGGTGGGCTCGCGCGTCCCCGGATTCGTGACGCAGTGCCCGAACTTCATCGTCGAGGTCGCCTGTGCGGCCAGCGTGAGCAGCGGGAACGACTCCTGCCAGAGCACGTGCGAGTCGTAGGTCCAGCCGTACTCGAAGCCGTGCGACTCGGCGAGCTGAAAGAGCTCGACCAGTCTGGAGGGCGGGGGATCGGGAAGGACGGTGACGCCGAAGCTCAAGGACATGGGCTCTCCCGGGTTCGCTCGCTAGAGCCGGAAGTATCCGCGCGCAGCCCGGGGATTTCCAGCGCAGCGGGCGATCAGGGCTGGCGCTGACGCGTCCAGACGTCGATGCCGACCGCGGCCAGCAGGATCGCGCCCATCGTGATCTGCTCGTAGAGCGGGTCGAGCCCGAGCAGGACGTAGCCGTTCCCGATCAGCGCGATGAAGAGCACGCCGACGACCGTTCGCCAGACCGCGCCGTCGCCGCCCAGGATGCTCGTGCCCCCGACGACGATTCCGGCGAGGACGGTGAACGCGAGCGCCGTGTCGGCCTGTCCGGCCTGCGCGCTCAGGACGCGCGAGGTGTCGATCACGCCCGCCAGCCCGGCTGCGGTGCCGCTCAGGACGAACGCGAGCATGCGGACACCGTTGACCCGCACTCCGGCGAGGCGCGCGGCCTCGGCGTTGCCTCCCGCCGCGTACATGTAGCGCCCGGCGGTCGTGCGGGCGAGCAGCAGGCCGATGACCACGACCGCGGCGGCCATGATCCAGATCGACGTCTTCACGCCGATCCACTCCGTCCCGGCGAGCTTGCCGAACTCCGGCACGTCGAAGAGGACGAGGAGCGAGCCCTCGGTGATGAGGCTGGCGCAGCCGCCCACGATGAAGGCCATCGCGAGGGTCGCGATCAGCGAGTTGATGCGGAGCACGGTCGAGACGAAGCCGTTGACCAGACCGACGAGGAGCCCGGCGCCGACCCCGAGGAGCATCGCGACCACCGGGTCGGTCTCGAGCGCGTAGTGCGCCGACACGACCGCGGCGAGCGAGTAGGTGGCGCCGACGGAGAGGTCGATCCCGCCCGCGACGAGGACGAGCGTGCCGGCTGCCGCGATGATGAGGATCGCGGACTGCTGGTCGAGGATGTTCAGCAGGTTGACCTTCGTCGCGAACGGCTCGCTCGTCAGCGTGAGAAGGACGAAGAGCGCGACGAACGGGATGAGGATCCCGCTCCGACGGAGGCGGTCGAGGGTGAAGAAGCCGCGTACGCCGGCGCGGGCTTGCGAGAAGCGGCTCGGCCCTTCCCCGGGGCTCGCCTCGACGCTCACGCGGCGACTCCTCCGGCGGACCGGTCCGCGAACGCGGCGGCGAGGATCGCGGCCTCCGTCATCGCATCGCCCTCGAGCTCCGCGACCAGCCGTCCGGCGCGCATGACCAGGACCCGGTGCGCGAGCCCGATGATCTCCTCGAGCTCCGAGGAGATGAGCACGATCGCCATTCCCGACTCGGCGAGCGAGACGAGCAGCTCGTAGATCGCGCGCTTGGCGCCGACGTCGACGCCGCGGGTCGGCTCGTCGGCGAGCAGCACTCGCGGCTCCCCGAGCAGCATCCGAGCGAACAGGACCTTCTGCTGGTTGCCGCCGGAGAGCGCGCCTACGGGTGCCGAGTAGCTCGCCCCGCGCACGTCGCAGCGATCGAGGATGCCGGTCGCAGAGCGTCGTTCTGCCCGGCGCCGCACGACGCCGAGGGTGCTCAGCTCGGCGAGCTCGGCGAGCGTCACGTTCTCGATGACGGAGCGGCCGAAGATGAGGCCTTGGTCCTTCCGCGACTCGGGGATCATCGCGACGCCGGAGTCGAGGCTTCGCCGCGGGCTCTTCCCGACGGCCCTGCCCGAGGCGAGGCGCGTCTCGCCCGCCTTCATCCGGTTCGCTCCGAAGACCGCGCGGGCGAGCTCGCTGCGGCCGGCGCCGACGAGGCCGGCGATCCCGACGATCTCGCCCTCGCGCACGTCGAACGAGACGTCGGCCACGCCGGGAGCGACGAGATCGCGCACGGAGAGAGCGAGGGGGGCATCCGCATCCGGGGGACGCTTCTCGGGGAAGGTCGTCGTCAGCGGGCGGCCGAGCATGGCCTCGACGAGCGACGCCTCCGTCTCCTCGGAGGCGGGCGCCGTTCGCACGAGCTTGCCGTCGCGGAGGACGGTGACGGTGTCGGCGAGGTCGAGGACTTCGCGCAGGAAGTGCGAGATGAGGAGGATCGTCGTCCCGTGTCCTGCGAGCGTCCGGATGATCTCATGGAGTTGGGCCGTCTCGGGCGCGCTCAACGCCGCCGACGGCTCGTCCATCACGATGATCCGCGCGTCGCGCGAGAGGGCCCGGAGGATCTCGGCCTTCTGCTGCTCCGCGGTTCGCAGCGTCGCCGCTCGCGCCTGACCGGGGAGGTCGAAGCCGGCACGCTTCGCCAGCTCCGCGTATGCCCGCCGCAAGCGTCGCCGCCGGATGAACCCGAGCCGCCTCGGCTCGCTGCCCAGATAGACGTTCTCCGCGACGGTGAGCTCGGGAACGAGGGACGGCTCCTGGGCAATGGCCGCGACCCCGTGCTCGAGGGCGTATCGCGGCGAGCGGAAGGAGGCGGGCGCCCCGTCGAGGAGCACCCGCCCTCCGTCCGCGGAGAGAACGCCCGCGACTATCCGGCCGAGCGTGGACTTGCCCGCGCCGTTCTCGCCGACGATCGCGTGAACGGTGCCGCCGGCGACTGCGAGCGAGACATCGTCGAGCGCACGGACACCTCCGAACTGCTTGGAGACGCCCTGAAGCTCGAGGTGTGCCACGTCGCAGGGATCACAGACCTAGCCGGGCCACTCCGCCTTGAACTTCGACGCATTCGCCTTCCTGACCACGCCGCCGTTCGGCAGGCCCTTCAGGACGTCGATGCCGCCGCAGTTCTGGTTGCTCTTGATCGCCGCGGCGAGGCACTGCATGCCACGGCGCCCTTCCGTCGCCGGGCGCTGCATGACGGTGCCATACCAGCGACCCGCCTTGACGGCCTTCAGCCCGACCCCGCCGCCGCCGTAGCCGACGAAGACCACGCGGCGACCGGCGCCGCGAGCGGCGATCTCTGCTCCCGTCGCGCCCTGGTCGGCTCCGACGATGAGGTTGATGTTCGCGTTCGCCTGGAGCATCGTCTGCGCCGCCTTCAGCGCGACCGCGTGCTGGTAGAAGGTCTCACCCTCGGCGACGACCTTGATCGACGGCACCGACTTGATCTGGGCGTTGAACCCTCGCCTGATCGCCGTGTCGAGCGAGGAGGCCTTCACCGAGTAGAGGAAGCCGACGTTGCACGGGTTGAGCTTGTTCGCCTTGCACGCTGCGCGGACGAGCTGGCCCTGCTTCTTCCCGATGTCCGTCTGGATGAAGACGACGTTGCCCGACAGGCCGGCGACGGGTGGTGTCGCAGTCGCCGGGTTCGTCCCGAGGATCTGATCGATGTTCACGACCTTGATCCCCTTCTTGATCGCCTGCTTGACCGTCGGGATGAGCTGCGGCCCGAAGATGGGCTGCAGGAGGATGCCGTCGTACTGCCCTGACGACGTCACGGTCTGGAGCTGCGAGAGCTGCTTCTTCGGGTCGTTGGCGGCGTCGAAGAGGTTCAACGTGACGCCTCGCTGCTTCGCGACGGCCTTGGCTGCCTTGATCATCGGCGCGTCGTAGCTGTTGGCCACCGCGAACGACAGGAACGCGACGCGCGGGCGGTCCTGGCCGCTCGCACCGCCGGCGAGCGTTGCGGCCGCTACCGCGCCTACGGCCGCGAGGGCGATGAACACGGTGCGGCGATGCCGACCGGTCCGTCGACGGGATTTCAACATCAGGGTCACCCTCCTTCGTCTGAGGACGAGACTCGAGCTCGCGAGGCACCGTGCGGCCTGCCAGTCTCGCGTGACTCGGAGCGAGCACCGAAGCGGTGTCCAGCGACGTCGAACGTCGGGCGCTCGCTGTCCATTCGCGGTCAACGCTAATTCCTCGCTCAGCACGAGTCAAGCGGGACGGAGCCGTCCCCGCGGACCGCTCGTCGGAGGTTGACGCACAGCGGGCACGTGTGCAGAATCGCTGAACGGTCCGAAGGATCGGACCACCCGCGATCCAGCTCAGGAGGCGTTGATGAACATCGCTTCACGCGGAGCGACGATGGCGGTCGACTGGGAGCAGCGAGTCGACTTCGAGCGGCTCCGCCTCCACCGGCTCCAGAAGACGAAGACCACGCTCGCCGGGTCCGACCTCGGGGCGTTGCTGCTCTTCGATCCCAACAATCTCCGCTACGTCACGAGCACTGCGATCGGGACCTGGGAGCGCGACAAGAACATTCGTTTCGCGCTCGTGTTCCGGGAGGATGACCCGATCCTGTGGGACTTCGGGTCGGCCGCACGGCACCACAAGCTCTACTGCCCATGGCTCCCCGAGGACAGCTGGCGCGCGTGGGTGTCGCCGATGCGCGGCGCGATGCCGGACGAGACCGGTGTCCCGGACGCGCTCGCGGCGATGGTCTTCCACGAGCTCAGCGAGCGCGGCCTCGCCGGCGAGCCGCTCGGCATGGACGTGCCCGACATCACGACCCTGCTCGCCCTCCAGCGGACCGGCCTCGAGATCGTCGACTCGCAGCCCGTCATGCTCGAGGCGCGGAAGATCAAGTCCGAGGACGAGCTTGCGCTCCTCGATCACGCGGCCGGCATCGTCGACGCCGTCTACGAGGAGATCTACCGCACGCTGCGTCCGGGCGTGAAGGAGAGCGAGATCGTGGCCGCTGCGATGCGGCTGCTGTTCGAGCTCGGCTCCGAGCACGTGGAGGCGATCAACGCGATCTCGGGCGACCGCTGCAACCCGCATCCGCACACGTTCTCCGACCGGCTGATCCGGCCGGGCGACCAGGCGTTCTTCGACATCATCCACTCGTTCATGGGCTACCGGACGTGCTACTACCGCACGTTCAACGTCGGCTACGCGACGCCCGCCCAGATCGACGCGTACACGCGCTGCCGCGAGTGGCTCGACGCCGCGATCGAGCTCGTCCGGCCCGGGGTGACGACGGACGAGATCGCATCCGCCTGGCCCACCGCCGAGGAGATCGGGATGCAGGACGAGCACGCCGCGTTCGGGCTCCAGTTCGGGCACGGCCTCGGCGTCGGCCTGTACGAGTTCCCGATGATCTCGCGGCTCCATTCGCTGGAGGCCCCGGCCGA
>Ga0081455_10008483_pt1 | contig 10680 bp, 11 predicted proteins | sample TabmetS3T2R1_FD_70207 | JGI IMG/M metagenome (GOLD analysis project Ga0081455, IMG submission 70207) | Tabebuia heterophylla rhizosphere microbial communities from the University of Puerto Rico - S3T2R1 | ecosystem: Host-associated > Plants > Roots > Rhizosphere ... | reverse complement strand
TGAATTTGGGATTGCCCATGGCACGAACCGCCGCGACGATCGCAGGGAAGTATTCGGGTTTGCACCCGGCCATCACAGCATTGGCTGCAAGGCTTCGCATGGTCGGAAACACCATGCGGGGGGGCAGGGTAGGCAGCGGTTGGTTGTCACCGAGGCAAACCTCCATGAAGGCATTGACGAGCGCTTCGGTGGGCGGCACCAACGGCATGCCGTCGCTCCAGCCCTGCTCGTAGGCAAACTCGTACCAGCTCTCGGGATCGACCCCCTCGAGCTCGAGGACTTCCGAGTCTCTACCGTTCGTCGGCAATTCGACCTCTTGGACAGCTTCTAAGCGCAAGGGGTCGCCCATCGGTGACCCCGGTTGTGAACCATCATTGGTCCTTCTTCATCTGCTCGAGCAACGCGGCCCAAGCCTGATCGATGCGTCCTTCCAGTTCGGCTGCATGGAGACCGCCCAGAGGATGCTGAAACACCGCCAGGCGAGGCTCGATCTTACGCGCCCTAGCCTGCATTTGCACCAGCGGCGCAAAACTGTGACTCGCCAGAATAACGGTCGTCAGACCACGCTTCTTTAATTCGACGCTATCGTGGAAACTCCACGATGAGCAGGAGCCTCAATCGGCTGAGCCGAGGATGGCTATCCTGTACTTGGATGCAACAGCCTCGATCATGTCCTTGGTTGCGGGGATGCCGGCGGACGGCTTCCACGTGAAGTCCACATTGGCGAGGTCGCGAATGGTCGCGAACCTCGCCTTAAGCCCGACCATCAATTCCTTGGCGTTGGGCTTGCTGTTGCTGAAAAAGACGATTGGGTCGGTCAGCCAGTTGACCGGCTGCGCGTCGGCCATTACGCCCTCATCGCGCATCACTCCAAAGCCCGGATTGACGATCCTCATGGCGGGGTACCCTATGAAATTGACTATTATAGCAAATGCTAGGGTCCACTCGTAGGGCTGTCAAACCGCCGGCAGAACGGCCTATGCAGGACATCGGTGTGTCGAGCTCCGCCTAACGGTCGAGCGCGATGTCTCTGCTGACTATGTTAGCAGTCACGTGGGCTACACACTGAAGGCGTCGTCGGTTTGTGCTCGGCGAGCGGGAGGCACGAATGAAATTCGAGTTCGAGGGTAAGGTGGTGTTCGTCACCGGTGCTGGTGGTCTGCGCGGCATTGGCCGGGCAACCGCCCTCCGCATGGCGCGCGACGGCGCCGAGGTCGCGTTGCTCGACCGGCCCTGGGCCGATGACCAGCGCCCGCTGGACGAGCAGGAGCGAGGCTGGAAAGGCATTCGCAGCGTCGCGACCGAAATCGAGGCGCTGGGACGACGTGCGATCACCATCGACGCCGATGTATCGATCGAAAGGGACGTCCAAGCTGCCGTCGCAACAACGGTGCTGCAACTGGGTCGCATTGATTACCTTGTTTCCAACGCCGGCTCTCGCCCGGGGGCGGACCGCGCTGCGATTGTCGACGTCCCAGAAGAAGCTTTCCGGCATGTTCTCGACGTCAACCTGCTCGGCTCCTTCTTTTGCTGCAAGGCAGTCGGCCGGCATTTTCTCGAGCGCGGCGGCGAGGGCGCGGTCGTTCTGGTTTCGTCCGAGGTCGGCCGCGCCGCCAAGCCAAAGCTGGCAGCCTACAGTGCCTCCAAATTCGCCCTTGTCGGCCTCGCGCAGTCCTTCGCTCTCGAGATGGCGGCGCACGGGGTGCGCGTTAATGCCATCTGCCCCGGTACCATCGACAACGCCCGGCTGGACTGGACGGCGCGCGCCACCGTCAGGGAGGGCCAGAGCTTTGCGGAACGTCGGGCGGAGTTCGTCGTCAACAACACACTGGCGATTCCTATGGGGCGGCCGGGGACATCCGAGGAAGCTGCCAATGTCATTGCCTTCCTCTGCTCCAGCGATGCCAGCTATATCACCGGCCAGCAGATCGGCATGGATGGTGGCTCAAGACTATGACCACGCGCGGCACATCCTTAAAGAAAATAAGTCTGGTTCGCCTGCAGAACGGCGCGCAGCTGGTAGCGCTTGATCTGCTCGCTCAGGATCTCCCGGATCAGCCGCTCGAGAATGAGGCTTGCGCTCGAGATCGGCCGGCCAATCTTGCGGATGATCTGCGAGCTGCCGACAATCTTGGGCTCTTCAATCGGGATCAGGATCAACTCCCCGTTGCGAATCTCGCGACCGGCCACGGCGTGGGGAATGATGCCGTAGGCGCTGGCACGTCCGACTATCGTGAGCACGTTGCGGAGCGAATCGATCTCGAAGGCGATATTGAGATTGAGGTTCGCCTTTCGGGCGTTTCTCTCCATTATCAGCCGAAGGCCGTTCGGCCGCTTTGGCAGCACCAGGGGAAGCGCGGCAACGTGCTTGAAGCTGATGGGCTTGACCGCGATACCCTCGTGCGTCTCGACTGGTTCCCAGTTGTCTTGGGCTGTCGCCAGAAAGAAATCTTCGTCCATCAACGGGTGAACGACGAACTCACCGAGCGTCGGACCATGGTAGATTATGGCCAGATCATGGTCGCCTTTGGCGACACCCTCTTGCGCCGCCAGTGACATGACCTCGCTGATACCCAGCTGGATATTCGGATATTGCAGCTTGACGGTTTCGGCCAACTGGACGCCCAGCGATATCGAGAATGCCGGCGGGATGCAGATCGAGACGGCGCCCCCATCCTCGTGACCAAGCAGCTCCACCCTAGTCAGCCCAGTCAGGACATCACTCACGGTATTCTGGCCGAGCTTGGCCAAGGCTGCGCCTGCGTCCGTAAACTCGATGCCGCGCACGGTCCGCACGACGAGCTGAAACCCCAGCTCCTTTTCGAGCCGTGAGACGGCCTCCGACAGGGAAGGCTGCGCCACTCCCAGTTTCGCAGCCGCGGCGGAGATGCTGCGGCATTCATAAATGGTCGCCAGATACGCCAGCCGTCGCAGGTCAACTCGCAGTTGCGTGAGGTCCCAATCAGTCATCGTTCCGGGCATCCGCCTCCAGTCGTCAGCCCGCCTTAGCAGTTCCCGACGGAGCTACCGGTTTCGTGACCGCATAGCCGCCGAGGGCTCCCCAGCCGGGACAGATTGCGGCGAAGTAAGTGCGTCCGCCGGCTACAACAACAAGAAGATCATCCGGCGTGGTCGTCACTGGAACGGTAGCGGTGGGCTGCTGAACCGCGAATTCGGTCGGCAGTCGGCCCTGAGCCACAAGATTGTGCCGCAGGTTCCGCCGATGCTCCCCGGACATGTCGATCTCGTCGACCGTCGGCCGGGCATTCTCCCACAGATACTCGCGGACATCCCGCTTCGACCAGCCGGCCGTTGCGAACTCGTGCGCCTGGCGTGGATTGAGGACCAGCAGGGACTGGCCGCCCATGACCGCATTGTTGTTTCCGATGGATCTGAGGCCCGCGCTGAGGACGTAGAGCATCTCGGCAGGCGTCCCCTGTCCCTCCATACTGTGGGGGCCCTCACAGGCAAACATTGTTACGCCGTTCGAACCTGGAGGGCATCCCCGCTCGACATGGAGCGGCTCCCAAGGGCTGTCGTCGGATTCGGCGATGCAATAGGCGTACTCCGCGGGGTCGGACATCGTCGCCATATCGGTTATACCGGGGAGCGCGCCGCCAAGGTTCCACATCGCCAGGCGCAAGGCTCGACCCACGGCGGCGTTGGCACGGAATCCGTTGCCGAAGACGCCTTCGCTGGAGTTGAAGTTCAATTGCTTCGCAATGGGTCCGCCGACGATGGCGAGGCTCACGCAGCTGTGTGTGGTCTGGATCACGCCGTTGAGGTTGTGCTCAGGTTCGAGAATGGCCTCGATGCCGGCGATGACCACCGGGAAGAGTTCGGGCGTGCAACCACCCATCACCGCGTTGACAGCAAGCTTCTCGATGGTGATCGCATGCCCCTTTGGCGGCATGCTGCCGAGTGTTTCGTTACGGTCCCGGCCGCTTGCGGTGATGACCGCCTCGACCAGCTTGCGGGTTGGCAGCACGATAGGCAGCCCATCGGTCCAGCGCTCGGTATAGAACCGCTCGACCGCGTCTTCATAGCTGTCGGACGTAAACGAGACGTCGGAGATCTTTGGGCCGCTCTGCGAAGAAGGCGCCATCAACGCCCGCCTTTTCGGTTTGTAGGACAGGCCGTCACGAGCCGGCCCTGATGCAACGAAATCCCGCTAACGCGGATTGGCTTGTCGAAGCCTCAGGTGATAGAGTTACTGGCAGCATTTTGAAAGGGACGAACCAATGGAAATAATGATCCCGGTATGGCCAGATAGTGCCGGCCAGGAGCTCGCAAAGAGCGACCTTCGTGCTCTGCGGGGCGTCGAGGTGGCGTTTGTCGATGACAATCTCGACGCCGATTATACCGAGGAAGTCGAAAAGCAGCTCATCGAGGTCCATGGGGCAATCGTCCACCGGTTCCTCAAGCCGCTGGGGACGGCACCGTCCCCGGCCTCACTGATCGACCAGGCCGCCCAATACCAGGTGGCTGTCATCGGGATGGCAATGTGAGGATCATGCACGTCGGGCAGTGTGTTCGACGCCGCAGCACTTGAGAAAAAAGGCATCCACACAGTTACAATCGTGTGGGACACCTTCGAGAAAGCCGCCCGGATTGCGGCCCGCGTGAAGGGTGTGCCTGACATAAAGCTAGTCGTTACACCGCATCGTAAAGGCGCGGAAACCGCCGACGACCAGCGCGCCAAGGCCCGGGACGCGGTCCCCGAAATCGTCAAGCAATTGCTCGCTTGACGCTGGGGCCGCACAGCATGGGTTCGCCGCCGGGAACTTTGTTCTCGCGGCGCTACCGATGGCCGGTAGACCTGCGTCAACAGGGCGCCGCCGGTATAGAACCCGTTTCCGACACACTCAGGAGCGTCATCCTGCAATGACTTATGTGCTGATCACCGGCGCCGCCAGCGATGTCGCCGTCCGGCTGCGCAAGCTGCTGAAAAGCGCCTATCCCCGTATCCGCTGGAGCGACATTCGGCCGGCCGCCGATCTGGGGCCGGAGGATGAGTTCGTTCTTGCCGATCTCGGCGATCCGGCCGTGCTGGCGGGGCTTGTCGCGGGCGTCGACAGCATCGTGCACCTAGGCGGCTTTACGATCGACGGCGAGTGGGAGAAAGTGCTCAACGTCAACATCGACGGCGTGTTCCGGCTCTTCGACGCGGCGTACCGCGCTGGGGTCCAGCGAGTAGTATTCGCCTCATCGAACCATGCGGTCGGTTTTTATGAGCGGACGCAGCGGATTGGTGTCGACGTGACGGTCCGTCCCGACTCCCGCTATGGCCTCGCCAAGGCGTTCGGCGAGGCAGCCGGGGCGTATTACGCCGACAAGCACGGCCTTAGGGTGACGTGCATCCGGATCGGCTTCGTGCACGATATCCCGCTCGATCCGCGCCGCATCTCGATCTGGACCAGCCCGGACGATCTGATGCAGCTGATCCGCATCGGCCTCGAGCATCCGGACATCCACTACGAGATCTTCTACGGCGTGTCGGACAACACGGCGAGCTGGTACGACAACGGCAGGGCGTATGCCTTCGGCTACAAGCCGACGGGCAATTCGGAAGTGTTCCGCGACCAGGTGCTGGCCGAGCACAGGAACGTGGCGGTGAACCCGATCGCGGAGAGGTTCCAAGGCGGGCCGTTCGCGAGTTTCGAATACGACGCCGACAAGGCGGGGAACTAGGTCTTCGGCCAAGGCGGCCATCGAGGGATGGCGACCTCGGTCGCCTCATGAGGCGCGAGCCAGCGGGGGCCGACCAAGGATCATGTCGGACGCCTTCTCGGCAATCATCATGGTCGGCGCTGACGTATTGCCGCTGATGATCAGCGGCATGATCGAGGCATCGACCACGCGCAGTCCGTCGACGCCGCGAACCCGAAGCTGCTCGTCGACTACCGACTTGGCATCCGCCCCCATGCGGCAGGTGCTGGTCGGATGGAAGTGCGACCCGCTGTTCTGCCGGATCCAGGCATCGAGCGCATCGTCGCTGGCGAGGTCCGACGGACGCGGCGAGGTCTGCGAAGCCCGGTAGGGATCGAAGGCGGCGTTCTCCCCCACCCGGTTGGCAAAGCGCACGCCGTCGCGCATCACCCTGCGATCATGTTCGGCACTCAGGTAGCCTGCGTCCATAGCGGGCTTGGCGCGCGGATCGGCGCTGGTGATGTGAACTTCGCCGCGAGATTCTGGCCGCAGGAGAGTGACACTGAGCAGGTAGCCGTGCCCGCCCTGTCCCTTGAGCGTCGCCTCGAGGCTGAGACCGGGAATGAACACGAACTGAATGTCCGGTTCTTCGACTTCCGGTCGTGTCCTGACGAAGGCGCCGGCCTCGAGCGGAATTGCCGTCATCGGCCCCTTGCCGAAGAGGTATGCCTGCGTCACAGACATCACGGCGCGGTCGGGCCGCAGCATCGAATAGAGCGTCACCTTCTGGCTTGCCGCGTATTTCAGGTGCAGGCCCATGTGATCCTGCAGGTTTTGTCCGGTCTCGGGAAGATCGACCTGGGGATCGATCCCGAGGGCCTTCAGCCGGGCCGGATCGCCGATCCCCGAGAGCTGGAGAATCTGCGGCGAGTTGATGGCGCCAGCGCTGAGGATCACCTCGCGCCGCGCGGTGACGCTGATGCGCTCGTCGCCGCGCAGCACGTCGATGCCGACGGCGCGCCGGTCCTTGAGCCGCACCGCAGCCACCTGAGCGTTGGTCCAAACTTCGAGGTTGGACCGCTTCCGCGCCGGCTCGAGGTAAGCGGTATTGGCGCTCACACGGCGACCGTTCTTGATCTTGAAGTCGTAGACTCCGAACCCCTCCTGCGATGGCCCGTTGAAATCGTCGTTGGGGCGAATGCCTTCTCCCGCACAGGCGGCGAGGAAGGCGCGATAAAGCGGATTGTTCGCCTTGCCCTTCTGCACATGCAGCGGCCCATCCTGCCCGTGCAGCTTGTCGCCGGCGCGTTCGTGGTTGCTCTCGGCGCGCTTGAAGTAAGGTAGGACGTCCTCGTAGGCCCAGCCCTCGAGTCCCAGCTGGCGCCACGTGTCGTAATCCCGGCGCGTGCCGCGGACGTACATCATAGCGTTGATGCTGGTGCTTCCGCCGAGCACCTTGCCGCGCGGCCAAGCCACCGTCCGCCCATCGAGACCGGCCTGCGGGGTGGTGTCGTAGAGCCAGTTGCTCGGCTTCCAGAAATAGATCGCGCCGGCAAGCATCGGAATCTGGAAGGCGGGGTTCCGCGCCGGCCCACCGGCCTCGAGCAATAGCACGCTGTTGCGAGGATCTTGCGAAAGGCGGTTGGCGAGAACGCAGCCGGCCGCACCCGCGCCGACGACGATGAAATCGAACTCGTTCAATCTGGACTCTCAAGACTCGGGGACATTGTTGACGGGAAGCATCCGGAACGCCACCGCCGGGATCGGGCGGTCTAACCTTTGAGGGTTATCGGAAGGCGAGACATGGGCGAAAAGGTCGCTACTGTCGCCCTCAAAAAAGTTCTGCGCGGCACCTTTGGGATGCCGCGCAGCTGAAGTCGATTCAAGAACCGTCAGGTGTGAGCCAGGCTCACCACTCGGCGACGCACTGGTCGAGGTTGTCCTTGGTGAGCGGCAGAACCGGACTCAACACGACACGACCCGTATCCTTGTTGGCGCCAGTCGCGGCCTCATACATTGCCTGGAACATCAGCTTGCCCAGAGTGCCCGGCTTGACGCAGGTCGAGCCGTCGAGCTCGCCGTTCTTGATGGCTTCGTTGCCGAGCTTGGAACCACCGAAGGTGGCGACGAGCTTGGCCTTCGAGCCAACGGCCGTGATAGCGCGTGAGCAGCCCAGGGCCATATCGTCGGCCTGGCTGAAGAAGAGGTCGATGTCGGGGTTTGCCGTCAGGAAGTTCTGGCAAACCGCTTCGCCCTGCTCGGGAGTCCAGTCGGTCGGCTGGTGACCGACAATCTCGTACTTGATCCCGTTTTCTTCGAGACCCTTGGTGAAACCGCGGGTGCGCTTCTCGACGCCGGCAAAGCCGCCGGGGCCTTCGATAACGGCCAGCTTGATCGTCTTGTCCTTGGGAACCAGGCCAGCGGCGAGCTTACCGGAAGCCTCGCCCTCGGCCACTTCGTCCGGTAGCGTCGCGGCATTCAGACCCTTGTAGACGTCGCGGACGTCGTGGCTGGCATCGCCGACCTGCGAGCAGCAGGCAACGATCGGAATACCGGCGGCGACCACCTTGTCGACGAACGACTGCGAGGTCATCGACTCAATCGGCAGGAAGCCGATGGCGTCGACCTTCTGAGCGAGCAGGTCGTCGATGGCGTTGCCCTGCTTCTCGACACTGCCCTGCGGATCCAGGACGACGGTCTTGACGCCCTTTTCCTTAGCGGCATCTTCGAAGCCCTTGGCCGTGGACGCGTTAAAAGGATAAACGAGACTGGCGACCACGTATCCGAAAGTCATATCATCCTTGGCTACGGCGGGCGCTGCACCCGTAATGCCGACCAAGCTGAAAACGGTTACCGCCGACACTGCCCACTTGGTCACCGACCTAGTGGAATAGCGCGCGGCCATAAACCCTTTGCTTATGAACATGTGTGAGTCCTCCCTTTGGCTATAGGCGCGCAGAAAGCGATGCTCCTGCTACAAGTGCCTTCGCGGGTTGAGGGTATTCTGAGTTAGAAGTCCAAGTCAATTCTCAAATGGCGAGAATCTAAGGTTGGGACGGTTTCGCCGGCTTGCTCCGGGTAAGAGGACCTTGCACCTCGCGGCCGCCCCGCATTCGGGCTCAAGTCGTTCGAGTTCTGCCGCACGGCTCTTAGCCGTCCGTCCTTCACCGTCCTGCTTAGCTGTCCAAAATCGCATTAGGGACGATTGATACGCCTACGGACCCTATTACCCGCCTCGGCGCGCTGCGGGCAGCCGCCCGCACGCCCCGCTGCGTAAGAGCACATCGGTGGCAAGGCGAGCGCAGGTCTCTCCTCGATAGGAGCCATGTTCAGACCAAGCCGCAGAGGATCGGCGCAGCGGAATGATTTGGTGGCTTGAAAACCCGACACGGCGCGGTCCGAGCGCCAGAGCATTGCCGATATCCCGAGCGGGTGAACTGGCTGAGAGGCGTGCGCTGGTACGCAGGAGAGCATCGCAAGTTTGCCGGGTGATCTCGGCTTCGCACAATCCGCCAGCAGGCGCTCTCCGACCGCTGCACTGAGCTTCACGGCGAGTCTAGGCGAGCTTGTCCGGCCTCCTGCCGCGGCCTTCCCGCAGCGTGATCACGAGTACGGCCGCGAGCGTCAGCGCGCCGCCGACAACCATATTCCAAGTAACGACGTCGCCGAGGAACAGCGCGCCGCCCACAACCGACAAGATCGGCGCAAGCAACATGAACGGCGCCGTCAGCCCGACCTCGTGACGCTGCATGATCCAGTAGTATGCAGCATGCCCGACCAAGCTCGTCCCGAACACCACCCAAGCCAAGCCGGCCGCGACCGTCCAGCTCATGGCCATGATCGGCCCCAACGGCGGTCCTTCAAGCACCAGCGAAGCAGCAAGCAAGGGAGGCCAGGCGAGCAGGGACAACCAGGCCTGCATGTCGTAGACGGGCACGCCGCCTGCCTTTCGCATGAAGATCGTTCCTACCGCCATCGTGAATGCGCCGGCAACGACGTAAAGCAGCGCCTCCCAGTACCGGAACACCGCCGGGTCGAACCCCACCAGCATCACACCGCCAAAGGCGAGGGCGAGTGCGGAGGTCCGCCAGACGCCCAATCGCTCGCGCAAGAAGATCACAGAGAGGAGAGTTGCGAACGGCACGACTAGCTGGCTCATGATCGCAACAGGCGTCAGGTCAGCCGCCAATGCGAGTCCGGTAACCATGAGACCGAAATGGAGGGCGCCGGTGAAGAGCGAGATCAGCGCGATGAGCATCATCTGGCCTCGATGCCACCGCAGAAGGGGGATGAGCAGCAGCGAGACGAACAGAAATCTCAGCGTCATGAAGAGAAGCGGCGGCATCTCGTTGACGGACACTTTGCTCAGGACGAGGCCGGTGCCCCACACGAACTGCATCAGAAACAGGATTCCGAAATCGGCCAGCGTGAGGGTAGCTCGGAGCGATCCGAATTTGCGACTGCCGGCCTCCGCCGTCAGGCTAGACGCTTCCGCTCGCTCCTTTAGGGGGTCTCGTGCATCCACTCGGGCGCTCCATGGCCAGTGTCGGAACTCGTGCCGCAGGGCGGCACGTGCGTCTCCCTTGGAGAGCCGCCACGAGGGGCAGGCAAGCGGGCCCATCGCTCGGCTGCCTGACAGCGTGGGGTCACTGCTTCTCGATACCCGCGGAAGTGATCAGATGGGCCCAGATCGGGATGTCCTTCTGCACCGTCCCGCATCCAGCTCGGCAGGCGCAGCGCCAAGGCTCCACGCCCAGCTTGCGAAGGTCGCTTTTGACTCGTCCGAGGCGGTAATCTTGTCGAACAGCGCCGCGATCTGCTTGAGGGTACCGTCGGGTGTCTCGGAGTGGACGAAAGCGCCGTTCCAAGGGCTCAAGGCGGCGTCTTGATAGCCAGGCTCCGCTAGTGTCGGAGCATCTGGCATCGCCTTTGCCCCCTTTGGGGCCAGACTGGCAAGCACGCGCATGTTGCCGTCCTTGACGTGCGACGTGATCGCCGGTGGCTGTCGACAAGGACGTCGACGCGCCGGCC
>Ga0081455_10008482_pt1 | contig 10681 bp, 13 predicted proteins | sample TabmetS3T2R1_FD_70207 | JGI IMG/M metagenome (GOLD analysis project Ga0081455, IMG submission 70207) | Tabebuia heterophylla rhizosphere microbial communities from the University of Puerto Rico - S3T2R1 | ecosystem: Host-associated > Plants > Roots > Rhizosphere ... | reverse complement strand
CAGACGCTCATCGAGGCGCTGGCGATGCAGGCTTTCGACTGGTCGGTGGCGGAGGACCTCCCGGCGGGGGGACGGCTGGTGGTGGTGGTGCCCGCCCACGACGAGGCGGCGAACATCGGCCCCGTGCTGGCCAGCATGCCCGTGGCAGTGGCGGCGCTGCCGGTGGTCACCCTGGTGATCGACGACGCCTCGGGCGACGAGACGGGCGAGGTCGCCCGGAAGGAAGGCGCCCTGGTGGGACGGCTCCCGATCCGGCGCGGCCAGGGCATGGCGCTGCGGGTCGGCTACGAGATCGCCCTTCGGCTCGGGGCCACCGTCATCGCCTCGCTCGACGCCGACGGGCAGCTCCGCGATGCCGAGCTGAGGCGAGCCCTGTGCGCGATCGTCCACGATCTTGCCGGGCGATCGATGGAACGCGCCGCCTAGACCATGCCGAGCGCGTCCGCCAGCAAGCGGGTCCCTCACCCCCGCCGCGACTGCGGACGGGCTGCCGTTGACCGTTGCAGGGCTCGCGACGTTGTAGACCTTATGGGGACGGACCGCAGGTCGTGGGTCTGTCCCTGTACTCGCCGGCGAGAGGCGACCGAAAGCATCGCCGCTTGCGTGCTTTCCTGCGTGAGGTCGACCCTTTCGCCAAGGGGGATAGGGTGCCGGACGTGCCCCGATCGAATGAAGTTCTAGCTTTCGATGTCAATGAGACGTTGCTCGACTTGCGGGCGCTGGACGACCTATTCGCAGGCGTCTTCGGCGATGCGGCACTGCGGGCAGCCTGGTTTCAACAGATGCTCCAGCTCGCCTTCGTCGGTGGTTTGACCGGCGAGTACGTCGATTTCACGACGGCGCAGCACAAGGCTCTCGAGATGCTTGCAGCCCGGACCGGAACGACGCTTAGCGGTGAGCAGTCCGAGGAGATCGTCTCGTGCATGCGCAGACTGCCGCCGCATGCCGATGTCCGCGAGGGTTTGTCGGCTCTGCGCGAGGCCGGATTCCGCCAGGTGACGTTGACCAACTCGCCGCTCGACGTCGTCCGTGACCAGCTTGCGTTCGCGGGACTGAGCGGTCTGTTCGACGACGTGCTCTCAGCGGACGAGGTGAAGCAGCTCAAGCCCGGGGCGAAGCCCTATCACCATGTCGCGAACCGGGCTGGCGTCGACGTATCGGCGGTTCGGCTGGTCGCAGCCCATGCTTGGGACGTGAGCGGCGCGCTTGCCGCGGGTGCCAAGGCGGCGTTCGTCGCTCGGCCCGGCATGGTACTGAGCCCAGTAGGCAACCAGCCTGACATCGTCGTCGACGACCTTCGTCAACTCGCGCCGCTGCTCGTCGGTTAGCGATTGACGAAGAGCGGGCGTCGTACTCGGAAGCTCCCTTTTCGAAGGAAGTCGTTCCGCCCCGACGAGGATCTTCCACGGCTACGTTCAGTTGCCCACCGCCGAGTCAGGCCCGAACTCGCGCATCTCTTGAGCACAGCGGCAGGCGGCCGCGATCTTCGCGGCCCACTCCAACGCGGCCTCCCGAGAGGGCACGTCGAGGACGGTGAACCCTCCGTTGAACTCCTTGGTCTGCGGGTACGTGCCAACGGTGATCGTCCCGTCACCGGCCACCATGACGGGATCGACGTCCTCGGCCAACCCGCCGCCGAATACCAACACGCCTGCGTCCATGGCCTCCCGGACGACCGCATGAGCAGCCTCTCCCACGGCGGGGAACTCCTCAGCGGGGATGTGGTCCATCGCGCCGCTGGGGAACGAAATCAGGTACCGCGTCATCTCGTGACTCCTTTCTTGGCGGCCTGCTTCGGCCGCATCTCATACCGAACCCTGGCGCAGGCGACTGGTTTTGCCCTATCGCTCAACGCCACGGAGAGCGTCAGGCGAGGGCGCGCTCGAGTGCGGCTCGGTTGGTCGGACCACCGTGCGTCGCGAGCACGTGCTCGACGGGCAACGCGAGCAGCGGGCGTAACCCTTCTGCGATCTGCTCACGCGTCATGGGCGGGGATATCCACTCGGGCGGGATCTCGAGCCCCTGGCCGAAGTCGACGAGCGTATCGCCGGCGATGACCGCGCCGTGGCTCTCGACCCAGAGTACGACGTCGTTCGGCAGCCTCCCGGGGAACGCCTCGACTCCGAGGGGCAGCCGATCGCCGGCCGAGAACAAATGACCTTCGCCCGTTCCCCCGGCTCGCAGCCAGGCGACGTCGGGGCTGCCCTCGTCGGGTGGGGGCACAAACACCGGCGCGCTGAGCCCCGCCACCAGGCTGCGGGCGTCACGCTCGTGCCAGGGGCAGGTCAGCACGATCGCCGTCTCGCGTTCGGCCGCAAGCTCGACGATCTCCGTTGGCGCGGCCAGCGGATCGAACAGCAGCAGTCGGTCGCCATCGTCGATCGCGTAGGACGAGACCACGCCCGTCTGGCTCGGCGTTTCCGCGATTCCCGTTAGGCGTCGGCGAAGCGCCTCGTTTTCCGGCCCCGACCACTCCGGGTGCGGTGCTTCCCAATGCCAAAGACCTGGCCGAAGCTCCCGCACGGCGCGATCCTACGGGAGCCTCGACCTCGGACGTGGAGGCTATGGCCGCTCAGCCCACGGGAGCTCCTCCCAGTTCCTTGGACGCTGGACTTCCCAGCGCCCTCGGGGTTCAGGCTCGGTCATGTCGACGTGAGTCCCCGCGTCGTAGCGTAGGGCGACCTCCGACCGGCGGGACACGCGTTCAAAGTCGTCGCGCCGGTTCCCGGTGGCGAGGATCACGCATGGTCCAGGTTCCTTTGCGACGAAGGCGTGCGACGTCATCGGCGGGCAATGAACGAAGTCCCAGGTCCTCAGGTGGCGCTCCTCGTCCTCGATGATGAGAACGCACTCCCCCATCAAGACGAGGAAATCCTCCTGGACCGACTCCGCGTGGTACAGGGCTGAAGGTTGTCCTGGCGGCACAACGCGGATCGTGAATCCGGCGTGCGGTTTCTCGTAGGCCGTCAGGTCGGGTCTGCCGCGCAGCACGAACTCGTCCGACTCGAAGATGCAGACGCCGCCGTAGTACTCGTTGTAGGTCCAGGCGGCGTCAGCAGTGTTGACGACGAACCATCCGGGCGTGACGGGGGCCAACCCCGATGCCACACGTTCCATGCGTGCTTCAGTGACCAAAGTTCCCTCCTAGTTGATCCAGTTCGAGCCGATGCACCTCACCAACGGCGGGTGCTCGCAGGCCAGCTCCTGGCCGCACACGTTCCGGCCGAGAGACAGATTTAGGTGGGATCAACTACGCCGGGAACGCCACGGTCGCAAGTCTAGACCACCCCTATGTCACCCCATATGGGGAGGACGGCTCTCGCCGCCCTCCCCTCGTTCGCATACCGACGTGCGTCCTCAGTCGTCGTCCTCGTCGTCGTCGTCGTCGTCGTCGCCCCGGCAGGGCGTGTCGTCATCTCCAACGAATTGAACAGTCAGGTTGGAGGGGATTGCGACAGGGGCGCCCGTGGTCGGATTACGGAACAGTGCAACGGTTTCAACGGGGCTGGTCGGGTCGGGAACTCCGAGGCCGGCGAAGTTTCGCGGCAGCCGACCCAGACTCTCGTCACATGCGCTTGAAGTGATCTCGAAAGAGATGCGCGCTACGCCACCGCCAGTGGTCCAATTGGCCCTGATGATGTCGCTGACGCAGACATTCTTGCGATGCCTGCCGTGGCCCCGAACGTCCGCAGTGTGTCGTGCTTGAACGTCCGCGAGGCCGATCTTGCGGCTCGAAAGGATCGCGTGGTGGCGAGAGTGACCGCGTGAGTGACGATCTCCGTGATCATCGCGATCACCCCGATCACCACGATGACCATGGTGATGATGGTGGTGGTGATGATGACGCCGACGGCAAGAGCCCTGCTTCGAAGCCTGATCGACGAAGTAGATGATGCCGGTTCCAGGGTCAGGATTGCCCGGACTGTTCACAATCCAGGAACCCGAAAAAGTCGCCGACTCGCCCTGCGCGGTTGTACTCCCGGTGACGCGACCTGGGAAGGCGGTTCCATTTGAAACCACTCCGCCCTCCCACCACGGGTCATGAGTGAGTTTGATCTGTGCTTCGACGCTGTCATCGATAAAGAGATTGGCGGCTTGTGCAGCCGGTACGAACGCCAGCGCCGACACGATTCCCAGGAAGGTGAATAGGCGTCTGAATGTCATAACGTCCTTCCCTTTGTGGGGTGCATGAGCTCTCCCTTCGGCTTCGTGGTCGGGCGATCGGCGGCAAGACGACGCACATCGCTCGAGCGGCACGACGTCGTTTGCCAGATGACTCTTTTGGCCTCCTTCCGGGCGTTTGACAAACGGCTCCGAAAGGGCCGTAACCCTCGAGATGCCGCAGGGATCCGAGCTGTGCTACGGCTCCCTCCGCTTCCTCGCGATTATCCGCCCATGCCGACAGAGGTGTCAAACTCCCCGACCGGTTCAGCGCGGCCTTTGCGCCAGCGTTCGCGAATGTCACCCGAAGCTATTCACCCGCGAGCCACGACGCTTCGTCAGGGATCAGGCTCAGGATGAACTGCCGCAGCTCGGGCTGCCGACTCGCCTCGTCGTGCATCAAGAGAGCGCGAAGCGTGACCGATCGCGTGGCCTGATGCCGTCGATTTCGGCGGCAATCGCCTCGAGGTACTTGAGCGCGTCGTAGGGATCAAGCACCTCGTCAGGCACTTCCTCGAAGAACGCCGCCGACATGACGACGAGCCGGAGAAGCGTCGGTTCAAGCGCGTGAGGATCGTCCTCGATCACGTGCAGTTTGTGCCCGTTTCGACAAGCACCTGGCCGTGCGGTGCGCCGATTGAGTCTCGAGCTTCGCCTGATGACCCGCCGAACTCGTGCCCGTCATGCTCGCCGCCGATCCCTGCGACGGCCGGTTCGATGCGGGCTTCAAGCGCATACACCGCCTCGCGTTCGTGCTCCCTTCCGATTGCTCTTTGGCGCGGCGGAAGAAACTGCATCGCCTCTTCTACTCACCGGGGAGCGACTCTGCGGTGCTCACCATTTCTCGAAACGCCGGCGCGATGAACCCGGTCTCCCGGGCTTCGTACCGCTTGGCAACGAAGTTCGTCGGGAACACGGTGAAGTCGGCTCGTCCGCGGACAGCGATCTCTGTCCCGTGCTCGTCCGTCAGAGCGACCCAAGCGAGGCCGAGGCGCTCGACGAGAAGGTGCCCGAACGCGAGCCCGACCAGGTTGATTCCCGGATTGGGGTCTGCAGGCTCGTCGCGCAACAGAGCAGCCCAGAGACCGTCCAGCGCCTCCGCCGTCAGTACTCCACCGGCGAGCCGAGTCGCCTCCGCCACGTTCTCAGCGACCCACTCCAGCTCAGCATCGTTCAGCGGCTCAACCTGCTCCTGCGGCTGCTTTTCCGACTCCTTCGAGCGTCTGCGAAACGGCATGGAGCGGAATCGTACGTAAGCCTCGAAATGAGACTGGCGATGGCGCAGGCTTGTGCTGTGATGGTCGGAAAGATGGTGACAGTTGCGCTCTACGAGCCGGCGCAGTTCGAGCCCCTGATCGGCGGGCCGTGGATTCCGGCGCGGGTCGAAGATGCGATCGCCGCGATCGTCTCCGACGCTGACGCGGCGTTTGATCTCCCTGCTCTGTGGCCGGCGGACGAGTGGGACGGATGGGAGGAGCCGCTGCCGCTGAAGAGCCTTTGGGTTGGTGCGGCCGGCGTCATCTGGGCCCTGGACACGCTGCGGCGCCGTGGCCACGCCGAAACGTCACTCGACCTCGCCGCCGCCGCGTTGCGCACGCTCGAGCTCAAGCGGGCGGCTCCGGACTTCGCGGCGGATGAGCATTACCACCCGGCGGCGCTCTTCTGCGGCGAGACAGGACCGTTGCTCGTCGCCTTCCGGCTCGCCTCCGATCCGGCGCTCGCGGACGACCTGCATGCGCTCGTCCGCGCGAACATCACCAACCCGACGGACGACCTCAACTGGGGTGCGCCCGGAACCCTGCTCGCCGCACTCGCGATGGGCGAATGGACCGGCGAGCCGCGTTGGGAAGAGGCAGCGCGCGAGACGGCCACAGCCCTACGTGCCCGTCGGGGCGATGACGGGCTGTGGCGGCAGGACGATGACTACCGCGGCTTGGGCACGCTGCACGGCGCCGCCGGCAACACGCTTGCCGTGCTCCGATTCGAGCCGGACGATGCCCTCGCGGGCGAGACCGCAGCCGTTCTGGCCCGGCACGCGGTGCATGAGGACGGCCTGGCCAACTGGCCGGGAGCAACCGGTCGTTCGCTCGTGCGCCCGCGAGATGGTCGAATCTGTCTCCAATGGTGCACCGGCGCTCCGGGTGTCCTCGCCGGCGCCTGGAACTACCTCGACGAAGAGCTGCTTCTCGCGGGCGCCGAGCTGATCTGGCGGGCGGGTGGTCACGGCGACGAGAAGGGCCACGGCCTCTGCCACGGCACCTCGGGCAACGGCTTCGCGCTCCTCAAAGCCTTCGCGCGCACCGGCGACGAGCGCTGGCTCGAGCGCGCACGCCGTTTCGCTGTGCACGCGCTCGCACAGGCCGAGCGGATCGCCGCCGCGAACGGTCGCCGCCGCTACTCCCTGTTCACCGGCGACGTCGGCACCGCGCTCTTTGCCGCTGCCTGCCTCGACATCGACACACGCTTCCCGATCGTCGACGTCATCTAGGGGGCCTGCCAGGGACGAGGACAAGGGCCCCGTGACATGTCACCCGATTCCGCGATTGCGCCGCAACACAAGCCGGCCAAGCAAAGCACGCCCGACGAGCGTGGCTAGGAGCCCGATCACTACGCCGAACAGGAACAAGAACGGCTCGGGTGGCGGACTGGAGTTCTCTGGCCCCGGAGGTGGAGCCCAGAGCCAAACGAATAACGCTCCCAACGCGCAGGCCACGCCAACGCCGACAGCCAACGTGATCAACGCGTCGAGGAGATCGCGACGCCGCGTCATCGAATGAGTATGTAGCTGCCCCGGCGGGGTGTGCCGAGAGCACGTTGCTGGCATGCTGAATCGCGTGCGCATTCTCGATCGATCCCGATCGCGACTTCCGAAGCCGCTCCGAACCCTGGTGGACTGGGGGCTGACGATCGCGCTGGCAGTCGGTGGCGTCTTTGTTTTCCAGGCGGAAGTTGCGAAGCCCTACCGGATTCCATCGCCGTCGATGGAGCCGACCCTGCACTGCGCGAAGCCTGTTCCCGGCTGCCTCTCGCGACTGTCTGACCGAGTAATCGCAAACCGGCTCGTCTACCGGTTCCACGAGCCGCGGCGCGGCGACATCATCGTCTTCAAGGCATCCGCCCGGGTCGAGGCCGCGTGCGCCGCCGGCGGCACCTACATCAAACGGATCGTCGGACTACCCGGCGAGAAGTTGTCGATGCGGGACGGCTTTGTCTTCGCCAACGGGGTCCGGCTCGAAGAGCCGTATCTGCGGCGCGGCTACCGCGGTCACGAGAGCGGAGACTGGTCGAATATCGCCGGCCAGGGCTACTTCGTCCTCGGCGACAACCGCACGATGTCCTGCGACTCGCGCCGTTGGGGCGTCGTCCCTCGAGACAACATCATCGGTAGGGCAGAAGTTACATATTGGCCGCCGAATCGGGTCGGGGAGCCTTAGCCTTCAGCTAGCCGGCGAGCTGCGGACAGAGATCGATCATGTTTCCCGCCAGTTCGGCCGACGTGACGTTGTCTTCCGCGTCGACGGTCACAACCACTCGGCCGCCGTTCAAGTACCAGATCCCCGGCTCGCCTGTGAAGGGGTTGTTGGGAAGAGTGCCTTGACCAGTGATCTTGAAGGTCACCGAGCCGTCGGGCTCAGCCCGCGCCTGGAAGGACCCCGTGCCGCCCACCGTGATCGACTTGCCCGAATCGAGGTTGGTCAACGTGATCGTGTTGCCGGGAAAGACCACGATCTGCTTGATCGGGTTGCCCGCCTTGTCGGTGAAGGTAGTGACGATCTCAACCCCGTTGATGTGGGCGTGGACCGGGAAGGCGCATTGGTCGCTGATAACCGCGTCCTCTTGCGGGAGGACATCCCGTATCGGCTTGTTGGCCAGTGCCGCGGGCACAACGGCGAGCGCCGTTAGCACGGCCGAGACCGCCGCCACGGCACCGATCGATGACGAGCGAATCGAGTCTTTCATCCAAACCTCCTTACCGAGGCGCCAGGTCGTCGCCCGGTGAGCTGCAGTTAGCCCGCATTCGGAGTCCGAGAGGAAACCCCCCGGAACCTCTGCAGCTCCGCGCCTGGTCAGGCACTTCGCTTCTCCACGAGTATCCCACTTCCAGTCGGGCGGGCAAAGGCTCGTTCAGCGGCGGACGACGAATACGTATTCGCGACTTTCGTCGTCGAACGCTCGCCTGTCGAAGCCACCGAAGAGCGCCTCGAGCTCGAGCCCCGCGACATCGAGGAGCCCGAGCCATTCGTTCTTGGTTGCCCACCACAGCGAGCTCGTGGCGCCGTCGTCGAGCCTGATGTCGATCCGGTTGTCGCCGACCGCGTACCGATTCGTGTGCGGAACCGGTTCGGTCAGGTGCTGTCCGTCCAGCCGGGCGGCGATCTGATGATCGAACGCGAAGGCGTTCCACGCGAACCGTCCGCCGGGCCTGAGCGACGCCGCAACACGTTCGAAGGTACGGCGTCGGTCGGCCCAGGTCGGCAGGTGTAGGAGCGACCGGAACGGGCAGTAGATCAGCGCCGCCTGCTCCTCGAGCGTAACGTCACGGATGTCGCCTTCGCGCAGGTCGAGATCGACGTCCGCCTCGGCGGCGCGGGCGCGCGCTTCCGCGAGCATGGCCGGCGAGGAATCGATTCCGATGACGGACCGACCAGCGGCCTTCGCCACAGGAATGGCAACGCGACCGTTTCCGATAGCAAGCTCGACGAGCGGCCCGTCTGCTTCGCCAGCGAGCTCGACGTAGAAGGCGATGTCCTCCGTCATCTGAGCCGACCACTCGTCGTACCGATGCGCGAAGCCCTCGTCCCAGCTCATAAGCCGATGCTAGGGAATGGCCCTAGCCGCCGAAGCGGTGACTAGCGGTGCGTCTAGGCTCTGCCGGTGGACGTGTCGGAGCTCCTGGCCTCCTACGACGAGCAGGCTCGCGCGCGCGTTCCTGACCCCTTGCCGAGAGGCGTCACAGTCGAGCGGGACGGGCCGATCGTGCGCACCCTGGGTTCGGCAGGCCGCGGCTTCGTCGAGTATCGCGACCTCGGCGGCCTCGACGGTGCGGATCTCGACGCGCTGATCGCGCGCCAGGTGAAGGTCTTTGCGGAGCGCAGCGAGCCCTTCGAGTGGAAGTTGCACGGGCACGACCAGCCCACGGACCTGTCGCAGCGGCTGCGCGCAGCAGGATTCGTACCGGAGGAGACGGAGACGGTCATGGTCGCGCCCGTCGCCGAGATGGATAGCGAGGCGCGACTGCCCGAAGGGGTTTGGCTGCGAGAGGTGACGAGCCACTCCGACCTCCTTCGGGTCGCCGGGCTCGAGAAAGCGGTGTGGGGAGAATTCGGTCAGGAGGACTGGCTCGTGAACATGCTCGAGTCAGAGCGTGCGGTCGATCCGGACGCGCTCACGGTCGTCGTGGCCGAAGCCGGCCCGACCGTCGTGTGCGCCGCGTGGATCCGCTTCGAGGGCGACACCGAGTTCGCAACCCTCTGGGGCGGCGCGACCCTCCCGGAATGGCGCCGGCGCGGGATCTATCGTGCGATCGTCACCTACCGGGCCAGACTCGCTGCCGGGCGCGGATTCCGGTACCTCGAGACCGACGCCTCCGACGACAGCCGCCCCATCCTCGAACGTCTCGGCTTCACCGCGGTGACGACCACCACGCCATACATCTGGTCGCCTCCCGACGTTGGGGCAGCCGAGACATAGACGAGTGGGATGCGCTGAGTCCGGCCGACTACGAGGGCCTGGCGTTCCGATTGCCGAAACGCATTTCGCCTCGCTTCGAGATCACGGCGAACGCCGCGCCGGCGAGAAGGAAGGCAGCCGCGAAGAACCAAAGAGCGTTCTCGACAAGGAATCCAACGGCGGCGGTTGCCGCAGTCGTCGCGGCGAGGACAAGAGGCCATCGCCGTGCAACGACAAGCGCGCCAAGGGTGATCGAGCCGAGCGCGAGACCTGGCCCTGGCGACCGCGCGAGATCTCCTGTCGCTCCACGTAGAATCGCTCTGTGCCTGGCTGACGCTAGAACGACCGTGGGCTTTCGATCCTCGCGTGGCCGGCGCCGCCGGCGCCGCTTGGCCCGGAGCGCCTTGGCGGAGGCGCTCGGGCACCCCCTTGCGCGACCTCTATCCGTCGTTGTGCGTTGTTGATTGCGAAGGAGGAGGCATGGGCGGAACCAGACAACGAAACTTCGAGATGGTGATCTTCGACTTCTTCGGCGCGCTCCGTAGCGGTCACTACGAGATTGCCGCTGCGATGCTCGTGCCCGACGTGAGGTGGCAAGGACTGCACGAGGACTGGGTCTGCGAGGGCCGCGACGAGGTGATCGAGATGTTCCGGTTCGGAATCGAGGAACGCCGCGACGTCGACGCACTCGAGTTCATCCGCGCCGGTGACCAGGTTGTGTTCGGCGCACGCGGCCCGAGCATCACCGAGGTTGGCGGTGAGCCCCTGGACGGTCAGATCTTCAACGTCTACACCTTCCGCGACGGCCGGATCGCGGAGATCCACGATTACCGACTGCGGGGCGAGGCGC
>Ga0081455_10008481_pt1 | contig 10682 bp, 7 predicted proteins | sample TabmetS3T2R1_FD_70207 | JGI IMG/M metagenome (GOLD analysis project Ga0081455, IMG submission 70207) | Tabebuia heterophylla rhizosphere microbial communities from the University of Puerto Rico - S3T2R1 | ecosystem: Host-associated > Plants > Roots > Rhizosphere ... | reverse complement strand
AAGCGCATCGGCAAGAATGTCGGCGTCACCGACGAGCAGAACGAGGCCTTGGAAAACTGGCGAGAGGCGTCCTGCTTCGACGAGACCCAGCGCGCCGCGCTCGCCTTCACCGACGAGATCGTGAAATCGCACAAGCCGACCGACGCGACCTTCAATGCGATCCGCGCCAAGCTGACGCCGGCCGCGCTGGTCGAGCTGCAGCTCTCGGTTGGCTTCTACATCATGACCTCGAAATTCCTGGAAACTTTTGCCATCGACATGCAGCCGGTGGGCGAGGTGGTTTCCTAGCCGGAAGCAGGCGCCCTGATGGACAATGGTTGGGAAAGCTCGGCGCAGGCATGGAACGACTCCATGGGCGAGCGCGGGGAGCGCGGCGATTGGGGGCGGCAACATGTCCTCGATCCCGTGATGATGGCGCGGGTGGAAAACGGAGGGTTCGCCAACGCGCTCGACGTCGGTTGCGGGGAAGGACGGTTCTGCCGGATGCTCAAGGCCGCCGGCGTACGCGCAACGGGAATCGATCCGACGCGGCCGCTTCTCGATCTTGCGCGCCAGCGCGACCAATCCGGCGATTATCGGTTAGGCCGCGCCGAACAGCTCGAATTCCCCGACGCAAGCTTCGATCTTGTGGTCAGCTACATCACGCTGGTCGATATCCCCGATTTCCGCGCTGCAATCGGTGAGATGGCGCGGGTGCTGCGGCCGGGTGGCTCGCTTCTGGTCGCCAATCTTACCGGGTTCACCTCGGCTTGTGCCGATCGCGGATGGGTGAAGGATGACAAGGGTGAATATCTGCATTTCCCCGTCGATAATTATCTGCGCGAATTTCCGTTCTGGTTCGAATGGAGTGGCATACGTATTGAAAACTGGCACCGGCCGCTCTCGGCCTATATGACTGCGTTCCTCGAGGCCGGCCTTACGCTGAAATTCTTCTCCGAGCCCGGGCCTGTTTCCGGCGACGAGCCGCAGCAGGAACGCGCGCGGCGCGTCCCCTGGTTCGTGGTGATGGAGTGGCAGCGACCCTACTTAGCTGGTGCATGATCTTTTCGAAGAGCCGTGCCCACGATGGTCGAGGCCGATCCACAGATTAAAATCTTTTGCCGGGCGGGTTGATCGGACGCGCGGCAATGGTTCATAAGCGGCGTCCTCGCGGAATTGATGGAGTCACCGCGATTATTAGGAAGGCTTTGCGTGGCGAAAATTTTCGGCAAAATCGCGCAGGAACTCGGGGTACGCGAACAGCAAGTCGAAGCGACGGTTACGCTGCTCGACGGTGGCGCGACCGTGCCGTTTATCGCCCGGTACCGCAAGGAGGTCACCGGCGGCCTCGACGACGCGCAATTGCGCACGCTGGAAGAGCGCCTGACTTACCTGCGCGAGCTCGAAGAGCGCCGCAGCGCCATCCTCGATTCGATCCGGGAGCAGGGCAAGCTCGATGCTGCGCTTGAGGCCTCGATCCTCGCTGCCGACAGCAAGGGACGGCTGGAAGACATCTACCTGCCGTTCAAGCCGAAGCGCCGCACCAAGGCCGAGATCGCGAAGGAGGCAGGTCTTGAGCCGCTCGCCGAATTGCTGCTGACGCAGCCGGAGAACAAGCCGCAGGCCGTGGCGAAAGACTTCGTCAATGCGGACAAGGAAGTGCCCGATACGGCGGCCGCACTCGAAGGTGCCCGCGCCATCCTTGTGGAGCGGTTTGCGGAAGACGCCGATTTGATCGGCCAGCTCCGCGAGGAGATGTGGTCGATCGGCCGGATGATCTCCACGGTCCGGCGCGGCAAGAAGACCGAGGGCGAGAAGTTCAAGGACTATTTCGATTTCAGCGCGCCGCTCACGAAGCTGCCGTCGCACCGCATCCTCGCGATGTTCCGCGGCGAGAAGGAAGAGATACTCGAGCTGCAACTCCAGCCGGACAAGGAGGAGGTACCTGCAGGCACGGCCAGCGCCTATGAGCGCAAGATCATGCAGCGTTTTGGCATTTCCGACCTGGGCCGCGCCGGCGACAAGTGGCTGGCGGAAACGGTGCGCTGGGCCTGGCGCACGAAGATCCAGGTGCATCTTAACATCGACCTGCGCATGCGGCTGTGGACCGCGGCGGAAACGGAGGCGGTACGGGTATTTGCTTCGAATCTCCGCGACCTGCTGCTGGCCGCGCCGGCCGGCGCGCGGGTGACGATGGGGCTCGATCCCGGATACCGCTCCGGCGTCAAGGTCGCGGTGGTCGATGCTACCGGCAAGGTGGTGGATACTGTGACAGTTTACCCGCATGAGCCGCAGCGGCAGTGGAATGAAGCGCTGGCGACGCTCGGCAAGCTTGCGGTTGCGCACCGCGTCGATCTCATCGCGATCGGCAATGGCACCGCCTCGCGCGAGACGGACAGGCTGGCGACCGATCTGGCAAAATTGCTGCCGGACCTGAAGATGTCGAAAATCGTCATCTCGGAAGCCGGCGCCTCGGTTTATTCGGCCTCGGCCTTCGCGTCGGAGGAATTGCCCGATCTCGATGTCACGCTGCGCGGCGCGGTATCGATCGCGCGCCGTCTGCAAGATCCATTGGCCGAGCTGGTGAAGATCGATCCGAAGGCGATCGGTGTCGGCCAGTACCAGCATGACCTCGGCGAGGCCAGGCTGGCGCGCTCGCTCGATGCCGTGGTCGAGGATTGCGTCAATGCCGTCGGCGTCGACGCCAACACGGCTTCCGCCCCGCTGCTTGCGCGCGTGTCGGGCATCGGTGCCGGGCTGGCGCAAAGCATCGTGCAATACCGTGACGCCAACGGCCCCTTCAAGTCGCGGAAAGCGCTGAACGAAGTGCCGAGGCTCGGTCCAAGAGCGTTCGAGCAATGCGCCGGGTTCCTTCGCATTAATGGCGGCACCGATCCGCTCGATGCGTCCGGCGTGCATCCGGAATCCTATCCGGTGGTCCGGCGAATCCTGGAGGCAACCAAGAGCGACATCAAGGCGCTGATCGGCAACGCCGAGGCCCTGCGCCAGCTGAAGCCGCAGGCTTTCGTGGACGACACGTTCGGCTTGCCGACCGTGACCGACATCCTGCGCGAGCTGGAGAAGCCCGGCCGCGATCCGCGTCCGGCTTTCAAGACGGCGGTACTGAAGGAGGGTGTCGAGACGATCAAGGACCTCAAGCGCGGCATGATCCTGGAGGGGACGGTGACCAACGTCGCCGCGTTCGGCGCCTTCGTCGACATTGGCGTCCACCAGGACGGGCTGGTCCACATTTCGGCGATGTCAAAAAACTTCATCAAGGATCCGCGCGAAGTCGTGAAGCCCGGCGACATCGTCAAGGTCAAGGTGCTTGATCTCGAAGTTGCTCGCAAACGCATCGCATTGACACTGCGTCTTGACGACGAGGTCGCGGCCAAGGGCGGCGGGAAGAAGGGCGCACCGAGCAAAAAATCGCGCTCGTCGGGTGCACCGGCGGAATCGCGCAAGCCGGCGCCGTCCAGTGGTGGAGCGCTTGCCGAAGCACTGCGTCGTGCGAGCGATAAGACAGGGCGGGACAAGTCGGGTTCATAAAAAGGGAGCTTAGCTGGATGTCAGCAAATCCACCCTGGTATTGGCGACGATCAGCCGGTCCGCGAGCAGTTGCGCGAGGTTGCGCATGATGCGCTCGCCGGCGCGCGGATGCTGGGTGCGGAAGCGCTCGAAATCCTTGAGCGACACCTCCACCGCGGTTGCCGAAATGTCGGCCAGCACGTCGGCGGAACGGGTCGGCTCGATCAGCGCCATTTCGCCAAACGCCATGCCGGCGGTCAGCGTTGCGAGCCGCACGCCGTCGGGCAGCGTGACGTGGACCGCGCCGCTGCGCAGGAAGAAGAGTGAGGTCGCGGGCGAGCCTGCCGAGACGATCTTGTCGCCGGCCCTGTATTGCCTGACGATTCCGATCGCGGCGAGGCCGGTCAGCTCCTCCGGCGAAAGGCCCGAAAGCAGCGGCTGTTCGGAGAGTTCGGTCGTCTCGTGGAAGTCGATGGCGCCGCCGTGGCGGTAGACCAGCTGGTCCTCCGCCCATTCAATCGCTGTATCGAGCAGGTAGAAGTCGCGAACATTTTTCAGGCTGCCGCTCCACTCGCGGATGATGTTCCACTCCCGCGACCCGCGCTTCACGCCGGCGAGGATCACGGTGACGTTGTGCGCGGCAAGCTCGCGGAACTCTTCGGTGACGAGCCGCGCGCCGGCGCGTGTCAGTGAGGTGACGCGGTGCAGGTCGAAGATGACGAATTGCGGGTGCGGCTTCGCGGCCAGTTGCCGCGAGACGTAATCGACATTGGAGAAGGACAGCGTGCCGACCAGTTCGATGACTCGGACCTGCTCGTGATGGGTGGCGAGGATGTCGCGCTCGCGAGGCCTGCGGCTGCGCCGCGACGGGTTTTGGCCGATCGAATAGTCGGCGATGATGCTGGTGCGAGCATCGTCGCTGCGATTGAGCATGTGCAAATCGTAATGCGAGGACAGCGCCTCGCATACCCTGATGCCGCGCACGCTGTTGCCGTGCTTGTCGAGCCTGGGCGAGTAGCTGCCGAGGCCAAGCCGCGCCGGCAGCGCCGCCAGAATGCCGCCGCCGACGCCGCTCTTGGCGGGGATGCCAACGCGATAGATCCATTCGCCGGCAAAGTCGTACATGCCCGACGACGTCATCACCGACAGCGTGCGCGAGATCGCGTAAGGCGTCATTACCTGCTGGCCGGTGACGGGATTGAGGCCGCGGTTGGCGAGTGTTGCTGCCATCACGGCGATGTCGCGCGCGGTCACCAGGATGGCGCATTGCCGGAAATAGACATCGAGGACGGAGTCGACCCGGTCCTTGAGCACGGCGTTGGTGCGCAGCAGGTAGGCAATGGCGCGGTTGCGGTCGCCGGTGGAGCTTTCGGAAGCGTAGACCGCTTCGTCGACGCCGAGGGTGCGCCCGGCAAAGCGGCCGAGTGCCTCGCGGATATATTCGAAAGCGCCGTCGCCCTTGGCCTCGTGGATCAGCCCGGAGCAGGCGATCGCGCCGGCATTGACCATCGGGTTGAAGGGATGGTTCTCGGCGTTGAGGCGGATCGAGTTGAAGGGATCGCCGGAAGGCTCGACGCCGATCGCGCTTTCGACGCGGCCTGCGCCGAGCGTGTCCAGCGCCAGAGCGAACACAAACGGTTTTGACATCGACTGGATGGTGAAGGCCACCTTGCTGTCGCCGACCTCGTAGACGTGGCCGTCGAGCGTGGCGAGGCTGATGCCAAAATGGGCAGGGTCGGCCTTGCTGAGCTCCGGGATGTAGTCGGCGACGCTGCCTTCATCATCCGTCGCAAATTTTGCGTGGCATTCGTCAAGAAACCGCAACAACGGCGGCTTCGAGCCGGCCCAGGCGCCATTGGCAGAGGAAGCTTTCATCGTCTCCGTTGTGCCCCGCAATCACGGCGCGCGCAACTGGCTGGGGGTGAGCGATTGGCGGCGGATCAGGAACGCCGCGATCAACGACGTAGGCGCGAGGATGGCAAGTCCCAGTGCCGTGATCTGCAGCTGCGACAGCGGCATGATGCCGCCGCCCGGCGTCGCCACCACAAAACCGCCGATCACGAGCAAAACGCGCAGCGGCCATTCCAGGGGACCCGTGTGACGGAGGTCGCCGACGAACACCTGATAGCCCTGGATGCCGCCGCAAATGAACAGCGTGCCGAAAGCCGCGAGCCCCATCAGCCCGAGCCCGGCGAGGTAGGGACTCGCGCCCTGCAGCACCAGCGCCGGGTTCAGGACGAAAAAGAACGGGATGAAGTAGATGATGCTGCCGACCCACATCGATTCCCAGCCCGTCTTCATCGCCGGCGACCCCGCGATGCCGGCGGCGGCAAAGGAGGCGATCGCGACCGGCGGCGTGATCGAGGACAGCATGCCCCAATAGAAGATGAACATGTGGATCGCCATCCGGTTCAGTCCAAGCTTCTCGAGCGCCGGCGCCACGAGGATGGCGAGGAAGATGTAGCAGGCCGTCGTCGTCAGCCCGAGCCCGAGGACGAGGCTGGTGAAGGCGCACATCACCAGCAGCAGGAAAGCGTTGTCGCCGGCAAGCCGGAGCAGATCGTTGGCGAGACTCGAGACCACGCCGGTCATGGAGAAGGCGCCGATCAAGAGGCCGCAGCCGGCGAGGATGCCGACCAGCTCGACGAAGGTGCGGCCGTTGACCTCGAGGAACTTGCCTATGGTTGCAGATGTCCAGCGCGTGTCCTTGGAGAAGATCTGGTTCAGTACCAGGAGCAATGCTGTGGCATAGAACGGCGCGTGGCTCTCGCGCTTGAAGTGCAGCAGCATGATGATCAGAAGCGCAATGACGAAGATGTAGTACCAGCCTTCCTTGATCGTATCCCAGATCCTCGGAAGTTCTGCGCGCGGAATGCCCTTCAGCCCGTGACGGGCGGCATAGGAGTCGACCTGCATGAACAGGCCGACGTAGTAAAGGACGGCCGGAATGATCGCGGCGACCGCGACTTCGGCATAGCTGACATTGAGGAATTGCGCGATCACAAATGCCGTGGCGCCCATCACCGGCGGCGCCAGCACTGCGCCGGTCGAGGCGCAGGCCTCGATGGCGCCGGCGTAGGAGGCGCGAAAGCCGCTCTTCTTCATGACCGGGATGGTCATGGTGCCGGCGGTCAGTACGTTGGAGATGATCGAGCCGGACATCATGCCAAGCAGGCCGGAAGCGAAGATGCACACCTTCGCCGCGCCGCCGCGAAAAGTGCCGCACAGCGCGAAGGCGATGTTGATGAAGAATTTCCCGGCGCCGGTCATCATCAGCGCGGTTCCGAACACCAGGAAGCCGATCACGGTATCGGCAAAGGCCTGGATCGGGATACCGAGCAGGCTTTCGCCGGACAGCACGTGATACGAGGTTGCCTGTTCGAGCGTCGACTCTGTGCCGCGGAACGGGCCGAGCCACCTGGCGTCGGCGAACATCGGATAGACGGTGAACGGCAATACGCTGAGCAGCAGGCTCCAGCCGCCGGTGCGGCGTAGCGCTTCCATCAGCACGACCCACATGATGAGGCCTGCCACGATGACGTATGTCGGCGCCCCGCCAAATTCCCAGCCGGCTTCCGCCGCCTTGCGGACGGTCCGCATCAGGACGATGGAGGAGCCGAATGTCAGGACAAAGAACAGCAGATCATACCAGGGGATGCGGTCGAGTGGCGCCGTTTCCGTTCCCGGAAAAATCAGGAACGTGAAGGGCAGCATCAGCGCGATCAGCAGGTAGAAGTATTCGGTGTTGAGCTGGGTGTAGCCGACGAAGAATCGCAGCGAGAATTGCTGGTTGATGCAGAGCAGGATGGTGGCGGCGGTTGCCACCACCAGCGCCCAGCGCCAGGCCCCGCGCAGGCTGCGCACGCGGGTGACCTCGGCCTCCTGCATGTTGGCGTGGGGATCCTCGAACTCGATCCTCTTGGCCGATACCGCCGCCACAGTCTCGGATACAGACATGTTCGATTCCTCCGTCGTGTCGCGGCAGCAGTGCGATTATTCAAATCCGTTCGGCATGTTCGCCTTGGCGAGCGCCGCGGCACGCGCCTTCACCCAGCCGTCGAGGAAGGCCTTGTCGTCGGAAGGCGGGCTGTCCTTGTTGTAGCCCGCCCAGGCCGAGGCCAGCACCTCCTGCCGCTTGTAGAGACCGTTGTTGTGGGCCTCCTGCTCGGCGGTCCATTGGCCGGCTTCCTTCAGCGCCTTGACCGCCCCCGGGTGGACCGGGACCACCCAGTTCTTGGTCTGCCGGTTGGCGGCAAGTCCGCTGGCGCCCGGCGCGGAGTCCTTGTAGGTGTCATAACCGTCGATCATGGTCTTGGTGATGGCATAGATCTGATCCGCCGGCTGCGAAGCGTAGGCGACATAGATCGGGTAGGGGAAATTGCCGAGCTCGATCGGCTTGTCCGGCGAGACGCCGGCGCCGCAAGTCGCAAGCTGCGGGAAGACGTAGGGCGCGATCTTCTTCATGCGCTCCCATCCGGCGGTGTCGCTCTTGGGCAGCGGCGGCCACACCAGACCGCGCGGCGAGGTCTCGGCTTCCTTGGCAGGTCCCGTAATGGTGGTGCCGAAGGCCGCGTCGACGTCGTTGTTGATCATGCCCTTCCACATCGCGCCGTAGCTGGCGAATTCCACGATCTTGACGTCGTTCTGGGTCAGGCCGACGAAGGCGAGCACGGCCAGCGTGTTCTGGTTCAGCGCCGGCGAGCCGACGACAAAGCCAATTCGCTTGCCCTTGAGGTCCTTCATCTGCTTGACGCCGGTATCGGCGGCAACCCCAAGCGCGGCGCTGTTGCAGTCGACCGATGTCAACAGGATCTGCAACGCCTGCGGCCCCCATTCCCGGGCGCCGAACTCGAACATGCCCTCTTGCGCGAAATAGGTTCCCGTTCCCATGGCGGAAGCAACCGCGCGCTTGGCGCGCAGGGGTGCGAGACGCGCAACGTCGTTGCCGGCCGGCAGCACGCGGACGTCGCTGCCGTATTTGTCCTTCATCATCTTGCCGACGCCGACGGTGATGTTGAAGCCGGCGGTGCCGGTGTCATAGGCGGTGATCGCCATCGTCGGCGGCAGCTTGACGTCCTCGGCACGCACGGGCGCGATCGCGATCAGCGAGAGCGCAGTGAAAACGGCGGGCGAAAGCGCTGGCATTCGGCGGATCATGTTCCCTCCCACATGGTTCGCTATGCAAACCTTGTTCGGCGCTGACGTTGTTGCTCACTCAAACCCGTTCGGCATGTTGGCCTTGGCGAGCCCGGCGGCGCGCGCCTTCATCCAGCCGTCGAGGAAGGCCTTTTCATCGGCAGGCGGATTGCCCTTGTTGTATTCCGCCCAGGCCGAGGCCAGCACTTCCTGCCGCTTATAGAGCCCGTTGTTGTAGGTCTCCTGCTCGGCGGTCCAGTGGCCGGCTTCCTTCAGCGCCTTCACCGCGGCGGGATGAACCGGCACCACCCAGTTCTTGGTCTGGCGGTCTGCGCCAAGACCGGGGGCCCCGGGCGCGGAATCCTTGTAGGCGTCATAGCCGTCGATCATCGCTTTCGTGATCGAATAGACCAGGTCCGGTGCCTGCGACGCATAGGCGACGTAGATCGGGTAGGGGTAGTTGCCGAGCTCGACGGGCTTCTGCGGCGAGATGCCGGCGCCGCACGTCGCAACCTGCGGAAAGAAGTACGAGCCGACCTTCCTGACCCGCTCCCAGCCCGCCTTGTCGCTCTTGGGCAGCGGTGGCCAGATCAGGCCGCGCGGCGAGGTCTCGGCTTCCTTGGCCGGCCCCGTGATGGTGGCGGCGATGGCAGCGTCGGTGTCGTTGTTGAGCAGGCCCTTCCACATCGCGCCAAAGCTCGCGAACTCGACGATCTTGACGTCATCCTTCGTCAGGCCGCCGAAAGCGATAACCGCGAGCGCATTCTGGTTCAGCGCCGGCGAGCCCACGACGAAGCCGATGCGCTTGCCCTTGAGATCCTTGACCTCCTTGACGCCGGTATCGGCGGCGACGCCCAGGGAAATGCCGTTGCAATCGACCGACGAGAGCAGGACCTGAAGCGGCTGCGGTCCCCACTCCTTGGCGCCGAACTCGAACATGCCTTCCTGTGCGAAGTAGGTGCCCACCCCCATGGCGGAGACGGCCGCGCGTTTGGCACGCAGCGGCGCGAGGCGGGCGACGTCGTTGCCAGCCGGCAGCACGCGGACGTCGGTGCCGTATTTGTCCTTCATCATCTTGCCGACGCCGACCGTGATGTTGAAACCGGCGGTGCCAGTGTCGTAGGCGGTCATCGCAATGGTTGGCGGCAGCTTGACGTCATCGGCGCGCACGGGCGCGATTTCGACCAGCGAAAGCGAAATGAATACGGCAGGCGAAAGCGCCAGCATGCGGCGGATCATGTTTCCTCCACGTGTTTTCGCTATGCGAAATTTGTTTTTGTTGGCCGGATAATGTCACCGCGTCGTCGCGGCGACAACGTCCGAGCGTAAGATGCTCAATTCCGCGCGTGCAAAAGACAGATTGTCGCGGACAAAAGTCTAACGTCCCTAGGCCGCGGCTCACGCCTCGATAATTGCAATCGCCTGTCCTTCGGCGACGACGTCGTCGAGCTTGACGAGTATCGATTTCAGTTTTCCCGTTGCGGTCGAAGCAACCGGGATTTCCATCTTCATGGCCTCGACGAAGGCAATGTCGTCGCCATCCCCGACATTGCCGCCCACTTCCACCGGAAGCGCGCAGACGCGTCCCGCCACCTCGGTCACGATCTTGATCTCTGGCATTCCAGCGTCCTGCCCCTGAATGACGAACTGGCATTCGTCGCGACGGCTTTTTGTTGTGGCCGCAGATTGCCTGAGGTAGCTTGTTCTGCAAGTGGAATTTTATTCCGTACGACGGAATGGGAGCCATCGCATGGGAAGGCGCTCGGAACGGCTTAGCAAGCAGGGAATGCTCGCCAGCGATCTCTCTGGCGAGGGCGACGTAATCCAGGTGGTGTCGCGCGCGTTTGACGTGCTGCGCTGCTTCGAGGGGCACGAGGCGCGGCTCGGCAATCTCGAAATCTCCAATCGCTGCGGATTGCCGCGCTCGACGGTATCGCGGCTGACCCACACGCTGACGCGGATGGGGCAGCTGGTTTACCTGCCGCGCGACCAGAAATACCGCATCGGGCCGAGCGCCGTGGCGATGAGCACCTCGATGA
>Ga0081455_10008480_pt1 | contig 10683 bp, 9 predicted proteins | sample TabmetS3T2R1_FD_70207 | JGI IMG/M metagenome (GOLD analysis project Ga0081455, IMG submission 70207) | Tabebuia heterophylla rhizosphere microbial communities from the University of Puerto Rico - S3T2R1 | ecosystem: Host-associated > Plants > Roots > Rhizosphere ... | reverse complement strand
CCTACAATCCAACGCCGGTTCGTTTACTCATCTGGCAAGGCGAAACTGAGCCACGACAGTGAGGAAGTGGTTGCCAGCGCCGTTTAGACGTGTACTCGTAGCAAATCGCGGCGTAATCGCTTGCCGTATCATGCGGACGCTAAAACGCAGGGGTATTGCGCCAGTCGCCGTCTATTCCGAAGCGGATGCCGGCTCTCCACATGTGGAAATGGCGGCCGCGGCCGTCTGCGTTGGGCCGGCGCAGGCTGCCGAAAGCTATCTAAATGTAAGCTCGATTCTCCGCGCGGCCAAAGAAACCGGCGCGGAAGCGCTTCATCCAGGCTATGGTTTGTTAAGTGAAAATCCCGACTTTGCCGAAGCTTGCGAAGCGAACGGGATTGCGTTCATCGGTCCTACGTCCTCGCAGATCCGTTCCTTCGGTTTGAAGAATACAGCGCGAGAAATCGCGATTGCCTGCGGCGCGCCGATCCTTCCAGGAACCGGATTGCTTCGCGATCTAAACGAGGCACAAAGCGAAGCGAGGCGCATTGGCTTTCCCGTGATGCTTAAGAGCGCCGGTGGCGGCGGCGGAATTGGCATGCGGCTTTGTGAGAACGACGCCGTGCTCGAAGAAGCTTATGAATCAGTCCGGCGGCTAAGCGAAACGCATTTCAAAGGATCTGGCCTGTATCTCGAGCGATTCGTCTCGAAAGCGCGCCACATTGAAGTGCAAATTTTTGGCGATGGCGAAGGCGGCGTCGTGGCGCTTGGAGAACGCGATTGTTCCGTCCAGCGCCGCAACCAGAAAATCATCGAAGAGACTCCTGCGCTCGGGATCGATCCGGAAACGCGCGCGCGTTTGTTCGATGTGGCGGTGCGAATCATGCGGTCGGTCGAATACCGTTCGGCCGGCACGGTTGAATTTCTCTACGACACAGCCACCAAAGACTTCTACTTTCTCGAAGTCAACACGAGACTCCAAGTCGAGCACGGCGTTACGGAGGAAGTTTTAGGCATCGATCTGGTGGAGTGGATGATCCGTCTTGCAGACGGCAGCTTGCCGCCGCTCGCGTCGTTTTCGCCGGCTTTGAGAGGCGCCTCCATTCAGGTTCGCCTTTACGCGGAAAATCCACTAGACAATTTTCAGCCGTCAAGCGGACGTGTTACGGAATTTGTGTCCCCCCGAGATTGCCGTGTCGAAACGTGGATCGCAACCGGATCGGAAGTTACTCCGTATTACGACCCGTTGCTCGCCAAGCTGATTGTCCATGGCGAGAACCGGGAAGCGGCCCTCGCAAAACTGCGGCACAGCTTGTCGCAAACCCGGCTCAGCGGCATTGAAAGTAATCTCGATTTTCTGCGCGCCGTAGCCGCCAGTCCGCAATTTTCTGCTGGCGACGTGACGACTGCTTTTCTATCGGCTTTTCGCCATCAGCCACAATCGATACAAGTGCGCGAACCCGGCGTGCAAACAACCGTTCAGCAGTTCCCCGGTCGTCTGGGTTTTTGGGACGTAGGCGTGCCTCCTTCGGGTCCCATGGACGCTCTCTCGTTTCGACTGGGGAACTCGCTTCTCGGCAACAAGGCCGATGCCGCGGGCCTCGAGTGTACGCTCTCCGGCCCGTCTCTATTTTTCTTCACGGATCGGCGCGTCGTCGTCACGGGTGCTGACATGCAACCCAAACTTGACGGCAAACCAGTTCCACTCTGGACAGTCGTCGCCGTTCCCGCCGGCGCCATGCTGGAAATGGGACCGGTGTCTGGACCCGGAGCGCGATCCTATATTTTGTTCGATGGCGGTTTGGATGTGCCCGAGTACTTAGGTAGCGCCGCCACCTTCACTCTCGGAAATTTTGGCGGTTACGCCGGCCGGCAGCTTCGGACAGGCGATACTTTGCGATTGCGTTCGGCGGCGCCCACGCTCCCTCACGGTCGCGGCTCAGTTAGTGTGCATGTTCCTCTCGCTCGCGAATGGGAAATCGGCGTGCTCTACGGGCCGCACGGCGAGCCCGATTTCTTTGCACCGGAAGACATCGCGGCGCTTTTTGAAACGCCTTGGCGTGTGCATCACAACTCCAGTCGAACCGGCGTTCGTCTGATCGGTCCCAAGCCTCGCTGGGCGCGGCAAGACGGCGGAGATGCGGGTCTGCATCCTTCGAACATTCATGACAACGCCTACGCCGTAGGCGCAATCGATTTCACGGGCGATATGCCGGTTCTGCTCGGCCCGGATGGTCCGAGTCTCGGCGGATTTGTTTGTCCCGCTGTGGTCGTGCAGGCGGAACTATGGAAAATGGGCCAATTGAGCCCTGGCGACTCGGTGCGTTTCCGCCTTTTGACCGAAGAACAGGCAGCGGCCCTAGAACGCGTGGTGGAGCATGCCGTTACTTCGCTATCCTCCGCTTTACCCGGCTTGCCCGCTAGCGTGCCATCTCAAGAGCCCGCGGTTCTTCGCAGTAACAAAGTGCACAACACCGTCTGCCGCGCATCGGGTGACAAATATCTTTTAGTCGAATTCGGCGAGCCCGCGCTCGATCTGACTCTTCGCTTCCGCGCGCACGCCTTGATGGAAGCATTGCGCACGTCAAGTCACGAAGGCATCATCGACTTGACGCCCGGCGTCCGCTCGGTCCAGATTCATTACGATAGCCGGGCGCTCAGCCGGCAACAATTGCTCGACCAGATCGATTCTACGCTCGTTCATCTTCCTGCCTTGGATAACATGGCCGTGCCTACGCGCATTGTGCATCTGCCGCTTTCCTGGGACGATCCTGCAACCCGCCTCGCCATCGAGCGCTATATGGCATCCGTGCGGCCCGATGCGCCGTGGTGCCCCAGTAATCTCGAATTTATCCGCCGTGTCAATGGATTGTCGTCCATCGACGAAGTTCACGAGATCGTGTTCGATGCGAGTTACTTAGTATTAGGTTTGGGCGATGTCTATCTCGGCGCGCCAGTTGCTACGCCGGTTGATCCGCGCCACCGGCTGGTGACCACTAAGTACAACCCCGCCCGCACCTGGACGCCGGAAAATGCAGTCGGCATCGGCGGCGCTTATCTGTGTGTCTACGGTATGGAAGGTCCGGGCGGCTATCAATTTGTCGGTCGAACGGTGCAGATGTGGAACACGTATCGATCCACAGCCGAATTCGAGCCCGGTAAACCCTGGCTGCTGCGATTCTTCGATCAGATTCGCTTCTATCCGGTCGAAGCGGCAGAGTTACTCGAAATGCGGTGTAATTTTCCGCTAGGCCGCTTCCAACTAAAAATGGAGCACGGCGAATTCCGGCTCAGCGAGTACCGGCAATTTCTCGAAAAGAATCAGTCGGAGATCGCCTCGTTTCGGACGCGTCAAAAGCAAGCGTTTGACGGCGAGCGGGCCCGCTGGGCAGAGGCCGGCGAGTTCAATGAATCGGCGCAAGATGACGCCGCTGCCCCCAACGTAGAGCAGAGTATTCCGGCAGGCTGTCTGGCGCTGCGGTCGCCAACGACCGCTTCAGTATGGAAGCTTGAAACCGAGCGAGGGATGCAAGTCGCGGCTGGCCAGCGCGCGATTCTTCTCGAGGCAATGAAGATGGAGATTGCCGTCTCAATGCCGCGCGCCGGTGAAGTAGTCGATATTTTGTGCCGGCCTGGCGCCATGGTCATCGCGGGCCAACCGTTATTGGTGTATCGTCCACATGCGTGATTTGTCGATTTCAGCGCTGCGCCGATTCTATGCCGGTGGTGCCGCGCCCGAACAGGTCATTCAAGAAGTGTATGACCGAATCGAGAGCCAGCCGCTCCATCCCGTTTGGATCGAACTCGTACCGCGTGCACAGGCCATCGAGCGCGCCCGCGCTCTCGCTGCATCTCCGCAAAAAGGGCTTCTCTACGGCGTCCCGTTTGCAATCAAAGACAACATCGACGTGGCAGGCATGCCCACAACGGCTGCGTGCCCGGCTTATTCCTACATATCCGAGAAGACCGCGTTCGTCGTAGAGCGTTTGTTCGAAGCTGGCGCGATCCTCGTCGGCAAAACCAATCTCGATCAATTTGCAACCGGACTTGTCGGCACGCGATCTCCGCATGGCGCTTGCCGCTCTATTTTTGATAGTGACTACATTTCAGGCGGGTCGAGTTCTGGATCGGCCGTAGCCGTCGCCGGCGGGCTCGTTAGTTTTTCTCTTGGCACGGATACCGCGGGCTCGGGTCGTGTGCCGGCAGCCTTCAACAACATAGTTGGACTTAAACCCTCGCGCGGACTCCTGAGCTGCTCGGGTGTTGTGCCGGCTTGCCGTTCGCTCGATTGCGTTTCTATCTTTGCTCTCGATTGCCCGGATGCGCAAGCCGTTTTTGAAATTGCGCGCGGGTTTGATGAAGCCGATGAGTTCAGCCGAAAATGGAATCCGGCCGTTTCTGTTGATGGCGCGCCCATTCGTTGCGGCGTCCCCTTTCCGCATCAACTCGAATTTTTCGGTGATCGAAGCTATGCGGCGTTGTATCGGGAAAGCATAGCCGCAATGCGCAAACTGGCCGCCGCGATTGTCGAGTTTGATCTCGACCCCTTCCGGGAAGCGGCGCAACTGCTTTATGGCGGTCCCTATGTAGCGGAACGCTTCGCTGCGGTGGGTTCGTTTGCCAAAGCAAATGCCGCGGCAATGGATCCGGTAGTCGCTTCGATTATTCTCGCCGCCGAACGATATACCGCCGCCGAAGCGTTCCAGGCTATGTATCGTCTCGTAGCCTTATCGCGTCAAACACGATCGATCTGGCAGCAGATCGACGTGATGCTATTGCCGACGACTCCTACAACATACACAGTTGAAGCCGTCCAAGCCGATCCCGTCCAGCTCAATTCGAATCTCGGATACTACACCAATTTCGTCAATTTACTGGACCTCAGCGCGGTCGCGGTCCCGGCCGGTTTTTGCGAATCGGGTCTTCCGTTTGGTGTTACGCTCGTGGGTCCCGCTTTCCGCGACGAATCCTTGCTAAAGTTGGCGTCTCGCTTCCATGGCACGGACGATTGGGTGAAAATCGGCGTGGTTGGCGCACATCTCTCCGGGCAGCCTTTAAATCACCAATTGATAGAAAGAGGCGCGAGATTGGTCCGCACAACCCGTACCGCCAAAGATTACAAGTTTTTTGCATTGACCAACACAACGCCTGCCAAGCCCGGCCTGATTCGCGAGCCTGGCTTTGACGGCCCCGGAATTGAAATTGAAGTTTGGTCGATGCCTCATGAAAAATTCGGCAGTTTCGTGGCTGCCATCCCTCCGCCACTCGGAATTGGTACCTGTCAACTGGAGGACGGTGAGCTCGTCAAAGGTTTCATCTGCGAGCCGTATGCAACGGAGCAAATGCCCGAGATCACTCGCTACGGCGGCTGGCGAAGCTATCTTAAAAATCGCTAGATGTGTATCGACGCCGCACCTATTTCGCTTGAACCGGCCGGCAGACCGATTGCAGCTTGCCAGCCAGCGAGTCAGAATACAGCGTGGCAGCGCCTTTTGCTTCCCACCAGATAAATTGCTGTGCGGCATAGCGCGCTCCCGAGCCAGCGACCACGTTCGACAAAATCAGTGTGTTGCCGGAAATGGGCACAACGGCTAAGCTGTTTCCTCCGCCGTTGATGTACTCGACCGGGAATGGGCCGGATGACACGCCGATCTTTGCCCCCTGCGCATCACATTGGTATTGGACGGTCTTTCGCGAAACGGATGCGCCCGCCGGCAGGTGAATCGTGATGTCTGCTGCAATCGCAGCGTCGGAAAAGCACGATACCGCGAGAGCGATACCGATATATTTCGCAGTTTTGGCCAAGTTTTCCATACAGCAAGTCTCTCTTAACAACAATTGGAACGGAGAACCGAAGTCGAATCGGTACCTTTTCTTTGGAAGAGAAACGTGCTGCCGTTGAACACTATCCCCGCTTATTCTCGTACGTCCGCGACCCAAAAACTTGGTGTGCCCGGCAGGATTCGAACCTGCGGTCTCTGCGTTCGTAGCGCAGCACTCTTATTCCACTGAGCTACGGGCACATATTGGGAAAATCCGCGAATCTAGCTGAGCCGCGCCCGGTTTACGGCTAAGCTTTCTGAATCTGGCGCTGCTGGAAGGACTCGAACCTTCATCAATCCACTTACCGTTCACTGTTTAGAAGACAGCGCGGATACAGCAGCTCGTTTCTGGTGGGCCACCCGGAACTTGAATCCGGCTCCCCGAGTTAATAGCGCACAGGCCGGTTTGCTGGCCGTTGTGCACGGTCCAAAGAAGCCCGGTGCTTCAAACCATCAAAGCTTGCAGCCCAGAATGATTAGTGGGTCGTCAGAGAGACCTCACGGCCACTTACTAACTTGGTTGCGGCGGCAGGAATCGAACCTGCTTCTGAAGGTTATGAGCCTTCCCTGGGGCCAATCCAGATACACCGCATCAAACTAAAGTCTTGGCGCGGCGGACGGGAATTGAGCCCGCTTCGTCCCGGTAGACAGCCGAGTGCATATCCAACCTGCCCCCGCCGCGCTCTTGCCACGTACACTTTTCAGTTGTCAAATAACCTGGTCGGGACGGTGAGACTCGAACTCACGTTACCCTGCGTCCAAGGCAGGTGGGATAGCCGCTTCCCTACGTCCCGAAAACTTTGGTGGATCGCCAGAGATTTGAACTCTGCTGCGCTTCTCTTTGCAAAAGAGACGGCCACCCCGAGCAGCCCCGCGACCCATACAGCCCCAAATTGGGGTGACGTGCGGGCCATGATCCCGCAACCTCCCGGTTCACAGCCGGGCACTCTGCCGTTTGAGCTAACGCCACCATAAAAACTGGAGCCGGGTGCGAGAGTCGAACTCGCCACTCCCTCTTTACAAAAGAGGCGTTCTGCCAGTTGAACTATCCCGGCCCTCTTGGAGCCCATGCCGGGAATCGAACCCGGATTTACTCCTCACCAAGGAGTCGTTCTGCCACTGAACTACAAAGGCTCAAAAGTACAGATATCGCCGCCACTTTGGATCTTCCTCACCCATCCGCCGCAGCACATGCCGCGCGCTGTGCAGGCTCATCGCTCGCGGTACAACTGCAAGCGGCATGGCCGCCTCGGCTGGCGTCCGATTCGCTTTCCGCGCGTTACACTCCCGGCAGCAGGTGACTAAGTTCTCCCACACCGATAGGCCGCCGCGCGATCTTGGAACCACATGATCCAGCGTCAACCGCAGCCCGGAAAACGAGCGCAGGCAGTACTGGCACGTGTGCCGGTCGCGAATAAAAATGTTGCGCCGCGATACGGTGTGGCGGCGCACCGGCACATGCCGGTACTCCCGCAGCCGGATGACCGAAGGCAGCCTGACTTCGCGATGAACGAAGAAATCATGTGACTCTTCTACGCGCGCTACGCCCTTGGCAATCATCGTCAGGGCACGCCGCGCGATGCAGACAGCGATCGGCTCATAGCTTGCGTTCAGTACTAACACCGGCGTCAGAATCACATAACCTCCTTTCATTCGTTTGCACTCTGGAGCTGCGCCGGAGAATCGAACTCCGCTCTGCGGTTTACGAATCCGCCGCTCTGCCAACTGAGCTATCGCAGCAACTTACTAATTGGTGGCTCCCCGCAGAATCGAACTGCATCCTCCGGTTTTTCGGACCGGCGCGCGCACCAGTTACGCCAAAGAGCCAATTCATTTTTGGATCGGACGCCAGGACTCGAACCTGGATTCTTCTCGTTCAAAGGGAGACGGCTTCCCAATTCGCCTACATCCGAACACACCTATATCTGGCTGGCGAGCTAGGATACGATCCCAGAATCTTTCGGGTCAGAGCCGAACGTGTTACCAGTTACACCACTCGCCAATAACTTATGGCTCCGAGGGCAGGACTCGAACCTGCGCTTAGCCTGATTAACAATCAGGTGCCTTCCCAACTTGGCTACCTCGGAATAAAACCTCCCGATAAAGCAAAAGCCCCGAATCTTTTGGATTCGGGGCTGGCTCGTGTAATTCCTAAGTTTTCGTTAGGTTTCACCTACCCCTAATCCGGACATGCGTATCCTGACCCGTCGGTTGATTGGCGGCTGTCGCGAATCGGAGTGAAGTCAAAAACAACATAACTGAGAAGATCGTAACGTGCTTTCGAAATAATTGCAAGTACTAAGTTGATTAACTCCAGGGTCGTCTAACTCACTGAAATCTGGTGCGCCGGGATGGATTCGAACCACCGGTGTTAGCTCCGCATGGGAGAACAGCTCTACAGGCTGTTGCATTCGCCCCTCTGCCACCGGCGCATATCGGCGGCGGATGCCGGGTCCACCGCGAGAACAAACTGGAGGAAGGCGGAGGGATCGAACCCCACTGGCTCATCACCAGTCCACGGTTTTCGGGACCGCTTGCCGGCCATTCAGCGGCGCCTTCCGTTTTGTCAAAGAACTTTGGTGGCCGAGAAGAGACTCGAACTCTTACGCCCGAAGGCACTGGTTTCTAAGACCAGCGCGGCTCCCAATTACGCCACTCGGCCACTGGAGCGCTGAGACGGAATCGAACCGACCATGAGCGGCTTTGCAGACCGCTGCCTAACCAATTGGCTTTCAGCGCAAAAAACTAAAAATTTACAGGGAGGAACATCTGCTATATCGAGATGACGATAAGCAGTCGAAGCTACAGAGGATTGTGAGTAGCTTTTTCATAGGGACGCCTTCATCGTAAACAAGGCTTATTGTGCTGTCAAGTACGCGCAGGACTGCGGAAGCGGCTGAATCCCTGGCCGACTCCAACGGAGCCTTTTGTACATCCACGATGTTCAAAAGAACCCAGGCCGTGAGCGAGGGGCGCCGAACTGAGTTTCGCGTCCCAGCTTCCTTTCGGAAGCCAAACCGAAAATCCTTTCGGACATTCGACACGTAAGTCCAAGACGTGCACTTGGCAGAGCGATTGCATTGAGAAGGTCGCCTCCGAAAAAGAGGCGATCTCGTTCCGCCTATAGGAGATGTCATGCACGATCTGGATCGCACGCAACTAGAAGCTGCCGACACCGGAGAGTTCGAAAGTACCGATTTCGAATTCGATTCCGAGTTTGAAGCGTCCGCAGGCTTCAATGGGGAGGGAGTCCTCTCAGAAATCGATGAGATGGAGTTGGCGGGCGAATTTCTGGAAATTCAGGATGAGGCGGAGATCGATCAATTCATCGGCAGCCTCTTCAAAAAAATTGGTAGCGCCGCCCGCCGCTTGGCCGCCTTCTCGGCATGGCGCGCATCGATCTCGGCCTCGGTCAGATTCTCGATGACGTCGATGTATGCCTGCGGCAGCGGCTCACGGACTGTGAGTCCTGCCGCCTTGAGCCGGTCGAGGTTGCTGGATTCGGGGTTGACCGCGGATTGGCTCCGAACGCATCCGGCTGCCCTCGGCACGGTGACGGTGGAGCAGGCGTTCGAGGCTGCTCGGCGGTGGCTGGCGCCTGCGGCTGCGGCGACGGTACTGGTCGGGGATGCCGAGCGGATTCACGACGAGGTGGCCACGCTCGATGCGGTGACCGCGATGACCGTGGAGTGAGTGCGGATGAGTTCGGCAGTGGGCGAAGGCCCGGCCCAGGCCGGGAACGCGGCATCCGGTTTCGGTCCCGGCCCGATCCTTTCGAGGCAGGGCATCAGCCGGGGCGCGGCACTGCGAACGTCCGGGGAGGCGCTCGATCTGGCGTGGGCAGGTCCGGGGACCAGGCTGCTGCCGATAACGCGCGAAGGCCTGATACCACTGCACGACGGCGCGTTGATGGCGCTGGCCCCGGCGACGGACGTCCGGCCCGCGGACGCCCTTTACCTCGGCACAGATGCCGACGGCGCCTGGTTCGCGTGTGTCGTTGACGAGCCGCCACCCGGCCAGTTGGCTAATTTGCGCGACGTGGGCGCGGATCTCAATGAACGGGACGCGGGTTTGTTCGTTCATGCGCTCGCGTTGGCGAATTGGCACGCTGCGCATCGGCACTGTCCGCGCTGCGGGACCCCGACGACGATCGACCAGGGCGGCCACGTCCGGGTGTGTCCGCAGGACGGGTCGCAGCACTTCCCGCGCACCGACCCGGCCGTGATCATGCTTATTGTCGATCCGACGGATCAGTATGCGTTGCTCGGCCGGCAGCCCGCCTGGCCCCCCGGGCGGTACTCCTGCCTCGCAGGTTTCGTCGAAGCGGGTGAATCGGCAGAACAGGCAGTAATTCGGGAGTCGCGGGAGGAAGCCGGGGTCGAAGTGCGGGAGGTGCGGTATGTGGCCAGTCAGCCGTGGCCGTTCCCGGCATCGTTGATGCTCGGCTACGGCGCTACCGCCGATGTCGACGCCGCCGTGGGTGCCGTCGACGAGGAGCTGGAGGACGTGCGCTGGTTTCACCGGGCCGAGATAACCGAGAGCCTGGAAAACGGCTTGTTGCTGCCACCGCCCATTTCGATCGCTCGGCACCTTGTCGAGGACTGGCTGGCGCGGCCTGTTCCCTAGCGGTAACGGGTAGATCCGATGTGGTAAGTGAGGCCTCCGGTGCCTAGGACAAGGCTTCCGGCAGGTCGATGTCGTCGTCGATGGCGACCTGGACCGTAGGGGCGATGTCGAAGTCGTCGAGCGAGCGCCCCGAGCGCGCGGCCCCTTCCTCCAGCAACGCCCGCGACTGGTCCACGTGCTCGGGCGAGAAGAACACCGGCAGCCAGCCGTCGGCGATCTCGCCGACCAGCTGCGTGTTCTTCGGTCCGATCGCCGC
>Ga0081455_10008478_pt1 | contig 10685 bp, 6 predicted proteins | sample TabmetS3T2R1_FD_70207 | JGI IMG/M metagenome (GOLD analysis project Ga0081455, IMG submission 70207) | Tabebuia heterophylla rhizosphere microbial communities from the University of Puerto Rico - S3T2R1 | ecosystem: Host-associated > Plants > Roots > Rhizosphere ... | reverse complement strand
CGAAAAGATGAAGAAAGTGCAAATACTTGCGCCGGCGTGTCGATGTTCCTCTTGAAGACGATGAGCCCCCATGGCTCGCTCTCGCGCAGGAACGCACGCTCCGCCGGCGTCAGTGTCGTGCCCGCAAGACCCGTGATGAAAGCGCGTACCGCCATGGCCGCGCGGACTAACCCGCGCCGCGCGCGAGGGTCAAGCGCAGGTCAGTTGTTCGGCACCACGCACTGGCCGCCGGCCGCCTTGTAGTTCGAGCAGAACTGGCTCGCCTCGTGCGCCGAAGCGAAGGGACCGACCAGAGTGCGGTAGAACACGCCCTTGCTGCCAAGGTCCGCGCGCCGAATGATCGGCTGGCGTCCGCCGAGCTCATTGGGGAACTTTGCCTGCAGGCTGCGGAATGACGAGAGCGCTTCGCTCTCGCTCTTCTGCGAGGAGAGTTGCACCACGAACCCGCCCGACGCGTTGTTCGTCGCGTCCGGTGCCGGTCGCGAGGGCGCGGCTGCGGTCTGAGTCCGGCCGGCGGTGGCGCTCGCGGGCTCCCCGCCGCCTTGGGGATCGAGCGAGATCGGTCCGCCGCTGCGCGCCGCAGCTGTTTTGGGTGCGGCCGGAGCCGCAGCGCTCGGCGGAGCGGGCGGCGGTGCGCCCACCGGCTTGGCGCTCATGTCGCTGCCGTCGGGACGAATGGTGACGGTACGGACCTTCTTGGGCTCGTTCGGCGCCGTGGCGGCGGCAGCGGGCGGCTGCGGTGCCGGCGCCGCGCCCTGGGCCGGTGCTGCCGGCGGCGCGGCGACGCGAGGCGCCGGCTGGGGCGCAGGTTCCTTCAGCGCCACCGGCTCTTCCTGCTTCGATACCAACTGTTCCTTGCCCGCGTTCACCGGGGCTGCTTTGCCCGATTGCGCATCCCCGGCGGGGGCGGGGACGATCTTGGTCGGCGTCGAATTATCCGCGGTGATCACCGGCGGCGGCTGCGTCGAACCGGCCGGGCCGGTGTAGCTGCGGTATCCATAGGCGGCCACCGTACCGAGCAGGGCACACCCGACGAGCGCCAGCGCGGTGGTGAGGCCGCTGCGCCGGCGCGCCGCCGGCGGATCGTCGTACATTTCCTCGTCGTGCGGATCGAGCGAAGCCTCGTCCTCGTAGTACTGATCGGCGTCGTAGCCGTCCTGCTGCTCGTCGGCGTATTGCTGGCTCTGGTGCAGCTGGTCGTCGTGCTGGTACTGGCCCTGGTGGTCGGCGGCGAGCGGCACCTCGTCGTAGACTTGGCCCGCCGGAAAGCGCTCGTCACCCGCGTGAACAGGCGGATGCGCATAGTCGGCGTGCGCCGCGTACGGGTCCGCCCCATAGTCGTCCCGGCCGCGCGCGTCATCGGCGGCGAACTGCTGCGCCGGCGCGTACTGCTGCTCCTGCGCTGGCGCATACCGCTGCTCGGCCGCGGCCGGCGGCGTGGCTGGAGTCTGAGCCTGCTGCGCCTGTCGCGCGGTCCGGCGTGAGCCGCTGCGCCCGAACTCGGCGAATGGATCGCTCTGCCCGATCAGACGGGCGAGCTCGGCGAGCGGATCGCCGGAGCCTGCCTGCTCGTTGGGCCGCGCCGGGTCCGCCGCGCGCCGCTGTGGATCGGTGGAGCGATAGGATCCTAACGTGTGGTCGTCCGCCATACTCATCCCGCTTCCGGTATTGGCGCCGCACGCGATCCGGCGCATGACGGATTCATCGAGCGGGGCCCCATCCATCCATGGCACCGAGGGACTAACGCATCTCCTCGGGAGCCTCGACGCCGAGCATAGCGAGCCCCGACGCGAGCACTGTGACAACGCCCTGCACCAACGCGAGGCGGGCCATGGTTAGTTGTGGATCATTCTGGATAATGAAGCGTAAATATGACGCATCATTCCCGCGATTCCACTGCGCGTGAAAATCGCCTGCAAGTTCATAGAGATAAAAGGCGATGCGGTGCGGCTCGTGGGCAAGCGCGGCGGCTTCGACCAAGCGCGGATAGAGCGCAAGCCGCCGCATCAGCGCGATCTCTCCGGCATCGTCGAGCCGCTCGAGCGGCGCGCGGGCAAGCGCGGCCGCGCGCGCCGGAGGCTCGCTCGGCAGCTCCGGGACGACCTCGCGCGCGTTGCGGAACACCGAGCAGGCGCGGGCGTGGCCGTATTGGACATAAAAGACCGGGTTGTCGCGCGACTGCTCGATGACCTTGGCGAGGTCGAAGTCGAGCGCCGCGTCGTTCTTGCGGTAGAGCATCATGAAGCGCACGGCGTCCTTGCCGACCTCGTTCACGACGTCGCGCAAGGTGACGAACTCCCCTGCCCGCTTCGACATCTTGACCGGCTCGCCGGCGCGCAGGAGCTTGACCAGTTGGACGAGCTTGACGTCGAGGTCGGCGGCGCTGGCATTGCTGATCCGCTGCACCGCCTTCACCGCCGCCTGCACGCGCTTGATGTAACCGCCGTGATCGGCACCCCAGACGTCGATCATGCTGTGGAAGCCGCGATCGACCTTGCTCTTGTGATAGGCGATGTCGGAGGCGAAGTAGGTATAGCTGCCGTCCGATTTCATCAGCGGCCGGTCGACGTCGTCGCCGAATTCGGTCGAGCGGAACAGCGTCTGCTCGCGATCCTCCCAGTCCTCCACCGGCGCGCCCTTGGGCGGCGGCAGGCGGCCCTCGTAGACGTAGCCGGCGCGCCGCAGCGCCGCGATGGTCTCGCCCACGGCATCGCGCGGACCCTGGGTGAGCGAGCGCTCGGAGAAGAACACGTCCTGCACGACGTTGAGCGAACGCAGATCGTCGCGGATCTCCGCCATCATCATCTCGATGGCGCGGTCGCGAACGAGCGGCAGCCATTCCGCCTCCGGCTTGTCGCGCAGGCCGGCGCCATAATCGGCGGCGAGCCGCGCGCCGACCGGCTTGAGATAGTCGCCGGGATAGAGGCCCTCGGGAATCGCGCCGATGTCCTCGCCCAGCGCCTCGCGGTAGCGCAGGAACGCCGAGCGTGCCAGCACGTCGACCTGCGCGCCGGCGTCGTTGATGTAGTATTCGCGCGTGACCTTGAAACCGCTGAAGGCGAGCAGGTTGGCGAGGGCGTCGCCGAACACCGCGCCGCGGCAGTGGCCGACATGCATGGGTCCGGTCGGGTTGGCGGAGACGTATTCGACGTTCACCGCGTCGCCCTGCCCCGCGTCATTGCGCCCGTACTCGGCGCCCGTTTCCAGCACGGCGCGCAGCGCCTCGATCCAGGCAGCGGGCTTGAGCGTGAGATTGATGAAGCCCGGCCCCGCCACCTCGGCCTTCGCCACCGCGGCATCGGCCGCAAGCTTGGCAGCGATCGCCTCGGCCAATTCGCGCGGCTTGCGGCCCGCGTCCTTTGCCAGCACCATGGCCGCATTGGTCGCCATGTCGCCGTGCGCGGCCTCGCGCGGCGGCTCGACCACGACCCGCGACTGATCGATCCCGGCCGGCAGCACGCCTTCCGCGATCAACGCGTCGTTGGCGGCGCGCACCTTGTCCAGCACCGCGGCAAAGATGTTCCGGTCGCTCATGGCGGCAGGTTTTGGTTTAGGCCGCGCCGCCTAACGCAATTCCGGCGTCGAGTCAAAGAGCCGCGCATGCTCGCCGAGCGCGTAGCGGTCGGTCATACCGGCGATGAAATCGGCGATCCGGCGCAGCCGCGCGCCGTCGTCGCCCGCCTCGCTCGCCTGCGCCCATTCCGCCGGCAGGTCGTGCGGGTGCTCCGTGTAGCGCGCGAACAGGGCGCAGACCACGGCCTCGGCGTCTCCCATGATGCGCATGATGCGGGTGTGGCGATACATGCGCGGATAGAGGAAGCCCTTGATGGCGCGGTCGGCCTCCGCCATGCGCGGCGAGAAGCCGGCGACCGGCGCCTGCGCGTGCCGCACCTCGTCGGCCGAACGCGGCGCGAGCTTGCGCAACCGTTCCGAGGTCTCGGCGATCACGTCCTCGATCATCCGCGTGATCAGCCGTCGCACCAACTCGTGCACCAGGTGGCCGGCATCGAGCTCGGGATGCTCGGCGTGGATGTGGCCGAGAACCTCCCGGATCAGGGGGACGCCGGCGAGATCGTCGAGGGCGAACAGCCCCGCGCGCAAGCCGTCGTCGATGTCGTGGGCGTCGTAGGCGATGTCGTCGGAGATCGCGGCGACCTGCGCCTCGGCGCTGGCGAAGCTCCAAAGCTCGAGATCCTGCGCCTGCCCGTGCTGCCGGATGGCGTGCGGCAGGCCGCGCTCGCGATGCGGCCCGATCGGGGTGCCGTCGCGCAAGGTGAGCGGGCCATTGTGCTTGACCAGCCCTTCGAGCGTCTCCCAGGTCAGGTTCAATCCGTCGAAGGCGGGGTAGCGCCGCTCGAGCGCGGTCACCACCCGCAGCGTCTGCGCGTTGTGGTCGAAGCCGCCGCAGGCCGCGAGGCAGCGGTCGAGCGCGCGCTCGCCGGCATGGCCGAACGGCGGATGGCCGAGGTCATGGGCCAGCGCCAGCCCCTCGGCCAGGTCCTCGTCCAGCCCGAGCGCGCGCGCAAGCGAGCGGGCGATCTGGGCGACCTCCAGCGTGTGGGTCAATCGCGTGCGGAAATGATCGCCCTCGTGGAACACGAAGACCTGGGTCTTGTAGGCCAGCCGCCGGAAGGCGGTGGCATGGATGATGCGGTCGCAGTCGCGGCGGAAGGCGCTGCGGGTCGGGCTGACCGGCTCCGGGTGGAGGCGGCCGCGGCTCCGACCCGGAACCGACGCATAGGGCGCGCGCGCGAGTGCCGCTTCGACCGCCATGCCGGATCGCCCGATTGACCAAAGCGCTGGGCGCACTTAACTATCGGCAAGAGGCGCTGGCAATCACAGGTTTGCGGATGGACGCCATTACAGTGACCGAACGCGCGGCGCGAAAGATCGGCGAAATCTTGCGCCGCGAGCCCCCGGGCACCATGCTGCGCGTGAGCGTGGAAGGCGGCGGCTGCTCCGGCTTCCAATACAAGTTCGACATGGACCGCTCCCAGGCGGCCGACGACCTCGTCATCGAGCGCGACGGCGCCACCGTGCTGATCGATCAGGTCTCGGTCGGCTATCTGGCCGGCTCCGAGATCGACTTCGTCGACGACCTGATCGGCGCCTCGTTCCGGGTCAACAATCCCCAGGCGACGGCGTCCTGCGGCTGCGGGACGAGCTTCTCGATCTAAGCTCCGCTCGCGCCGGCGCCCGCCGACCACTCGCCAAGCACACCATCAATTTGGCTTGAGGCCCGCCGGTACCGCCGCGATCGGCGGCGCTGAAGATCACTCCGCCGCCACCGCGGTCGGCCGCTCGCCGTGCTCCGCTACTTCGCGCAGCTGCGGCTCGAGCCGGTACTTGAGCATGCGGTCGATGCCGTCGAGGTAGATGTAGACGACCGGCGTGATGAACAGCGTCAGCAGCTGTGAGACGCACAGGCCGCCGACCACGGCAATGCCGAGCGGCTGGCGCAACTCGGCGCCCTCGCCCGAACCCAGCGCGATGGGCAGCGCCCCGAAGATCGCGGCGAACGTCGTCATCATGATCGGACGGAAGCGCAGCAACGCGGCCTCGCGGATCGCGGCCTCGGCCGAAAGCCCGACGCGCCGGCGCTCGATCGCGAAGTCGATCATCATGATCGCGTTCTTCTTCACGATGCCGACCAGCATCACGATGCCGATCATGGCGATGACCGACAGGTCCATGTTGAACAGCATCAGGACCAGCAACGCGCCGACGCCGGCCGACGGCAGGCCGGAGATGATGGTGATCGGGTGGATGAAGCTTTCGTAGAGAACACCGAGCACCACATAGGCCGCGAAGATCGCCGCCAGCACCAGGATGCCCTGTCCCTTGAGCGATTCCTGGAACACCTGCGCGGTGCCCTGGAATCCGGTCGAGATCGTGGCCGGAAGGTTCGAATCGCGTTCGATCTTCTGGATGGCCGAAACCGCGTCGCCCAGCGAATATCCCGGTGCAAGGTTGAACGAGATGGTGACCGACGGCTGCTGGCCCTGGTGATTGACGAGGAGCGGGCCGACGGTCTGCACGGGCTTGGTCACGGCCGAAAGCGGGATCGATTGCCCCGAAGGAATCCCGCTTCCGCTCACGCCCGCGCCCGGGGCCCCCGTTCCGCCGGTGGCGGCCCCGCCGGTGTTGGTCTTCACGTAGATTTTGGACAGGCTCGAAGCGTCGCTACGGAATTGAGGCTTGGCCTCGAGGATGACCTGGTAGTCGTTGCTCGGCGTGTAGATCGTCGCCACCTGGCGCGTGCCGAAGGCGTTGTACAACTCCTGCCGCACTTGATCGATCGTCACCCCGTAGACCGCCGCCTTTTCACGATCGACCTCGATCATGACCTGCGGATTGGTCACGTAGAGGTCGGTGGTGACGTCCGCGAGCCCCGGAAGCTGGGCGATCTTGGCGCGCAACTCTGGCGCCAGCCGGTAGAGCGTGTCGGTATCGCCCGATTGCAAGGTGTACTGGTATTGGCTTTTGTTGATTCTCCCGCCCACATTGATGTTTTGGATCATCTGGAAGAACACGGCCATGCCCGTGACACCGCTCGTCTCACGGCGCAGCCGCTGGATGACCTGGTTCAAGGGGCCGCGTTCCGACTTGGGCTTCAACGCGACCAGCATGCGGCCCTGGTTGGCGGTGCTGTTGGGGCCGCCGACGCCGACCGTCGAATTGACGTAAAGCACCGCGCTGTCCCCCCGGATGATCTCGGCCACCTTGCGCTGGCGCTCGACCATGGCGTCGAACGAGATGTCCGACTGCGCCTCGGTGATGGCCAGCATGTAGCCGGTATCCTCCTGGGGGAAGAACCCCTTGGGGATGGCGATATAGAGCCAGACGGTGGCGACGATCGTCGCGAAGGTAATCGCCAACGTGATCGCGCGGTGAGCGAGGACCTTGTCGAGCGTCCATTCGTACGATCTCAGCCAGGCCTGGAAGATGCGCTCGAAGACTCTCAGGATGAAGATTTGCTTCTTTTCTTCCCCTTCGCGGTGGCCGCGCAGCACGCGCGCGCACAACATCGGCGTGAGCGTCAGCGAGACGAATCCGGAAATCACGATGGCCACTGCGATCGTCACGGCGAACTCGCGGAACACGCGCCCCACGATGCCACCCATCAGAAGGACCGGGATAAATACCGCAATCAGCGAGAACGTGATCGAAATGATGGTGAAGCCGATCTCGCGCGCGCCCTTGAGCGCGGCCTCGAATGGCCGCATCCCGCCCTCGATGTGGCGCACGATATTTTCCAGCATGACGATGGCGTCGTCGACCACGAAGCCGACCGACAAGGTGAGCGCCAGCAGCGTCATATTGTTGATGGAGAAGCCGAACGCGTACATGGCCGCGCATGTGCCGACGAGCGAAATGGGCACAGCAAGGCCCGGAATGATGGTCGCCGAGACTGAACGCAAAAACAGGAAGATGACGAGAATCACCAGCGCAAAGGCGATGGCCAGCGTCTCCTGCACGTCCGCGACCGCCTGCCGGATCGAGATCGACCGGTCGAGCAGCGTCTCCATGCGGATCGATGCCGGAACCTGCGCACGGAATTGCGGAAGCTTGTCCCTGACCGCATCGACGACGGCGACCGTATTGGCGTCGGGCTGCCGCTGGATCGCGAGCACGATGGCACGGTCATTGTTGAACCAGCTGGCAATCTTGTCGTTCTCGACGCTGTCGATGACGTTCGCGATTTCGTTGAGCTTGACCGGGGCGCCGTTGCGCCACGCCGCGACGACGTTGCGGTAGTCGGACGCGCGCTGGATCGCTCCGGATGCCAGCAGGGTGACCGTGCGATCGGGCCCCGACAACGTTCCGACCGGCGTGTTGGAATTCGCTTTCGTCAGGACGGTGCGGACGTCGTCCAGCGATATGTTGCGCTGCGCCGCCGCGACCGGATCGACCTGCACGCGCACGGCAAACTTCTGCGCGCCATAGACCAGCACCTGGGCAACGCCGGACAATTGCGAGATTTGCTGCGCCAGCAGCGTTTCGGCGTATTCGTTCAGTGTGGACAGCGGCAGCGTCGGCGAAATCAAGCTGATAAAGAGGACGGGAAAGTCGCCCGGGTTGACCTTGCGGAAAAACGGCGGCGTGGTCATCTCGACCGGCAATCGACGCGCGGCAACTGCCAACGCCGTCTGCACATCGAGCGCCGCGCCATCGATATCGCGATTGAGATCGAACTGGATCGTGATCTGCGTCTGCCCGAGCGTCGACTGCGACGTCATCGATGAAATGCCGGCGATCGTGGAGAACTGGCGCTCGATCGGGCCTGCGACCGAGGCAGCCATCGTCTCCGGGCTGGCTCCGGGCAGCGTCGCGGTGACCTGGATGGTCGGAAAATCCACCCGCGGCAGCGCGGCCACGGCGAGCAGCCGGTAGGCAAAGACGCCGAACACGATGATCGAGGCGGTGACCAGGGTGGTCAGGACCGGTCGCCGAATGCAGGTTTCCGATAGGCTCATGTCAGGAGCTGACCTTCTTGCGCTGCGTCACCCGCATTCCGTTCGAAAGAAGAAGCTGGCCGTCGATGACCACCACGTCCCCTTGCGTGAGCCCAGATTCGATCACGGCTTCGCCGTCGACCGTGCGCTCGACCTTGACGGGGCGAACGGAAGCCACATCGTTCGTCACCACGAATACGAAGGTGCCTGCTTGACTGAGCTGGAGGGCGGTTGCCGGAACCGTAACCGCTTCCACCGTTCTCAGCGTCAATTGCACAGTCACCAGCGTGCCCGGCCAGAGCAGCTCGTCCGTGTTGGGCATGGTGGCGCGCACCGGCACCGTTCCGGTCGGCGCATCCACGCTGTTCTCGATCATCGTGACCTGCCCGCTGGCGCGCCGCGGATCGCCGGGGATGATCGCCTCGATGGTGGCGGTCTCGTTGCTCACCGCCTGGCGCAGGTCCGGCAGATAGCCCTGCGGCACCGCGAAGGTGACGTAGACCGGGGCGGTCTGGATGATGGTGGCGAGCGGCGCAGAGTCGGCTTGGCGGACGAAATTGCCCACCTTGACCGTGGCCATGCTGGCGCGGCCGGTGATGGGGGCGCGAATGGTGCAGAAGCCGAGCTGAATGTTGAGATTTTCAAGCTGGCCCGTACCGGAGTAAACGGAGGAGCGCCAGATATTGACCTGGGTGCGTGCGTTATTGAGGGTGACCTGGGTGGTGGCGTTCTTGGCGAGGAGCTCGGTGTAGCGCGCCACGTCGCGCTCGGCCTGCTCCAGGTTCGCCTTCGCACCCTCGAGCAGTCCCTGCTGCTGCTTGATCTGCGCTTCGATCGCGCGGCTGTCGAGCGTGAACAAGACCTCGCCCTCGCGCACCATCGCGCCGTCGCTGAAGTGCACGCCGACGATCTCGGTATCGATGCGGCTCTTGATCGCGACGCTGGCGATCGGCGTGACGCTGCCCAGCGCTTCGATCCGGACGGGAACGGTCTTCTTGATGGCGGTCGCGACCTCGACCGGGACCGACCGCGGCGCATTCGCGCGCGGCGCCTGCGCCACCGCCCCGCCCGACCACGACCAACCCGACCACGACCAACCCGACCACAAACCGCCACGGGTCGCTGCGAAGACACCACCGGCTGCGACCAACACCACAAGCGCCCCACACACCAACGTGCGTTTTTTCATTATTGCCGTGCGGAGCGCGCCCGGCCCGGGCCCGCTCAGGCTCCCTCTGTGTTTACTGGTGCCTCGCACTCATAACGATTCTTTTTGGTATGCGAGCCAGGGTTTCTAACATATCCCTGTGGTCGGCGCATCCTAGACATTGATTTGCCATCATAAAAACGGCGTAACCATCGCGACAAAACCGCCGCCGCGGCTTCGCGCCCCGCTGGTTACGAACAGTTGAACTCGCACCACCCTGCACTCGCCTCGCCCATGCGTGTCGCCACCTGGAACATCAATTCCATCAAGCAAAGGATGGACAACTTGACCGCCTGGCTCGCCGAGCGGGGGCCCGACGTGGTCTGCCTGCAAGAAACCAAGTGCGTCGACGAGGCCTTCCCGCGCGAGCCGCTCGAAGCGCTGGGCTACAATGTTGCAGTGCACGGGCAGAAGGGTTTCAACGGGGTGGCCGTGCTGTCGAAATCTCCGCTCGACGAGGTGACCGCGCGGCTGCCCGGCGACGACAGCGACGCCCATGCGCGCTTTCTCGAGGCGGTGGTGTCGACCCCGCGCGGCGCCGTGCGCATCGCCTCGCTCTATCTGCCCAATGGCAACCCTCCGGATTCCGACAAATATTCATATAAAATCAGCTGGATGGACAGGCTTATTCGCTACACATCTGAGCGGCTGCCGCTGGAGGAGCCGTTGGTCCTGGCCGGCGATTTCAACGTCATCCCGGCAGCGCGCGATGCCCGCTACCCCGACCGCTGGACCGGAGACGCGCTGTTCCTCCCGCGCACGCGGGAGAAGTTCCGCGCGCTCTGCAATCTCGGACTGATCGACGCGATCCGCGCCGGCAGCGAAGGTCCGGGTCCCTACACGTTCTGGGATTACCAGGCGGGCGCCTGGCAGAAGAACGACGGCATCCGCATCGACCACCTGCTGCTCTCGCCGCAGGCGGCCGACCGGCTCGTCTCCGCCGGCGTCGACAAGCACGTGCGCGCCTGGGAGAAGCCGTCGGATCACGTTCCGGTCTGGGTGGACCTCGAACTCAGTGCTTG
>Ga0081455_10008477_pt1 | contig 10686 bp, 8 predicted proteins | sample TabmetS3T2R1_FD_70207 | JGI IMG/M metagenome (GOLD analysis project Ga0081455, IMG submission 70207) | Tabebuia heterophylla rhizosphere microbial communities from the University of Puerto Rico - S3T2R1 | ecosystem: Host-associated > Plants > Roots > Rhizosphere ... | reverse complement strand
GGCGGTTCCGATCGGCGTTAAAACCGCGCCGGTTCGAGGGCAGAGCGGCTCCCACTGTCGTTCGATCAATTGGGTCGCCGGACGAATCGGCGGGTAAACGACCTCGCCGTCGGCGTTGCGATAAGCCCCCTCGCCGTATATGGACATCGACGAGGCGACGATCAATCTACGAATTTGCGACCTGCGATTGATAAGGGCTTCGAGCAACACGGCCGTGCCCAGGTCGTTCGCCCTGACGAATTTCCGAACCTCATACATCGACTGGCCGACGCCCACCTCGGCCGCCTGGTGATAAACGACATCGACGCCATCGAGAGCTTCCTCGACGGCGGCGGAGTTACACACGTCGCCGCGAATGAATTCGGCCTCCGGGTTGAGGTGCTGGGGTTCGCCAGTGACGTGAACCTGTGGAGTGATAACGTCCAAGACTCGCACGCGATGCCCGCGCGCGACGAGCGCATCGACCAGATGCGACCCGATAAAACCGGCCCCGCCGGTGACTAAAATATTATGTTTCGTCATTCTTTACTCGGTGTAGTAGCCCTTGGAGCGCGGCGCATTCCGAAGGGCGCTTGGTTGTTGCATTTATTTCTCATTTGACGATAGGAGTCGCTGAATGCAGCCAATCCCGCTGACCGCTCGACAAAGGCCCGTAGGGGAGGAAGAGCAGGTTCACCGGCGACGCATCCTTTGCGAACAACCAATGATAATCACAATCCGAGGTTATCGTCACGCCTTATTCACAACGGATTTGAAAACCTCCAGCACCCGCGGAACCTGTGAGCGGGCGGAATACTTCGCCTCCACGGTCCGTCTTCCCGCCAATCCGAAACGCTTTCTCAATTCGGCCGAATGCAATAACGTCGTCAGTTTTTCGACCCATTCATCCGCCGTAGAAGCGAGAAACCCATTTACTCCGTCTTGAATGATCTCCGAATTCACGCCTACGGGAGAGCAAATTGTCGGAATGCCGAGCGCCATGTATTGTAAAGCTTTCAATCCGCATTTGCCCCTGCTCCAATCATCATCAGGCAAAGGCATCATACCGATGTCAATCACTCGCAGGTCCTCGATCTCGGTCCGCGAGCGCCAGGGGAGCGCTTCCACCTCGACGCCGTCCAGCCGGTAATCCGATACGCCGACAACACGTAGACGGAATTTTTCCCTGGCGGCCAGCCGTTGCAGGGGCGCGCGCAAAATATTCAGATGCTGGACGGTGCTGAAACTCCCGCTCCAGCCGATGACAGGCGTGGGCGATTCGGGCTTTGAGCTTTCAGGCAGGTATTTGTCGGTGTCAATTGTGGTCGGTATGACTGTGACGTTTGGATTCACTCGGCGGGCGTATTCCGCCAAATACCGGTTCCCTGCCATCACGTGAGATGACAGGCGGCAAATTGCGCGCGTCTTGCCCGGAAATTTCAACTTGCTCAAATGCCCGTTGGAAGGACTGACGTAAGGAACAAAGACCGCGTCGTCGAAGTCGAATATCATCGGAACGCCGGAAAGCTTGATCCAGTATTCAAAAACCGCCGGCCCGAATAGCGCCGCCTCTCGAAAAACGTAAATCGCATCGTAATCGCCCACCCCGAGCAACGCGCCGACGCGATTGACAAAGCCTTTAATCACCAACCGCAACTTCGCCCCGACCTGACCGCGCGACGAAATAATCGAATGCAGGCCTTCGCATTCAAACGGCGCGTAGACTATTTCGACCCCGGACTCGCGAAGCGGCGTGTCCCACTGCTCTATGCGAAATCTTTGCCCCGGCGACGTGTCAAATACGCTCGGTACAAGCGCGAGAACGCGCATATGGGCCCGCCTCCATCAAACACTCACATGGCCACTCACATGGCCACTCACTTGGCCGCGCCTGCTGAAAGCCAGGAATAGGACGACGACGGCGTCGCCCCCGCCTCTCTCGCTAAGACCAGCGCGGCTGGTCGCGCCCCTCGATTCAGGAGTTTTCTCAGCGCGCGACGCTCCAAACCGACAACCGAAATAATCAATAGCCAGGGTAACAACTGCGCCCGCTGCCGGAAGATCAGTCCCACGTTACCGAACATCATGCTGTAGAGCATCCCCAGACCGAGGACGAAAAACAGCATCGGTTGCGCATCGGCCAGTCGCGTTTTACAGACATGCCAGAGGCCCGGAATCAGTCCCGCGAAGACCAGCCACCACCAGACCGCCAATTCCGGAATGGTCAACAGCATTCGCAAACTACCCCCGCTCAATTGCCAGGGGAACGGCGCCAGCAACAGATTCGCCCAGCCGACCCCGATCGCCATCGCCAACCCCGTCGGCGAACTCAGATCGTACTCGCTCTCGACGCCGGAGCCGTAACCTGTCGCGACGTTGCGCCTGAACGTCGCGATCTCTTTTACCTGCGCATACCTTTCAAACGCGGCTTCATTGCGGGCCAGATACCCCGAGGAGACGGCTAATGGCGCGACCAGCGCCGCAATCGCCAGGGCCGCCAGAGCCGTTTTAAACGAGGACCCGCCTTTGCCGATCCGCGCGCCGATCTGCGGGATCATCAGCGCCATGACCGCTATCGCGCCCGCCAGATATGCCGCATAGAATCGGAACGGCGGCAACAGAACGATCGCCGCCGCGCATAACAGAACGTATTTCACCGAAAACCCCGAGAGCTTCAAATTCACACAGGCGTATAGCGCCAGCGCTTCCAAAAAGATGACGACCGGCTCTTTCAACGTCTGCGCCGACCAGATGATCAGCGACGGGAAAAAACAAGCGACCCATCCAACCCTCACCGCCGTCCAGCGCGAAAACAGGCCGATCGCAGTGCGATAGATCAGTATCACCGTCAGCGCGCCGTAGAAGCAATTCATCGCCGCCAGAGGCATTCTGGCCGAAGTCCCGGTGATGAAGAAGAACACCCCTGCCAAGTATTGAAAGCCCTGGTGCTGTTTTTCGTACGCCCCCGCCCAGATCTCCGGCAAACTCAGCAAGTCAAACTGCCGCCTGCCCCATCCCTCCGAGAGGTCAAGGCCGGAAATCCATCCGCTGCTGTCTTCATCGCCGAGCACCTTCACCAATCCAAATACATAAACGACGACCGAGGCCGCGAACCGGACGCCGAGCGCGCAAAGAAAGAGTTTGATTTGTTCGTTCCGCGTCTCGTGATGCTTGCGCGTGAGCGCCAACAGAAAACTTCCCAGCCCGGCGAAGATCACCAGAAAAACTATTCCTGAAAGTAGGTCGTTATGAGGTTGTCCGTTCATCATCCTAAAAAATTTTCGCCCGTTCCGTTACTTCCGTCCGCCCGGCATTCCCTCTCGAACACCCGTCGATAAAGCCTGCGATACCTAACGCCGCCAACACTCGCCAGACGGCAAAAAATTTTGCGCATGCGGTTATAATTCGACGGGCGATGTGGAACGCTTGTGCGCCTCCGACTCAAAAATTCTTTGATAGAGCCTTAGATACCGTTCGGCGCCAACCTTTTCCAGATCGAACCGTTCATAAGCGCTTCGGCGGCAACGGACGGCGAGATCGCCGTCGTCGAGCAGTTCCAAAAGAGCGACGACAGCCTCGTCATACGCTTCCCGGCTGAAATCCCTCACGACAATCCCGACGCGGTCAGCCAAGAGCATTCGGTCAGTATCGCCGATTCCGGCGCTCGAAACCGCAGGTATGCCGGCCGCTAAATATTCAGGGATTTTTGTCGGCGAAGCCGCGATCTGAGAGAAGCTCGGCTTGCGAAATGATAGCCCTGCCTTCGCGCGAAGCAAATAAGCGGGTATCTCCGAAGGCGGGGCCGCGCCGACCCAGTAATCTTCCTCTCGCAATCCGAGATTGCTCAACGTCGCCGACGCCTTAGCCGCCGGTGACGCGGTCAATATTCGCAAATAAGCGTCCGGGCGCCGCTCGCGCAGAGCGAGAAAGAACCTCCCCATTTCTTCCAGCAGATACAAGCCGGTGACCGATCCTGCGTAAACCACCTCGAACCTGTCGGCGGCGCCGGAGATCGGCGCCGCAGTTGAGCGTTTCCCATCGAACCTCGAAAAGTCGGCGCAACAGGGAATGACCTCGATCTTCGCAGGGTCCGCCTCCAGGTCTTCCACCAGCCAGGCGAACATTCGTTCCGTCAAGACGACTATCTGTTCCGCCCTGCCTATCCCAATTCGTTCGATCCATTTGATCGTTTTGTAAACAAAGCCGGTCGTTCTCCAGATGCCTGCGTCGACATACTCGTCGGCGACCAGTCCGCGGATGTCGAAAATGATCTTCGCCCCGCAAAGCCTCCGCGCCAACAACGCCATGACCAGGGGGATGTGCGCCCGCGCATGCAACACATCGACCTTCTCCCGCCGCGCCAGACTCACGGCGGTAATCGTTCCGACGAGGATGTCGTAAAGCGTCACAAGCGCCGAAGGCTTTTTGTGATAGGCCCGAGCCTCCCATTCGATCCCGTACTCTCGAAGCCTCTCCCTCCAGGCGCGGCGCTCTTCATCGCTCCACGAATGCGGCCAACCTGGTTCGAAGGTCAACAGACGCGTTGCGATACGGCTTCGACTCAATTCGCGCAAATATGGCAAGACCTGCGTCTGCGTCAGATGCTCCCGCAAACCGAAATAGCAGATATATAGTGTACGCATTCGTACTTGATGGAATCGGGAATCGGGACGGGCGGCGGGTGAGCCTATCGCTTTTTCAGTAGCGCCTCTCCCCACCCGACGAATGTAGCCAAATCAATCGTCAACAGAATCACCGCGACGCAGGCGAATTGAATGGGGTCGAGAGACCACCAAAGGCCTCGCCCCTCACGCCTGACCCAGATGTTTTTCCACACGCGAGCCGCATAGCCAACGACCGGAATGGCCAGCCACCACCAGTCGTAAATCACGGCGAGCGGCGTGAATAAAAGCCAGACCAGATATTGCCGGGCGACGCCGTAATGCCAGTATCGTTGCATACCGGCCCTGACATTGTGTGTTGAATAGAGCGCGAATTTTCGGAAGACGCCAGAAAGATCGGGCCGTAACTGCCACCACACAGTAGCGTCAGGGGCCCAACCCGTTTTGAACCCGGCCTCGGCGACACGGTTCATGAAAATCAAATCCTCGGCGGCCCGCAAATCAGGAAAACCTCCCGCCGCCTCCCAAACCTTCCGGTGGATCAAAGAGGAGGCGATGAAAGGGCCGCGCATCAACTCCCCTTCGCGCGCCGTCTTGGGCGCCGGATATGCCAGCGCCGAGCATCGTTCAAAGAACGTCTCCGCGACCGGCTCGTAATTTCCGTAAACCACCATCGCCCGCGGATCGCGGTCAAGAACTTCAACCAGACGCTCCAGCCAGGTCGGTTCCAGCGTGATCCCGGCGTCGGTTAACGCTATCCATTCATTCCTGGCGGCTGCGATTCCTAGATTGCGTCCCCGGCCGGGCGTGGCCTCCCCCGCTTCTATGATCCGAATTCGACCGTCAAACTCCCCCATTCGCCGCAACTGCTCCACGGTGTCGTCAACACTGCCGCCATCAACAAATATGACCTCCGCCGGCTGATAAGATTGGGAGTTAATGCTTTTGACCAGGCCCTGGATCGTGGCCGATTCATCACGCACGGGAATAACCAGAGAGGTTAGTAATTTGGCCTTCAATCAGAAATCCGTTATTCAACCGGCCGAACTCTATAAATCCGTAATCGGAATAAAATCGGCAAGCGTAGGCCCCTTATCCGGGTCCGCTATCATGTACAAAGGCTTTCGACCATAGAAAGAGGCCCACATCGTGAAAGTGCTCGGCGGCCCCAAAATATAATCGCACTCAGCTAAGGCATACATGTCCTCCACCGGGTTCCCCGGCCCCCATTGATAATCAACGCTTGAAAACAGACCGGGGTCTTGAGTTTGATTCGAGCACACCATGAACATAACCTTTTTACCCGGAAAAAAAGTCGCCACCCTGTTCATCAAACCAACGTAGAATTCAGTCTCGTAGTAAAATTTCCCATCAAAAAAAGTCCTATAGTCGCCCTGACGTATATGCGCTCCGATCAACACATCGCAACAATTCCTCAACTCTCTTATCTTCCGTTCTACGCATGCCCCATGGCTCTCCTTCAGGGCAAAATGCTTTCTCACCGCCTGAGAATGTTTATAGAAGATCCCTTTACTCCGGAACCCCCAGCCTTGCGCCAAGACGATTTTATTCTTTTTCACCAGCTCGATGACTTCAGGACTATCGAGATCACAGCCCTCCGACCAATCCAGAGATATTATCTTAACCCCGGGCAACCGGAGCCCCCGATCCATAACCCTGGCAAGGCAGTAGGCCAGCCAGTAGAGACACCTTCTTATAACTTTACTATTCCCAAAATAAGACACTCGCTTGGGAAATCGGCAAAGCGCATCTTCGCTAGTCGTCCGGAAATATTTCGCATATTCGTCGAACGACAGATTCACTATCGACACTCCATGTTCAATGGCGAAAGCGATGAACTGAGAGAAGAGAACGAGCCTATTCCCTAATTGACCTGGCTTGCTGCAGATGACAAAACCGCTCATCGCGCTTCTTACACTACCCCCGGCGCCGAACTCCAACTATCTTTTTGACCATATCGAGCATATTTACACTAACCACCGCCACTCATAAGCTTCCGCAGCGTTCCCCAGAAAGGACGCCTCAGCATTCCCTCCGGATATGTCAACATGGCGCGCATCAATAGTTTGGCGCCTTCCCCGTTTTTTTTCCGCCGGCCGAGTTTGTACGCCTGTCGAACGTACCGAGTCGCCCTGCACCATCGCCGGTCCGCGCCTTGAAGGCGATTTTCGTAACGCTCAGCCAACAGATCGAATTCGGCTTCCATCCGATGCCCTTCGGCCACTGTTTTACTGGCCGCATGTAACCGGTACGCCGCAAGCGGGATTGGCAAATGTTCGCAGCGATGCCCGTCCAACAACAACCGGACATACATCTCGTGGTCGAAATCGTATGACCATTCTTCCTTGAAACCCGAAGAGGCCAGTTCGCGTTTCCAGAACATTCCCGGCTGCGGGCAGTGGGCCTCCCATGCCAGGGCATGCGCCGCCGATTTCGGCACTGTCGCCTTGAACAACTCCGTCCGATGGCCGGGGCCGAAAAAGATCGTGTCGCCACACAGCCATTTACAATCAGGGTTTGATTGAAAATAACTGACGACGGCGGAAAAGGCCCCTGGCAGATAGACGTCGTCGCTGTTGATAAACGCGAATATGTCTCCCGTCGCCCTTTCCATTCCTTTGTTGATCGCGTGGACCTGCCCGCGATCAGGCGCGCTCTCCCAATATGCAAGCCGATCTTCCCGCCTCCTTATTATCTCGACACTGCCATCCGAACTGCCTCCGTCAATAATGATATATTCCAGGTCGGCGTAATTCTGATTGAGTACCGATAAAATAGTCTCTTCGAGGAAGCTCGCCTGATTGTATGAGGGTGTAACAATGCTGATTCTGGGCAGCTCCATCTCTTGCCGGTCGAAGGGAGTTCAGGATTGGTTCTTTTGCGATGAAATAATCGGTCTTCTGACTATGAGATTGGCGGAGGCCAAAAATCGTTCTGGCCTTTCCTCCCTACCAAAATATCGCTATACCAATTAATGTATTCATCAACATGCCTGCCCAGATCGAATCGGCGTTTAGCAGATTCGGCGGCGCGATTAGCCATGCGCTGACTTACTTCGCCACAATTTAGCAGATGAAGGGACCGAACGGCCATCATCTCACTATCGCCGGCTGGTACCAGGAAACCGGTGAGTTCATCTTCGACAACCTCCGGAATACCTCCCACAGCAGTCGCCACGACAGGAACACCACAGGCAAGCGATTCCAATATCACTAAGGCAAAATTTTCCGATTTGGCCGCATGCAGGTAAACATCCGACGCCTGGTAGTACTGAGCGACCTTAGCAGGGTCGGCCTGATAACCAGCATAGCGAATCGTGACCGCCCCGATTTTTTCTTCCTCTCTTTTTTCTCCGACGCAAAGGAAAATCAACTCCTGGTTATAGGATTGAGTGGCGATTTGATTGATAGCCGCTCTCATTGTCGCGTAGTCTTTGAACTTGTTGCTGCGGGATTTATTAGCGACAAAGAGGGCGATCCTGGCGTTTTGCGGCAAACCCAGCGACTGTCGGGCCGATTGTTTATTGCCCGGCCGGAAGACATTCAAATCGATCCCATTTGGAATCACTTTCGCCTCGACGATCGCCGATTTCATTATGGAACTCAGCGCTTTATCCAACAACCAACGACTGGGGGCGGAAACGTAAAGCTTGCTGCGCGCATATATGTCGCGTTTCCGGCGCCAATTATAACCGGCGCCGTCCCGTCTAATGGCGGGATAGGTATCCAAATGCGGGCAGTTTCCGCAGCCGGTCTCCCACCGGGCGCACTCAAACGTGTAAGCGCAGTGCCCGGTGAAAGCCCATTCGTCATGCAAAGTGAGTACGATCGGGACTCGCTGGCTGAGCGGCGCCAGGCTCCTCAGATCGAAGTAGGCCCCATGCAGATTGTGCGCATGAATCACATCCGGCTTACCTGGCGTCAGATTGAGCAAACGATCTGTGCCGGGGAAGTTGAAGTCCTCGATGCCCCGCCTCCACTCATACCAGCGCCTGAGCTCGCCCAGATTAGCCAACCACCCCGCCATCCGGGCCAGTTTATGCGCGCGGCGATCGCCAAGCGATTCCTGCGCCGTCCGCCAGGCGCGCGCCCAGGGGTTGCGGCAAGCGTTATTCGGAATCTCAAGAATGTCCGGATCGTTCAACGTCTTCGCCCCCACGGCGAGGCAGGACTCATAACCGCGTTGACGTTGCGCATGGAAGAGATCGTATGCCACTTTTTCGGCGCCGCCAGCCTTATCGCGCGGGCTTACGTGTAGTATGCGCACCTTTTCAGTTATGCCTTTCCATCGATTTACGCAACCTCGACCGGAGGTAAGCGACGGAATTTCGAAAGGGGGAGGGTAATGCCGCGAGAATCCTTCTCCCCACCCTGCGATACAAGCCCGGACGTTCTTTCTCTTTTGCGAAGATTCGTTCGAAGACAAAACGGTCAGCGTCCTTATCCCGTATGACGAAAGGCGGATGCTTGAGAGGCGCTTCTATTTCCCCGGCCTGAAGTTCGGCTACGCCGTAAATGTCGTCTTTTGTATGAGTGGCTTCCGCTCCAAATCCTATATTCGAAACCAAATTGACATTCGGCGATACCGTCAGGCCATTATGCGCCAAGCATGTAAAAACCCACTGGATATCCCACGAATCAATATGGCCGGAATAACTCCTGTCCAACGTTTCTTCCCAATAACAAACTGCGGCCGTGTCGTCGAACAGGCTTTGTAACCAGGATGCCCCCCGCAGCGCCGGCCACCGGCTCATACCTACGTCATAGTGACGCCAGGCTCTCCGCCAGGAAGCCCACCCCCAGATGTGCGCGTAGCAGGAGAAGTAATAACTATATGGCCCGCGCTCCCTCCCGAACTGAAAATTGTTTCCGCTGACCATCATCACGCGCTCGTCATTACGGTACTTTTCCAATAGCTCTGCGCAGTATGGAAAAAACGTATGGTTCGGCAGGCAATCATCTTCGAGAACGATGGCCGAATCACACTGTTCAAACACCCAATCTAAACCGGACGACACACGGCGCTTGCAACCCAGGTTAACGTCTGAGAAGTTGGTCAACACCTCGCAATCCCAATCAACCTGATCAATCACCGATCGCGCGGCGGCGCACTTTTCCACCTCGTCCGCCGATCTCGGACCGTCAGCGACAATTAGGAGCCGCTTCGGCCTGGCGCGCGCTATTTCAGCGAATACCCTTCGCGTGACGCCGGGGCGATTGAAGATCAGGAATGCGACAGGAATATCAAGCATGATCCCTGCTACGTTTGGGCTGATTCCTCATTTCATTCGGCGCTATCTGTTATTCCTCCGCGCAATACTCAACACATTTCGAGTGGATTCCAGATATCGGCGCCCGTAGCGGCGATCCGGCTCCAGATGCGCGCCTTCGCTCCATTCATTCCAGGCGTTGATGAACACCAGCCGTTCACCGTCCCTGTAGTAGGTAATCATGTGTTCTACCGCCTTCCCCAGCCAATACTCATAGGCCTCCGGACTGGAATTGATAAAAATTTGTGGGGCGTCTTGCTGCCGGGCTGTGTTATCCCATCCAGGCATCACCCCCTTGAAGCGGGTGTAATCAGGCTTCGGCCTATGAATCATGCTGCTCGCTGAGGCCATATAATCGCCAATGAATCCTTCAAAGTCAGGGTTTACATTGGCAATTTGTGACTTCAGGTTCGAAACCTTCAAGCCGTGCGGCGGAAATTCGACGGCGCCGTCAAACTCATAATGCATGGGGTCAATATAATTGCCATGGCTTTGCACAGCGCATAGATAAATTTCCCCCAGCCCAGCCTTCTTCATCTCCGCTCGCCAGATAGCCGCCGTCTGCTTAGCGTTTGGCAATATAGTGACCTGGTAGACTAGCAAAAGCGGTTTGTCATTTACGCGAATGTAACGGTGATCTTCAAAGGCCGGGAACAAACTGCGAATGAAGTTGCGGTCGTCTTCATCAGAATACTGTTGCGCTATCAGGATTTCACTCTCGGCGCCGTCCCAGCGACGGGTCCAGTTATGATTAGCCCAGCATAGACAAAAAGGAAAGTCGGGGCGGCCGCTGCT
>Ga0081455_10008476_pt1 | contig 10687 bp, 11 predicted proteins | sample TabmetS3T2R1_FD_70207 | JGI IMG/M metagenome (GOLD analysis project Ga0081455, IMG submission 70207) | Tabebuia heterophylla rhizosphere microbial communities from the University of Puerto Rico - S3T2R1 | ecosystem: Host-associated > Plants > Roots > Rhizosphere ... | reverse complement strand
CGCCCGTGTAGCGAGGGGGTTGTTTCATCAGGGGGCCTTCGTTAAAGCGAACCTATGAATATCCAGCCTGGTTTTCTCGCGCATCGCCGTAAGCCGCGCTTCACGTTGCCGCCAGGCAGCTGTGATGCGCATTGTCATGTGTTCGGGCCCGCCTCGAAATTTCCCTATGCCGCGAGCCGGCGATATACGCCGGCGGATGCACCGAAGGAGATGCTGGCGGCATTACATGCCCACCTCGGCGTCGACCGTGCCGTGATCGTGCAGGCGAGTTGCCACGGCACCGACAATGCCGCGATGCTCGATTGCATCGCGTTCGATCCCAGGCGTTATCGGGGCGTCGCCATCGTCGATGACGGCTTCATCGACAAGGATTTCGATGCGCTCGATCGCGGAGGCGTGCGGGGAGTGCGTTTTAATTTCGTCAATCATCTCGGCGGTGCCCCAGACATGGCGGTGTTTAATCGCGTGGTCGACCGCATCAAGGGACGCGGTTGGCACGTGGTCTTGCACGTGGACGCCCCCGACATCATTCCGCTTTCCGACATGATGCGGAAATTGCCGCTGCCATTCATCATCGATCACATGGGACGGGTGCCGTCGGCAGGCGGCGTCGATCAGCCGCCGCTGCGCGCCTTGATAGAGCTTTCCAAGCTGGAAAACTGCTGGATAAAGGTCTGCGGGTCGGAACGCATTTCAATGCCACCTTATGCGGCGGCCGTCCCGATAGCGCGTGTCCTCGTGGAAGCCGCACCCACGCGTGTGTTATGGGGCACCGATTTTCCGCACCCCAACGCCACTCACGAAGCCGACGAGGCCGACCTGGTCGATTTGGTGCCGCAGTTCGCGCCCGATATGCTGGCGCAAAAGCGCCTGCTGGTGGACAATCCGGCACGGTTTTATGGTTTCGACTAGACAATAATAAAACGACGAAAAACACGGAGGAAACGCACGATGGCGAAGGGGCTTTTTGAAATCATCTGCCGGACCGCATTGCTGGGTTTGGCCGCGATTGTCGTAACGCTGGCGCCGCAGGCGCGGGCCGCTTGGCCAGAAAAGCCGATCAAGCTTGTGTTGCCATTTGGCGCGGGCGGGGTTGCGGACGTCACTGCACGGATTCTGGCCGACAAGCTCAGTCTGAAGCTCAACCAGCGCGTCGTGGTCGAGAACATGCCGGGACCGGGCGGCATCGCCGCAGCGCGCGCCGTGACCACTGCGCCTCCCGATGGTTACACGATGGCCTATGTCACAAACGGAACGGCGATCAGCGTAGCGGCTTTCAAGAGCCTGCCATTCGATCCCGTGAAAGACTTCGACATGATCTCGATGGTCGGCACCTTCGATCTCGTGTTCGTGGTGAACAGCCAGTCCGAGCACAAGACGCTCGGTGACTTCATCAAGGCGGCCAAGGGCAATCCGGGCAAGCTCAACATCGGAACTATCGCCGTCGGCGGCACGCAGAATCTCGGCGGCGAGCTGTTCAGATTAGCAGCCGATCTCAACGTGCAAATTGTACCCTACAAGACGTCACCGGATATCGTGGTGGCGCTCCTGCGAAACGACGTGCAGATGATGGTTGATTTCCCTCCCGCAGTGCAGGGTCAGGTGGCGGACGGCCAGTTGCGCATTCTTGCGACATCAAGCCCGAAACCTTCGCCGCTGTTGCCCAACGTGCCGACCGCCGACCAGGCGGGGGTGAAGGGCTACGAGGTGGTTTCCTGGAACGGCGTCGGCGTTCCGAAGGATACGCCAAAACAGGTCGTCGACACTATGAACGCAGCCATACGCGAAGTTCTCGCTATGCCGGATGTGAAAGAGCAGTTCGCCAAGGTCGGCGTTCTTGCGCAGCCAAGCACGCCGGCGGAACTGCTGGATCGCCTCACGTCCGATATCAGAAAATGGAACGACGTCGTCGACAAGGCCGGCATTGCACGCAAGTAGCAAGCCCGAAATCCTTCTCAAGGCGGGCCCGGATCTCGGTCCGGGCCCGTTGCATGAAATGTAGTTGATGCCGATTGATCTTTACTGCGAGCGAGTGAGCCCTTCTTTTTGGGCCGAACCTGTCAACGCGCTCAGCAATCTTGCTTTCCTTATCGCCGCGGTTGCCGCCTTTGATTTGTGGCGGCGTGCCGGAACGGGCGATCGCGCTATACTTGCGCTGATTGCCGTCATTGCAGGAGTGGGATTCGGCTCCTTTGCTTTTCATACGCTGGCAACGCGCGGGGCCATGTGGCTCGACGTAATACCCATTGGTCTGTTCATTTACGGGTATTTCTTGCTGGCGATGCGCCGATTTCTGTTGTTGTCGTGGTTCTCGGCACTGATGCTGCTCGTCGGGTTCATCGCGCTGTCGACAGTTCTCGGCTCCCTTGTACCGCGCGAAGTGCTGAACGGATCCTCCGGGTATCTTCCTGCGCTCGCAGCGCTGATCATCCTCGGATCGATGCTGCGCCGGCATAAGGTGGGGCAGATATTGCTCGTGGCAGCGGGACTCTTCTTTGTTTCGCTGACATTCCGTATCGTAGACTTGGACGTGTGCGCGGCGTGGCCGCTAGGAACCCATTTCCTTTGGCACCTTCTCAATGCGGCTTTACTTTACGCCGTAATCTGGGCCGCCGTTGAGGAACGCCAGCGACCGCTCGGTCAGGAGTTGCGATGAGCAAAAAGAAACTTTCAATCGCTGTGGTCGGCGCCGGCATGGGGGGTCTGGCAGTTGCCGCAACGCTGCGGCGCGTCGGAGTTGATGTTCAGGTCTACGAACAGGCGGCGCGGTTCGCGCGCATCGGTGCCGGCATCCAGATGATGCCCAATTCAATGAAGGTGCTGCGAGGCATCGGGATCGAGCAACGACTGCGTGAAACCTCCTTTGCCCCCTATTCGCATCTCAACCGGGACGCCTATACCGGTGAGCTCACGCGCGAACTTCCGATGCCAGAAGGTCTCTACCATGCACCTTATCTCTGCATGCATCGCGCCGACTTGCATGACGCGCTCGCCTCCGCGGTTCCGGAGCGCATCGTCCATCTTGGAAAAAAACTGATCGGTCTAGATCAGGTCGATGGTCAAGTGACCTTGCGTTTCGAGGACGGCACCCGCGCCTCGGCGGATGCTGTGGTCGGCGCGGACGGCGTCCACTCGGTGGTACGTGACATTGTGGTAGGGCCCGATGAACCGATCCACAAAGGCCGCATCGCCTATCGCGCGGTCTTTCCTGCCAGCTTGATGGGTGGGTTCGATATCGGCCCGTCGCGTACGAAATGGTGGGGGACTGACCGTCACATCGTGATCTATTACACGACGAAGGCGAAGAGCGAGGTTTACTTCGTCACCAGTGTGCCCGAGCCGGCCGAGTGGCTGACGCGTGAATCGTGGTCGGCCAAGGGAGATGTAAGGGAGTTGCGTCAGGCCTACGAAGGCTTCCATCCGGATGTACGCAATGTTCTGGAGGCGTGTCCGGACTGTCATAAATGGGCAATCCTTGAGCGCGAGCCGTTGCCGCGGTGGAGCGACGGACGCGTGGTGCTGCTCGGCGACGCCGCCCATCCGATGACACCATACATGGCCCAGGGCGCCGCCACGTCAATCGAGGATGCCGCCATTCTTGCGCGCTGTCTTGCTGCCGTGAAAGGCGAGGACATCGAGGGAGCCTTCAGGCGCTACGAGACGCATCGCAAGCCGCGCACATCCGTAGTGCAGGCGATCTCGAGCGCGAATACTTGGATGCGCGAAGGCGACGGCGACACCAGCTGGCTTTATGGCTATGACGCCTGGAACGCCAACCTCGATCAGCCGGCCGCGCATCCACGCGCGCAGGCGGCGTAATCCTGCAGTTCCTACGTTCGTCCCCCGAAAGCGGGGATACAGTGTGACGAATTGGTGGATTTCCGGCTGCGCGGGAAGGAACGGAGGGATGGCTACGGCCCGCCATACAGCCAGGCAATGCCATCGTAGCTCTGTTCCGTAGTCCGCGGCGACAGTGCGAGATCGCGCAGCTCGGCGGCGACGCCGCGCGCGTGATAGAATTCGCCATAGACCCGCGCCATGATCTGCGTGCGCCCGGTTCGGAGATATCGCTCATCTTCGTAGGCCTTGAAAGCCTTGGCCGGGTCATCGGGCGAAGCCGCCACTTTCTCCGCGAGCACCACCGCGTCTTCGGTTGCCATGCAGGCGCCCTGCGCGAGGTACTGCAGCATCGGATGCGCGGCATCGCCCAAAAGCGTCACGCGGCCAGACGACCAGTGCTTGACAGGCTCGCGGTCGCATAACACCCACATGCGCCAGGTTTCGATGCGCTCGAGCATGCGTAGGACCTGCGGCACCTGCATCTTGAAATGCTGCCACATGACCTCCTTGCTGCCTTCGGCATTCCAGCCTTCCTGATATTGATCGGAATGGAAAACCGCGACCAGGTTGTAGAGCTCGCCACGCCGCAGGGGATAGTGCACGAAATGGGTACGCGGTCCGGCCCACAGGACGACGTCGGGACGCCAGAGATCTTTGGGGACGTCCTCGCGCTTGAGCACCGCACGATAGGCAATGTGGCCCGATACCCGCGGCTTGCCGTCACCGATCAAGGTCTCGCGGATCTTCGACCACATGCCGTCGCAGCCGATCAAGGCGCGGCCTTCGACCGTTTCTCCATTGTTAAGAGTGACCGCGACGTGGTCGCCATGATCGGTAAAGGAGTCGACACGGCGGCTGGTCTCAAGCGTGATCAGGTTGCTGCCTTGGCAGGCCTTCAGGAACGTGCCGTGGATATCCGCTCGGTGAGTGACGCCGTAGGGCTGGCCAAACCTTTTCAGGCATGCATCACCAAGCGGAATGTTGGTGATCAGTTTGCCGGTCAGGGCATCGCGCATTTCCTGCGCCGGCGGGCGATGGGCATCGGCCAGAACGGCATCCTTCAAGCCCACCGTTTCCAACACGCGAAAAATATTAGGACCAAGCTGGATGCCGGCGCCAACTTCGCGGAATTCGGGCGACTGCTCGAAAACCCGTACGGGAAAGCCCTGGTTTGCGAGCGAGTAGGCGGTAATAAGCCCGCCGATGCCGCCACCGGAGATCAGAAAGGGAGCGGAGCTACCATTCGTACGCGCCATCAAGGGACCTCACGCAAGGATAGACAAGGTTGTGACCATAAAACTTGGCAAGCTGCGACGCAAAGCGCGGTCTGTGCAAACGAAAACCCGCCGGCGGATTGCCGGCGGGTTTTGGAGCGGTACAAATTTAGTTTATGGTCCGTGTCACTTGTTACTTTGTCACCTGGCCGCGGACTTCACCACCTTTGTTGGCGGCGGTGTGGACGTTGACGTACCACTTGCCCGCCATCAGTTCACTCGCCTGCTCATCGGTGAGCGTTGCCGAGCCCTCGAAAGTGCCTTTGTCAGCACCCGCTATCGGCACTACGACGCCGCCGTTCTTGCCAGATTCGCCGGCATGAAAGTGCGCAGCCGTTGCCGGCCCGCTGAGGCCCGAGACATTGCCTTTCCACGACAACTTCTTACTCGCCGTATCATAGGTCGCAGTCACCGAACCGGTGCCCTTGGTGTCGACCGGCGGGACTTCGTTGGAGCCCTTCAGATCGGCCTTCAAATTGACGTTGGCCGCCATTGACGGGACCGCGAGAGCAAGAGCGGCGGTGCAGGCGAGTGCGGGCAGGCAGGCCCACAGAATCCTCGTTTTCATATGAACTCCTCCTTGGAGTGCTGGGTGCACACCAATCCCGCAAACACCGCACTCAGCCGCATATTCCAGCGGCTCCCCGGTACGATGTTCAGTAGCGTGCGAGCGGAATGAATGTGCTGGAAAGTTCGCCGCAGGCGTCGCATTCCCAGTGGTGACGGATTTCGCCGCCTTCCACGAATTCAGAAGAAACGGGGGCGACCATCAGGTCACCGCAGTGCGGGCAGCGCGTAGGCGTCGCGAAAGAACGGACGGTGGAGAGCCTCGTCCAGCATTCATGAAGATGCATGTCACGACTTTCCTTTCTCCCCTTCCGTGGCGGTCAGGTAGCGGTGCATCGTGGCAAGGAAGCGACGCTTTGATGAAAGTGTAGTGGCCAAAGCGCTAAACTTTTGCGACACATCTACTTCGTACATTTAGTTTTTATGCAGAAATTACACTGTTGAATCTTGTTGTTTACGCTGCGTGCACTGCAGCGAACAAATTGTTGACACCTGGGCATCGCTTTCCGTTAAGCGCTATCGGCCGAGGACAAGACACCAATACCGCGTTCGTCCGCCGGCGGCCGACGCCAGGCCATAGCTTTTGACGTCGGACAGCAACATGTTCGCGCGATGTCCCGAGGAGTTTTCCCACATTCGCATGGCGCAGCTTTCGTTGGCGCATCCCCACGCCACATTTTCGGCCCGCGCCCCCTTCGGGCCGCGCTCGGAGTAAAAGCCATCGTGATCCATCGACTGACGTGCCGCCATGCTTCGGGCGTGGCGCTGAGCCATTGCCTGCAGACCGGCGCTGCGGTGCAGCGCCGAAAGGCCATGAGCGCGCCGGAACGAATTAAGACTGTCAGCCAGCGCGGATGGGCAAATGCACAGGAAAATGACGAAAGCAATGAACGTCCGGCAGCCATGCATGGCATCCCCCCAGCGATTCAGCATTCAAAGCGAGAATCACCTCACATCATTGCTCGTCAGCGAAATTCGGACAATCAGGCGAAAGCAAAGGGACCGCTGTTGCCAAGTTACAGCGGTCCCTCCGGAGCGCCGAAACGGGGGACACCCGAGTTAGGGATAGTTCGGCATTCCGCGAACTACAGCATCTATCACCACGCGCGACCACGTCTGTGAACTAGCTCACATAACGCCATCAAAATTTAGCGGGGCAGATTCTATTGTACGTCAGAGATTTACAGAGGGCCTTTGGGGACTTTGAATACAATGGCCGCGCAGCTAGGGAATGAAAACCAGAAACAAGAATGTGGCAAAAACCACCAGATGGACTAGGCCGGCAAGAATATTGGTCCGGCCAGTCCCGAATGTAAGCAGGCTCAAATAGAGCGTCAGAGCGAGGAGCAGCGTGTCGCGGGATGAAAGGCCGATCTCGATCTGTTTGCCGATAAAGATGTTGGTAATTGCCACAGCCGGAATCGTGAGACCAATCGTGGCCAGGGAAGAGCCCAAGGCGAGATTGATGCTCTTCTGCAACTGATTGTGCCAGGCTGCCCGCACCGCGGTGATGCTTTCGGGCGCCAAGACGACGATTGCGATGATAATGCCCGAGACAGCTGGCGGAGCGCCGGCCCGCGAAAGGCCGATTTCCAGAAGCACCGCAAATTTCTTGGCAATGAGGATGACTCCACAGAGTGCGAGCAGCAACATTACGATGCTGACGGCGACGTCCCGGCCGGAAGGATATGCATGATCACCGCTCGGTTCGGTGGCACTCTCGGCGCGAAAGTATTCGGTATGCCTCGACGTCTGGATAAACAAAAAGGCGATGTAAAGAATAATTGTTACGATGCTGACAAAAATCAGTTGCGTGTTCGAGAAATAAGGTCCGATGGTCGTGACCGTATAGTTGGGAAGCACGAGAGTGAGAATTGAAAGTGCCGCAAGGAGGCTGAGATAGACGCCGGCGCCGGCGGTCTGGAATTCCTGCTCGTGATGACGCAATCCACCCCACAGGATGCACAGGCCCACCAGGCCATTGCACACGATCATGATGACCGCGAACACCGTGTCCCGGGCGAGTGCCGGTGAGCTGCCCGGCGTCAGCACAATCGACTCGATCAGCGCCACCTCGATAATCGTGACAGCGAGCGTCAGAACAAGCGTCCCGAACGGCTCGCCGACTCGGTGCGCGATCACGTCTGCATGATAAACAGCCGCGAATACCGCCCCCAGCATGATGACAATCATCGCAGCCGAAAGGGCGAGCGAAGCGGACGTCAGCGGCTGGGCGCCGGCATCGTATCCAACGAATGGCGCCAAAAAAACGAATGCGATCGCCAAGACGGGAAATGCGATCGTCATTGCTGGCGAACTTGTTTTCGCGGCCATGATCTTCTGGAATTCGGCTTGGATAGTTCGGAGGGCACTTTATCAGAAACGTTCCGGTTCATGGAAACCGGACATTTCGGCGCCGCCCGCGCATCCCCGCACTATCGCGCAACGGGCGCGCATCTCTCAAGGCATTCGGTCTGATTCAAATCTAGACGTGTCTCAGAGGGAAGCCCGCGTTTGGCAAGTCATTCGCGAGTCTGTTTGCGGATATTCCTTATGCGGGAATCCACGTTCGTACAGATATTGCGGTATGCGGTCGCCGGCACCGACTCCTGACTGCCATTTACGACGTAGGCCTCGTCTTCCTTGATGAGGTAGAGAAATTGCCGCGCACCGATTTCTTCGCCCGATGGCTTTTTGCCTTTAACGTGGCCACAGATGGTGTCGATGGGCTGACCGAGTGTATTTTTTCTGATCGCTCGTTTCGCGTCCACGAACTCGACCGCCGCGGCGTTTTCCATTTTAGTGGCGATCTTGGCCTTTGCCTTATTCAGGATGGAATTGGACGTTTCGGAGGGCTGGCCCGATACAGGCGCGTCCATCTTCGTCCCCACTGTGGTCGTCGTCGTTACTGAAGACGGTTGGCCGGACGGGGCGGACTGGAGGGTCATCTTCGACCCCGCCTTTTCTTCGGAAGCTCCGGCGGGGGCGGGCGTCTGAGGGGCTAATGGTTTTTCAGGCTTTGCGGCCACAGGCGCTAACTTCGCCGTCTTGGCGGTCGTTGCCGACTGGGATTTTGGTTTTGCTGGACGCGGCGGCGCTGGCTTCACATCGAGCGGCGCCTCGACTGCTGCGGTTCTGCGGAGACAGCCCGGCGAGATGCATCCGTCCGTCGCCACCTGCGGCGGCGCAGAACAAGCGCAGCCAGCCAAGGTTACGGACAGCGCGCCAACGAAAAGTGTTCGGCGACAAAACGGGATGGCGAAGACGACGTTCGGCACCGCAGCAAAGCAACGCATGGACCAGCCCCACCAATTCGGGTGTAAGCCAGAAAGATTCAACCCGACACCCTACCGGGACACCACTTGGGGAAATGGTTAATCCCGGCATACTGTTAGGACAGGTCAGAAGTTCCACAGGAGTCAGACTGGAACCGCAAACGGCGTTATTGTGCCTGCGCGCTGATGCCGGCCTCCTTGATGATCGGCCACCATTTGCCGATCTCGGCCTTTTGGAAACCCGCAAGGCCTTCCGGCGTCTGCTGCTCGCGTGAGGCGACATCCAGCCCCAATTCGGTAAAGCGCGCACGCACCGCGGGGTCCGCCAGAGCCTGCACCATCGCACTATTGAGCGTGGCGATGACATCTTTCGGCGTGCCTTTCGGCGCGAAGAATCCGAACCATCCAGACATATAAAGTCCCGGCACGCCGCCCTCGTCGGAAGTCGGAATGTCCGGTATGGATGCAGAGCGTTGCGGAGACAGATTGGCGATCGCCTTTATCTTTCCGGCCCGGATTTGCGGCAGCGCGGCGGCGCCTTGCACCACCAACAGGTCAACCTGGCCGGCGACGAGGTCCGTCATTGCAGGTCCGGCTCCGCGATAGGGGATGTAGTGGAGCTTCTGGCCGGTCAACTTCTCGAAGAGAACGCCGCTTACATTCGCTGCCGCATTCTGGTTGACAAAATTGATCTTGCCTGGGTTTGCCTTCATCCAGGCGACCAAATCCTTCAAATTGTCCGCGGGCAGATCCTTCCTGGCGACCAATAGCTGCGGGTTAACCGACAGCAGGCCTATCGGCTCGAAATCCTTCTGCAGGTCGTAATCCAGCTTGTAGATTATGCTGCCGACATGCGTGTCCCATTGGCCAATATCGATCGTGTATCCATCGGGCGCCGCACGTGCGACGCGCCCCACCGCAATGCTGCCTCCGGCGCCTCCGACGTTTTCGATGATGACAGGTTGTCCCAGTGGCGCCCGCATGCGATCGGCCATGATGCGCGCGGCCACGTCGGTCGAGCCGCCGGGCGGGAAGGGGACCACGAGGGTTATCTGCCGCGATGGAAAAGGTTGCGCCTGCGCGTTGGCGGCAATTGTGGCCAGTGCCAGCGCGATAATGAATTTTCTCATGAGATCCCCCGTTGTATACGTGGTTCCGAGCATACAGCCGGGTCAGTCCTTGCGCCACCAGACGCGCGAGCAGGCCCCACGCTGATGGCCGAATGAGCTTCAGCGCGCAGGATTTGGATCAAATCGAGTCGAGGGAGTGAGCCTACTGGCTGTGCGGCCCCGGCGACGACCCCGCGTCGCGCCACGCTTTCTTCTTCGCTTTACCCGCTCGGCGGCTGGTCGAATTTTCGCTCCAGCCTTTTTTTCTTTCATGGCTAGATGCTTTGGGCTTTGGTTCCTGCCAAAGCGCGCTGAAACCAGGAATACCGGGAGCTCCGCCGCCGGCACCCCACGCGAAGGCGACGGAATGGTCCAGACAAGTCAAGACGAGCGCGACTGCCGCTGGAACTACGAATTTTGTCACAACGCGTTCTCCAGCGTTTGCCTGCAATGGGAGCGCAGGTCAGTGCATGTACGGGCGGACGGCGCTGGGTCAAGATCAAAAATCCGAAAGCGCCAGCTTGCATTCACGCTATGGACAGAACGCTCTAAGCGCGCAGCGTGTGGCGCCAGAAAGAGCCGCGCTGGGGGAGGAAGGATCCAGCGCGGCTCAGTAACCGAG
>Ga0081455_10008475_pt1 | contig 10687 bp, 12 predicted proteins | sample TabmetS3T2R1_FD_70207 | JGI IMG/M metagenome (GOLD analysis project Ga0081455, IMG submission 70207) | Tabebuia heterophylla rhizosphere microbial communities from the University of Puerto Rico - S3T2R1 | ecosystem: Host-associated > Plants > Roots > Rhizosphere ... | reverse complement strand
GGCCGGTTTTTGCGCGCCTCGATAAACTCGGCTGGCGCGTTGTGGAATGCTGCCGCGTAAAATGCATCTCCCTTGCATAAGTAGAGCGTGCCGAATTTGGCTCCGCATATTCGCGTAGCGTTTTCCAGCATTGCATTGAATACAGGCTCGACCTGTCCTTGCGAATTCGAAATGACTTTCAACACCTCCGAGGTCGCGGTCTGTTGCTCTAGCGATTCCGACAGGTCATCAGTGCGCTGGCGGAGCTCTTTGAACAAACGGGTATTCTCGATGGCGATGACTGCCTGGTTGGCAAATGTTCGCAACAACTCACGCTGCTTCTCTGAAAGCGCCCCCGGCTGACGCCGCAGAACACTGATCGCGCCAATCGACGATCCTCCGCGGATCATCGGAACGGCCGCGATGGCTCGATATCCGCTGGCGAGAAAATTCCTGCCGCCTGGAATTAGATGTGCCGGTGTCTCGCGCGCGTCGGCAAAGTCCATCTCCCGCCGATCGAGAATGGCTGTAGACGTAATATACTCGCGCGATAAGGGCAGTGGGTACCGCGCGCGTAACGCCTCCCGATCACGCTGGTCAGCGCCGTCGATAGCGGCGAGCTTTACACTGTCGCCATCCGGCAGCGAAATAACGACCACGGCGTCGGGAAACAGTTTCAGGCCGCTTCGCACGATTGCATCAAATGCCGGCTGGGTATCGGTTGGCGAGTTGCTGATGACTTCAAGAATTTCGGATGTTGTGGTCTGTTGCTGCAGCGATTCGCGCAGCTCGCCAATAAGGCGCGCATTCTCAATAGCGATCACGGCCTGCGAGGCAAACGTCTCGACCAACGCTATTTCCTTGTCGGTAAACGGCTTGACTGTCGTACGCATCAACGCGATGACGCCGATCGGAACGCCGTCACGCAGAAGCGGCACTCCCAAATCGGATCGATACTTGCCCGCCTGTTGATACTCGACGAATGTATATTCCGGATCAGCAAGGCAATCGGGAAGATGAACAGTCTTGCCCTCGAGTGCCGTGCGACCGATCAGGGAACCACGTCCCGGTGCGATCGGATGCTCGGACGCGTATTTAACAAATACTTCGTCCGCATTATTCGAGGCAGCGACATGGTACTTGCCTTTGTCCAGCTTGAAGATGATCGCAAACTCGGCGTCACAGAGTCTGGATGCGGTAGAAACGATATTGTCGAGCACCGGCTGCAGATCGAAAGTGGAGCGGCTGACTACATTCAGCAACTCGGCAGTCGCAGCCTGTTGTTCGAGCGCGTCGTCCAGTTGCTTCTTGAGCGCCGTGGTCGAGGACGGCTTGGCTATTCTGCGCGTGCTTTTGCGCCGCGCCTCAAGGGCATTTCCGCCTGGTTTTTCACGACTTCCCAAAATCCGCCCCCGGTTTTCGCAGGAAAATTCTACCGACTCAAAAGGATACAGGGAAAGGGTGGAAATTCGGAAATGATCCACTGCCAGCGGACATCGCGATGGGATCTGCGCGATGTCGGCCCCCGAGAGCGGACATGGTGGCGCGACGAAATGTCCGCTGAGGGCCAAGAGCCTACTCGTGTGGCGTACTATGCCGGCGCTATTCGATCACTAACCGCGCGGTCGACCCATAATTGCGGCCGCGGTCGGGCCGCTTTAAAAAGGGTCAGCGTCCGACAAAAGGGCGCACTGCTGCGAACTTAGGGAGTTTGGCATGGGTTTGTTTCCTCACGCGCTGTTGCTCGGCGCGCTCGTCCTCGTGACTGCGGAGACGCCAAGCATAGCGTCAGCGCAAATTGCGTTTCCGGTGAGGTCAGTCACGCTCGTCGTACCGGCGGCAGCGGGAGGCCCTACGGATACGGTTGCGCGTCTCGTCGCCGAATCAATGAGCAGGACACTCGGCCAGACCGTGATCGTCGAGAACATCGGCGGTGCTGGGGGCACGATCGGTATGTCCCGCGTCGCCAAGGCAGCTCCGGACGGCTACACGATCGCCGTCTGGCACATTGCCCAAGCTACGGCTCCTGCCCTCTATGAGGGCCTCAAGTACGACGTCGTGAATGACTTCGATCATCTCGGCCGCATCACCGACGTGCCGATGACGTTGGTATCCAAGACCGCCGTTCCAGCCAAGAATGTAACGGAGCTTCTGGATTGGATACGGTCAGAAGGTGGCAAGGTCACTTATGGCCACGCAGGCGTGGGTTCGGCCTCCCACTTATGTGCGTTGATCTTTATGAAAGAAATCCGAGTGCAGATGCAGGGAGTAGCTTACCGCGGCACGGGTCCAGCCATGAACGACTTGATAAGCGGTCAGTTCGATTTCATGTGCGACCAGACGACCAATACCACCAACCAGATCAAAGAAGGCAAGATCAAAGGTTACGCCGTCACGACCAAGTTCAAAGTCTCGTCGGTTCCGGACCTGCCGACTTTGGACGGCGGCGCGATCCCGGGCTTCGAGGTGGCGGCGTGGCACGCTATGTGGGCGCCAAAGGGTTTGCCGAAAGACGTTTCAGACAAACTCGTCACAGCACTGCAGGCAGCTATCAAAGATCCGAAAGTGATTGAGCGATTCGGTGGCCTCGGCACGGAGCCTGTTGCTTCCGCACTGGCAACTCCCGATGCGCTGAAATCACATCTCGCCGCCGAGGTGAAACGATGGGACACGGTTATCAAGGCGGCGGGGGTTAAAGGCAACTAGGTACAGCGACGAGCGGACACTACCGATTGTTTTGAATATCGCTCAAGGACTGAAGCGGGCATCAAGCGCGGTCCGGCGCCTAACGAAATGTCCGCTACGCAAACGGATCTTGCCAGACGCTTCGCAATTATCTGATCACGTGGTCGGCGACATCGAGAAAGCGCGCTGGAATACTAAGATCGATCCCCTGGGCGGCCCTGAGATTGACCACGAGTTCAAATTTGGACGGCGCTTGAACCGGCATGTCGGCGGGCTTTTCACCCTTAAGGATGCGATCGACGTAGCCTGCCGCGCGACGAAACTGGTCAATCGTATCGGGGCCATAGGAGGCCAGACCGCCGTCAACCACAAAGTATCGGCTGAAGTAGATCGCAGGCAGTTTAAGCCGAGTGGCAAGCGCGATGATTCGCTCCCGAAAGATCGCCGAAAACGCGCTCGGCGTTACGATCAGACCGCCATTTGAACCGTTTGCAAATGCAGTTATGAGGCGTTCCATCTCAATGGCGCCGCGGGCATCGATCGCGGTCACCTCCACATTGAATGAAGGCGCCGCTTTCTCAATCGCGGCCAGCAGACTTCTCCAAGCAAACCGCGTCGGATCACGAATAACCGCCACTCGCGTCACGCTCGGTGAAATTAGCTTAAGTAACTCCAGCCACTTTCCGACTATGCTGGATTCGAACTCGATAAACCCCGTGAAGTTGCCGCCTGGTTTTTCCAAGGCGGCGATCAGTCTGCGATTGACCGGATCACTGGTTCCCATGAATACGACGGGAATCGTCTTGGTCGCCTCCTGCAACGCAGTTGCGCTTGATCCGCTCACAGCCAGAACAACCTCGGGACTAAGTGCAACCAGTTCGTGCTCAAATCTCCTGTAAAGGTTTTCGTCGTTGGCCCAGCGATATTCGACCTGCAGGTTGTTTCCGAGTGTCCAGCCTCGTTCCCGCAAACCGCGCTCGAAAGCCGAAGCCCAGACGAGTGATTGCGGATCGTTTTCAGCGATGTTCATAAGCGCGCCGATCCGCCGCCTCCCCGTGGATTGTTGCGCGTGCGAAGCAAGCGGCCACCCGGCCGCCGCTCCGCCGAGAAATTTAATGAAATCGCGCCGTCTCATCCCCCAGCTCCCAAGTCTAAACCCGTATCATTCTACCTCTTCCTGCTGGCCCGCTGGAAGGGGGCTTGGCACAGGTCGATGCCGTCTTGGGTCATTAGCGGACATTCTGCGGCATCGCGTGAATCCACCTTGTCGCGCTCGATATGCCGACGTGACGCGGACGCGGTGCCTTCAACGCCCGTTCTCGCTACGCGGCCTTTCTAGGGAACTTGAGCGGCACCGCCCTGTTTCGAGAACTCGGCAAACCTCAGGAACACAACCGCGGCTTTTCCGGTTCTCTGATTAATCGACATCGGAGAATTGGACCATGAAGACGGTCGTTTTGACATTGGCGGTGCTCTTGAGCGCGACGACTATCTCGTTCGCGCAAAGCCTTCCGAACTTCGGCCCCAACGCACCTTGGTACGGCGACAGTTACGGCAAACCGGTGAGCGGCACCTACCCTCCCGTGGGTTATGGCGGATATGCGTACCAGCCATACCGGCATTATCATCAGCGTCGTTATGGCCACCGATATCGGCATTATCGATACTGGTGGTGACTGAGCTTTGAATAAGTGCAGCGCTTACTAACGGGCGGGCGCTGGGCAAGGTCGAAGTGGTGTCGGCTTTGCTCCCATTGGCTGCACGTCTGGAAAGTCCCGCAAGGGCCAGTGGTGGATAACGCCGCATGCCCGTTTGATCGCCTCGCCTCCGCGAGCGAACAGTTTGTCATCACACCTTGAAAATTTCCGAGTACCGTTTCTTGACCGTCTCCGCCTGCGAAAGCAGACCTTCCGGATCCTCCTTCATCAGGCTGATGTCCGCGAGCCTGCGGACGCCGGGCTTTTCCACGGTCTGGGAATGTGGCGAGTACTGGCGGGCATAGTCGACGAGTATCTGCTGCGCCTCACGCGAGTGCATCCAGTTCTGAAACAGGCGCGCGGCGTTCGGATTGGGGGCGCCCCTAAAGACCGCACTTGGGCCGGTGGCGAGCGGGGTACCCTCCTCAGGATAAATTATGTCGACCGGTTGGCCCGCCTCCTTGTAGCGGATGACGAGGTAGCCTGCGCCGTCCACCATGACCGCGCGTTCGCCGATCGAAATTCTCTTCGGCGTGTCGGTGGCCGACTGGACCTGCATGACATTCTGCGTCGCCAGTTTCACGAAATAGTCCCAGCCCAGATCGCGCGCGATCTCGAACGTCGCATTCATGATCGTGCCGCTATAGGCCGGATGCGCCTTGACCAACTTACCCGCCCATTTCGGATCGAGCAGGTCTTTGAAGCCTTTCGGCGCATCTTCCTTCTTTACAAGGTTGGTGTTGTAGGCGAGCGGAGAGATCAGAATACGTGTCGTTACATGCAGCCCGTCGGGGTCGTAGTAACGCTTGTCGTAGTGCTTCACGACCTCTTCCGGCAGGTACGGCGCGAGCCAGTCGTTGCGTTTCCAAATGATGCAATGGGCCTGGTCGGACGTGTTGACAACGTCGACGGCGCGGATGTTGGAGGAATATTCCTGTGCGATGCGAGTAAAGACACGCTCGGCACCGGATCGCTCCACGCGCACGGCAATGCCGGGGTACTTTGACTCGAATGCCTTGCCAAGCCGTTCAGCGAACTCCAGGTCCATCGCCGTATAAAACGAAACCCTGCCTTCCTTTTTCGCCGTCTCGATCAAGGCCGACGTAACTGCTTCCGCTGCAGGCGCCGCAGCGACCCGAACTGCAAAGGCGCTGAAGCCAAGCGCCCCAGCGCCCCTAAGCACATCACGTTTCGTAAACTTTTTGGTCATGGCGTCCTCGATCTTTCCCTAGGCCAAAGGGGTCGTACCTTAGACCCGGAAGGTCGGCACAGTAAGGTCACCGAGCTAGCGTGAATTCGCCGGCGGTCGCCTTCGAGACAAGGCGGCAACTCATCATTGCTGACCGCGAACAATCGGTTGACGCAGTGCCGAAGCCTGCCAACGCGGTGTCATAATGATCTCCGCAATTGGTTCCAGATTAAATTCATGGTCGTTACCCGACATAGGGAGCAACGGTTGGGTCATTCCCGGGTTGGTATAGGCATGAAACCCAGCGTTGAGTGTAGAAAATTGGCTGAGGTGCTTCGCGAGAAAGCGAAAACGGTAGACGATGCCGAACTGAGGGCCGAGTACCAATACTTGGTTAGGGGTTTTCTCCGGCTCGCAAAACAGTTCGAGCAGGACATGGACGCAAAGAACGTGCCCAATCAACGAAGTCGAAGGGCGGCTGCCTAAACCATATGCCTTGGCCTAGCGTTGTCGGCTTTGGGATTAGCGGACATTTCCCGGCGCAATTGCCATGTCTGCTTTACCGCTGAAAGCGGACTTTCACTCCTGCGGAAAAACTCAAGAAAAAAGCGAAACTATCGAACGTGAACTGCCGGTTGCAAGGCCCGGACTTGGTCGACCGCTGCGCATATGGCGCCAGCCACGTCGAGTGTTTGACGATCCCCTTTGGTGATGTTGATTTCGCGATTGCACGCAACGCATAGGAACATCGGGATTGCGTTCTCTGCGTTGTGGTCAATATTGCATTTCATACGCGGTCGTCCTCGCTAGTGTTTTTTAGAAGCTCTCAAAACGACGCGTCCAAAGCATTCAGCCTTTGAAGATCCACGACAAGATCATCGAAGCATTCAAGCGGCACAGAGTAGGTTCGTTCCGCGGTCGAGTATTTCGTCGTCAATGAAATGACCACGGTCTTGTCATCAGGCGAGTAAGCCTGCGCTCTCAAGGCGACGACGCTGACTGGAAGGGCAAGTCGAGAGGGATTGGACGCTGTGGGCACTGCTGCGCTCCGTCACCAATCTTGTCACTCTATAAATTAGTATGGTTAACCAGCAGTTAATGCTGCAGTTTTAAATACGTATTCACCAAATCAGCGCACTGTCGCCTTTGTTCATAATGGGGCAAAAATGAGCCAGTTTGGATCGAAAGACGCAAAGCAGCGATATGAAATCCCAAGCGACATGAGCGTCCATGATTTTGTGCGGCGCGCGGTGGCCGAGGCCAAGCTGATCATTGCAGAGATCGATAAAACCCAGGCCGAAATGGAAGCGCCTAAACTGGCGTAGTCCAACCTCCCGCCTCCAATCAGACTGCGATCGGCTTTGGGCCGTCAGCAGTTCGCGCGCTACCGAAACGTGGCATCAACGTGGCGCCGTGACGAATCTGTCACACTCCGGCGATCAATAACAAACCACTCGCCGATTCACCCCCTCTGTGCCCTCCGCGCTACAGCCGTCGCCGCAGGTGATCGCTATGGTGCGGCCCACGGAACAATTCCACAGTGGGGATCTGCGATGCTTGCGTACGTAGTGAGCGAAGGCAGGCTGTTTGCCCTGAAGCCTTCGGACTGGTCGATGCTCCTTGGCGGCGTGACACTTTGCGGACTTATGACTTTGCTGCTTGGGTAAGTGCACACCGCGGTGGCAGTTTCGGATCGCTCACCTGCCCCCGCCGACGTCGAATCACGACAAAATCTAGGACCGCTTCGAGCCCAACCCGATAAGGAATTCGAACTGGGTCTTGAAGCCATCGACACCCTCAAACTGCTTTAGGCATTCGTATACTGCGCCCCATGCCCTCGATTTTTCCGCATCGCTGAGATCAGCAACCACCGCGCGGTATGCGCCGAAAGCCTCCTGCATCATCTCTAAAGCTTGTGACGCGTTTGGCAGGCTAAGCCATGCCGTCACGGGCTTGGTCTGAACGTGCACAAGTCCACTGTCCTTCATCAGGTTTTCTAAAATCCCGTTTCCCCCAAGGGCAAATATTCCGGGCTGACCGGGCTTGGGAGGCGATTTGCCCGCACATCGCAGAAGGATGGCCATCGTTTGCGCCATGAAGGGATTGTTGGCAGGAGTGGTAAAGACCAGGGCCGCAAATCTTGCGCCCGGCTTCAATACGCGCTGTGTGGCCTTTAAAGCCGTGCCCGGCGATGGAAAAAGCATCAGACCCAATCGGCAGATCGCCGCGCCGAACGGCGGCAGCGTTTCATCCAGTTCTTCTGCCGCGCATTCGAGTGTTTCGACGTTTTGTAAACCCGCCGCGGCGGCATTTTTGCGTACGTGATCAAGCATGGTGGCCGAGATATCGCAGGCGACTACGCCACCATCAGGCCCTACGCGTTTGGCCGCCTCGATGGTCTGGCTCCCGGCGCCGCAAGCCAAATCCAGAACGCGCATACCAGGCCGCATGCCGGCCATATCGATGAGCGTATCAGTTGCGGTGGACAGTCCCGCGGAAAATACATGTTCCCACTTTGCCCAGCCAGGCGCAGCTTTCTCCCAAGTCTGGCGAAGTTCGGATTTCAATACGTCCGCTATTTCGGAAGCCTGTTTTTCGGACTGCATAGCGAGCCCTCCGGAAGCCGTACGCATTTTTCGATGGATCGCTTGCTCCAGGTGACAAACCATACCATCAGCAGCAGACAAGGGATGAGCCTGCGAGAGCTTTAGCTCCGAAAGCGGACATTTGTTGGTGCGCACGAATGTCCGCTAACGGGCCGACAGTGGCATTCCAACTGTTCGAAGATCTCGTGTGGTTTGCGTCTGTTTCCGATCGTCGGGGTGCCATCCGATAAGAACCAGCATGACGAAAAACCCAACCACATAGGCGACCGCCACGTGCCAACCGTGGCGAAGCCAGAGACCGACCGACTTTGCCTCCGAATACTGGTTTGACAAGGCTACCCCGGCTGAAGAACCGAACCAGATCATTGAGCCGCCGAATCCAACCGCGTAGGCAAGATAGCCCCAGTCATAACCACCCTGTTTAAGCGCCAGAGCGGTAAGAGGTATGTTGTCGAATACGGCGGACACGAAGCCCAGACCCAGCGCGGTGCGCCATGATGCAGCCGGCAGCTCCTCAACAGGCATCATTGAAGCTGCCGTAACGAGGGCGAGCAGAAAAATCGTTCCTTTGAAGGTTTCTGGCAGCACTTTCCAATCCGGCCGCCGCAATGGTGACGTTGCAAATAGAACCGCCCAGACCGACAAACCCAGTATTGGCACGCGGGCAAGCAGTTCGGGAAAGTGCAGGTTGGTGACAACGTTCACCAAGAGCGCGACAATCAACATGGCTGCAACGATAAATACTCGCATCCAGTCGATTTCGATACCGCGGCGCGCGTGTTTGACGATGGGCGAATGGCGTTCCTGTTGCAAGGATGCAGGCACGGCGAAGATCACAAACGCAACGATCGCGGCAACGTAGGCTTCGAGCACACTGAGCGGGCTTACCCCCGAAACCCACATCATCGTCGTTGTCGTGTCTCCGACAACGCTGCCGGACCCGCCGGCATTTGACGCGGCAACAATCGCGGCGAGGTAACCGATATGGACTTTTCCGTCAAATACGTAGCGCGCGACGGTGCCGCCAATGATCGCCGCAGCAATATTGTCGAGAAAGCTCGAAAGCACGAACACGATGGCGAGCAGCATTACGCCGCCCTTCCAATCATCGGGCAGCAGCGCAGGCATCGCATCCGGGATAGCGCTCTCCTCAAAGTGACGCGACAAAAGCGCGAATCCCATCAGCAAAAGAAAAAGATTAGCGAGCAGCGAAAATTCGTGAGTGAAATGCAGGCCGAGGCCAGTCAAGCCAGGGCCGTCTTTAAAGCCGGTGAAAATCAACTTGTAAGCGGTGATGACGGCAAGACCCGCAATAGCGATGGGCAGGGTATGGCGATGAAACAACGCAATGCCGAGCAAGGTCAGCCCAAACAAGACGAAGTCGATTGGAATTCCGAAGAGCAAGATTGGCTCAGTCAACGCAGCCTCGAAAATGCTTCCTGAGGGACCCCAACTTTCGACTGCTACTGATACAACAAATCAACCTTGGGGTTGGAGGCAAATAGCCGCGTTAGGGGATCGGAAAAGAAGAAAAACCAAGTTCTCAGGTGCTATGGCGCAGACATGAGCTTTGCGACTTCCGCGGAGTATCCGCGATGCAGACGATAGATGCCGACCGCCCAACGGGCTGCCGGATGCCGGATCAGCATGGTGCGGTAGTCTTTCAGATACATCGGCAGCTCCACCTGCAGAGGGTACTGAATCTCCGGAGGCTGCAGGAGCACCCCCAGCAGCGCGGCAGCCGTTAGGTCTGCAATGGTGAAAGCTTCCCCAACGAGATAAGCGCGACCTTGCCGCTCGTGCTCGATGCGGTCGAGCGCTGCCGCGACGATGGCTCGATCCTTCTCCAAATTACTTTCGCTAATTCTATGGCGGAGTCGGTAAAACGATGGAAAAACCCGAAGCAGCGGCCGCAGCGAGCGGTAGGCCTTGCCGCCCATACCCGTTGTCAGCACGCGCAGCGCAATGTCCGGATCGCTCCGGAACAACGGCGTCACGACAGCCGCACGCAGCGCCGGGCCGAGCGTCTCGTCGAGATCGTCCTCAAGTGCGAGAGCGCGCTGCCGCGTTGCGGTATCGCGCGGATAAAGTGGCGGGTCGGGGTAATGCTCCTCAAGCGCAGCGATGATGAGCGTGGAATCCGCGATGGCCCGGCCATCGAGCCATAGGACGGGCAGCTTGCCCTGGCCCGTCGCGCGCCAAACGCGGATTAGGTAGTCGGAACCCAGCACGCGGCGCCGGTGCGCGATGCATTTGTAATCGAGCGCCCAACGCACCTTTTCGCTATAGTGGGAGAGCGGGATGTGCCAGAGCAGCGGGGTGTCCATGGTGGCCTAGTTCACGTCAACGACGCCCGAGGCTTTCATTAAATCCCACGCCACAAAGGTTGTCGCCGCTTGCAGAACGACAGCCTTTGCAAGCAACGGCAACGCGCCGTCAGTCCAGCTTGTAGCCTATGCCAATGGCGTAGGTGCCCTGGTCCTTGAGCTGCTGGTCATTTCTTAGTGTCACGAGCGCGCCAGTGGCCATCG
>Ga0081455_10008474_pt1 | contig 10688 bp, 8 predicted proteins | sample TabmetS3T2R1_FD_70207 | JGI IMG/M metagenome (GOLD analysis project Ga0081455, IMG submission 70207) | Tabebuia heterophylla rhizosphere microbial communities from the University of Puerto Rico - S3T2R1 | ecosystem: Host-associated > Plants > Roots > Rhizosphere ... | reverse complement strand
CGCGTCCCCCAAGCCGGCACAACCGAAGACTAGAAGACCAACCAACCCGACACAGGGGTCAACATTCACCTGCCGAGAAGGGGTCAGAATTCACCTGCCGTTGACACTGGCCTGACCTTCTGGCCTGACCCTCTGGCCTGACCTTCTGGCCTGACCTTCTGGCCCTGACAGTTGGCCCTGACAGTTGGCCCTGACTGGCTGCCCAGGCCCTGGCGCTTGGTGCCCGGCCCGGCCTCTGGACGTGAAGGGATGCGGCGGGTCCTGCCGCTGGTGGGCGGATCCAGGCGGTGTCGCGGTGTGGCTAGAGCTTGCGGAGGACCGCTACGACGCGGCCGAGGATGGTGGCGTCGTCGCCCAGGATGGGTGGGTATGCCGGGTTGTGCGGGATCAACCAGACATGGCCGTCGCGGCGGCGGAACGTCTTGACGGTGGCCTCGCCCTCGATCATGGCGGCCACGATGTCGCCGTTCTCCGCGACCGGCTGCTGCCGCACCACGACCCAGTCACCGTCCGCGATCGCGGCGTCGATCATCGAGTCGCCGCTGACCCGGAGCAGGAACAGCGTGCCGGTGCCGACCAGCTCGCGGGGGAGCGGGAAGACCTGCTCGACCGCCTGCTCGGCCAGGATCGGCTGCCCGGCCGCGATCTGCCCGACAACCGGCACGTACGCCGCGGCGGGCCGCTCGGCGACCTCCTCGGCCGAGGTGCCCGGCTCCTCCGGCTCGGGGGTGCGCACGTCGACGGCACGCGGCCGGTTGGGGTCGCGGCGCAGGAAGCCCTTCTTCTGCAGCGTCGCCAACTGGTGCGCGACGCTCGAGGTGGACAGCAGACCGACCGCCTCGCCGATCTCCCGCACGCTCGGCGGGTATCCCCGGCGCTCCACCGACTCCTTGATGACGTCGAGGATCAGCCGCTGCCGGGAGGTCAACCCGGAGCCGTCGGCCGGCCCGTCCGGCAGCTCTCGCATCGTGCTGCCCCGCGGGCGTCCTGGTCCGCGCCGCTTGCCTTCCTCTGCCGCCACGATGGCCCTCCTGCTGTCCGGATGATCCACAAGCGAAGTTAGCGCGGGCCGATGTCGCTTTCAAACACGTGTTCGAGCGACACGCCGTGGCGTTCTCGTTTTTGTCAGACCCCCCTGGTACACATCGTACTGACGTTCGATCGAACAGGCGTTCGGTCAGTCGGGTCAGTTGTCGTGGGAGGTTCGATGTCTGTCGCACCGGTGCTGCCGCCGGAGATTGTCGCGCTGCCGGCCGACCCGGTGACAGGGGCGGTCGTCATACCGTTCCGCCACCGGGCCCCCGAGCCCGCCACCGAGCCGGAGCTGGCCCCCGAGCCGACCCCCCGGCCCGACGCATCCCCGCCCGACCCCGCGCCAACCGCCACCCCGACCCCACTACGCCCCGCCGCAGCGCGGCAGGCCACCGGCTGCCAGACCGCGGCCTCGACGCCACTCCGTTCCGCCGGCCGTGCCACAGTGCGGCAGGGCACCGCCCGCCGGACCCCAGCACCGATCCCGATGCCGCGCGGTGCGGTCCGGCCGGGCACCAGGGTGGTACGCCCGGCAGGCCGGCCGACGCCGACAGCCCTGCGGCTGACCAGGCGCGGCAAGGTTGTCGTGGCTGTCGCGGGGGTGTTCGCAGCGCTGGCGTTCGGCATGCTGTCCGCCCGCCTGGTCCAGAGCCAGACCGCGATCCCCGACTCGGCCCCGGCCACGGTCCAGGTCCAACCCGGCGACACCCTGTGGAGCATCGCCCAGCGCGTCGCCCCGCAGGCCGACACCCGCTCCGTGGTCGACACCATCATCGCCCGTAACAACCTGGTCGACGGCGTCGTCCACCCAGGCCAACACCTCACCATCAACCCCTGACCGCCAGTCCGGCCAGCGGCCCCGCCAACTGATCGTGACGGAGACCCGTCGGCCAGTGGCGGTACGCGGGCCGGATGCCCAGCTCCCGGGCGGCACCCGACCGCGTCCAGGATCTCGGCGACGCTCAACCTCCACGTGCTCCTCGTCCGCAACGACGTCCTGAAATGCCACGACCCCGGCCGTACGTCCTCGATCAACGGCGACCAGCGAGGTCCCGGCGCCGGACCACGTTCTTGCGGGCGGCCGGGCCGGGCACGTGCCGCCGCGTACGCCCGCGGGCTGCCGGGTCCCGGGCTCGGGCGGCCCAACGGAGCAAACGGTCCGTACCGACCCAGCCGCGGAACGGCCCACCGGAGCCCCCTCCCAGGGCATCGCGAACCGGCCGGCCCACCAGCGGCCGGCCGGTTGGCGGTGGCTGTGGACGACACGCCGAGACCCCGCAACACGCGCCGTTCTACCTGGGATTTCGGTACCGGGAACCGGTGCCGGCTTGAGTTGCACCGGACCGAGGACTACGGTCGCAACCACAACATCTAGTAGTTACACTGGTGTGGTTCCGCCAGAACTTGGGTTTCGTGCCCACAGGATGTGCACAGCGTGATCCGTACGGTGACCGCCGTGCGGCGCAAAACCGAGTACGACCGAGCAGACCGCGAAAGGGGGTCCGAACCATGCGCTGTCCGTACTGTCGCCATCCGGACTCCCGCGTGGTCGACTCCCGCGAGGTCGACGACGGCCAGGTGATCCGCCGCCGCCGCTCCTGCCAGGACTGCGGCCGCCGGTTCACCACGGTCGAGGAACCGACCCTCGCGGTGATCAAGCGCAGCGGGGTCACCGAGCCGTTCTCCCGGCAGAAGGTGATCGTCGGAGTACGGCGCGCCTGCCAGGGCAGACCGGTGGACGAGGACGCGCTGGCCCAACTCGCCCAGCGCGTCGAGGAGGCGATCCGGGCCACCGGATCGGCGGAGGTGCCGAGCCAGGAGGTCGGGCTGGCCATCCTCGGCCCGCTCCGCGAGCTGGACGAGGTGGCCTACCTCCGGTTCGCCAGCGTCTACCGGTCCTTCGCCAGCGTGGAGGACTTCGAGAAGGAGATCGCCGCGCTACGGCAGCACGGAGCCGAGCACGGACCATCGCGGTAAGGGCACACCGCACACAGCACACCCAGTACGCAGCAACCCCGGGGCGCCTTCCGGATACGGGGGCCTGAGGCAGCGCCGCCGTCGCGGCACGGACAGGAAGAGGCGAAGTATGACCGAGACCGTCGACACGCCGGCCGGCTCACCGAGCAAGGGTCGCAAGGCCGGTCGTGGCCTGCGGATCGAGCGTGTGTTCAGCACCGCCGGCCGGCACCCGTACGACGAGATCACCTGGACCCGCCGCGATGTGGTGATGACCAACTGGCGGGACGGCTCGGTCAACTTCGAGCAGCGCGGGGTCGAGTTCCCCGACTTCTGGAGCCTGAACGCGGTCAACATCGTGACCAGCAAGTACTTCCGCGGCGCGGTCGGTACGCCGCAGCGCGAGTCGAGCCTGCGCCAGTTGATCGACCGGGTCGTACACGCCTACCGGACCGCCGGTCAGGAGCACGGCTACTTCGCCACCGAGGCCGACGCGGAGGTGTTCGAGCACGAGCTGACCTGGATGCTCGCCCACCACATCTTCAGCTTCAACTCGCCGGTCTGGTTCAACGTGGGTACGCCCGCACCGCAGCAGGTCTCGGCCTGCTTCATCCTGTCGGTCGACGACACGATGGACTCGATCCTGAACTGGTACAGCGAGGAGGGCCGCATCTTCAAGGGCGGCTCGGGCGCCGGCCTCAACCTGTCCCGCATCCGTTCCTCGCGGGAGTTGCTGTCCAGTGGCGGCACCGCCTCCGGCCCGGTCAGCTTCATGCGCGGCGCCGACGCGAGCGCGGGCACCATCAAGTCCGGCGGCGCCACCCGCCGGGCCGCGAAGATGGTCGTCCTGGACGTCGACCACCCCGACATCGCCGAGTTCATCCGGACCAAGGCGCGCGAGGAGGACAAGATCCGCGCGCTGCGGGACGCCGGTTTCGACATGGACCTGGGCGGCGCCGACATCACCTCGGTGCAGTACCAGAACGCCAACAACTCGGTCCGCGTGTCGGATGAGTTCATGCGTGCGGTGGAGGGCGGCGACGAGTTCGGGCTGCGCGCCCGGCTGACCGGTGAGGTGCTGGAAACCGTCGACGCCAAGGGCCTGTTCCGCGACCTGGCGCAGGCCGCCTGGGAGTGCGCCGACCCGGGCATCCAGTACGACGACACGATCAACGACTGGCACACGACGCCGGAGTCGGGGCGGATCACGGCGAGCAACCCGTGCAGCGAGTACATGCACCTGGACAACTCCAGCTGCAACCTCGCCTCGCTGAACCTGCTGAAGTTCCTGAAGACCGACGGCACCTTCGACTCGGCCAAATTCGTCAAGGCCGTCGAGCTGATCATCACCGCGATGGACATCTCCATCTGCTTCGCCGACTTCCCGACCGAGGCGATCGGCCGGACCACCCGGGCGTTCCGGCAGCTCGGCATCGGCTACGCCAACCTCGGCGCCCTGCTGATGGCGACCGGGCACGCGTACGACTCCGACGGCGGCCGCGCGCTGGCCGCGGCGATCACCTCGCTGATGACCGGTACGGCCTACCGCCGCTCGGCCGAGCTGGCCGGCGTGGTCGGCGCCTACGACGGGTACGCCCGCAACGCCGACGCGCACCAGCGGGTGATGCGCAAGCACGCCGCGGCCAGCGACGCGGTCCGCAGCGTCGGCGCCGACGACGCGTCCGTACTGAAAGTGGCCGCGCAGCAGTGGCGCGAGGGCCTGCGCATCGGCGAGCGGAACGGGTGGCGCAACGCCCAGGCGTCGGTGCTCGCCCCGACCGGCACCATCGGCCTGATGATGGACTGCGACACCACCGGTATCGAGCCGGACCTGGCGCTGGTGAAGTTCAAGAAGCTGGTCGGCGGCATGTCGATGCAGATCGTCAACCAGACCGTGCCGCGGGCGCTGAAGACGCTCGGGTACGTGGAGGAGCAGGCCGAGGCGATCGTGGAGTACGTCGGCGAGCACGGCCATGTGGTCGGCGCGCCGGGCCTGCGTACCGAGCACTACGAGGTGTTCGACTGCGCGATGGGGGAGCGGTCGATCTCGCCGCTGGGCCACGTACGCATGATGGCCGCCGTGCAGCCGTTCATCTCCGGTGCGATCTCCAAGACGGTCAACATGCCGGAGACGGCGACCGTGGCGGATGTGGAGAAGATCTACTTCGAGGGCTGGAAGCACGGCCTGAAGGCGCTGGCGATCTACCGCAACAACTGCAAGGTCGGCCAGCCGCTGACCAACGCCAGGGAGAAGAAGGCCGAGGCCGAGCCGGCCAAGGTGATCGAGTACCGGCCGACCCGGCGGCGGCTGCCCAAGCAGCGGCCGAGCATGACCACCTCGTTCAGCGTCGGCGGTGCCGAGGGCTACCTGACGGCCGGCTCCTACCCGGACGACGGTCTGGGCGAGGTCTTCCTCAAGCTCGGCAAGCAGGGTTCGACCCTCGCGGGCGTGATGGACGCGTTCTCGGTGGCCATCTCGATCGCACTGCAGCACGGCGTGCCGCTGGAGACCTACGTCCGCAAGTTCACCAACATGCGCTTCGAGCCGGCCGGCATGACCGACGACCCGGACATCCGCATCGCGCAGTCGGTGATCGACTACATCTTCCGCCGGCTGGCCCTGGACTACCTGCCCGCCGAGACCCGGGCGGAGCTGGGCATCCGGTCCGCGGCCGAGCGTGCCGCCGAGATCAACGGCGCGTACGGGTCGGCCGGTGGCGATGACGAGGCCGACGTGGAGGGCATGCGTGGCTCGGCCCCGATCGAGCCGCCGGCCCCGGTGGCCAAGACCCCGGCCGCTGCGCCGGCCACCCCGGCGCACGTCGGCTCCTCCACCGAGCTGATCGAGCTGCAGCAGGGCAAGTCCGCCGACGCCCCGCTATGCCTCACCTGCGGCACCAAGATGCGCCCGGCCGGCAGCTGCTACGTCTGCGAGGGCTGCGGCAGCACGTCGGGCTGCAGCTAAGGCCTGTCGCGAAGTCGACTGGCGGCGCGGACCGCCGCCTGCGTCGCGACAGACCCTAGGTAAGCGCGTGGCCCGGCGGGACGCCCTCCTGCCGGGCCACGGGACCACCTCCCGGTCGCGTTGCGAGGGCGCGGCCAGCCACCGCCCGGTACCCGGCGTGCCCCTCGTGCCGCCGGGTACCGGGCACCCGGCTCTGATACAGACGAGGTCCGGCGGCCTCCCGGCTGTCGCCCAGGCGGGCGCTATTCCCAGCCGGCGGTGAGTTCGGACAGGCGGGCGCTGGTGGTACGGACCGCGCGCCGGCCGGCGTCCAGCGCGGTCGCGGCGAGCACGGTGCCGAGTCCGAGTGCGGCGAGCACCAGCCACGGGCCGACCGCGCGCCACCTCGGCACCAGCGGGACCAGCGGCACGACCACGATCAGCAGCAGCCCGCCGACGCTGGCCGCGGCGCCCGCGGCCAGCCGGCGTACCACCCTGGTCGCGGCGCCCCACACGGCGAGTGCGGCACCGACCAGCGCGGCCAGGAACCCGTAGGCCAGCGAGGTGAGCACCGCCTCCAGGTAGGCGGGCGCGACCGCGAACGCCATCCCGGACAGCTCCAGCGCGACCACGTCCGCGGTGTTGACGGCCCGGCCGTCGCGGCGCAGCACCCAGCGGCGCAGCCCCGCCATCGCCAGCAGCGCCAGGCCGACCGGCGCCGTCAGCCACAGCACCTGCCCGGCCAGCGCGGCCGAGGCCCACACCAACCACGCCGCGCACAACCAGACCGGTACGCCCACCAGCAGGGCGGGCCGGCGCAGCGCCGCGGCGGCGACCACGGTCTGGACCGCGGCGACCAGCAGTGCCAGCACCATCAGGTCGCGGTGCCCGTACGCGGCGGCGACGGCGGCCAGCGCGGTGGCGGTGCCGAGCAGCAGCGCGGGCCGGGTCCAGTGCGTGACGAGGTTCGTCGCGGCGTTTGCCAGCACGGCGGCGGCGAGTACGCCCGCGGCGCCGGCGGCGGCCCAGGTGAGTTGGCCGGGGGTGTAGCCGCGGTCCAGGGTTGCCAGCAGCCCGACGGCGAGCAGCAGCACCGCCGCGCCCTCGCGCAGGATCGCCGACAGCGCGGCGGCGGCCACCGCACAGCCGGCCGCGGCCAACGCGAATCCACACGCGACAGTCCACTGTGGACTGTGGTCGGTTCCGGCCTGCCGGGCGGACAGGGTGAGCGCGGCGGCCATCAGCACGGTGCCGGTCGAGGTGGCGAGCCAACAGCGGGCGAAGTCGGCGTCCAGGCGCAGCCGCGCGGCGATCCCGACGGCGGCGGCCAGCCCGCCGGCCACCAGCGCCGACAGCCCGTACCCGGTACTGCCCGCCTGCTGCCAGGCCAGCAGCGCGCACCACGCCCCGACCGCGCTCACCGCGCCGCCGAGCCACCACGCCTGTCGCGCCGGGCCGCGGGCGTACCAGCCGGTGGCCGTGCCGCCGACCGCGATCAGGGCGAGCGCGAGGGCCAGCCAGCCGGACCCGGCCTCCGCCCCGGCCGCGACCGCGAGCCCGGCTCCGGTGACGGCGGGCGGCGCCCAGCGCAGCAGCCACCCGGCGGCGGCGAGTACCACGGCGCCGGCCAGCCAGGTCCAGGCGAGCCCGGGCTGCGACTCCTTCCCGGGCGCGACGACCAGGCCGATCAGCAGGGCGAACGCGCCCAGCAGCGCCGGTACGGCGAGCCGCGGGCCGGGCCAGGTGGCGCCGGCGGTGGCGCGCTGGGTCAGCAGGGCCGCGAGCAGCAGCGCCGCCCCCCAGCCGACCAGCACCCGGTTCGGCGTCGCGCCCGGCAGCGCGGGGATCGCGGACAGCAGTGTTGTCGGTCCGGTCGCCAGCCACGCCGTCCACTCCACGCCCGGCCGGGTGAGCGCCCGGCCGAGCACCAGCGGGAACGCGGCGAGTACGCCGAGGGCCAGCAGCGCCGGTGGGCGCTGGACCGGGCCGACCTGTTCGAGTACGGCCGCGATCTGCCCGGCGCCCAGCAGGCCGGCGAGCGCCGCCAGCAGCCAGCCGACGTCGGCCAGCGGGCGGGCCAGCCACGGGTGCCGCGGGGTGGCACGCTCGCTGCCGGCGAGGGCGCGCGCGACCGCGGCGTACAGGAAGGCGGTGGCGGCGAAGGCGGCGGGCAGCCACTGCGCCCGGTTCGGGTTCAGGACGCCGGCCTCGGTCAGGATGCGGACGGTGAGGATGGGGCCGAGCGCGGCGGCGACGGCGGCCGGCGCGCGGCGTACCAGATTGTCCAGGCGGGTGCCGGTGACCAGCAGGTCCGGTACGCCCGCGCGGCCGGTTTCCTGCGCGATCGCGGTCACCGCGAAGCAGAGCGCCGCGATACCGAGGGTGACCGTCGAGGCGACCGGCGGCACGTGGGTGGCGAGCGCGGCGGGCCAGGCGGCGAGCGCGGCGAGGTGACCGAGCGCGCCGAGGTGCGCGGCGGGTGCGGAGGAGGGCAGCAGCGCGGCGGCGGTCGCGCAGAGTCCGGCGGACAGGCGCATCACACCGCCTCCGCCGACCAGCGGACGCGGCCGAGGTGGCAGCGGTCGACCACGTGGCCGTTGCGGCTGACGCGCGTCCTCACCCGGAACACCCCGGTCCAGCGGTCGTCGGCGCCGAGCCGGCCGCGCACGAACACGACGTGACGCGCTCGGTAGCCGTCGGGCAGGCGCTTGCGGTAGGTGCCCGCGTGCTCGAACAGGTCGGTCTCCGACACGTCCAGCGGCGGCCGGAACAGCGTGCGACTCACGTAATGCCCCCTCCTGCACGGTGCGCGCCAGCTCACGCGCACCTGATCGACAAGATCGTCGGCGCCGGTGCGGACCGACACCGCGCGTCCCTGATTGGTCTCGCCCTGCCAGGTCCTCGCGTCGGCGGCCGCGGGAACCGCCAGCACGAGGGCGCATCCTACGGCCGACGCGAGGGTCCGCATGGCCGCGTTCTGACCGCATTCATGCCAGTTGAAACGCTCAGGAGGCCAGATCGGCGCGCATCTTCGCAAGCGCCATCACCGCTTCGGCGGCGTGTCGGCCCTGATCGCGCTTGCCGCCGCCGGTGCGCGCGAGCGCCTGCTCCATGTTGTCGACCGTGAGGACACCGAACGCGCACGGCACGCCGGTGCGCAGCTGGACCTCCTGGATGCCGCGCGCGGCCTCGGCGCAGACGTAGTCGTAGTGGTCGGTCTCGCCGCGGATGACCGCGCCCAGGCAGACGACGCCGTCGTAGCGCCCGCTCTCGGCCGCGTAGCGCGCGGCGAGCGGCAGCTCGAACGCGCCAGGGACGTCGAAGACGTCGGCCTCGCCCTCCCCCGCGTCAACGAGCGCCGTCTGGGCCCCGCCGACCAGGCGGTCGGCCAGGTGCTCGTAGAAGCGGGCGACGACGATCGCGAAGGTCACCGCTCACCTTCGCCCCAGCCGCCGCTCTTCCGCGGGTTCGCGCGCTCGTCGTGGAGCATCTCCTCGTCGAGGTTGGTGCCCTGGTGGTGGAGGGTGTGGCCCATCCGCTCGGCCTTGGCGCGCAGGTAGCCCTCGTTGTGCGGGTTGGCCACGTGCTGGATCGGGACCTGCTCGGTCACGCTCAGCCCGTAGCCCTGCAGGCCGTGGATCTTCTTGGGGTTGTTCGTGAGGATGCGGATCGAGGTCAGCCCGAGGTCGGAGAGGATCTGCGCGCCGATGCCGTACTCGCGCAGGTCGGCCGGCAGGCCGAGCTCGAGGTTGGCGTCGACCGTGTCGAGGCCCTGCTCCTGGAGCTTGTAGGCCTTGAGCTTGTTGAGCAGCCCGATGCCGCGCCCCTCCTGGGCGAGGTAGACGAGCACGCCGCGGCCCTCCTGCTCGATCATCGCCAGCGCCGACTCGAGCTGCTCGCCGCAGTCGCAGCGCAGCGAGTGGAAGACGTCGCCCGTCAGGCACTCGGAGTGCACGCGGACGAGCACGTCGCGCTCGCCGTCGACCTCGCCCTTGACCATCGCGACGTGGTGCTTGTCGTCCACCAGCGAGCGGTAGCCGACGACGTTGAACTCGCCGAACGCCGTCGGCAACCGGGTCGTCACGACGCGCTCGACGAGCTTGTCGTGCCGACGCCGGTAGGCGATCAGGTCGGCGACGGTGATCATCTTCAAACCGTGACGCTCGCAGTACCGCTCGAGGTCCGGGACCCGCGCCATCGTGCCGTCATCGTTCATGACTTCGCAGATCACGCCCGCGGGGTTCAGGCCCGCGAGCCGCGCGAGGTCGACGGCGGCCTCGGTCTGACCGGTCCGCTCGAGCACGCCGCCGGGCTTGGCCTTGAGCGGGAAGATGTGGCCGGGCTGGACGAGATCGCGCGGCGCGGACCCGGGATCGATCGCCACCTGGACCGTGCGCGCGCGATCGGCCGCGGAGATGCCGGTGGTGACGCCGTCGCGCGCCTCGATCGACACCGTGAACGCGGTCTCGAACGGCGACTCGTTCTTGGCCGCCATCAGGTCGAGCCCGAGCTCGTCGCAGCGGTCGGGCGTGAGCGCGAGGCAGATCAGCCCGCGCCCCTCCTTGGCCATGAAGTTGATCGCCTCGGGCGTGACGAACTGGGCGGCCATCGTGAGGTCGCCCTCGTTCTCGCGGTCCTCGTCGTCGCAGACGACGATCATGCGGCCGGCGCGGATCTGCTCGATCGCCTCGTCGACCGATGCGAACGGCCTGCTCATCGGGCTACGAGCCGCTCCACGTACTTGGCCAGCACGTCC
>Ga0081455_10008473_pt1 | contig 10690 bp, 10 predicted proteins | sample TabmetS3T2R1_FD_70207 | JGI IMG/M metagenome (GOLD analysis project Ga0081455, IMG submission 70207) | Tabebuia heterophylla rhizosphere microbial communities from the University of Puerto Rico - S3T2R1 | ecosystem: Host-associated > Plants > Roots > Rhizosphere ... | reverse complement strand
CGTGCGCGCGGTTGCCGGGCAACCGGCGCTGTCGAGGTAGAGCTTCGTGACGCGGGCGCCCTCGGGCACGAGATCGTCGACCCACGAGCGGTTGTCGAACGCCCCTGCGAACACCTTCTCCTCCTCGGCGTCGATGATCCGGTTCCACGCGAGCACGGCGGTGACAGCGAACGAGGCGACGAGGATCGCCGGGAAGAGCCATGCAAGGCGCCTCGGCAGCAGCACCACGGCGACGAGCAAGAGGACGAGGAGCAGCGCCATCAGCTTGCGCGCGGTGATCGGCTCGCCCGTCAGCTGCTCCTCCAGGCGGGCCCAGAGCGCGCTCGGAACCACGTCGACGCCGACGTCGCCGGCGATGTAGCGGAAAGGCAGGAGGAGCGGTAGCGCGAGGGCGATCGCGACTCCGATCGCCGTCGCGACGAGCGGTCGCGGGAGCCCCTCGGCGAGCCAGACCGCGAGCACCACGATCCAGAGCGGGGCGAGGTAGAAGACGTTGCGGTCGTGGAGCCGGTCGAAGCCGAACTCCGTGCTCGAGAAGGCGGCCGTGACGAAGAGCATCGCTGCGTTCACCGTGAGGAACGTGGCGAGGAACGCGCTCGATCGTTCCTCGCCCGAGCGCGCCCGCCGCCAGAGCCCCCGGAGCACGCTCGGCGAGACGGCGAGAGGGATGACGGCGAGATAGATCTCGAGGTCGGCGAGGTGGTAGACGGTCCAGCGCACGATCTCGAACGGGTCGTAGCCGCGGAAGAGCACGGCGTAGGCTCCGATCGAGTCGACCGGCGACTCGCCGGTCGCGAGGGGCCGGACGAGGAAGACGAGGAGGCCAAGCGCGAGCGCCGCGAGCGAGGGCCAGAGCCTGACGAGCGCCTCCCGTGGTCGCGGTCGACCGGGCTCGAGCGCCCAGACGAGGGCGAGCGCGACGAGATAGGCGCCGAAGAGGACGGCGAACTGCGCCCGCGTCTCGTAGGCGACGCCGATGGTCACGAGAACCGCGACCTGCCTGAGGATGGTCGGCCGCTCGAGCGCGAGGACGATCGCGTACACCGCGAGCGAGTACGCGAGGTACGCCGTGCTCTCGGTCATCACCACCGTGACGTACATCGAGGACGGGATCGCGATCGACAGCGTCGCGACTCCGAAGCTCCACCACGGCGTCAGGAGGCGGCGGGCGACGAGGAAGATCGGGACCGCGGCGAGCGCGAAGAGCAGCGCGTTCATCACCTTGTAGAAGGCGTATGCCGTCTCGCGGTCCTGCGCGATCGTCAGGACCGACGCGAGAACGACCGGATAGACCGGGCCGAGCCCGTACTCCTCGCCCCGCAGGGTGAGACCCTCTCCCTCGGCGAGGGACGCGCCCGCCCCGCCGTAGATGTGCTCGTCGGGATGGACGCGGGGCGTCGTCACGAGCTGGGCGGTGCTCGCGTAGGCGGCAACCGCGAGCAGGATCACCGTGCCGAGCGCAAGGAGCGGGGCGCGTCCGCCTCGTCGCGACGGAGGCGTCGAGGTCGTCACGCCGTCATCGCGGTGCTCGTCCGCGTCCACCGCAACGGTCGGCTGCGTCTCGGTACCCATGCGGCCGGCCGATGCTAGCCGCGACCCGGGACGCGTCGTGTTGCCCTGGCGCTATGGTGCCCCGCGGGTCGCGGAACTCCGTGCATCCACGACATGGCCACGAAGCGCGCGCTGATCATCGGGATCGCCGGCCAGGACGGCTCGTACCTGTCCGAGCTGCTGCTCGAGCAGGGCTACGACGTCTTCGGCGCCGTTCGCCAACCGGTCTCGACGCCGTTCGAGAACCTCACGGCGATCAGGGGCGCGCTCGAGCTGTACCAGGCGGACGTGCTCGACGAGCTCTCGCTCGTCGACCTCCTGACCTCCTGCCGCCCCGATGAGGTGTACAACCTCGCGGCGCCGTCGTTCGTTCCCATGTCCTGGCGCCAGCCGGTGCTCACGGCCGAGTTCGCCGCGGTCGGCGTCACGTCGATGCTGGAGGCACTCCGGCGCGTCGACGACAGCATCCGCTTCTACCAGGCGTCGTCGAGCGAGATCTTCGGCGAGCCGCGCGACGTCCCGCAGGACGAGAGCACGCCGCTCGCTCCGGTGACGCCGTACGGAGTCGCGAAGGCGTACGGGCACTTCATCACCCGCAGCTACCGCCATCGCTACGGGCTTCACGCGTCGTCGGGGATCCTCTACAACCACGAGTCGCCGCGCCGCGCGCTCGACTTCGTCCCGCGGAAGGTCGCCCACGCGGCCGCCGCGATCAGCCTCGGCCTCGAGAGCGAAGTGCAGCTCGGAAGCCTCGACGCGTGCCGCGACTGGGGATATGCGCCGGACTACGTCCGCGGGACGTGGCTCGCCATCCGCCAGGACGAGCCGGACGAGTACGTGCTCGCGACCGGCGAGAGCCACAGTGTGCGCGAGCTCGCCGAGATCGCCTTCGCGCACGTCGGGCTGGACTACGAGGAGCACGTTCGCGTGGACGACTCGCTCGTCCGCGGGAAGGCGGAGCTCTACCGCCTCGCGGGCGATGCGACGAGGGCGCGCGAGCGGCTGGGCTGGACACGGACCGTCGACTTCGACGGCCTCGTCCGGCTGCTCGTCGATGCCGACCTCGAGCGGCTGCGCACGGGGCTGGAGGAGACGCAGAGCGTCACCGACGGCTAGGTCGCCCGCGTCGGCCGCCGCTAGCCTTGCCGCGTGCCCGGCGCCCTCGCTTGCTCGTGATCGCCAAGGTCCTGTTCTGGGGCTCGCTCGGCGCGCTCGCGTGGACGCACGTGGGCTACCCGGCTGCGATGGGCGTGCTCGCGCGCGTCCGGCCGCGGCCGGTTCGGAGGGGCGACATCGAGCCGTCGGTCGCGCTCGTCGTTTCCGCGCACGACGAGGAAGCCGTGATCGGCCGCCGCGTCGAGAACCTCCTCGAGCTCGACTACCCGCCCGAGCGGCTCGAGATCGTCGTCGCCTCGGACGGCTCGACGGACCGGACGAACGAGATCGTGGAGGAAGCCGCCGCGCGCGAGTCGCGTGTCCGTCTCCTGCGCTGCCCGCGTGAGGGCAAGGTCGCAGCCCAGCACCGCGCGTTCCGCGAGACGGACAGCGAGGTGCTCGCCTTCACGGACGCGAACACCGAGTGGAAGCCGGATGCGCTCTCGAAGCTCGTCCGCAACCTCGCCGACCCGGAGGTCGGCTACGTCTGCGGGCAGCTTCGGCTCGAGAGCTCCGACGGCGCGAACCTCGAGGGGCTGTACTGGCGCTACGAGGTGTGGGTGCGCGAGCAGGAGTCGCGCGCGAGCTCGATCACCGCGGGAAACGGCGCGATCTACGCGGTGCGGCGCGAGGCGTACGTCGAGGACGACCCGAAGTTCGGGCACGACTTCGGTCTCCCGTATGTCATGGAGCAGCATGGGCGGCGCGCGGTGTACGACCCCGAGGCAGTCGCGGTCGAGAAGCCCGCGAGCGAGCTCGAGGACGAATACGGGCGCAAGGTGCGGATGAACGCGCGCTCGTGGGGCCACATCGTCACCGGCCGGATGTTCGGGCGAACGCGCCCGCTCTACCTCGCCGAGCTCGTCTCCCACCGCGTGCTCCGCTACTCGAGCGGGCTCCTGCACGTCGTGCTGCTCGTCGCCAACGTCGCGCTACTCGGCCAGGGGCTCTTCTACCGTGTCGTCCTCGCGCTCCAGCTCGGGGGGCTCGGGCTCGCTGCCGCGGGCAAGGCGCGCCTCCCCGTTCCGGGCGCGAGGCTCGCCTACTACTACTTCCTCGTCACGCGCGCGACCGCCGCAGGGCTCGTCCGCTACCTGCGCTCTGGCACGCCGCAGACGTGGGAAAAAGCGAAGGGGACACGCTGAACCGAGCGCTCGACGTCGCGCTCGCAGGCACGGGTCTCGTCCTCGCGAGCCCGATCCTCGCGGCTGCCGCATTGGCGACGAGGCTCGGCGACGGCGGCGCCGTCCTCTACCGACAGTCGCGGGTCGGCCGCGACGGCGAGGACTTCGAGATGCTCAAGCTCCGGACGATGGTCGAGGGCGCCGAGCGGATGGGCGCCGGCGCGGCCGTCGACCAGGGTGACCCGCGGATCACTCGTGTCGGGAGCTTCCTCCGGCGAACCTCCATCGACGAGCTGCCGCAACTCTGGAACGTCCTTCGCGGCGACATGAGCATCGTCGGGCCGCGGCCGACGCTCCGGTATCAGGTCGAGCAGTACGACGAGCACCAGCGCCGCCGGCTCGAGGTGCGGCCCGGGCTGACGGGCTGGGCGCAGATCAACGGCCGGGCCGCGCTCTCGTGGGCGGACCGGATCGAGCTCGACGTCTGGTACGTCGACAACCGGTCTCCGCGCGTCGATCTCGCGATCCTCCTGCGGACGCCGCTCGCGCTCTTTCGGGGCACCTATCGCGGCGCGACCGGAGGGTGGCGGTCGTAGCCGGATCGCGCAGGCGGCGCCGCTACCCTCTGCCGTCGTGACCGCCGTCCTCTTCACGTGCGCCGGCCAGCGCGTGGACATCGTGCGCGCCTTCGCGGAAGCGGGCGGTACGACGATCGCCGCCGACGCGGACGCGCTCGCGCCGGCGCTCTACCACGCGGATCACCGCGCGCTCGTCCCCCGGATCGACGACCCCGGCTACGTCCCAGCGCTGGCGAAGCTCGTCCAGGAGCTCGACGTCCGGCTGATCGTCCCGCTGACCGATCTCGACCACGCCGTGCTCGCACGGGCCCGGGAAGACCTCGCGCCCGCCCTCGTGCTCCTGCCCGAGGCCGATGTCTGCGAGCGCATGTCCGACAAGCTCGAGGCGCATCGGTTCTTCGTCGAGCGAGGCATCGCCTCCCCGCGCAGCTGGGCGCCGGACGAGGTTCCCGCCGACGCGCGCTACCCGCTGCTCGTGAAGGCGCGCGAGGGCTTCGGCTCGAACCACATCTTCCGCGCGGACGATGCCGAGCAGCTCGACTTCTTCCGCCGCTACACGACCGTCCCGTCCTTCGTGCAGGAGCGCTGCCTCGGCGTCGAGTTCTCGATCGACGTCTTCTGCGACATGGACGCGCGCTGCCTGAACGCGATCCCGCGGACGATGATCCAGTCGAAGGGCGGCGAGTCGATCAAGGGCGCCTCGATCCAAGACGCCGAGCTCATCGAGCACGGGAGGAACGTGGCCGAAACGGTGGGCATCAAGGGCCCCGCGAACGTCCAGTGCTTCCGCGAGCCGGACGGGAGCCTGCCCGTGACGGACGTGAACACCCGCTTCGGCGGTGGCTTCCCGCTGCCGCTCGCCGCGGGGAGCGGGTACCCGGAGCTCGCGCTCGCGCTCGCGCGCGGCGAGCATCCCGAGCCGCGGCTCGGCGACTTCGAGGAGGGCGTCGTCATGACGCGCTACTTCTCCGAGGTCTGCCTGCGTCCCGACGGCAACGGCTCACTGCTTCCCGTGGTCGTCCGGCGCTGACGATGCGCTACGTCGTCACCGGCGCGGCCGGCTTCATCGGCTCGAGGCTCCTGCGCACGCTGCTCGACCGCGGCCACGACGTCGTCGGCTGGGACTCGTTCACCTCCTACTACGACCCGGCACTGAAGGAGGAGAACGCCCGAGATCTCCCCGTGGTGCGCGTCGACCTCGCGGAGGACGAGCTGGACGTCGGCGGCCTCGACGGGATCTTCCACCTCGCGGGACAGCCTGGTGTCCTCAGCTTCGGTGTCGCCTTCCCGGCGTACGTGCGTGAGAACGTGCTCGCGACCCAGCGTGTCTTCGAGGCCGCTTCCGCCGCAGGGGTGCGGACCGCGCTCGCCTCATCGTCCTCGATCTACGGCGACGCCGAGGCGTACCCGACCACGGAGGATGCAATCCCGCTTCCGCTCTCGCCGTACGGCATCACGAAGCTCGCCTGCGAGAACCTCGCCTACGCGTACGGGCGCGAGCTCGGGCTCGATGCCGTCGTTCTCCGCTACTTCACGATCTTCGGCCCCGGCCAACGGCCGGACATGGCTTTCACGAACATGACGACCGCACTCGCGGAGGGCCGACAGTTCGAGCTCTTCGGCGACGGGACGCAGTCGCGGAGCTTCACGTACGTGGACGACGCGGTCGAGGCCACGATCCTCGCGCTCGAGCGCGGCGGGCGCGGTGCGATCTACAACATCGGCGGCGGCGTGGAGGTCTCGATGCTCGAGGCGATCGAGACGCTCGAAACCGTTTCCGGACGCAAGCTCGAGGTGGCTCACTCGCCGCGGCGACGAGGGGATGCCGCGCGCACGAGCGCGGACACGACGCGGCTCCGGGAGGACACGGGCTGGTCGCCAAAAACCGCGTTCGAGCAGGGACTTGCCGCACAGTGGAAATGGGCCGCTGATAGGGTCGCGGGCCGATGAACGACCGCCAGGCGGCTCCCGGGCCGGACGACGAGCAGGAGGTCGACCTCGCGTCCGCGTGGGAGCGGGTCAAGGTGCGCTGGTGGCTTCCGGTCGGCGGGCTCGTGCTCGGAGCGGTCGTCGGGATCGCGCTCGCCCTCGCCGGCGGCAACGTGTACCGCGCGGAGTCGATCGTCTACCTCGGCCAGCCGTTCGCGCCGCAGGGCGGTGGCCAGATCCAGAGCCTTGCGACCAACCCGCGGACGGTCGGCGAGATCGTCCGCTCCGAGACCGTTCTCCGCGATGTCTCGGACGCCACGGGGATCCCGGTCTCGAAGCTCCGCTCGTCGATCTCGACGGACGAGCTCGTCGCAACGGGCCAGCCACGCGCAACGGTCACGCCGCTGATCGAGATCGCCGTCAAAGGGGACGCAGAGCCGCGGAGGATCGAGGAAGCGACGAACGCTCTCGCCAATCGCGTCGTGCAGAGCGTCTCCTCGTTCGTCCTCGAGAAGATCGAGCTTCTCAAGGGAGAGATCGACGTCAGCGAGAGGCAGCTTGCCGACATCCAGGCGCGGATCGCGCGAGCGGAAGCAGACCAGCGGAGGATCACCAATGACGCGTCGATTCCGCTCGACACGCGGCTCCTCCTCAGCAGCAACCTCAACTCGGTGATCACGACCGCCGACGCACGACGGGCGGCGCTGCAGGACAACCTCTTCGAAGCGCAGCAGTTCCTCAACCTCGCCGAGGACGTCGAGTCGAGCCGGGTCGTCGAAGAGGCGTCCGCCGTGAGGACGACGGCACGCTCGCGCCGCACGTCGGTTCTCGTGGGCGCGCTCGTCGGCCTTCTCATCGGCACGATCGCGGCGCTCGCCGCCGAGCCCTTCGCCGCGCGTCGACGGCGCACGGCGGCCTCCGCGCCGGCCTGATGCTCGAGGGCAAGCGGGTCGCGGTCGTCGTGCCCGCCTACGACGAGGAGCGCCTCGTCGTGGACACGCTCGGCGGCATTCCGGACTTCGTCGACCGGATCTACGTCGTCGACGACGCCTCGCGCGACGCGACCGGCGAGCGGGCGCTCGCGGCCGGCGACTCGCGCGTCGAGGTCCTCCGTCACGAGACGAACAGCGGGGTCGGCGCCGCGATCGCCACCGGCTACCGCCGCGCGCTCGAGGAGGAGATCGACGTCACCTGCGTGATGGCCGCCGACAACCAGATGGACGGGACCGAGCTCGAGGGCCTGGCCGGCCCGGTCGCCCGCGGCGAGGTCGAGTACGCGAAGGCGAACCGGCTCGTCTCCGGCGAGGCGTGGAAGGTGATCCCGCGGACGCGCTACCTCGGGAACGCGGTGCTCTCGCTGCTGACGAAGATCGCGTCCGGCTACTGGCACGTCGCCGACTCCCAGGCCGGGTACACGGCGCTGTCACTCGACGCGCTGCGCCGGCTCGACCTCGACCGCCTGTATCCACGCTACGGCTTCCCGAACGACATGCTCGTCCACCTGAACGTCCAGAACGCGCGCGTGCGAGACGTTCCCTCGCGCCCGATCTACGACGTCGGCGAGTCCTCCGGGATCAAGCTGCGCTCGGTCGTCCCGCGGATCTCGTGGCTCCTGTTCAAGGGCTTCTGGTGGCGGATGGCCCAGAAGTACGTCATCCGCGACTTCCACCCGCTGGTCTTCTTCTACGTCTTCGGCGTGCTGATGACCGTAACGGGCCTCGTGCTCGGCGTCATCGAGGTCGGGCTCCGGATCGCCGGGAACGCGATCACGCCCGCGTCGATCGTGCTCGTCGCGGTGCTCCTGATCGCGGGCCTCCAGCTCACGCTGTTCGCGATGTGGTTCGACATGGAGGCGAACAAGGAGCTTCGCTGAGCCGTCCGGGTGCGCGCCGACGGCCGCTGTAGCGTCACTGCATCGAGCCGCGTCCGGACCCGCCGTCGCGTCCACCCATCTGGAAGAGGTTCCTCCACTTCCTCTGGAGACTTCTGCCGGCGCGCGCCCGCCGCAGTCTCGCCTCGCGCTTCAGAGGCGTCTCAAAGGGCGAGGCGCTCGGCTATGCGGTCTGGAGCGCGATGGGAATCGTCGTCGGCGTCCCCGAGATCTGGGCAGCGATCGCGGGTGACGAGTTCTACTGGCCGACGATCTCGACGACGATCGGGCATCTCCAGGAGCGCTGGCCTGTCTTCGCGCTCCTGCCGGTGGCGGCGATCGCCTTTGGCGGCTACTCCGTGTTCCGGGTCCGGACGATCGGCGACACCGTCGTCCAGGCCGACAAGCAGGCGCTCGGGCGCACGCCCCAGGGCCGCCTCGTGAAGCAGGAAGTAAGCGTCGACGAGCTGAGGGTCGGCGGCGTCCCGGCGACCGCGCAGGTCCTGCTCCCGAGGACCGTCGCGTGCTACTTCGCACTCGCGACCGCGATCGTCGTCGCCGGCTGCATCGTCGCCTCGCGCAGCGACAACCGGTTCCTCGTCGGCTACGTCCTGTACTCGCTGATCGCGATCTTCTGGATCGTGACGCCGAACGCCATGGCGTACTGGTTCAAGCGGGACTTCCCGTACACGAACCTCTTCTTCACGGTCAGTGCGCTCGGCCGTCGGCTGCAGCTCGTTGCGGGACTCGTGGCCGCGCTGCTTGTGATCCTCCTCCTGCACCTCGCTTTCTACCCCTGGCCCGCCCAGCCCGGCTAGCATCCGGCGGATGCCGACCTCGGTCGTCACCGGCGGCGCGGGCTTCCTGGGCTCGCACCTCTGCGAGGACCTGCTCGAGCGCGGGCACCGGGTCATCTGCGTCGACAACCTCGTCGTCTCGTCGCTCGCGAACATCGACCATCTCCGCGACGACGCGTTCAGCTTCCTGAATCACGACGTCATCGAGCCGATCACGGTGGACGAGCCCGTGGACTTCGTCTACCACCTCGCTGCCCTCGCGAGCCCCGTCGACTACATGCGGATGCCGCTGCACTCGCTGAAGACCGGCTCGTACGGCACGCATCATGCGATCGGCCTCGCGAAGTGGAAGCGCGCTCGCTTCCTCCTCGCCTCGACGAGCGAGGTGTACGGCGATCCGCAGGTGCACCCGCAGCCGGAGACCTACTGGGGCCACGTGAACCCGATCGGCCCGCGCGGCGTGTACGACGAGGCCAAGCGCTACGCCGAGGCCGTCGTCATGGCGTACCACAGCCAGCAGGGAGTGGACACGTCCATCGTCCGGATCTTCAACACCTACGGCCCGCGTATGCGCGCGTACGACGGACGTGCGATCCCGACCTTTCTCCGCCAGGCGCTCGACGCGAAGCCGCTCACGGTCTTCGGCGACGGCTCGCAGACGCGGAGCTTCTGCTTCGTCGACGACCTGATCCGCGGGATCGTGCTGCTCGCCGAGTCGCGCGAGCACCTGCCCGTGAACCTCGGGAACCCGGACGAGAAGACGCTGCTCGAGCTCGCCGAGGCGATCATCCGCCTCACCGGGTCGTCCTCCGAGATCGTGTACGAGGCGCTCCCGGTCGACGATCCGCAGCAGCGCCAGCCGGACATCACGCGTGCGCAGCAGCTGCTCGGCTGGGAGCCCGAGATCCCGCTCGAGGACGGGCTCCGGAAGACGATCGCCTCGCTGGGCCGCGAGGCGCCGGTCCGCTCGGCCTAGCTCTCGGAGGTCTCGCTGCGACTGAACGCCGCACGGCGCGGGATGTCGGCCTCGTCGACCATGTGGCCGTCGCGCTCGACATAGCCGCCCTTGCCTCCGATGACGACCATGACGAGGTCGTCCGTCTCGCTCGCGTTCGACACCTTTCTCGGAGTCGTCGACTCGACGTGACAGAGGCCGCCCGGCCCGAGGACGCGCTCTTCGCCGTCGACCTCGAAGCGCGCCGAGCCCGAGTGCACGAAGTACAGCTCGTCCTGCGTGTCGTGGTAGTGGTGGAACCCCTCGTACCCGGGCGGGTACACGATTGCGTTGGCGCCGAAGGCGGTGACGCCGAGCGGGACGCGGATCTTGCGGAAGCCGTACCCCTCGCCGAGCTCGTCCACGGATCCAAAGGCGTGCGCCACGCCGCCAGCCTATCGCCTGCTCAGGTTCCGGTCTCCTCCTCGACGGTCGCCGCTCCGGCTGCAGCGAGGCCGAGAAGCAGCGACGTCGCCGCGTTGAGCGGAGTCCCGGGGACGATGCCGACGACCGACCACTCGCCCGCGGCCGTGAGCAGCGCGCATAGGACCGCGAGCCCGGCGCCGGCCGCCCACGGGCTAGCGGCGAAGGCGGCCGTGCGCCAGCAGAGGACGACGCCGCCGACCCCGACCGCCAGCAGGAGCGCGAGCCCGATCACGCCCGAGTCGGCGAGCATCTGCACGTAGAGGCTC
>Ga0081455_10008472_pt1 | contig 10691 bp, 6 predicted proteins | sample TabmetS3T2R1_FD_70207 | JGI IMG/M metagenome (GOLD analysis project Ga0081455, IMG submission 70207) | Tabebuia heterophylla rhizosphere microbial communities from the University of Puerto Rico - S3T2R1 | ecosystem: Host-associated > Plants > Roots > Rhizosphere ... | reverse complement strand
CGCACGCGAAAATTCAACAGGAATTGAGCCGGCGCCTGGGCACTCCGCTGGCAATCCGTAGCATGAGTGTGACGCCCTGGGGTGGACTGGAGCTGAGCGGCATTACCATTGGGCAAACTTCGCCGGTCGGTCCGAGGCATTTCCTCGAAGCAAAAACATTTCGGCTGCGCGTTCGTTTCCTCTCCCTTTTTTCCCGGCGGCTCGTTATCCAGGAGGTCGCGCTCGTCGATCCAAATGTAGTCTGGCCGCAGGACGCGGAAGGAAAATGGAAATTGCCCAGGTCACGAGGAAAAAAGACCGCGGCTCCAGGTATGTCCCAGCCGAACATACAAAGCCAACCGGCTCAAATTACTCAGGCGCCTGAAACACAGAAGGCGCCCGTCGTTGCCACTTCTCCGCCGAATCTTCCGTCCGCGGCCCAGGAAATAGTCGACACTCCATCTCCAATACAGGAACCGAGACTGGCGGTACCTCCGGAGGTCCGACGCGTCAGTATTAAGAACGGCAATTTCAGTTTTCTCGATCACTCCGGCAAGCTGCTGGCGAGTTTCAATGGGGTAGATTTTCGCACCAGCATCCGCAGCGCGCTGGCCCTTCACGGGAATACCAGGGTGGCCAGAATTTCCTTGCAGGACCGGTTTTTTCTGGAAGACCTGCGCTCCCCACTGCGTTACGAGCCGGATGTACTGGAGCTTTCCAAGATTTCCGCGCGCGTCGGGAAAGGTGAGGTCAACGGCTATTTTGCAATGCAACCGGAAGCGGAGGACTCTCCGTTTACGACGAACATTAAGTTTCGCGATGTGCTGGCCGATCAGATTATTGCAAACGCTGGCGGACCAAAGGGAATGGTGCAGGGCCAATTGGAAGGAAATTTCCAGGCATCCGGCAAAACGGCCGATCCAGAAGCGTTCGTTGGAAAGGGTGAGATTTCCCTGCGCGACGGGCGAGTCCAGCAATACAGTTTGCTTGTGCTGTTGGGGGAGCTTCTTCAGATTGAAGAACTACGCGAGCTCCATCTCGAGCAGGCAGAGGCGAAATACCATGTGCGTCCGGGCCTGGTGACGATCGACGAATTGATCCTGCGCTCTCCCAATATTCGTCTGACCGCGTCGGGGACAGTGGCATTTAACGGAAAGCTAAAACTCGATTCGCAGCTCGCGATTAACGACAAAATTCGCGGCCAGCTTTTCAAAGCAATTCGCCAGAATTTTCAACCGATCAACGAACCGGGCTATTCCGCCATCGCTTTTCAGGTTGGCGGCACCATCGACCGGCCGAGCACAAACTTAATGGACAGACTGGTCGGCCGGGACATCAGCAGCATGATCAACAGCTTCTTTGGCGGTGGAAAAAAGGAGCGAGCAAAAAAGAAAAAGAAACAGATCCAAGAAGCCGCGCCCGCGACGTCTGGGCCTCAAGACGCAGCCAATGGGATGCCTGCCGCGCCATCTACTTCTGCTTCACCCCAGCAGGCGCTGCCTGAGGCTACTGGGACGCCAACGCCCGCCGCTTCGCCATGAGAGTGATCGCCGGCAGCGCCGGTGGAATCCGCCTGGCAGTTCCGAAGCAGGGTGTCCGCCCAACGATGGATCGTGTCAAAGCTGCTATCTTTTCCAGTCTCGGCGACGTGATAGTGGGGGCGCGCGTCCTGGACCTTTTCGCGGGCAGCGGTGCGCTGGGAATTGAAGCGCTCAGCCGCGGCGCGTCCTATGTTGTTTTTGTTGAGGGGGAGCGACAATCGGCGGAGATCATCGAGAGCAATCTCGCCAGGACAAAGTTGAAAGGACGAGTTCGAGAGCAGGACGTATTCGATTTCCTTCGGCACAGTTCCGGCGCTGAAATGTTTGACGTCATTTTTGCCGATCCGCCGTACGAAAAAACGGAGACCGGTGAACGATTCACCGAAAAACTGCTCGCCAACGAAGCCTTATTTCAATTGCTGGATCCGGATGGAATTTTCGTCCTGGAGAAGCGCCCGAGCGAAGCTCTTCCGGAATCGAAGCTCTGGCGGCTGCTTCGTCAGAAAACATATGGCGCGACTGAAGTCTTGTTTCTTTCCGGAATCCGTAATCAAAATTCGAAACGCGCAACTCCGACAGTAAGTCATGAGCCCGCGAAGAATCGGTGTTGAATGATTCGTTTCATTTACAATTTATTCTGGCCAATCGGATTGTTGTTCTTTTTGCCGGGCTACTTGGTGAAGATGGTTCGTCGCGGCGGTTACCGCGACAAATTCGGACAACGCGTCGGCATTTACGACGATGAACTGCGCGCGCGGCTGTCGAAGCGAGAATCGACATGGCTGCACGCGGTAAGCGTTGGGGAAGTCAATATCGCGTTGAAACTGGCCCACGCATTGCGCGCGATCGAACCGGAGCTGTCCTGTGTCCTGACCACAACGACAACAACTGGTTTCGCATTGGCCCACAAAAGCGCGCCGCCCTGGGTCGAAGTCCTATACACGCCGCTCGATTACTGGCCGATTATGCGACACGCGTTTTCGGTGATCAGACCGGCTCGGATCGTGCTGGTGGAAGCTGAAGTTTGGCCGAACCTTGTTGCACTCGCCCACGAATGCCGAATTCCAACGATATTGGCGAATGCGCGCTTGTCGCCAAGATCGGAGAGCAGGTTTCGACGGTTCCGATTTTTTGTCGCGCCAACATTTCGTCTACTGGATCTGGTTTGCGCGCAGGAATCGGATGACGTCGACCGGTGGGTTGCCATCGGCGTCGCGCGCGATCGGATCCGCGCAGTCGGAAGTATTAAATACGATCCCAATGAACGTGACCAGGCATCGAAGGCGCAAGGAAAGGGAGAGGAGGCCGGGTTTAACCGCGGGGATCGCGAGCGGCCGGTGTTGTTCGGCGGCAGCACGCATCGCGGCGAAGAGGAAATTCTTGCCAGGATTTTTCTACGCCTGCGCCAGCAATTTCCATCGTTGCAGTTGTTTATTGCGCCGCGGCACGTTGAACGCCTGCGCGAAATACGCGCTCAATTTGGCTCCTTGCCTCTGCGCGTAGCGCTGGCAAGTGAAGTGGCGATCGGTCGTGAATCGGACGCGGATTGTATTGTTCTCGATACAACTGGGGACCTTCATCACTGGTATGCCATCGCCACAATTGTGTTCATGGGAAAAAGCCTGACCGCACACGGCGGGCAAAATCCCGTGGAGCCCATTATCGCGGGCAAACCAGTCGTGTTTGGCCCGCACATGGAGAATTTCGCGACACTGGCGAAGGCGCTGTTATTGAAAAAAGGCGCCATCCAGATTGCCGATATGGATTCGCTTGAACAAACCACCGCGGAGTTGTTGCGCGACGGCGAAGCCCGCAAACGGCTCGTCCAACAGGCGCGCGAAGTTTTGAACGAGCATCAAGGTGCAACGGCGCGCACAGCGACATTGATTCACGAACTGAATCCCATTGACTAATCGTGGCGCCTTGTGCACCTCAGCCGAAAAACCTGAACCAGTTCGGCGATTTGGTCTTGCGTGAGGCGATGGCACTTCTGATATTGGCGGTCCCGCGCCTGCGGAATGACCCTATCGTCTAGAGGCCCAGGACACCGCCCTTTCACGGCGGTAACACGGGTTCGAATCCCGTTAGGGTCGCGTTATTGGTCTGAGCCGTAGTCGGGCATCAATTCCGATTTTTTTATTGCCGTAAGATTAAGCGCCATATACGTTCGAATGAACGTTATGGCCCGAACGACGTTCGTAACCAACCTCAGGGCAGCACTGAAAGCTATCCGCGAGCAAGCGGACGATGCGCTAAGACAGCTCGAAGCTGCCGAAGAGGAGCGTTCGATGCGGTGGAAATGTAAAGAGTGCGATTACGTGAAGCACTTTACGCGGTCGGTTCCATTAGAGGCAGCTGGCAGATGCCCCAGATGCAAAAACACAGAGTTTAGATCTGTTCCATGATCGCCGTTCTGTGGCCGTGTTCGGCTTGTCGATCGATTTTCCAGAAATCAAACGCCTGCAGAAAATCTTTCAGAGGACATTAGGCGGAAGTCTTAGTGCAAAATGCGAGTTTTTTTGAATTCGCGTGGCTCGTGAACTTTTTCCAAAACAAAACGGAAAGCTTCCGCGTTGTTATTGCGTGTACAGACGAGTCGAGTTCAGCTGGAATGAGGCGGCCTACAGATGGATTTAACTCTTGAGCAAGTGCTGAGACTGATCGAGCTGATATTCATCTGCCAGATACCGGGATGGACGCTGCTGCTGGGCTATTTTCTAGCAAAGCGGTAAGCGTTCCATCAGCGACGATGCTGCCAGGGGAACGTAAAATTTTCACGTAAGTTTCACGCGTTCGCCATTTGGTTGTTACGGTCTGCGGCTTTGGTCTGAGGCATGACCAAAAAAACATGCCGCTCCAGATTCACGCTCTCGAAAATCAGCAGATCGATAATTTTTCTGACTGCTATTGCGCTCTGCTCGAGAGCTTTTGCAATACCGAAAACGGTGATCATCTCCCTCGATGGAGCCACTCCTCGGATTATTGATCAACTCAATGCCAACGGGCAACTCAACCCCAACGAGGGAATTAATCTTCTTCGCGCTAAAGGGTTTTCGGCGCAGCAAAATATTACTATCGCGCCATCGCTCACCGCGGCCGCGCACATTGCGATTGCTACAGGATCGATTGCCGCGGCCAATGACGTTGTCTCAAACACATTTCATCTGGTCGCCAGTCCGTTTACGTTCAATATCAGTGGTTTCTCTGCGCCAATCGGCGGCTATTCAATCGACGGACCGGCGGAAAGCCCCACGCTAACGGCTGTCCCGCTGTGGCGACCATTACTGGATAACAACAAAACAGTTGCGACCGCGACGTGGCCCGGCGGTGACGGATTGAACATTACGGTTCCTGGGCTGAACCCGAGTCCAATCGTGCAGCCGGCCGAGGAGCGCACAGTCACCTACACCGTCCCGTTCGGTGCGGCGGCTGCGCCATTTCAAAAGGGCTTTAGTTTGAACGCAGCGAACTTCAGTCCCGCGCCACCTGCAACGGTCGCGGATCTGATCACGGCGGGACACACGTCATTTAGTCCCGTGCTCCAGGCAGACCTGGAAGTCTTCAACTCCGGCGGCCAGAGTTACGCGATCAAGGTCGCTGCCTTGGACACGACAGATGAGGGCACCACGAATTACGACACTCTCGTGATGTTCGATGCAAACCATGGCAGCATTCTCGGTCCCTTTAGCACAGTGCCGCTCGGCACGGGTCCGGCTTACATCCAGCCAGGTACAAAGATTTCTTCACTCTTTTATCTGGAAGGCCACTCGAACAAAGGAGGTGTCCGCTACTTCGTTTCACAACTTGCGCCCGATCTTTCCACTGTACGGATTGCCCGCAGCTCTGTTAGCTTCATTCCGCGCAACGCGGCGGTTCTCGGCGATGTCGACGACATCAACAACCACGTTGGCTTTTGGCAGCCCCAGGCCGACTTCCGAATCGTCGAGCGGATTGATGCGGTGCCGTCCACTTTCGCTAGTTTTCCTGATACTGAGCTTGAGGCTATCTACGAAGAGCTAGTTCGGGAGTTTGTTACTTACCAGACCAACGTTGCTCTGTACGCGATCTCGCGATTCCCGAACGTGGACGTGCTGATGATTTACATCGAGCAACCGGACGGGTCCGAACATCAATTCCTGGCGATCGACCCTCGGCAAGCGACGAACCCCAGCGATCCAAACTCGATCGGTCAGAATCAGGATCCCGCGAAACTGGCGCGCTACCGCGGTTACATTGCCACCGCCTATCAGGTGGCGAACCAGGCGGTGCAGCGAGTGATCAACACCGTGGGTACCAACGCAGATGGAGTGCCGAATAGCGACATCTTCGTCGTCTCCGACCACGGATTCGATCCTTTCCATACGGCGGTTAACGCCACCGCGTTTCTCACGGCGAACGGTTTCGACACGACAAAAGTCCGCGCCGTTACGTCGGGGCCCGCGGTTCACTTCTACATCAATCTGCAAGGGCGCGAGCCGGGAGGCAGCGTGTCTCGAACCGAATATCTCACGTTGCAGCAGCAGCTGTTCAATGCTCTGCAAAATTTGACCGACTCGAACCCGAATTACACGAACGGCGCAACGACAGTCTTCGACAAAATCTTCACGCGCCCAGTGCCGGACGACATCAACGATCCGCAGTTCGGACGACAAACGAACGAATTCATTGGACAAGATTCCGGCGATGTCTTCGCCATGATGCGCACCGGTTACAACTTCGACGGCGTGCAAACGCCGGTCGTGATTCGCAAAGATGATCCGGTAGTCGGCAATCCGATTCTATCGGTCCCGAACTTCTATGGAGCGCACGGTTACGACCCGAACATTTCGAACATGAGCGCGATCTTTTTCGCCGCGGGTCCGGACATTGGCCGAGGCACGCTGCGTCAGATCCAAACGGTCGATGTTGCGCCAACAATCCTGAAGCTACTCGGTGTCGCAGCCCCGAGCACGGTGGATGGCAAAGCTCTTGCTGTACGGTTGCCGAAAAACCTGCTCACGGAATTGCGTGATCAGCTAAGCGCCCTCGTCGTCGGCGATCCGGATAATCAGCGCCACTACAACGACGCGATCGATGCGCTCAATCGCGCGATTAACAGCAACGCTTGGACGGATGGTTCCCACCTGCGCAACAACGGCAGCATGGTGTTTGCCGCGGTCGCGGATGCCACACGTGAGCTACTCAGAATTCAAAATCCTTCCTCCGCAGTGACGGCGATTATCGCGGCACTTGCTGACAGCGCGCGGGAGCTGGCGCAGATCGCGGTCGACCAGGCCGTGGTAGAAAACAGGGACCCGCGGCAGATCGCAGGCGCGCAGCAGAAGATTCAGGAAGGCGACGCGAATATCGCACGCGGCGACTTCGTCAGCGCAATCGAGTCCTTCAAGCACGCATGGCAGCGTGCCTCGTAGCGGTTAGCCAACGATTCGTTACCTCGCTCGACCGGGTTCGGCGCGCACGAAAAAATGCTCAAATGAACAATAAAAGAAGAGACCCCAATCGGGTGAATCGGAGGTAAGCCCGATAGGCAAACCCAGGCCAACGACTAATTGCGCATCATTCGGCAGGTTGAACGCGTAACGCGCACCGGGGGAAATGATTGCGGTGGTAGAGCGGTTCACGGTCGTCTCAGGTGAAAGTACGCCTTCAGCGACATCGTCGTTCCATCCCGCAACAGTTTCGAGCATGAGATTCAAGTCGCGGTTTACGGCGAAGATGGCGCTGGCGCCGAGATTGTAACTCATTAAATCGTGATTTCGCACGTCGGGAAATACCGACATGCCCGCGTTGAAATGTAGAGTCCAGCGGTCGCTGACGATTTTGCTGAAAGGCAAATTCGTTTCGTAGCCGACGCGTCCAACGCCAAGGTCCTTATCAGGGTCGCCGGTGGGAAGGACCAGAGAGAAACGTGGCGCGAAAGCTGGAGTGCGTTCGTCTTCTGTCAAAGCCTGCAACCGATAATTGAGCCGCATATCTTCCATGCCATTGTCTTCCTCTGTAAAGGCGTACGGAATGGTGTATGAGAACTGGTGCGTCTGGCTGAAGACCGGCCATTCCTGGGTAAAACTCGGCGTGATTTCGCGCGATCCGTTCATGAAATTGATCGGAACATTCAGGATGTGCTGCACCACGCCCGGTTCCTGGTTGTAAGCTTCTTCAACGAAAAACGAGTTGTCCTGAATTCCTTTGGCGAGTGGCTCGGAGGCAATCGAAGTAGCTACGGATCCCACGGGAGTTGCCACAGAGAGAAGGCGAACGATGGCAGCACAGGCGCGCGACCTCGATCTTGCACAAATAACTGATGCTCGCTGACGTCTCATATCAAGAAATGGTATTCGTTCCATGTTTCCTTTAGGAATCGCATAAAGTGGCCAAATAATGAAAGAGGATTGGAATCCAGTCACGGTCCGTTTTTAGTTGGTGATCGCTTGAAATTCCCGAGGCTGGTAGTTTCGTTTACTCTGTCAAAGCCCATGCAAGCCGCGTTTTATCAATCTGAATCTGACCAACCCCATCCGGGGAGGGCGCGTTTGATCATCAAGGCGCATCCGGAAGTGCGCCAACTCATGGTGCGCAATCCGTGGACGGCGCTGATCGCCATCTCAATCGTGGTGATGCAAACGAGCATCGCCTATGGAATGGGCAAGCTTGGGTTCGGTTATTGGTGGCTCAGTCTTCTCATCGCCTATTGCATTGGCGCGTTCGCGAATCATGCCAATTACGTCATCATTCACGACGCAACTCACAACCTGATTTTTCGAAACAAAAGCTGGAACAAAATGGTGGCCGTCATCGCCGATCTTCCCAATCTTACGCCAGGGGCGATGGGGTTTCGTGTCTATCATTTGAAGCATCATTCGCATCAGGGGGATTATGAATATGACGCAGACCTGGCGAACCACTGGGAAGCCCGCCTGGTCGGTAACAAATGGTATCGCAAGGCAATCTGGCTCATGCTCTTTCCTTTTTTCCAGTTAACGCGACCGCCGCGTTTGAAGGCGATCAAGATGTGGGACCGCTGGTTCTTTATCAATTTTGCGTGTGCGGCTCTCTACGACGTGGCAGTCATTTATTTTCTCGGCTGGCCTGGGTTTCTTTATCTCGTATTCGCATTTTTCTTTTCCATTGGATTACATCCGGTGGGTGCTCGCTGGATCCAGGAGCATTACACCTACGATTTCGACCAGGAAACCTTCAGCTACTACGGGCCCATCAATCGAGTTGCGCTAAACATGGGTTATCACAATGAGCACCACGATTTGCCCTCGATTCCGTGGAACAATTTGCCAAAACTGCGCGCGATGGCTCCGGAGTTTTACGGCAATCTTAAATATCATTCCTCCTGGAGCCGGTTGCTATTCCAATTCGTTTTCGACAAACGATACAGTCTCTATTCGCGGGTTGAACGAATGAAAGAAAAAACGGACTCACAACGGGTTACGGAAGCCACAGCCAACTACATTGGCAGCCTTGATCTGAGTGCGAGGCCCATTAGTTTTTAATAATGGCGGAACGATTGTACGTCTCGAACAAGAACGAAACCGTCCGCATGTTCGAGAGCGATTTCATGGAATTTTTTTCGCGGGTCCACCCGGTGACTCCCCTGGTGTTGTACGTGCCGGTGGTTGGCTACATGCTTTACGTCTCTGTATGGCAACGCCAAATGTCGATTGTAGCGGTGACGGCGCTGTTTTTGGTAGGAATTTTGCTCTGGACGCTGGTCGAATATCTCATTCACCGATACGTATTTCATTACGAACCGAAGACTCGTTGGGGAAAACGATTGCACTATGTGATTCATGGCGTGCATCACGATTATCCCAACGATGCGCGGCGGCTGGTTATGCCGCCAGTCGTAAGCATCCCGCTGGCATTTGTTTTTTATGGTCTGTTTCTTTTGATTTTTGGCAGCCTGACTGCGCCCATTTTTGCCGGGCTGGTGTTCGGTTATATCTGTTATGACATGCTCCATTACGCGACGCACCATCTGGCCATGAAACGGGGCGCATGCCTCTGGCTGAAGCAGTATCACCTTCGTCACCATTTTAAGGACGATCACCTTGGATATGGCATTAGCTCGCCGCTTTGGGACTACGTTTTTCGCACCACGCGAAAGTGATGGCAGCGCGCTCCCGTAGTCCGCGGCCTTTGCCCGGCTAAATCTTACTTTTCCTTGAAGTTGGACGGTCCCCGCGGGTCATAGCTGGATGGCACTAAAATCTTGTCTCAAATCCGAAACTCGCTAGATTGGCTGCCCCGACACGGAAATCGGCTGCATGCGGATGCAGCGAAGAACCCGTAAGGAATTTGTGAAACACGAAAGACCTCAACTTTGCCGGGACGCTCCGTCCGTTCGGACGGGAGCGAGCGAAAGGCAGCGTACCATTTAATGAATCCGGACCCGGCAAAACTCAGTCTCAGTAATTTTCTGGCGCAGGAAACGAACGATGCGCTCGAGGCGCCTCCCGGATTTACCCATTGGATGCGACAGGCCACGTTCGCGGTGGAACTTTATGAACCGGAGATGCTCGCCAGCGCCGATGCGCGCACCACCATCGATTACAACGGTCGGCCGCGCTCGGTGATCAACCTTTGTTCCTATAATTACCTCGGGTTGGCGAATCATCCCGACGTCATCGCCGCAGCACACGCAGCGTTGAAGACGCACGGTCTCGGCGCATGCGGTTCACCGATGCTTTCCGGCATGACGGACCTGCATCGGGAGCTGGAGCGGCAGGTGGCAAAATTTCTCGGACGCGAAGATGCCATGCTTTTTAACAGCGGATTTGGCGGCGCGCTGGGAACCATTTCGGGGTTACTTCGAAAAAACGACGTAGCGATCCTGGATAATCGCTCGCATTTGAGTTTGCGCGACGGCGCGGCGCTTTCGCGATGTCGCGCGGACAAATTCGAGCACAATGATCCGGCGTCGCTCGATAAGGCGCTGGCGCGCAAACAAGGCCGCCGCCAACTCGTGGTGATGGAAGGAATTTATTCCATGGATGGCGATTTCGGAAATCTGCCGGCGTTGCTGGATATCGCAGAGTCGCACGGCGCAGGTGTTTTTGTCGATGAAGCGCACTCGATGCTCGCTTGCGGCGAGCACGGTCGCGGCGCCGCAGAAAAATTCGATGTGGAAAGTCGCATACCGCTAGTATACGGCACATTTTC
>Ga0081455_10008471_pt1 | contig 10692 bp, 6 predicted proteins | sample TabmetS3T2R1_FD_70207 | JGI IMG/M metagenome (GOLD analysis project Ga0081455, IMG submission 70207) | Tabebuia heterophylla rhizosphere microbial communities from the University of Puerto Rico - S3T2R1 | ecosystem: Host-associated > Plants > Roots > Rhizosphere ... | reverse complement strand
AAGTATCCGGAAGCCACGATTGACGAACTGATGCGATTCATTCCAGGACCCGTCCTGCCGAGTGGCGGCAAGATCATCGGACTGGATGGTATTCGCGATGCCTACCACACGGGCAAGGGATCGTTCCGAATGCGGGCGAGCGCACGCATCGAGCAGGTGCATCCACGTCGCAAGGGCATCGTCATCACCGAACTGCCCTATCTGATCGGCCCAGAGCGGGTGATCGAACAGATCAAGAGCCTCGTCAATGCCCGAAAGCTGCAAGGAATCGCTGATGTGAAGGACCTCTCGGACCGGGCGAACGGGACTCGCCTGGTGATCGAGATCAAGAGCGGCTTCAATCCGGACGCGATTCTGGAGCAGCTCTACAAACTCACCAAGATCGAAGACAACTACGCGATCAATGCCGTGGCCCTGGTCGATGGCCAGCCTCGGACCCTGACGCTGCGTGATCTGCTTACCGTCTATCTCGAGCACCGCTACGAAGTAACACGGCGCAGAACCGAGTTCGCTCGCACCAAAGCCCAGGATCGCCTTCACCTCGTCGAAGGCCTGCTGATCGCCATTCTCGACATCGACGACGTGATCGCAATCATCCGGTCATCTGACGACACCGCTCACGCTCGCTCGAGACTTATGGAAGTCTTCGAGTTGTCGGAGACTCAGGCCAACTACATCCTCGAGATGCCGCTGCGCAGGTTGACGCGCTTCAGCCGGATCGAGCTCGAGGAAGAGCGCGGCAAGCTGGAAGCAACGATCGCGGAGCTCACGGAGATATTGGAGAATCCGGAACAGCTGCGCACCCTGGTCGGCAACCAGCTCGCCGAGATCGCCCAGCAGCACGGCACGCCGCGCCGGACGATCTTGCTTGCCGCCAGCGGTGTCGCCGCTACAGCTGCGAGCGCTCCGCTTGAAGTCGCCGATGATCCCTGCTGGGTGCTGCTCTCCTCCGCCGGCCTGCTCGCCCGGACCAACCACGCGCAGCCGCTGCCGGCGGTGGGTGCCCGCGCCAATCACGATGTAATCGTCTCCAAGATCATCTCCACGGCGCGCGGGGACTGCGGACTGATCACCAGCGCGGGACGGCTGATCAAGATCAGCGCGCTCGATCTTCCGACCGTGCCCACTACCGCGCACGCGCCGAACCTGCAGGGCGGGACGCACGTCAGTGAGCTGATCACCCTGGATCCGGAAGAGAGAGTGCTCTGCCTGACAACACTGAGCGAGGACTCGCTCGGCCTGGCAGTAGGGACAGCCCGCGGCGTCGTGAAGCGGGTCAATCCGGAGATTCTGGGCAAGGAGTCCTGGGAGGTGATTCGCCTGGAGGCAGGTGATCGGCTGGTTGGAGCGCTAGAACTGACCACCACTGAAGCCGAGCTGGTCTTCATCACCAACGACGCGCAGCTGCTGCACTTTCCAGCGACAGCTGTCCGACCGCAGGGCCGCTCGGGCGGAGGCATGGCCGGCATCAAGCTCGGTATCGGGGCGAGTGTCGTCTACTTCGGGTCCCTATCGGGGGCTGACGCGGCCGTCGCGACGGTATCCGGAAGTTCACGGGCGCTGCCGGGCACTGACGCCGGCTCGGTGAAGGTCACAGCCTTTCAGCACTATCCGGCTAAGGGCCGGGCCACGGGCGGGGTACGCTGCCATCGGTTCCTCAAGGGCGAGGATTCCCTCTTGCTCGCCTGGGCGGGGCCTGCACCTGCGATCGCGGCGGCGGCCAGCGGCAGCCCAGTTCCGCTGCCGGCCGCCGATGCCCGGCGGGACGGGTCAGGAATCCCCGGCACTCAGCCGATCGCGGCAATCGGATCAGCCGCCGCTGGCTGACCAGCTCCCAATTGGAGGCCGACACGCATGGCGCATGTACCAGAGCACCGGCCCGACCATGTTGGGTCAAGCAACCCCGCCTTCGACGATCTACTGGCCAACAACAAGAAGTTTGCCGCGAACTTCGATCAGCACGGCTTCGATGGGATCGCCCGTGCCGGAGTTCTGATGATCACCTGCATGGACTCCAGGATTGTGCCGCTCGAAATGGTCGGACTGACATTCGGCGATGCCAAGATCATCCGAACGCCCGGTGGTCGGGTGACCACATCCGCGCTGGCTGGCTGCATCGCAGGTGTCCACTTGCTCAACGTCAACCGCATCATGGTGATCCCGCACAGCCGCTGTGCCATGGCCGCGGCAGATGACGAGGTGATCATCGACAAGATCCGAACTGCCAGCGGTGCCGATGCGTCCTGGGTACGGTTCGGGGCATCGGCCGACCAGCGGCGTACGTTGCATCGCGACACCGAGAAGCTGCGGAATCACCCGCTGATCGGCGACCGGGCGGCGGTGGGCGGCTTCTACTACGACGTGGACACCGGGCTCTTGGAACGCTGGGACTAACTCAGGACACGAATCACGGATCGCGCGCCGCGGTGGTGGGGAGGGAGGAGGAGACACGCCTTTCGTCTCCGAGCGACGACGAAGTGGGCGGCCAAAAGGCGCGATCCGCGCCGAGCGAGCTTGGCGAGCGGAGCAATCAAACTACGCATCGATGGTGGCGGCATCGAGTGCATACGCCCCGTCGATGATGAACTCCTTGCGCGGCACCACATCGTTGCCCATCAGCATCTCGAAGGTCGACTCTGCAACCAGCCCGTCGTCCACCGTCATCCGACGCAGCGTACGATGCCGTGGATTCATCGTCGTCTCGGCCAGCTGATCAGCGTCCATCTCTCCCAGGCCCTTGTAGCGCTGGGGTTCCTTGAAATGCAAACCCTTCTTCGTCAGCTCCGCTGCCTTCCGTTGGTACTCGGCATCGGAGTAGGTGTAGATGTACTTCTCCTGCCCCTTGCGGGCATTGGTCAGCTCGAAGCGATGCAGTGGTGGCACCGCGGTAAAGACCCGGCCGGCGGCTACCAGAGGTCGCATGTACCGGAAGAACAGTGTCGCCAGCAAACAGCGAATGTGGGCACCGTCAGAGTCGGCGTCGGCCATGAAGATGATCTTGCCGTAACGTGCCGCCTCGATGTCGAAGCTGCGACCGGAGCCGGCACCGACGACTTGGATGATCGAACCGCACTCGGCGTTCTTCAGCATGTCGCCGATGGAGGCTTTCTGTACGTTGAGGATCTTCCCTCGAATGGGGAGCAGCGCCTGGAACTCAGAGTTCCTTGCGAGTTTGGCTGTACCGAGAGCGGAGTCGCCTTCGACGATGAATAGTTCTGTGCGGTCAACGTCATTGCTGCGGCAGTCCACGAGCTTGGCCGGCAATGACGATGACTCGAGCGCGCTCTTGCGACGCTGCGCTTCTCGATGCTGACGCGCGGCTACCCGAGCCCGGGAAGCACCGACGACCTTTTCCAGCACTGCACGCGCCTGCGCACGAGTGGCCGCCTTGGTGGATCCCAGAAATCGAGTGAGCTCACCTTCGACCACCTTGGCCACCAGCCGCGACACAGCCGGGGTGCCCAGCACCTCCTTGGTCTGACCCTCGAACTGCGGCTCAGCTAGCCGTACGGTGACGACGGCTGTCATGCCCTCCAACACGTCGTCCTTCAGGACTTCGTCGCCGTTCTTCAGCAGCCGAGTGTTCTGAAGAACGTTCATGAACGCCTTGGTGAGTCCGCGATCGAAGCCCGCCACATGCGTGCCACCCTTTGGCGTCGCGATGATGTTCACATACGACTGGGTGCGTGTCTCATAGCCATCGCCCCAGCGAACAGCAATGTCGATCTCGAGTTCACGCTCGATGTCGGCCGGCTCCATGTGGCCCGCATCGTCCAGCATGGGTACCGTCTCTGTGAACCGGTCAGTGCCGCGAAGCCGGATCACATCGGTGACAGGCTGGTCGGGCGCCAGGAATTCGCAGAACTCCGAGATCCCGCCCCGGTGCAGATAGCTCTCCTCGACGGCGTCTGAGGTACGCGCGTCAGCAATGTGGAGCGCGAGTCCAGGCACCAAGAAGCTCGTCTGCCTGGCTCGGTCCTGAAGGTCTCGAAACGACAGTTGAGCATCGTGAAGGAAGATCTGGCGGTCGGGCCAGTACGTCACCCGGGTTCCGGTCCTACCCTTCGGCACTCTGCCGATCTTGCGAAGGCCACCTCCTGGCGTGAACTTCGCTGTCGGTCCGGACCCGTCGAATGTTCCGGGTACCCCGCGTCGAAACGACATCGCCCAGGTGGCAGAGTTGCGGTCCACCTCGACGTCAAGTCGACTCGACAACGCGTTGACAACCGAAGAACCAACGCCGTGCAACCCGCCTGTCGCGTTGTAGGAGCCGGCGCCGAACTTGCCACCGGCATGCAATTTGGTGAAGACGACCTCTACCCCAGACAGACCAGTCCGCGGTTCGATATCGACCGGTATGCCGCGGCCTTCATCGCGTACCGAGATGCCTCCGTCGCGGCGCAGTGTGACAAAGATCTCCTTGCCATGGCCCCCAAGCGCCTCGTCCACCGCGTTGTCGATGATCTCCCACAGACAGTGCATCAGCCCCCTGGTATCGGTCGAGCCGATATACATCGCGGGCCGCTTTCTGACTGCCTCAAGACCCTCCAGCACCAGCAGGTGCCGCGCCTCATACTCACGGCTTTCCGTTGTAGGGCTGGCGGGTGGCACGCGCTGAGAGTACCTCGCAACTGAGGTCTTAGCGCTGCCAAACGGCGCCAATCCGGACAGTGTCGGACAACGAAATCCACATGACGGCCGGCAGCGGTGATTCACAGGATTTGTTACACGACAGTCATTGGTCCGAGATGTAGAACCGGAACAATCAGACGCAGGCGAGATGTTGAAGATATGACAGGCGTGCATCCGCACCACGGTGCACGCCTCAGCACAGACAAGATCAGCTGATCGTCAGGAAGCGAGGCCCCGTGAACACCCCCGTCATCGAAGGTCCCGCCTTGAACGCATCGGATCGTTGCGATCGGTGCGGCGCGCAGGCCTACGTCCGAGTCACCATGGCCAACGGATTCGACCTCCTGTTTTGCTCACACCACAACAAGGAGCACGCCGACAAGCTCAAGCAGGTAGCGCTCAAGATCCACGACGAGTCGAAGCACATCGACTAGGACCCAGAGCCAGCTCCGGCCCCAATCCAGTTCCAGCCTTGGGTTGGGGCCGGCTTGCGTCGGCTAGTCCAGATAGTCGCGTAGCACTTGTGAGCGGGACGGGTGCCGCAGCTTGCTCATGGTCTTGGACTCGATCTGCCGAATCCGCTCACGTGTCACCCCGTACACCTTGCCGATCTCATCGAGCGTCTTGGGCTGACCATCGGTCAATCCGAAGCGCATCGATACCACACCGGCTTCGCGCTCGCTGAGCGTGTCCAGTACGTCGTGCAGCTGCTCTTGCAGAAGAGTGAAGCTCACTGCATCCGCCGGAACGACGGCCTCGGAATCTTCGATCAGATCTCCGAATTCGGAGTCGCCGTCCTCACCCAGCGGAGTGTGCAGCGAAATCGGCTCACGTCCGTACTTCTGAACTTCGACGACCTTCTCTGGAGTCATATCCAGTTCGCGCGCCAGTTCCTCCGGCGTAGGTTCCCGGCCCAGATCCTGCAGCATCTGCCGCTGCACGCGAGCCAGTTTGTTGATGACCTCGACCATGTGCACAGGAATGCGGATGGTACGAGCTTGATCGGCCATCGCCCGAGTGATCGCCTGACGAATCCACCATGTCGCGTAGGTGGAAAACTTGTAACCCTTGGTGTAGTCGAACTTCTCGACCGCTCGGATCAGTCCCAGGTTGCCCTCCTGGATGAGATCGAGGAAGAGCATTCCTCGCCCGGTGTAGCGCTTGGCCAGCGAGACCACAAGGCGGAGATTGGCCTCCAGCAGATGGTTCTTGGCGCGACGCCCGTCCTCGGCAATCCATTCGAAGTCGTCAACCTGTGCTGCCTTGATCCTTGTGCCATCGTCGTTGAGCTTCTCGTCAGCGAAGAGCCCAGCTTCGATCCGCTTCGCAAGCTCGACTTCCTGCTCGGCATTCAGCAACGCGACCTTGCCGATCTGCTTCAGGTAGTCCTTCACTGGATCAGCCGTCGCGCCGGCCGCCATGACCTGTTGCTCAGGCTCGTCCGCGTCGTCGGCCTCCGACAAGGTAAAGCCCTCGTCCTCAGCCAGCTCCTCTTCGAGCTTGGCCTCCTCCGCAGGCTCGAATGCGGACTCGTCTACGTCGTCCAGGCTGCGTTTTTTACCGACGGTGAGTACGACCTCTTCACTCTCCAGGTCGACTACCACGTCAGCGGTCAGCGCTTCGGCTTCGAGATCGACTTCGAGTGACTCCAGGGCGAGGTCCTCAAGATCCACCTCGGCAACAGCATCGTCGGCTGCTTCCGGCTCCGCTGCCTGCTCCATCTCCTCATCAGCGACTGCGGGCGCGACGACGGCGGACTTCTTGGCCGGTGGACTCTCCACTGACTTCAAAGATGCCTTCTTGGCTGGAGCCTTCCTCGCCGACGTGGCCTTCTTGATCGGAACGCTTTGTCGAGCCCGGCTTGTGGACGCGGCTACCGCGCGAGCCGATGTATGCAGTTTGGAGGGGAGTTTGGAGGGGGGTGTCACAAAGAGCCTCTCGGACTGACCAGGCGGATCTAGGGCAGGCAGCGCCCATCGGATGTCAATAGGTGCTCCATCGGTATTCTGACACGAATCTCCAAACGCCCTGGCCGTTGCCAAAATGGTGTCGCGACTCGGGCTATCCCCAGCGAGCCGAGCCAGTAGATCAAACTCGGAACCGCGCCGGCGTCATCGCGCGAGCCGCGCCTGGCGAGCGGAGCGAGCAAACACGCCTATCCGGCGCCCAGCTCCGCCTTGACCGCTAGTACGGGGCAGGCTGCGTCCAGCAGCACCCGCTGAGCGTTGCTTCCGAGCAGCAACTTGCCGACCGGAGACCGACGGCGAAGCCCGATCACAATGAAGTCCGCGTCGGTCGTCTCGGCAATCCTGATCAGCTCGTCCGCCGAATCGTCCACGTCGGCGGGGGTCCGAATCTCATAGGTAATTCCTGATGCGGCGAGCTCGGCCGCGAGGTCATTGGCTTCGGCTTCGGGCGAGGTATCAACGACCACCAGCGCCGCGCTGCGTAACCGTGCCTCGCTCAATGCTCGCTTCAGGGCGGCGCGTCCCTCAGGCTTCGCGGAATAGCCAACGACGATCAGCGGCTGGGCCTCCGCGGGCAACGATTGGCGGGGCAGCTCGGCCTGTCCCTGGTGAACCCGATCCGATGGGGACTGAAGCATGTTCGACATCAGCGCACCTCCCAGGTGTGGACCGGTTCGTTGCTGTGCATCAGCGGCATGTAGCTGGCCAGCATCCCCCGCACAGCATCCTGCCTGGACTCGCCGGCCTGCTCACGTCTCGACACCTCAGCGACCTGCCATGTTGCGCCATTGGCCGCACGCAGGCAGCGCCGTTCGATGATGTCAAGCAATCTGCTGATCTCGGCCTCGTCGACCTCCCATTGACGCAGGCCCTCAGCGGCCATCGGCAGCAGCTTGCGTACGACCAGTTCAGCCACTCGCACCTGGCCGACTTGGGGCCAGTAGAGCTCGGCATTGATACCGTGCCGAATGCCGGAGACGAAGTTCTCCTCGGCTGCCTGGAAGGACATCTGTGTCCAGATCGGTCGGTCTTCGCCGGCCAAGGCGCGTACCACTCCGGCAAAGAAGGCTGCGTTGGCCATGGTGTCCACGACGGTCGGCCCAGCGGGCAGCACCCGATTCTCCACCCGCAGGTGCGGAGAACCGTCGCTGACGTCGTAGACCGGACGGTTCCAGCGGTAAATGGTCCCGTTGTGAAGCCGCAGTTCGTCCAGCTTCGGCACTCCGCCGCTGTCGAGGACGGCCACCGGATCCTCGTCGGAGCTGATCGGCAACAACGCAGGAAAGTAACGGGAGTTCTCCTCGAACAGATCAAAGATCGAGGTGATCCAGCGCTCGCCGAACCAGACGCGCGGGCGTACGCCTTGAGCTTTCAACTCCTCACTGCGAGTCTCGGTGCTCTGTTCGAACAGCGGGATGCGGGACTCGGCGACGAGCTGCTTCCCGAACAGGAAGGGTGAGTTTGCACCCAGCGCGACCTGTACGCCGGCGATCACCTGCGCGGCATTCCAATAGCCGGCGAAGTCATCCGGGCTCACCTGCAGGTGCACCTGAGTAGAGGTGCATGCGGCCTCGGGCATGATCGTGTTGGATACCATCGCCAGGCGTTCCACACCGTCGATGACGATCTCCAGATCCTCGCCGCGTGCTGCGAAAATCTGCTGATCAAGCATCGAGTAACGAGGGTTCTCGCTGACGCTGTCCAGCGTGACGTGATGCGGCATCAACGTAGGCAGGATGCCAATCATCACCAATCGGGTGCCGATCGCCTCTGCCCGTGGGTCTGCGTCGTTCAGTGACTTTCGCACCGACTGTTCGAAGTCGGAGAAGCCGAAATCGACCAGCCGACGGGGTGCGACATTGATCTCGATGTTGAAGCGGCCCAGCTCGGTTTGGAATGACGGATCAGCGATAGCTGCCAGTACTTCCGCATTACGCATTGCGGGCTGGCAATTCATGTCCACCAGGTTCAGCTCGATCTCGAGGCCTGTCATCGGCCGCTCGAAGTCGAAGCGGGACTCGGTGAGCATGCGGGCCAGCACGTCGAGACCTTTGCGAACCTTCTCTCGGTGACGCTTGCGGTCTTCCCGCGTGAACTCTGTCGAGTCGACCTCTGCTCCCATGGGCCTATCCTCACCCATCGCGGTCGCGGCGGGAAGGATGGTTGGGCAAGCAGTCTTGTGCGCCCGCTACGCTCATGCACCATGTACGCCGACGGCGCCTATACGTCCGCTGCGCCTCTCGCAAAACGCAAGCCGATCACCCGTACCCACCACGGTGATGTCTTCGTCGATCCCTACGAATGGTTGCGGGACAAGGACAACCCAGAAGTGATCAGCTATCTCGAGGCGGAAAACGCCTACACCGAGGCGCAGACTGCTCACCTGGCTGAGCTTTCGGATGCCGTCTTCGGCGAGATCAAGGCCCGGACCAAAGAGACCGATCTGAGTGTGCCGAGCTACAGCTCGCATCCGGGCGGCGCAGCGTACTGGTATTACGTTCGGACGGTCGAAGGATCTGAATATCCGATCTATTGCCGCGTTGTTGCCACAGATCGGCAAAAACGGCCCGATCCCGAACACGAGATCGTCGGCGAAGAGATTCTGCTGGACGCCAATCTCGAGGCCGAGGGGCATGAATTCTTCTCCCTCGGCGCGTTCAGTGTGTCTCTCGACGGCCGGCTGCTGGCGTACTCGACCGACCTGACCGGGGCGGAGCGCTTCACGATCATGATCAAGGATCTGGAGTCGGGCGAGTTGCTCGCCGACCAGATCAGTGATACCGCCTACGGTGTCGCGTGGGCGAAGAACAGCCACCTTTTCTACACCAGGGCAGACGACGCCTGGCGGCCGTACATCGTCTTGCGGCATCGGCTCGGTACCGATCCGTCACAAGACGTAGCAGTCGTGACCGAGGCGGACGAGCGGTTCTGGCTTGGCGTCGATGCCAGCCGCGATGATCGGTGGATTCTGATCGGAGCTGGAAGCAAGATCACTTCAGAATTCCGGCTACTCAGTACCGACGATCCCGAAGGTGAGCCACGCATCGTAGCGCCACGCCGCCAGGGAGTGGAGTACGACGTCGAGCCAGCAGGCGATCGGCTGCTGATCGTGCACAACGACGGGGCTGAGGATTTCGAGCTCGTCGAGGCACCGTTGACAGCAAGCAGCCACGCCGAGTGGGTACCTGTGATCCGCCACCGCCAGGGGGTGCGGATTCTCTCCGTCAGCGCCTACGCCAGCCATGCGGTCGTTTCGATAAGACGCGATGGCCTCACCGGCTTGCACGTGATGCCGCGCGATGGCAGTGGCAATCTCCAGGTTGGCACAGACATCGCGTTCGATGAGCCCCTGTATGTCGTGGACGCCCCCGGCGAATCCGAGTACGACACGCCGACCATCCGCGTCGGCTACGCATCGCTGTTGACCCCTGACTCGATCTACGACTACGACCTCACATCGCGAGAGCTGACCTTTCTCAAGCGGACACCAGTGCTCGATGATCCCCGGTTTGGCAGCTATCAGCCAGATAACTACGTCCAAGAGCGCGGCTGGGCCACGGCTGCCGATGGCATCCGGGTGCCGTTGTCGATAGTGCGGAAGGCCGACGTTCCGTTAGACGGCTCTGCACCAGCCCTGTTGTACGGCTATGGGTCGTATGAAGCATCAATGGATCCGGGCTTCTCGGTGTCACGCCTGTCGCTGCTGGATCGCGGCATCATCTATGCAATTGCCCATATCCGTGGTGGCGGCGAGCTCGGCCGGTCGTGGTACGAACAGGGCAAGCGGCTTGCCAAAAAGAACACCTTCACTGACTTCATCGCGTGCGCGGAGTACCTGATCGAGCATGGATACACCTCGACAGACCGGCTTGCCGCCCGCGGCGGCAGTGCCGGTGGCTTACTCATGGGGGCGGTCGCGAACCTTGCGTCGGATGAGTTCCGTGCCATTCACGCCTCGGTGCCGTTCGTCGACGCTCTGACGACGATCTTGAATCCCGAACTGCCACTCACGGTCATCGAGTGGGAGGAGTGGGGCGACCCGTTGCACGACCCCGAGGTGTACGCGTACATGAAGTCATACACGCCGTATGAG
>Ga0081455_10008470_pt1 | contig 10692 bp, 14 predicted proteins | sample TabmetS3T2R1_FD_70207 | JGI IMG/M metagenome (GOLD analysis project Ga0081455, IMG submission 70207) | Tabebuia heterophylla rhizosphere microbial communities from the University of Puerto Rico - S3T2R1 | ecosystem: Host-associated > Plants > Roots > Rhizosphere ... | reverse complement strand
AACCGACGCCGCACGGCGGCCAGGTACTCCTGGTTGGGTTGGCCGTCAGGATCCATGAAAGCGGCCAACAGGTGCGGGGTAGCACCGACGAAGCCGTACCAGACGTCGAGGATGGCCTCGACCTGGGGCGCCAACACGTCACCAGAGCGATGCAGCGCGGCCAGATCGTCCTCGCCCAGCAGCAGCGTTGTTCGCAGCAACTCCAGCTCGTCCAGGCTGACTGGCGAGCGGGACAGCGCGTCGGTTCCATAGGTGTAACCGGGGATGTCGGTCTGGATCATGAGGTACTCCTCGGGTCGGCTGCGGTCGGGGCTCGGAAGGCCTGCCAGGCACGGGCGGCCTGGTCGGCGGGTGCGGTTCGGAAATCGGGGCAGTCCAGGCGCAGCTCGCCGTCGCCAAAAGGCGCATCGACGAAGGCGCAGTGATGCGGGTGCACTGGACTGTCGTGCTGAAAGGGCCGGAAGAAGCGGCACGACACGCACATGCGGGCCACCGGGATGCGGCCCTTCTCCTGAAGCGTTCGGATCATCGCGACCAGGGCTCGCAGGAAGGTGGCCTGTTCGGCGGCCGAGAGCTCGCCGACGGCCTCCAGCAGGAAGTCAGGCCACGCTGCGGCGGCAGCCGCCTCACGGACGCCACTCGGAGTGAGCAGGACGATGACACCTCGGCCGTCGCGCACCGTCGGTTCTTTGATGACGAGGCCCTTGCGGTACAGGGCGGTGACGCTGTCGGAGGTGGTAGCGGCTGTGACGCCGAGCTGCTCTGCCAGCGCGCCCAGGCGCAGACCGTCCGGATTGGCCCGCAGCAAGGCCAGTACTTGGCCTTGGGTCGGGGTCAGACCGCGGCCGCCGGCCTCCGCCCAGGCCTGCTGCTTGAGGGCAATGCCGATCTTGGCCAGCCCGATCGTCACCCGCCTGTCGAGCGGCTCATCGGGCGGCAGAGGATCGTCAGCCCCCATGTGCCTTACTCTATAGGACTCCTAACGACATGGCGAGCCTGGGTGACGGGTGCCCTAGAGGAATGTGGCCTGGTCAGCCCAGTGCTAGATCCAAACGCACACCGAGCAGCCTCACGGGGCGGTTGATGTCGAAGCGCCGGAGCACTGCCCGCGCACCTGCCTCGACGATCCTTGGATCGGTTGTCGCCTCTGGCAACTTGCCGGTCTTGACTTGAGTGAAGAAGGACCGAGTGCGGACCGTCACACCTACGTGGGTTGCCTGCCGCCCATCGGCTTTGATCTCCTCGCACAACTCGCGGGCCATCGCCGCAACCTGGTCCGCGATGGCGTCAAGGTCCGTGAGGTCGCTGGGGAAGGTGACTTGCCGACTCTTTGACCGCGCCAGCCACGGCTCCGTAATGATGGTCCGTGAGGATCCGCCGCGGGCCAATACGCGGAGCCGAGGGCCGATGGTTGGCCCGAACCAGGCGGCCAGATCGTTCCGATCCGCCAAGGCCAGATCGGTGACGGTGAGGACGTCGTGCGCCGCGAGCCGGGCCGCCGTTCGCTTGCCGATACCCCAGAGCTCCGACGGTTCGCAGTCGCCCATCACCTTTATCCAATTGCTCGAGTCGAGCCGGTAGATGCGCTCTGGCGCCGTCTTGGCGAACCGGGTCGCCATCTTGGCGCGCTCCTTGGTGTCGCCGATGCCGACGGCACAGGTCAGACCGGTGCGATCCTGTACTGCGGTACGAACTGCTTGAGCTAGCTCCTCCGGGTCGTCGCGGCGGACGCCGAGAAAGGCTTCATCCCAACCCCACACCTCAACCGGGTGACCGAAGCTCCGCAGCACACCCATCACTTCAGCCGATGCAGCGTCGTAGGCCGGATGATCACTCGGTAGGAACACCGCGTCCGGACACTTGCGGAGCGCTCGTTGCATCGGCATTCCCGAGTGCACCCCGTACGCCCGCGCCTCGTAGGACGCTGTGGCGACTACCTGTCGCGGCCGGTTGGGATCACCGTCGCCTCCGACCACCACAGGACGCCCGCGCAACTCGGGTCGTCGCCGGACCTCCACCGCCGCCAGGAAGGAATCCATGTCGACGTGCAGAAGCCACCAGGGCTGGTCCTGAGTCGGGTGAGGCTCGGGAATTACCGACTCGTCCACTTGCCATCGGTTGGCTCGGCTGGCACCCGGTCGGCGACCTCGTCCGGCGCAAGTTCCTCCCTGCGCGTACACAGCGCCCAGTGGTGCCCGAAGGGGTCGCGGACGATGCCGTACCGCTCGCCCCAGAACATCTCCGCGACTGGCATCTCAACAGTGGCTCCCATCTCGACAGCGTGAGCGAACGCGCCGTCAACATCTTCGAGCTCGAGCAGCAACATGACCGGCGAGCCGCCCAAAGCAGCCGGGGCAAGCGCATTCAGTTCGGCGATCTCCTCGCTGAGTAGGAGCTTGTCGGGCCCCACGGCGAGCTCGACGAAGAGGACCCGTCCGTCGGGGAGGCGGTGCCGAATGAGCTCAGCGGCGCCGAATGCCTCGCTGTAGAACGCCACTGCGGCATCCGCGTCGGGCACGAAAATGTGCGTGCCCAGACCGAGCGGTCGCTGGCGGGTCATGGTGTCCTCCGGTTCCCGTCGAGAACTCCAGCAGAGTGAGCGGCATCTACAAGTCGCGCCATCAGCTCAGCCTCCTCGCGGACAGCCCGCTCGCCAAGGGGAGTGAGCCGGTAATAGCGACGGCGCGCGTCATGTGGTGCGTTCGGATCGCTCGTTTCGGACTCACTGACGAGATCGTCAGCCACCAGCCGGGCCAGCGTCCGGTAAAGCGTTCCCGGCCCAAGCCGAATCTGCCCGTCCGTGAGCTGGTCAACGAAGCCCATCACGGCATACCCGTGGCTGTGGCCCGAGGCCAACGCGAGCAAGACCTGGAAGCCGGCTGTGGTCAGAGCCGGGACACCGCTTGCCGAACTCACAGCAGTAGGATACAGTCCGTATCGGATATGACCACTCTGGATATATCCGATGCGGAGCATACGTCAGCCTTTCGAGAGGGAGCGGCCCAATGATCACGCGAGTGAGCAAGATCATCGTGCCGGTAGCAGACCAACAGGCAGCGTTGGACTTCTGGACGACCGGCATGGGTTTCGAGCTGGTGCGCGACGACGCGTACGGCAACGAGCGGTGGATCGAGGTCAGACCGCCCGATCAGGACCTGCTGCTTGTCCTCAGCCCGCGGCAGGCCGACGAGCCCCGTCGTACGGTCCCGGATAGCCTCCCCCACTCCGACCTATTTTTCGATTGCGCCGACGTCGTGAAGACCCATGCTGAACTGAGCGCACGGGGAGTGAAATTCGCCCTGCCGCCAGCCCGTCAGCATTTCGGTTGGTGGGCCCTGTTCGAAGACAACGAGGGCACCCGGTACGCACTCGGCCAGTGGAGCGACGGCGCCGCCGCATCGGCATCATGAGGAAACCGGCCGCCAACGGATGAGCCGTCAGCAATGAAGATCTCGATTGGACGGATGATCGCGAACCTCACTGCTCGAGGCCGCGCGCTCGGGAGCCGGTTCGCGTGGTGGAGCCGGTGGTTCCCGCCCGCAGCAACTGTCGATGCCGACCGCTTCCAGGGGGAGAGTGACGCCTACCCCGATCATTGGAAGGAATTCCCGCGGCCCTGGCCTGCTGGTCAGGTTGGAGGGCCGGACACGCTGAAGGCCGCGCTGGCCGCGCTGCCCGATCCCTGGCGCCGGGTGGTGATCTTGCGGGATGTCGAGGGCCGACCGCCGGCCGAGGTCTGGGCTGTCACCGGGCTGACGGCAGAGCAGCAGCGCGATTTGCTCAACCGGGCGCGTGAGCTACTTCGGGAAACCCTTGGCAGGGGGCTCCAGCGAAACGGCGGCGGATCATGATCACGTCCGGCGCTGCGGCGTCTCCTACGCTGGCGCGGCGGCTGTTGCCGCTGCACATCGGCGTGGCATTGCAAGGGCTGCTCTTGTGGGTCCCGATCGAGAAGTTGTTCATGACTGACATCGGCTTCGATGCCGCGTCGGTCGGTGCGATGGCTGCCGCGTACGCCGCAGTCGTGCCGCTGCTGGAAGTGCCATCGGGGATTCTGGCCGATCGGTGGAGCCGCACCTGGGTAATGATCTTGGGTTGTGTGGCGTTGGCGGTCAGCTCCTTGATCGGCGGCCTGAGCCAGAACGTGACCACGTATGTAATCGCGGCGATGATCCTCGGGGTCTACTTCGCATTCAGCTCCGGAACCGTCGACAGCATCGTCTACGACACCGTGCTTGAAGAGACGGGCTCAAACGAGCTGTACGAGAAGTGGATTGGTCGGACTCGTGCGGTGGAAAGCGCCGCTTTCGTGTTCAGCGCGCTGGTCGGCGGAGTTCTCGCCCAGTACACCTCGGCACGCTTCACCTACTTCGCCACCGTTCCGCTCGTCGCGCTGGCGATCATCGGCTTCATCCGCTTCAACGAGCCGCGGCTGCACAAGGCCGCCGAGCGGGTGAGCCTGCGCAGCCATGTTGCACTTACCTTCCGAACCATGATCACGTCATGGGCGGTGCTCCGCGTTATGTTCCTGGTAGCCTCCGCCGGGCTACTTGCCCAGGCCGTCTTTGAGTTTGGGCCGCTCTGGCTGGTAGCAGAGGCAGCCCCGGCCGCGCTCTACGGGCCGTACTGGGCCGCGTTGGTGTCGACCTTTGGCGTCGCCGGACTTCTGATCGGCAAGCTGAATCTCGAGCGCCGGCTGCTCGTTGCGGTGTTGATCATTCTTTCGTTGGGCGCGGCGCTCCTCCTGACGTGGACCAGCTCGCTGGCAGTACTGGTGGCTGCTCAGGTGGTGCTCGGACTGGGCTTGGCGATCATCGGAATCCACGCGGGGCGGCTGTTGCACGACGCGGTGCCGTCCGCGATCAGGGCGGGCGTGTCTTCGGGCGCCGGGACACTGACATCAGTGCTGTTCCTGCCTTTCTCTCTGGTGTTTGGCTGGGTAGCGCGGGAGAACGGAATGAACTGGTCGGGGTTCATGCTGACGGGCGCGGTCGTGATCGTCGGGATGCTGCTCGTCATCAGCATCCGGGCGGGCCGTGGCGAGGCGCCTGCTGAGGTGCTGGCGGTGACCGCGAAGCAGGAGGCGCTGGAAGTGACGGAGTCTGCAGATGAACTCGCGTGCAAGCAGCTCGTGGAACTGGTGGCCGACTATCTCGAGGATGTGCTTTCCCCGGAAGTGAAGGCACGGTTTGAGGAGCATCTCGCCGGCTGTGATGGATGCAGCACGTATCTGAGTCAGACCCAGCAGATCATTGCCGAGCTGCGAGACCTGTCGGCACAAGCTCATGGCGGAGCGCGTGCTGGGCGCTGGCCGCAATGACGGCGCCGTACGTCGAAGGCACGGTGGAGGTATGGATGTTGGTTGCGGCAGCGGACAGCGCAAGGCTGCGCTGCAGGTGCTGCACGATCGGCACGCCAGCGAGCTGTGGCGGTTCGCGATGCGGCGTACCCACGATCGCGAGCTGTCGGAGGACATCGTCCAAGAGGTGCTGCTCAGGGCGTGGAAGGATCCCAGCCTCGGGCAGGGCGATCAAGCCGCGGCCCGTAACTGGCTTTTCACAGCCTCACGCAACTTGATCATCGACCGGTGGCGCAGCGCGGCATCCCGGCATGAGCAACGAACGGAGGATCCGCCAGAGGAAAGCGCCGAAGATGCGACCAGCCTGGTACTCGACCGATGGTTGATCGCAGAGGCGCTTGGCAGCCTGTCCACGGAGCAGCGCTCCGTCATCAACGCCGCCTACTACGAAGGCAGGTCGATTGCCGATATCTCCGCACGGCTCCGAATCCCAGAAGGCACCGTCAAGTCACGGCTGCACTACGGACTCAGAACCCTCAGATTGGCCCTACAGAAGAAAGGAGTGACCCTGGAATGAACGCAATCCCCGACAAGTTCGCCCAGTCGAATGCCGCGCACGTGCTGCGGCGAGCTGTCTCCTGCCGAGCGCCGGGAGTTTGAGAAGCGTCGCCTGATCGGGCTGGTCGTAGTTCCAGGTGCCGAGGTACCTTTTCGCGCTGGCTACTGGCGCTGGAGACGCGCGGCGATGCCGGTCGGCATCCCCGCCGCGATGAGGACGACCAGGCCGAACAGCAACCGACAAAAATAGAACGAAAATTCGAAACCCGCGTCGATCGAGAGAGTCGAGAACCTGTCTCCCAAGCTCCCCACGGATACGATGACCGCATCGACGTCTTCCCGGACCGTGGCACCTGGCGCTCCCGGCTGCTCAACTACGTCGACGAGCACGCTGCAGAGATCGTCACCGATCTCTCCGGGCTAGTTCGAATGCCGAGCGTGTCGGGCTCGGAGGACGAGATTGACATCCAGCACGTCCTCTCTGATCGCATGATCACCATGGACCTCGCCGTCGACACCTGGCAGATCCCGCTCGAGGAGACACTCGCAGAGCCAGACTTCCCAGGTGTCGAAGTCGATCGCTCAGAGGCATGGGGCGTGGTCGGCCGTATTGCGGGTCGCGGGGACGGGCCGTCCCTCATGCTCAACGCACACGTCGACGTCGTCCCGCCAGGTGACCTGCTCAGCTGGGAGGGAGCCGACCCGTTCAGCGGAAGAGTCACGGGCGACACAGTTGAGGGCCGCGGAGCGTGCGACATGAAAGCGGGACTGGTCGCCTCCCTCTGGGCGGTTCGCGGCCTAACCGAGCTGAAGGTGCCTTTGCGCGGCGATCTTGTGCTTGCGACGGTTGTCGGTGAGGAGGATGGCGGACTGGGAACTTACGCGCTACTGAGGCGCGGCTGGCGCGCGGACGCATGCGTGATCCCGGAGCCGACATCACTCGATATCGCGCCGGCCAGCGCCGGCGCCCTCACGTTCCGCATCACCGTGCCCGGGGCAGCAAGCCACGCCTCGCGCCGGCTCTCCGGGGTCAGCGCGATTGAGAAGTTCATCCCGATCTTCTCTGCCCTGCGTCGCCTCGAGAAGGAGCGGAATGCCATCAAGCACTCACTCGCGACGCGGTGGGAGCTGCCGATTCCCATCGAGATCGGCAAGATAGCCGCTGGGGACTGGGCATCGAATGTGCCCGACAGGCTCTACGCCGACGGCCGAATGGGCGTAGCCATCGGCGAAGACATCCCGACCGCCCGGCGGGCGCTCGAGGAAGCGGTCGGCGCCGCCTGCCAGGACGACGTTTGGCTTCGAATCCACCCGGCCATCGTCGAATGGTGGGGCGGTCAGTACGCATCTGCCATCACCGACGTCGACTCGGCCATCATCTCAACGGTTCAACGCTGCCACGCTGACATCTCCAAGTCACCGCAGACAATGTGGGCTACGCCTTACGGCAGCGACCTGAGGCTCATGCAAGGCATCGGCACCGTTCCCACCATCCACTACGGGCCCGGGGATGCCGGGCTCGCACACGGCCCTCGCGAGTGCGTGTCCATCGATGAGCTACTCACTGCGACCCGCGCCCTCGCATTGATCGCCATTGACCACTGCGGACTCAGCTAGCACGCGCAGGGTCGACAGGGCGACTGGGCTTCATTGTTGATTGCCGTACAGTACTAACAGATTCTGGTAATCAATTAAGTCCGGATCAAAAACGTCATCGTAGGTCTCCTCATTCATAAGCACACCTTCTGTTTTTCGGTGTGCAAGGCCGACGGCGTGTCCCATTTCGTGAATGGCGACATTTGTCTTCGCACCGCCGGTAAGTGAGCTGGAATAGTCTATATGGCCTCCAACAGTAAAGCCTCCCGACTCAACCGCATGGAAGTTGCCATCTGCTCCCACAGTACTTTCAGGAGCGACACTTACCGTTACGCAGTTCGTGTTTGATTGACAGGTCCGCACGAGCCTGGTATCCAAACATGGACTGCGGTTCCAGGCTGCAACTCCTTTTTGCATTTCGGCCACCCAATCAGGCGTTAAATTCCGAGTCTCAAAGGTAATGACGACTTTGGCAGCGCCATTGCGTTTCCACGGCACCTGATGATCGCGCCGATCCTGGTCCTGCAACGCCACTCCTTCCGGTGCAACACAGGCATCAGCAGTCGCAGCTGATGGCTGGGGCACTGAAGAGGCCGGGCGGTACTGCGTGACCTTCGTGGATGAGCAAGACGCCAGCAGCGCCAGCGTCACAACAAGAGGGAATGCCAATCGCCACGCCCGGCAGATCATGCGCCGACCCTACGCGAGCTCCGGAGCACCCGCGCACCCTGCGCCTTACGACGACTGGGCGCCGCACCCACCAAGATCGCAGTGTCATCCTCGGCTATCTTGAGGACGGTCCGAATCTCATCGCCCTAGCGATGAACGGTTGGGCCGACAGCGAACCTGCCTGGTGGCTCAACCTTCAGGCGCATCCCAACGCTAGAGTCGACCTCGCCGACGGGCCACGTTCAGTCGTAGCACGGGCAGTGGCGGGAACGGAGCGGTCCCGCCTGTGGGCCAAGTGGCGTGAAGTAGAGCCGAACCTTCAGGCGCATCCCAACGCTAGAGTCGACCTCGCCGACGGGCCACGTTCAGTCGTAGCACGGGCAGTGGCGGGAACGGAGCGGTCCCGCCTGTGGGCCAAGTGGCGTGAAGTAGAGCCGAATCTTGACGGGTACGCGGCTCTACGTTCGTCCCAGACCGCCGTGGTGATCTTGGAGCCACGAGGCCGGTGAGACCAGACCGCCGGTTAGCTTTCGTAGCCAGTGCCCGCATCGGTGCCTGCCAACCATGGGTACGGCCAAGTGACTACATGCGTTTAGGGCCCGCCCCATTCTCGACATTGCGTACGATCAGCTCGCATTCACGACGTGAGTATCAGAGGACGACGCGAGCGGAAACTGGGGGCGCTGGGGGATGAAGGCGTTTGTCTCGGAGAAGTACGGGCCGCCTGAGGGGCTCCGGATGGCGGAGGTCGAGAAACCCACCCCGGTCGCAGGTGAAGCGCTGGTGAAGGTGCTGGCAGTATCGGTCAATCCGGCGGACTGGCGTTTGATGCGTGCCAGGCCTTTCTTTTCGCGCGCCGCTTTGGGGTGGCTGCGGCCGAAGCATAAGATCCCGGGCGGAGACATTGCCGGGCGAGTGGAGGCTGTGGGCGACGGTGTCACCCAGTTCAAGCCCGGCGACGAGGTCTATGCCAATCTCTTGGATCACGGCTTGGGCGGCTTTGCAGAATACGTTTCAGTACCAGTCGAGGTCATGTCCTTGAAGCCAGCAAACCTGTCGTTTGAGGAAGCGGCAGCAGTTCCGATGGCGGCGGTAACTGCACTCCAGGGCCTTCGCTACCACGGAGAAATCCAGGCCGGGCAGCGGGTGCTGATCAATGGCGGTTCCGGTGGCATCGGCACCTTTGCGGTCCAGATCGCCAAGTCATACGGCTCCGAGGTGACCGGAGTGACCAGCACCCGGAACATTGAGCTCGTCGGTTCGCTCGGCGCCGATCACGTCATCGACTACACCACGACGGACTTCATCCGCAGCGGGCGGCGATACGATCTCATCCTCGACACCATCGGGAACCTATCGTTACGTGATCTCAGACGTGCGCTTGCCGACGGCGGCAAGGCCGCTGTCGTAGGGTTCACCAGCGTGGCGAAGCTGATCAGCGTTTCGCTGCGCGGCGGCAAGGACATCACCCAAGTGTCAGCGCACGTAGCCTCCACCGATCTGGAGTTTCTTTCGAACCTGATTGAGGCCGGCAAAGTGCGCCCCCAGATCGACCGGCGTTATCCGTTCGCCGAAATCCCCGCAGCTCTGACCTACCTGGAGAAAGGCCATGCCAGAGGGAAGGTCGTCGTGGGCGCGCCAGAAGGATGAACTGTCGGTCCGACCATAAGGACACCGTGGCGTTGCCTTGCACAGGCCACTTACTCATTCACGAGTCCGTCCCATGACCATCGGGGAATGCGCAGCCCATCCGGTACATCATCGGCGGACCGGTGGTAGCGGGACATCACCGCGGTCGTAGCCCACACAAAGTTTTTGGCTATCGGCTTTTTCGCCTGGCCTGTTGCGGGCGCCTTCCACCCAGATAGGCCACTCAATGATCATCCAACGGTGTTCACTGAGTATGCGCACAGCACGGGATGGACGGCCGACCATGTGGCCTTCTTTGCCTCGTACGCCATCACGATTGCCGGTCTACTTGTCCTTTTCTATGCTCTCGACCTGGCTCCTGGCATACCACGGCTGCTATTGAAGCTTGGCATCGCTGCCTCCGATGCGGCGCTCGCGCTCAGCGCCGTGCGGTTCGCTATCGACGGTGTCGTGCTGAAGCGGGCTGTAGATGCTTGGTTGACCGCACCGGACGCTCAAAAGCCGGCGCGCTTTTGCCAGCGCCGAGACTGTCCGCTAGATGGAAGAGGCGGCGGTGAGCTACCAGAGCTATCTGCTGGCTGCGGCCGTCCTGCTGCTTGGCGTCGTCGTTCTTGCTACAGCTCGGATCCCCAGGTTGATTGGCTATCTGTTGATCATTGGCGGCGTTGCCTACCTCGTCTTGGGCTGGGTGCTCGGCGAAAGCGGGTTCGCAATGGCCGGTGCGATTCCCTCGTATGTGGCGCAATTCGTCCAGTTGATCTTGAGCGCTTGCCTGTTCGTCGTTGCATGGCGTATTCGTCGATCGACTGCCCAGCGCGACTAGCTGTCCGGCAGCAATGTACGGATTAATGTGTCACAGAGCCAACGTGCATGCTGCGACTCGGTCCAGCCGATCTCGTCGCAGAACATCCGGGCAACGT
>Ga0081455_10008469_pt1 | contig 10693 bp, 8 predicted proteins | sample TabmetS3T2R1_FD_70207 | JGI IMG/M metagenome (GOLD analysis project Ga0081455, IMG submission 70207) | Tabebuia heterophylla rhizosphere microbial communities from the University of Puerto Rico - S3T2R1 | ecosystem: Host-associated > Plants > Roots > Rhizosphere ... | reverse complement strand
AGCTGCGCGCCATTGCAGTCACCAGCAAGACGCGCTTTTCGCTGTTGCCCGATGTGCCGACATTCGATGAATCGGGAATGCCCGGGTTCGAAGCCGTGCTGCACTATGGCCTGCTCGCGCCTGCGGGCACGCCAAAGGAGATCGTCGAGCGCCTGAGCGGGCAGCTGCGAAAACTTGCCGACAACGCCGAGGTGCAAAAACAGATTCACAACGAAGGCGGAGACCCGTTGACCTCAACGGCAGCGGAATATGCGGCCGACATTGACCACGAAGAAAAGAAATGGAGCGGCCTCGTGAAAAGGCTTGGGCTTAAAGTCGAGTAGCGGATGCTGAAATCTTCTTTCCACCTATTCCTGCGCAAGCGAGAATCCAGAAATGGGTCCCCGCTAGCCCGGGGACGAACGGGTTTCTTTTGCGCTGCTTTGACCTTCATAGTTCTGGCGCTCGAGAGCGCGTCGGGTTTCGCCCGCGCGGACGACTACCCAAGCCGGCCAATCACACTGATCGTGCCATTCCCACCCGGCGGCAGCACCACAGTGATGGCGCGGATCGTAGCCGACAAGCTCTCGGCGGCGCTCGGCCAGCAGATCGTCGTGGAAAATCGGGGCGGCGCCGGCGGCACCATCGGGACCCGGTTTGCCGCAAAAGCCACGCCCGATGGCTACACAATTTTGCTGAGCTACACGGCCACGCTTGCAATCGCGCCCGCGATGAACGCCAACGCCGGCTACGACCCGCGGAAAGAGCTGACGCCGATCGGCATGATCGGGTTTGCGCCCAATGTGCTTGTCGTCCATCCGTCGCTGCCAGTCCGCTCGATTGCCGAATTGATCGCATACGCGAAGGCAGCACCGGCGCCGTTGCAATATGGCTCGCCCGGCGTCGGGACGGTCAATCATTTGGCCGGTGAATATCTCGCAAACGAAACCGCCATCAAGCTGCAGCACGTGCCGTACAAGGGTAACGGCCCGGCCGTGACCGATTTGCTGGGCGGACACATTCCGATGATATTCCTTCCGATTCCTGTTGCGGTCGGGAACGTAAAGGCCGGCAGCCTGCGCGCGCTTGCGATTACCAGCGCCAAACGGTCGCCCCTGTTGCCGGATCTGCCGACGCTTGCCGAGAGCGGCGTGGCCGGCTTCGACGTGGCGCTGCGGTACGGGTTAGCCGCTCCCGCCGGCACCCCGCCAACGGTGATCGCGCGCCTAAACAAGGAACTTAATGCCGCGCTGGCCAGCGAGGATGTGAAGAACCGCCTCGCTACCGAGGGCGCCGAAGCCTTGCCGGGGACCCCTGAGGCCTATGCCGCAGATATCGAGACAGACGAAAAGAAATGGGGTGGGTTGGTGAGAAAACTAGGATTGAAGGGCGACTAGGGAAAATGACCGACCACGGGGTGCAAAAAATTTCTGCTGAAGGTAGAATAGCGTATCGCCGCCAAGCAGCCATATTGTGCTGCTCGGATTCCGGGGGACAAAAGCTTCCAGCGAGGCCGCAATGAAATTCCGAACTAAATCACGCGCGTTCGTCGCTGCTGCCGCAATTGTCGCCGCGATGTATGCGGTGCCCGCTGCGCAAGCCTTCACGATTGAAAACCAGGGTGGTGGCGGCAGTGGCCAGGGCTTCCTGGACCTGGACTCACGCGCGTTCGTCGCTGCTGCCGCAATTGTCGCCGCGATGTATGCGGTGCCCGCTGCGCAAGCCTTCACGATTGAAAACCAGGGTGGTGGCGGCAGTGGCCAGGGCTTCCTGGACCTGGACAAGCCAGCAGCGCCGCCGGACCGTCAAGCACCTGTGTCCCGCTTCGGCAACGAAAACGGACAGACCACGCTCAAACAGGGCAACACAAGCTTCCAGTTCGGCCAGCAGCGCTCGTTCGGCGAGCGATATAATTCCAATAACCTGTTCAATCCCTACACTCGCGAAGGACGCTGAGCCGATCGCTAACGCTTCCGATTGAGGAAAGCCGCGAGTGCCTTTTGCGCCTCGGGTGAAGCCAGCCGCGTCTTGAAGGCTTCGACCTCCTCGTCGATGCGGGCGATGGTCTCCTCCACAGAACCGCGCATCAAACGGCGGGCGGCGATCACGCTCTCAGGCGGCAAGCCGGCAATTTCACGCGCAATATTCAGAGCTTGCCCGTCGAGTTCTGCGGCGGGGACCACCGTATTGACTATGCCTGCGCTTCTGGCCTCCTCCGCCGTCAGGGGCTTGCCCATTATCAACAGCGAGAAGGCGCGGGCATGCCCCATCAGCCGCGGGGCGATGAGACTCGAACCCGCCTCCGGCAGCAGTCCGAGCGAGACGAAGGGAGTCAGCAGCACCGCGCTGTCGCTTGCAATCACCTGATCGCAATGGAGCAGCATGGTGGTTCCGACCCCCACAGCAGCGCCGCTCACCGCCGCGACGATCGGTTTTTCGCAACGGGCCAACGTATGCAGGAACCGGACGATCGGTTCACCAAGAGAGCCGCTTCTGGCCATAACGATGAAGTCGTTGAGATCGTTGCCGGCGCAAAAGACATCCTGAGTGCCCGCGATGATCAGGCATCTGACGCCGTCCGACTTGCCCGCATCCTCAATGGCGTTCGCCATAGATTCATACATTGCAAGCGTTAGCGCGTTTTTCTTCTCCGGCCGGTTCATCCGGATCTTGCGCACCGGGCCGTCGTTGCTGATGAAAACGTCAGGCATCCATTGTTTCAGTGTCGAACAAATGAGTCAGAAATCGGGTGGCTTCAGGCGGGCTCACCCACCAGCTGATGCATATCCCGCAAACTGGGAGCATCAGCATGGCACGAAGCTATTATAGTACGATCTTCGAGCAGTCGGCTGACGAGATCTGGAACGTCATCCGAGACTTCAACAACTATCCCGTCTGGGTCGATGGCGCGGGAGAGAGTGAAATCGAGGCAGGCAAGCCGGGCGATGCAGTCGGTGCCGTGCGCAACGTTCTGTACCAGGGCAAGAGAATTCGCCAGAAACTGCTTGCGATGTCCGACGTCGAGCGGTCGCAGACCTACGAATTTGCCGACGGACGATACCGGTGCAAAATTACCGGGCAACCCTGCGACTCATGCCCGTCGTTGACGGCGCCCGAACATTCGTGGAGTGGTGGGCAACGTTCGATTGCGAGCCTGAGCGCCGCGAGGAGCAGGTTGGGTTCTTTCGTGAGTCGTTTGCGAGATGGTTGGGCTCGTTGCGACGGAAGCTCGATGAACAAAGTGCCGGCCGCTAGATCGCCTTCGCCATTTCGCGCAGCTTGAATTTCTGGATCTTGCCGGTGCTGGTCTTCGGAATTTCCGCGAACACCAGGTAACGTGGGCATTTGTACGAAGCCAGATGCTGGCGGCACCACTGGATCAGCTCGTCAGTGCTCGCCTTTGCATCGGGCTTCAATTCGACAAAGGCACAGGGCGTCTCGCCCCACTTGTCATCCGGTTTCGCGACTACGGCGGCGGCGGCAACGGCAGGGTGCTTGTACAGGGCGTCTTCGACCTCGATCGACGAGATATTCTCTCCGCCGGAGATGATGATGTCCTTGGAGCGGTCCTTGAGCTGGATGTAGCCGTCCGCATGCATCACGCCGAGATCGCCGGTATGAAACCAGCCGCCGGCAAAGGCTTTTTCGGTTGAGGCTTTGTTTTTCAGATAGCCTTTCATGATGACATTGCCGCGCATCATGACCTCGCCGAGCGTCTCGCCATCGCGCACAACAGGGATCATTGAGTCTGGGTCAAGCACGTCCAGCGATTCGAGCGCACCATAGCGCACGCCTTGCCGCGCCTTTCTCTCCGCTTGCTCGACAGGGCCGAGCGCGCTCCATTCGTTGTGCCAGTCGTTGACCACAGCAGGGCCATAGGATTCGGTCAGCCCGTAAAGGTGCGTGACGTTAAAGCCCGCCTCTTTCATGGCTGCGAGCACTGCCTCGGGCGGTGGAGCCGCCGCGGTGAAGAACTCAACGACATGCGGGAGCGGCTTTTTTTCGTTCGCTGGCGCGTTGAGCAGCGTAGCCATCACGATGGGCGCCCCGCACAAGTGCGTCACCTTGTGCGTGGCGATTGCATCATACATCGCCGGCGCGCGCACGGCTCGCAGGCACACATGCGTGCCCGCGACAACCGAGATCGACCACGGAAAGCACCAGCCGTTGCAGTGGAACATCGGCAGCGTCCACAGATACACGGGGTGCTTGGCCATGGAGCACGTGACGACATTTCCAACCGCGAGCAGATAGGCGCCGCGGTGATGATAGACGACCCCCTTTGGGTCTCCGGTGGTGCCGGACGTGTAATTGAGCGAAATTGCGTCCCATTCGTCGTCCGGCATCTTCCAGGCGTAGGCAGGATCGCCTTCCGCGACAAAGTCCTCGTATTCAATTTGGCCAATCCGGTCGCCCGCGCCCTGGTATTCCGGGTCATCGCAGTCGATCACTATCGGCTTGACTTTGCAGAGGCTGAGGGCCTGCTTCATCACCTTGGAATATTCGCGGTCGGTGATCACCACCTTTGCATCCGCGTGATCCAGCGAGAAGGCGATGATCGGCGCGTCGAGGCGCGTGTTCAATGTGTTGAGCGCGGCCTGACACATCGGCACGCCGTAATGGCACTCAAGCATCGCTGGTGTGTTGGCAAGCAGAACCGAGACCGTATCGCCGCGCTTGATGCCGCGCTTTGCCAGCGCCGAGGCAAGCTGCCGCGCACGCCCGTAGAAATCGGCATATGTGCGGCGCATCGATCCGTGGATGATTGCGGTATTGTCAGGGAAGACGGCAGCGGCGCGCTCAAGGAAACCAAGCGGCGTCAATGGCTGATAGTTGGCCGGATTGCGGTCGAGGTCGATATCGTAGGGCAATTTTGCCATCGGGTTATTCCCACCGTCACGATACTATTGAACAGCGTAATGTGCCGATAGACAATCTGCCCAGGCGACCATGAATCACCACGAGTTCTGAACATCCGACGGGATTGGCGCAAGGCAATGCCCGTAGACTTTATCGCGAGCAATACGACCGACGGTCTTACGTTGAAGCTCTATCGCGGGGAGGACATGGTCCTGCTCGCGTTTGATGTCGACGACTCGCTGAAAAAATCGGACTTTGTCGGCTTTGGCATTCAGTATTTCGTCGGCAACGCCACCCGGCCGCGTGACGTCTTCAACTTCCTCACGTTCAAGCGCGTGAGGCTTGCGGCAAAGGCGGCCAAGAAGGAAATCGCGCTGGCCGAGCGCAGATCGATGCGCTCGCCCATCCAGATGTTTCGCTGGGCGCATGTTCCCAGCGTCCCGCTCGATGGCCCTGTGACCTACCAGGTGTCGGCGATGTTCTGGAATGGCGACAAGGCGCCCCTTGCCAAAGCCACCACGCGCGCGACGATCGGCGCCAATCGTGCCACGCGTGGGCCATTTCTCAATCTCGGCTTCACGCGAGGCTTCGCCAGCTCGCAGGCCTATGAGCGCAACTTTCCGAACCAGCGCAAGATCATGCCGCCGGTCGGCAAGCCGCAGCTTGATTTCGATACTGCTCCCTTCGAGGGCGATGGAAAGCCGTATCCCTGGCTTGGCTTTGAAGCGCGCCGCATCCTGTTCGGCTTTCTGGACGAATGCGCGGCGGATCCGTCGGTCCTTCTCGACGTATTTACCTATGATCTGTCCAATCCGGAAATCGTGCGCCGGCTTGAGACCTTTGGACCGCGGCTGCGCGTTGTGATCGACGACTCCGACAAGCATGGCAAACCGGCGAGCGACGAGAGCAATGCGGCCAAGCATCTCGCCGTTTCGGCCGGTGTCTCCAATGTCGCGCGACATCATTTTTCCGGCCTTCAGCACAACAAGGTCATCATTGCGCGGCGCAAGAGCGGCAATGCTTCTGAGCCGTTTGCGGTCGCCACCGGCTCGACCAATTTCTCGCTCGGAGGACTCTACATTCAGAACAACAATGTATTGCTGTTCCGCGATGCCGATGTCGCGAGACTCTATGCCGACGTGTTCGACGCCGCGTTCCCTAAGGCGACAGGATTTTCCGGCAAACCGATCGCAAAACAATGGTTCGAAAAGACGTTGCCGGACGCCGGGACCTATCGCTTCTGTTTCTCGCCGCACAAGAAAGCAGCTCTGTCGATGGATCCGGTGGCGGAGGCCATTGAAGGCGCCAAAAAATCCGTGTTTTACGCCATCGCCTTCCGCGGCGCGCAAAGCGGGCCGGCCGACAAGGCTCTGGATGCGCTCGATCCGAAAAAGATGCTGGTGATGGGCGTGGCCAACATGGCCGGCAAGCCCAAGTCGCAGACTCTATTGGTTCAGCTTCCGGGCCGCGGCCCGATTCCGTTTGGTCCGGCAGCCCTCACCAAGAACCTGCCGGAACCATTCAAGGCGGAATGGACAGGTGGTGGGGGCATTCACATGCACCACAAGTTCGTCATCTGCGATTTCAACGGCGACAACCCCGTCGTTTTCACCGGGTCTTCCAATCTTGCGGCAGGGGGTGAAGAGGGCAATGGCGACAATCTCATCGAAATTCGCGATGCGAAGGTTGTGATCGCGTATGCCGTCCAGGCCGTGAGCATTTTCGACCATTACGGGTTCCGTAATCGCATGAAAAAAGCAAAGACCAGGCCGGCGGCGAGGGACCTGGCAGAACCGCCGCCGCCGGGAAAGCCGGCCTGGTGGGAGGCCAGTTTCAAGCCGGACGATTACAAATGCCGCGATCGGCTGCTGTTCGCAGGTTGAGCCGCAGCCTCCTGCGGCGTAGCGGCGCCAAATCGTTCATGGCTTGCACGGGCTGCGCTGCCGCTTGTTTGCTTGCCCCGGTGGCGACACAATGAGCGCAGGAGGAACGCCAATGGACGCCCGCACCAGCCGCTATCACGATGTGTATGCGCAATGGCAGCGCAATCCCGAGGCATTTTGGACGGAAGCGGCTGCGGACATCGACTGGTACGAAAAATCGAAGAAAATCTTCGATCCTTCCGCCGGCATTTACGGGCGGTGGTTCGCCGGGGCCACCTGCAACACCTGTTACAACGCGCTGGACCGTCACGTGCTCGCGGGACGCAATGACCAGGCGGCGCTGATTTACGATTCGCCCGTCACCAATACGCTCAAGACGTTCACCTATGGCCGGATGCTGTCCGAAGTCCAGTTGCTCGGTGCGATGCTGCGCGACTTCGGCGTCCAAAAAGGTGACCGTGTCATCATCTATATGCCGATGGTGCCGGAGGCGGTCTTCGCCATGCTCGCCTGCGCACGCATCGGGGCCATCCATTCGGTGGTCTTCGGCGGCTTTGCGGCGAAAGAGCTCGCAACCCGCATCGACGATGCCAAGCCCAAGGTAATCCTCTCGGCCAGCTGCGGCATCGAAGGGCCGTCCCGCGTCATTCCGTACAAGCCGCTGCTTGACGAGGCGATCACTATCGCTACGCACAAGCCGCAGGCCTGCATGATCCTGCAGCGTCCGCAGTGCGAGGCGTCGCTCGTTACGGGCCGCGATCACGACTGGCGTACAGTGTGGGAACACGCGGTCAACTACGCCAAGACCAGCGAATGCGTGCCGGTCGCCGCCACCGATCCGCTCTACATTCTGTACACATCGGGCACGACCGGTATTCCGAAGGGCGTAGTGCGCGATAATGGCGGGCACATGGTCGCCCTCAGATGGTCGATGCAGAATCTTTATGGCATTTCACCCGGAGAAGTGTGGTGGTCGGGCTCCGACATCGGCTGGGTGGTTGGTCACTCCTATATTGTCTATGCGCCGTTGCTTCATGGTTGCACCTCGATCCTTTATGAAGGCAAGCCGATCGGCACGCCTGACGCCGGCGCGTTCTGGCGGGTGATTTCCCAACATGGCGTGGTGTCGCTGTTCACGGCGCCCACCGCGTTCCGCGCGATCAAGAAGGAAGATCCCAAAGGCGAGCTAATCAGGAAATACGATCTCTCCAAATTCCGCACGTTGTTCCTCGCCGGCGAGCGCGCCGATCCGCCGACCATCCAGTGGGCGGAGGAAGTGCTCAATGTGCCTGTCCTCGATCATTGGTGGCAGACCGAAACGGGCTGGTGCATCGCCGGCAATCCGGTCGGCCTCGGTGCGCTGCCCGTGCGCTACGGCTCAGCCTGTGTGCCAATGCCGGGCTACGCGATCGACATCGTGGACGAGGCGAACAAGGTGCAGCCCGCGAACAAGATCGGCTCGATCGTGGTGAAGCTGCCGCTGCCGCCCGCCTGTTTCCCCACGCTGTGGCAGCAAGACCAGCGTTTCAAGGAAAGCTATCTCGCGGAATTTCCGGGGTACTACAAGACGGCTGACGCCGGCTACAAGGACGAAGATGACTATATCTACGTGATGAGCCGGACTGACGACATCATCAACGTCGCCGGTCACAGGCTTTCGACCGGCGGCATGGAGGAGGTGCTGGCCAGCCACCCCGATGTCGCCGAATGCGCCGTGCTTGGCATCAAGGATGACCTGAAAGGGGAAGTGCCGTGCGGCTTCATCGTGCTGAAGGCCGGCGTCAACCGACCGCCTTCCGAGATCGAGAAGGAAATCGTCGCACTGGTGCGCGAGAAGATCGGTCCGGTTGCCGCGTTCAAGCTCGCGATAACCGTAGCAAGGCTGCCGAAGACGCGCTCGGGAAAAATCCTCCGCGGCACGATCAAGAAAATTGCAGACGGCGATCCGTGGACGATGCCGGCGACGATCGACGATCCGGCGATTCTGGATGAGATCGGCAGTGCGTTGAAGGGACACGGAGTGGGCGCCAAGACCTCCGTTTAGTGTGGCGGCCCTTCGTCGCATCCTTCGACTCTGACGGATCGTGTTCCAAAAAAATCTGCCCTCTATGTCGGGCTGCGTCTCATGAGATCCGCGGAACTGCGTCCCGCCTTGGACGTTGCCCTCTGGGCGATCTTGCCCGGAACTGGAGGCATTACAATGAAGCGCGCATTAATGGCGGCGAGCGTGCTAGCCGTGTTCGCAAGCACGCAGGCGCTCGCGCAGACCGTTGGTGTCGGTCCCGCAGGAACCGTTATCGTCGAGCCTGAACAACGCACTGTCATCAAAGAGTACGTTGTGAAGGAGCGAGTGGCACCCGTGAGGGTCAAAGAGAGAATTGCGGTCGGGGGGACATTGCCGGCTGATGTAGAATTGAGAGCAGTGCCTTCTACCTGGGGGCCAAAGCTCTCGAGATATCGCTACGTCTACACCGATGAGCACGTGTACCTGGTTGAGCCATCGAATCGCACGGTCGTGCAAATCATCGATTGATCAAACGACTGAATGCAAAAACGACGCGCGCTTTCTGCGCGCGTCGTTTTTTTTTCGGTGGATCTCGGAATGTGCTGATAGACGCGTGCGAGGTCGGTCGCTAAATACCGCTCATGTTGATGCACCCTGCTATGCTGTGCCCTTGTTTGTAGCCGCCCACCTTCCCACACGGCGGCTTGAATGAAGTTTGTGACAAAACGATCACACCGAAGGTCAAAATAGCCCCACGCCATACTTCGCTTCAATCTGGCCACGGTGCCGCCCCGATTGCCTGTCGGATTTTGGCGAACGGGGACCGCAGTATGTCGTTTAGTGGTTGTACTCTGAATTCATGCACGCATTTCGCGTCCGCGCATTTTCGTATTTTCGTCCGTTTTACCCCCGTAGCCCTCGCAACGATTGCGCTCGCGGGATGCAATCAATACACCGCCGGCACCAAATCCGGCTTGCGCAATGCGAGCCGACATGTCGCGCCGGCGGAGTACGCAGAGCCAGCTGTCGGCACCATTCGGCACGTGGCGGTGAGAAGGGTACGACACACCCCGATCAAGCGGCCGGTCGAAACACAGTTTGCGTCGCACGGAATAGCCAGTTTCTACTCTGACGAACAGCTGACCGCGAACGGCGAGAAGTTCAATCCGCGTGCGTTGACGGCGGCTCACAAGTCGCTGCCTTTCGGCACGCGCTTGCGCGTCACCAACGTCGCCAATGGCCGCTCCGTCACGGTTCGCATCAATGACCGCGGTCCCTATGTGCCAGGCCGCGTTGTCGACGTGTCCTATTCTGCCGCAGAGTCTTTGGGAATTGTTGGAAAGGGAATAACGAAGGTCAAACTTGACGTTATCAACTAGGGACGGGGAGGCGAGCCGACCGCCTGAGCGCGCTGCGGGGACGACGCGCTCGGGCGGCGCTTCACCGGGGAACACCAGCTTTTATTCCAGTGGTAAGGAACAAGTCCGCTGAGACATCATTGAAACGGTTATATTGACCCTGGCAGAGGAGATTTTGGTGCGTTCGCGCGTCATCCACCTCATCAATCCGAAAACCGATTCCCTCACCACACGTCCGCTCTATTTAAACCGGGCGCTCTACTCGCCACTTGCCGGCTTGCTTGCCGTGGCGGCCTGCATTCCCCGGGATCAATACGAAGTGGTGCTGACGGACGAGAACATCGAGACCATCGATTTTGACCTGAAAGAGGATCTTGTCGGAATCTCCGCGATGACGAGCTACGTCAACCGCGGTTACGAGATTGCCGACCAGTTCCGCGCCAAGGGTATTCCCGTGGTCATGGGCGGGGTTCATCCAAGTTTCATGCCGCAAGAAGCGCTCAAGCATTCCGATGCTGTTGTCATTGGCGAAGTGGAACTCGTGATCGACAAGTTGCTCGATGACCTCCGCGAGGGGCAAATGCGAGGGACTTACAAGTCCTGCAAAT
>Ga0081455_10008468_pt1 | contig 10693 bp, 13 predicted proteins | sample TabmetS3T2R1_FD_70207 | JGI IMG/M metagenome (GOLD analysis project Ga0081455, IMG submission 70207) | Tabebuia heterophylla rhizosphere microbial communities from the University of Puerto Rico - S3T2R1 | ecosystem: Host-associated > Plants > Roots > Rhizosphere ... | reverse complement strand
TCGAGCTCTTGGCCTTCTCGCCGGCGGACGTGCCCCCGCCCTGCTGGCGGCGGCCGGGCCCGGAGAGCATGCGGATGATCTCGTTGCGGATCTTCTCGGCGTCGGCGTCGAAGTCGAGCAGGATGCGGGCGGCCACCCCCTCGTTCTCACGGACGAGCCCGAGCAGGATGTGCTCCGTGCCGATGTAGTTGTGGCCCAGCGAGAGCGCCTCGCGTAGTGCGAGCTCGAGCACCTTCTTCGCGCGCGGCGTGAACGGGATCTGGCCCGTCGTCACCTCGTCGCCCTGGCCGACGATGCGCGCGATCTGCGCACGCACCTCCTCGACCGTGATGTCGAGCGACTCCAGCACCCGCGCGGCGAGCCCCTCCTCCTCCCGGAGGAGGCCGAGGAGGATGTGCTCGGTGCCGATGTAGTTGTGCTTGAGCGCCCTGGCCTCGTCCTGTGCGAGGACGACTACCTGACGGGCTCTCTCTGTAAATCTCTCAAACAACCCGCGACCGCTCCCTGGGTCGGACGACTGGAGGACTCATGTTAGCTCAGAGCCCGGGCACCACAGATAACCCTGATGGAGCAGATCGGCCAGATTCACAAAGGCTTTACCTCCGGCGAGAAAGTCGTCGCGACACGTGCCTAATGACGCGTGAAAGCGCTGTTTGTTGGCTCCGTTAGGCTTCGGCGCCGTGAGCGGGAAGGCTCTCGTCACCGGCGGCGCCGGGTTCATCGGCTCTCACCTCTGCGAGCTCCTCCTCGAGGACGGGCAGGAGGTGTTCGCGCTCGACGACCTCTCGACGGGCTCCGAGGCGAACATCGCACACCTTCGCGACCGTGAGGGCTTCCACCTCGTCGTCGAGTCCGTGCTCTCGCCGGCCATCGTCAGCGAGCTCGTCCACCGCTGCGATGCCGTCTACCACCTCGCCGCCGCGGTCGGCGTGCGCCTGATCGTCGAGCAGCCCGGACACACGCTGCTCACCAACGTCCAGGGCGCCGAGACGGTTCTCGACTACTGCGCCCGGTTCGAGAAGCCGGTGCTCGTCGCCTCGAGCTCGGAGGTCTACGGGAACCATCCCGAAGACGTGTCGCTCGAGGAGGACGCGCAGCGGATCTACGGGCCGACGACGGCGAAGCGCTGGGCCTACGCGGACACGAAGGCGCTCGACGAGTTCCTCGCGCTCGCGCTCACCCAAGAGCGCGGCTTGCGCTGCGCGATCGCGCGCCTCTTCAACACGGTCGGGCCGCGCCAGAACAGCCAGTACGGAAACGTCGTCCCGCGCTTCGTCCAGCGCGCGCTCGCGGGCGAGCCGCTGGAGATCCACGGCGACGGCTCGCAGACGCGCTGCTTCTGCCACGTCGCCGACGTCGTGCGCGCGCTCAAGGGCCTGCTGGAGCTCGTCAACGGGCAGATCTACAACGTCGGCTCGACCGACCGGATCACGATCCGAGCGCTCGCGGAGCGCGTGCTGGCGGCGACCGGCTCCAGCTCCGAGCTCGTCCACGTCCCGTACGAGGAGGTCTACGAGGGCGGGATCGCAGAGGAGATGTTCCACCGCGCTCCGGCGATCGACAAGATCACGGCGGCCCTCGGCTGGCGCCCGACGATCGACCTAGACGGGATCCTCGCCGACGTAATCGCCCACACTCAGGCGCCGAGCCCGACCTAGAAGCGATTTCGAGATGACTTCCAGCGAGTCGACCGGTCATTTCCGACGGACGCGTGGGCAAAGCCCGCGCGTCCTGATGGTCGGCGCCGCGGCGTCGGCGCCTTAGGGCGACTGCGGGACCGGCTCGCCGGCGACGATCGCCGCGGGCGCGTCCACCGTCAGGTAGCTCGCGAGCTTCGGGTCGACGAGCGCCTGCGCGGCGGGGCCGATCCCCTCCCGGCTGATGTGCGGGCCGTGCGAGTCGCTCGCCAGCACGTGGACGAGGCCGAGCTCGAGGAGGCGGATCGAGGCGGCGCGCGAGGAGGGGCCGAAGTGGCCGAGCAAGGACCCGCTCGTCAGCTGGACGAAAGCCCCGGCGGCGACGAGGTCGGCGATGCGGTCGGGCCGGGCCTGCACCTCCGGGTTGCGCTCCGGATGCGCGAGTAGCGGGCTGATCCCGAGCCCGACGAGCCGTGAGACCGCGGAGTCGAGGGCGAGCGGCCAGCCCCGGTACGGAAACTCGAGCAGGAGGTAGCGCCCGTTCTGCGCGTACGTCAGCCGTCGCAGGTCCTCGGGCGGGATCGACCACAGCAGCGTGAGGTCGATCTCGGCTCCGTGGAGGATCTCGACGGCGATCCCCTCGTCGGCGAAGTGCTCGCGGAGCGCGCTCACCGCGGCCTCCATCTCGTCGGCGGTGGTCGGATAGTCGTCCCGCACGTGCGGTGTGGCCGCGATCGCGGTCACTCCCTGGCCGGCCGCCTCGAGTGCCAGCTCCCGCGATTCCGCGAACGAGCGAGCCCCGTCGTCGATCGCCGGAAGGATGTGGGTGTGGAGGTCGATCACGGGTCAGTGGCAATCCTGCGAGCCGTAATCCGTGTAATTCGGAGCGGCGAGCTCGACGCACCGCCCCCGCTGAGGACGCTCGCGAGCACGAGAACGAACGCGAGCCGATGAGCCATCAGCCGAGATTGAACTACCTCCGGGAGCGCGTGACTAGGCGCGACGCATCGTCGGGCGCGCCTGGGCGAACGTCCAGCGGCGTCCCTCGAGGTCTTCGGCCTCGTACGCGCGATAGCCGTGATGGTGGATCTCGGTGACGATCGTCGCGCCCTCGGCCTTCGCATGCGCGAAGTGCGCGTCCAGGTCGTCCACGTACACCCACGGCATGTCCTGGCCGACGCGGTCCCCCTCGAAGAGCAGGATCGCCACGTCCCCGTGGTGGAGCTCGACCCAGGTTCCCGCTTCCGTCTCGAGCACCTCCGTCCAGGAGCGGAGCTGGAACACACGCCGGAGCCAGTTTGCGGCTGCGACCGGGTCCTTGTACTTCAGCGCGACGCTGAAAGGAGCGATCTCCTTCGGCCGCGGCTCGGCCTGGGCCGAGGCGAACCAGCGAGCGGCCCTTGGCCAGAAGTCGAACATCTTCTCCCCGCCCGGGACGAGCATCTGCGTGACGCTCACGCGCGTGCCGCCCTCGACCGGTTCGAACCGGACATCGATCTCCGAGTCGTCCACGCTGCTGCGGTACGAGAGCCGCGCGCCCGGCTCCCAGGCCGTGATCCGGCCTAGCTCGAGGGCGTCTTCCTCGTAAACCTCGAGGACCCGGCCTCCCTCGCCGCGCTCGATCCGCATCTCGACCGCACGGGCGGCGTCGAAGAAGTTGATCGCGCCGCGCACCCACCAGGAGTCGATCTCGTCCGTGAACGCAGCGAACGCCCGATCCGGATCGACGGACACCTCTACTTCTGCCTTTGCCGTTCTGTCGGTCACTAGCTCCGTCATGAATCCTCCCTGTTTTCGACGTGCTTCCTGAACGAGACGAGCTGTTCGTTCCAGTGCGCCTGAAGCTGCTCGAGCCACGCCTGGACGTCGCGCATCGGCTCGGGGCGAAGGCGAAAGACCCGCGCTCGCGCGTCGTCGGGGACGCGCTCGTCGACCACGAGCCCGCTCTCCAGCAGGACGCGCAGGTGACGGCTCATGACGGGGGGCGACGTGCCGGCGGCCGCCGCGAGCTCACCCGGGCGGCGCGGCTCCTCGCTGAGGAGCTCGAGCACGCGACGACGTGTCGGATCGGCGAGCACCGAGAAGACGTCGTTCGTCATGAGTACAATAATTAGCAGAACAGCTAATGATTGTCAAATGCGCTCGCGAAGCGCCGGGAAGAGGATCGTGTCGCGGATGTTGTCCGCGCCGGTCAGCACCATCGCCAAGCGGTCGATCCCGAAGCCGAGCCCTCCGGTCGGCGGCATCCCGTACGAGAGCGCCTCGACGTAGTCGGGGTCGCCCTGCTGGCCCTGCGCGTCGGCTTCCTGCTGCGCGAAGCGCTCCGCCTGCTCGTCGGGGTCGTTGATCTCGGTGAAGGCGTTGCCGAGCTCCATCCCGCCGACGAAGAACTCGAACCGCTCGACGATCGCAGGGTCGTCGTCCGTCGGCCGCGCGAACGGCGAGATCTCGACCGGGTAGTCGTGGAGGATCGACGGCTCGATCAGGTCGGGCTCGACGAAATGGCTGAGTGCGTGGTCGACGAGCTTGCTCCACGTGTCGTTCGCGCTCGTGTCGACGCCGCGGTCGTTCAGCCGCTTGCGGAGATCGGCCTCGTCGCGCGTCCAGAGGTCACGTTCCTCGAGTGCCTCGACGAGCTTCACGCGCTTCCAGGGCGCCTTCAGGTCGACGTCGTGCCCACGGAAGGTGACCTTCGTCGTGCCGATCGTCTCGTGCGCAACGGTCTCGACGAGCTCCTCGATCCGCCCCATCGTGTCCTGGTAATCCGCGTAGGCCTCGTACCACTCGACCATCGTGAACTCGGGCGCGTGCTTGTAGGAGACGCTCTCGTTGCGGAAGTCCCGGCCGAGCTCGTAGACGCGCTCGAGCCCGCCGACGATCAGCCGCTTGAGGTAGAGCTCGGTCGCGATCCGCAGGTAGAGCGTCTGGTCGAGCTCGTTCGAGTGGGTCACGAACGGGTCGGCGAGCGCGCCGCCGTAGCGGGCCTGCATGATCGGCGTCTCGACCTCGATGAAGCCGTTGTCGTCGAGGTAGCGGCGGACCGCGGCCACCAGGCGCGCACGCAGCTCGAAGAGCCCGCGCGACTCCTCGCTCATCAGCAGGTCGAGGTAGCGCTGCCGGTAACGGGTCTCGGTCTCGGTCAGGCCGTGGAACGTGTCGGGCAGCGGCCGGCGGATCTTCGCGAGCAGCTCGAGCTCGGTGACCGCGAGCGAGGGCTCGCCCCGCTTCGTCTTCGAGGGGATCCCGGTCGCGCCGACGATGTCGCCGAGGTCGAGCTGGACCGGGTCGGCGCGATCCTCGGACACGAGCAGCTGGAGCTTGCCCGAGCGATCGACGAGATCGAGGAAGACGAGCTTCCCCATGTCCCGCCGAGCCATGACCCGTCCCGCCACGCGCCGCGGGTCGCCGCCCTCCTCCCCGGGCCCGATCTGCTCCGCGTCGACGCGGACTGCGGCAATCTGCTCCCGATCGGGGAATCTCTTTGGCAACACCATTGACGCGAGTCTAAGTTTCCCGAGAGGTCAGGTCAGCTAAGCACGACCTCCCACGACGAGGCCGCGGACTACCGCACACGCACGAACGTCGCCGTCGTGACTACCGCCCCCTCCGACAGTGGGAGAGAAGGCGCCAGCGCCTGCGTGTCTCGGCCCTCCCTCCGCGTTGTGAAGCGGCGCTTCGAGAGCATCAGCCGAATCGGGGCCGGAACGGCACGGGGGCGTGTACCCCCATTCGGGCCTGCGGAGAAGAAGAGTCCTGCTGCGGCAAGACCGTGCCCTCGATCCTCTCCCGCTAGGCACGGGCGCGGCAACGGTGGCCTCGGCGGGTTGGGCGCCCGGTGGAACCAGTGGAGGTGCACCTGCCGGCGGGGATCTTCTGCGTCGGCTGACGTATGGAAGCGGGAGATCTCGAGGCGTGCAGTGAACACGCCTGCGCAGGTCGTGTCGACGGGGCGGCCCTCGCACCTCGTGGGGCCGATCTCGAGCCTGGCTGTGCCGCGAACCTTGAGCTTGCTGAAGCCCGCATATTTGGCCGCGGAGGCTCGGGGGGTCGAGCCATACTTGAAGTGTCCCCGCCTGGACCGGCTCTTCACGATGTAGAACCGGCCGGTCTGCGCCGTCATCCGAGCAGTGGAAACGCATTCGCCCTCGTTATCGGGCTGCGTGGTGATGGTCACCGTTCTCGTCCATGAGAGCCGCGTCTCGAAGACGAGCCAGCGAGTAGACGCGGCGCCTGCCGACGCTGCGTCGCCCGCCGCCGCGGCAGCCGTCAGTGCAATTGCAATCGCCGCCGCCAAGACGAGAACACGCCGCAAGGGTCGAATTCTTTCACGGGCTCGTTCGAGAGACAAGGAGCCCGGCGCGGGCCTCATCTCTTTGGCACCGCCATGCGCGCAGGTCTGTTCAGCGGCCATATAGATGTTGTCTCGACCTTGTATGCTTCTTGTGACAGTTCGATGCATACGGCTCGATGATCAAGCGCACCTCGCTCAACCTCGACTTCGACCTCGTCGCGCAGGCTCGAGAGGTCCTCTCCACTCGCGGAACGACCGAGACGATCCACCGCGCCCTCGCGGAGGTCGTAAAACGTGATGCACTGCGTGAGCTCGGCGACTGGCGGCCGGACCTGACACTCGAGGAGCTGGAGGGGTTGAGAAGCCCGCGAGGGGCCCGTGGTCGAGCTGGCTGACACGAGCGCCTGGATCGCTTCGTCCCGGAAACCAAAGCTGCGCGATGCGTTCGACGACGCCTTGTCGGCGAACGAGATCGCCACGTGCGATGCCGTCAAGCTCGAGCTCCTCTTCGGCACGCGAAACGCCGAGGAGTTCTCATCGGTTCGCACACGCCTTGAGCTCTTGAGGCAGTGCCCCATCGGGCCTGACGAGTGGAGGCGTGCGCTGGACGTCTACGAGGTCCTCACGCACCAGGGCGGCTTGCATCACCGGGGGGTGAAACACGCCGACCTCCTCGTTGCCGCCGCAGCGGAGTCAGCAGGCGTCGGCCTCGTCCACTACGACGAGGACTTCGACGCGATCGCGGCGATCACGAAGCAGCCGGCGCGCTGGCTTGCCCGCCGCGGCTCGATCTAGAGCCGAAATCAAAATCGCCGCGGAGGTGGGCTTTGCCCGCCTCCGCTCACGAGCGCTGTCGGCAACGCCTTCCGAGAAAAGTCGGCATGGTCGGCGCGCAGCGCCGGCCGGACTTTTCTCGGCAGCTAGGCGGCCTTGATGTCGAGAATCTTGTACTTCAGAGCCTTGCCGCGCGGCGTCTGCACCTCGACGGTCTCGCCCTTCTTCTTGCCGATGATCGCCTTGCCGACCGGCGACTCGTTCGAGAGCTTGTTCTCGGACGGGTTCGCCTCGGCGGAACCGACGATGTGGTACTCGACGGTCTCCTTCGCGGACACGTCCCGCAGCTTCACGTGGGAGCCGATCGAGACGACGTCCTTCGAGACTTCCTTCTTGGAGATCACGCGCGCGTTCGCGAGCCGCTCCTCGAGCAGCGCGATCCGGTGCTCGAGCAGGGCCTGCTCGTTCTTGGCGTCGTCGTACTCCGAGTTCTCGGTGATGTCCCCGAACTGGCGCGCGACGCGGATGCGCTCCGCGACCTCGCGACGCTTGTCGTTCGAGAGGTACTGGATCTCCTCCTTGAGCTTCTTGAAGCCCTCCGGAGTGAGGATCACTTCCTTCACGAGTTCTTCCTCCTCAGAAAAAAAGACGCGAGGCGCTTGAGCGCCTTCGCGGGCGAGCATGGTACCTATGACCTCGGTCAACGTCAAACCAGCCGAACGCGGCTACGATTCAGCCTCTGTGCAGGTAGATCTCCGCGAATCCTGGAGGATCGGGCCCGTCGAGATCCCCTCGCGGCTCGTGCTGGCGCCGATGGCAGGCGTGAGCGTCCAGGCGTTTCGCCGCCAGGGTCGCCGCTTCGGCGCCGGGCTCGTCTGCTCCGAGATGGTGAGCTGCGCCGGGCTCTCGCACGGGAACGAGCGGACGCTCGGCTACCTGCGCATCGCCGCCGACGAGCACCCACTCGCGGTGCAGATCTTCGGCTCGGAGCCGCCGCTGATGGCCGAGGCCGCCCGCATGGTCGAGGACGCGGGCGCCGACATCATCGACATCAACTTCGGCTGCCCGGTGCGGAAGGTGACGAAGACCGGCGCCGGCGCGAACTGCCTGGACGAGCCGGACCGCGCGTGCGCGATCGTCGACGCGGTCGCGGGCGCGGTGTCGCTCCCGATCTCCGTGAAGATGCGCCGTGGGATCGCGAACGGCTCGCGCACCTGCCTCGCGGTCGGCCCGCAGCTCGCCGAGGCAGGCGCGGCATCGCTCACCCTCCATCCGCGCTCGGCCCGCCAGATGTACACCGGCGAGGCCGACCACTCACTCACCGCCGAGCTCGTCGAGCTCGTCGACGTCCCGGTTATCGCCTCCGGCGACATCGTCTCTCGCGCAAGGGCGCAGTCCGTCCTGGCGACGACCGGCGCCGAGGCGGTCATGGTCGGGCGCGCCGCGCAGGGCAACCCCTGGGCGCTCCGCGAGATCATGGGCGACGACGGCGAGCCCACGCCCGAGGAGGTGGTCGCGGAGCTCGTCCTGTTCATGCGCGAGACGGTCCGGGAGCTCGGCGAGCGCCGCGCGACGGGTTTCCTGAAGAAGTTCTACGGCTGGTACCTGGGGCGCGGGCGCTTCCCGCGGGCCTTCAAAGCGGAGCTCACGCAGCTGGCGACGCTCGACGAGGTCGCGCAGCGGCTGTTCGCGGCGGCGCCCGGCGCGCGCTTCGTCCTCGAGCGCCTCGAAGACAAGCTTCCGCAGGGGGACGAGGTGCTTCTCGACCTCCCGATCTCGATCTACGGGGGCGGCTGACTGCCCGTCTACTGGAAGCCGCGCTACCCGACCAGGGTCATGCGCGAACGCGCGTGGGCGAAGCGGCAGGCGTCTCGCGAGGACTCGCTTCGAGCCGGAGCCGGGCCCTCTTTCATCACGCGCGTCATCGCGCGGCTGCGCCGCAGCTAGCCGTCGGAGTTGAGCGCCCAGACGAGGCGAAGCCCGTCGAGCGTCAGCCACGGATCGACGTGCTGGATCGTCCGGGCGTGCGGGACGATGATCTCCGCCAGGCCGCCGGTCGCGATCGTCGGCGCCTCCGCGCCGAGCTCGCCGCGGATCTCCTCCACGATCCGGTCGACCTGGCCTGCGAAGCCGTAGACGAGACCCGACTGGAGGCTGTGCACCGTCGTCTTGCCGATCACGGCGGGCGGCTCGGCGAAGTCGATGCGCATCAGGCGCGCCGCCCGGGCGAAGAGCGCGTCCATCGAGATCTCGATCCCCGGGGCGAGCACGCCGCCGACGTAGTCGCCTTCCGGCGAGACGACGTCGAAGTTCGTCGACGTCCCGAAATCGACCACGATCGATGGCGCACCGTACCGATGCTTCGCCGCGACCGCGTTCACGACGCGGTCCGGGCCGACCTCCCGCGGATCGTCGTAGCGAACGGGCATGCCGGTCTTCGCGCCGGGGCCGACGACGAGGATCGGCGCCTTCGCCCACTGCTCTGCGAAGAGCTCGTACTCGCGTACGAGCGCGGGCACGGTCGACGAGAGGCAGATCGCATCGACCGCCTCGAGGTCGAGGAGGTCGCCGAGGAGGGCGCCGAGCTCGTCCCCGGTGCGGCTCGCCTCGGTCGCCAGCCGCCGGTGCTCGAAAAGGGTCTCGCCGTCGAACAACCCGAGGACCGTCTGCGTGTTGCCGGCGTCGACAGCCAGGAGCATGGCGCCGAGGTTACTTCAGAGCTAGAGCTCGTCTTCGCCGGCGAGCGGCTCGCCGATTCGCTCGGCCAGGGCCTCGGCCGTCAGCTTCGGGCCGCCGCCCTCGCCGCGGAGCTCCTCGACGGTCACGTCGCTCGAGGTGTAGATCTCGGCGCGCGGGATGAGGCGCGTGGGGAGGTTCTTGTCCCAGACCCACACGTCCTCCATCTTCAGGTGGTAGAAGGGATAGCTGGGCTGCGCGGAGTAGACGAGGTCGTACTTGTTGCAAAGGTACGTGGCCTCCTGGGTCAGGATGCAGTACCGGAACAGCTCGAAGACGTCCGCGTACTCGCGCTTCAGCCGGAGCTCGAGCGCCGCTTCGAATTCGTCAAGCTCGTCGATGTGCGACATGGCGAATCATTCTAGCTCCGCGAGCAGGGCCGAAACCGGCCCCGCGCCGGGAACGACGAGGCCCGGAGCGAGCTCCGCGAGCGGCTCGAGCGCGAAGCGGCGCTCGCGCAGGCGCGGGTGCGGGACGGTGAGCCCCGGCTCGTCGATCACCTCGTCGCCGTACACGAGCAGGTCGAGGTCGATCGTGCGCGGCCCGAAGCGCTCGACGCGGACACGGCCGATGCGCTCCTCGATCGCGAGCAGGCGCTCCAGCAGCTCTCGAGGGGCGAGCTCGGTCTCCAGCTGCACGGCGCCGTTCAGGAACGGGCCCTGCCGAACCGGCCCGACCGGCTCGGTCTCCCGGAGGGTCGAGACGCCGACGACCTCGATCCCGTCCTCGACCGCCAGCAGGTCGACCGCGCGCCGCAGGTAGCCCTCACGGTCGCCGAGGTTGGAGCCGATACCGAGGAAAGCCTCGCTCATGACTGGTGCTATTTTCGTTTCCATGAGGCGTCTAGGGGTCTTCCTCGCAGTAACAGGCCTTGCGCTCGCCGTTTGGCCCGCGGCTGCGTCGGCCAATTCGACTTTGAGCGGCGAGCGCGCGCGGGAGCTGCGGCTCTACGACGGCACGCTCCTGCTCGCCCGGCCGGGCGCAGGCCCGGCGCTGAGCCGAGCCGGCGGCGTCCAGATCGCGCGTACGCTCCCGATCTGGCGACTGTCGAGCGGCGCCGCTGTGCGCGTGCTGCCGCGGCTCATGCGCGCCGGCCTCGTGAGCCAGGTCTCACCGGACCTCCCGCTCCACGCGGACACGCATCTCGATCAGGGCGACCCGCTCCTCGCGCGCGAGTGGTGGGTCCCGTTCGTCGGGCTCGACCGCGCCGAGCCGCCCGGGCCCGGCAAGCCCGTGACCGTGATCGACTCCGGCA
>Ga0081455_10008467_pt1 | contig 10693 bp, 10 predicted proteins | sample TabmetS3T2R1_FD_70207 | JGI IMG/M metagenome (GOLD analysis project Ga0081455, IMG submission 70207) | Tabebuia heterophylla rhizosphere microbial communities from the University of Puerto Rico - S3T2R1 | ecosystem: Host-associated > Plants > Roots > Rhizosphere ... | reverse complement strand
AGCCCGGGCTGGCGCCCAGCGTCCGCGGCGGCATCCTGGCCGCCGGCGACCACCAGGTCGACAACCGCGCGCTGGTCGCAGCCCTCCTGGCGGCCTGCGAGCGTGCGGGCGTGCGTCACCTCGCGCGCCGGGTCGCCGCCGTTCGCGTCGACGGCGAGCGGGCAAGGGGGGTGGTCCTGGCCGGCGGCGAGCCGCTCGACGCCGGGACGGTGGTGCTGGCGGCGGGCTGCTGGAGCGCCACGCTCCCGGGGCTGCCACCCGGCCTGGTGCCGCCGGTCCGGCCGGTCAAGGGCCAGCTCCTGCACCTGCGGGGGCCCGGCGAGGTGCCGCTGTGCCAGCGCAACGTGCGCGGGCTCGAGGTCTACGTGGTGTCGCGCGGGGACGGGCGCGTGGTGGTGGGCGCGACCGTCGAGGAGCACGGCTTCGACACCACCGTCACCGCCGGTGGCGTGCACGACCTGCTGCGCGCCGCCGTCGAGCTGCTGCCGGAGGTGACCGAGCTGGAGCTCACCGAGACCGTGGCGGGCCTGCGACCGGGCTCGCCCGACAACGCGCCCATGCTCGGGCCGTCCGCGCTGGACGGGCTGGTGATCGCGACGGGCCACTACCGCAACGGCATCCTGCTGGTGCCCGTGACCGCCGACGCCATCGCCGGGGTGCTGGCCGGGGGCCCGGTTCCCGACGTCATCGCCCCGTTCTCGCCAGGACGCTTCGCTCCGCCGGTGGCGGGCGTGCCGGCCGGTCACGCCGCCGACGTGGGTCGACGCAGCGACCATCGCGGTGCCAGCGGCGGGCCGAACGGGCGCCAGGTCGAAGGCCGGCTGTCATGACCGTGGTCGTCAACGGCACGCCGCGCGAGATCTCCGCCGGGGTGACCGTGAACCGGCTTCTGGAGGCGCTGGGCCACGATCCCTCGGGCGCGGGCATCGCGGTGGCGGTCAACGGCGAGGTGGTGCCACGCGGCGCCTGGGCCACCACGGCGCTGGGCGAGCGGGACCGGGTCGAGGTGCTCGGCGCCGCGCAGGGAGGTTGAAATGGACGATCCACTGGTGATCGGCGGCCACGCGTTCGCGTCGCGGCTCATCATGGGCACCGGCGGCGCCGCCAGCCTGGACGCGCTGGAGCGGGCGCTGCTCGCGTCCGGCGCCGAGCTGGCGACCGTGGCGCTGCGGCGCGTCCGGCCGGACGCGACCGGCTCGGTGCTGGACGTGGTGCGCCGCGCCGGCTGCCGCCTGCTGCCCAATACCGCCGGCTGCTTCACCGCTCGGGACGCGGTCCGGACCGCCAAGCTGGCCCGGGAGGCGTTCGCCACCGAATGGATCAAGCTCGAGGTGATCGGCGACGACCGCACGCTGCTGCCCGACGCGGTCGAGCTGCGGGACGCCGCCGAGTCGCTGGTCGACGACGGCTTCACCGTGCTCCCCTACACCAACGACGACCCCGTGCTCGCGCGGCAGCTCCAGGAGGTCGGCTGCGCAGCGGTCATGCCCCTCGGCTCGCCGATCGGCAGCGGCATGGGCATCCGCAACCCGTACAACCTGCGGATCATCGTCGAGCACGCCACCGTCCCGGTGATCCTGGACGCCGGCGTCGGCACCGCCTCGGACGCCGCCATGGCCATGGAGCTGGGCTGCGACGGCGTGCTGCTCGCCAGCGCGGTGACCCGCGCCCGCGAGCCCGTGCTCATGGCGGAGGCCATGCGCAAGGCGGTCGAGGCCGGCCGCCTCGCCTTCCGCGCCGGCCGCATCCCCCGCCGCCTCTACGCCGAGGCGTCCTCGTCCCCGGAGGGCATCCCCGACCTCGCCGAGTCCCCCGGAGCCGAGGTCGGCGAGGCCGGCGCCGCCGGGGCGACGGGCTCGGGGGCCCGCGTTCCCGGGGGCGGCTGATGGACCCGGGCGGGCGCCGCCGGCGACTGGACGCGGCGCGGCTGTACCTGTGCACGCCGATCAGGGAGGACCTCGCCGACTTCGCCGGCGCGGTGCTCGGCGCCGGGGTGGACGTGATCCAGCTCCGGGACAAGCAGGCCGAGGCGGTCCCGCTCCTCCGCGCGGCGAGGGTGCTGCGAGAGGCCGCCGATCGCCACGGTGCGCTGCTGGCGGTCAACGACCGGGCCGACGTCGCGCTGGCTGCCGGCGCCGATGTCCTGCACCTCGGCCAGGGCGACCTGCCGATGGACTGGGCGCGGCGCATCGTCGGCGGAGAGGTGCTGCTCGGCCGCTCGACCCACGACCTGGAGCAGGCGCGGCGCGCGGTCGCCGAAGGATGGGACTACTTCGCGGTCGGGCCCGTCTACCCGACCGCGACGAAGCCGGGTCGGCCCACGGTCGGCACCGCGCTGCTCCAGGCCGTGGCCGCTCTTGTCCCCCCGGTGCCGTGGTTCGCGATCGGGGGTGTCGATCGGTCGAACCTGGCCGAGGTGACAGCCACCGGCGTCAGCAGGGTCGTGGTCGTTCGAGCGATCACCGACGCAGCCGACCCGGCGGCCGCGGCCGCCGAGCTGCGCCGCCTGCTCGGAGAGGCCGATCGCCGAGCGGCTGCAGGCGCGCCTCAGCGGGCGATCCGACCCTCGATATAGGCGGCCCAGTAGCGGGCCTGGTCCCGGTGTGCCGGGGCGATCCGCCGCTGGGCGGCGGCGTCGCGAAGCAGCCACGACACTGTCTGGAGATCCACACGGTCCATTTCGTGGGTGACCTCGGATGCCCAGAACAGGGCGGCCGCGCCGATGTCGCCCGGCACCCCCGCGCCGTGGCCGATGTCGCCGAGGAGCTGGGACACCGTGAGGGCGTCGTCCGAGTCGATGAGGGTGGTCGTGTCGAGCATGCCGGCTCCTCTCCGTGCGGCCCCGCTCCCGTGGGATCCGCCCGTTGCCAGTCGAGTCGCTGTGGAGCTGTTCGAACATATGTTCGACCAGGATCGCCTCGGCGTCAAATCACTTCGCCCGGTGCTGGTCGCTCGGGGAGAAGGCGCTCGGCTCCGGCTGGCCCACGGCTCCGGCCGGCCCACAGCTCCGGGGCTGCCGGGAGCCGGAGCGGGAGTGCACTGGGCCCTACTCGGGCGTGCCGGTCCGGCGGCGCCGTCGGCGCACCACCAGGCCGGTGCCGGCCAGCAGCGCCGCTCCCGCGCTGGCCCCGATTCCCATGGGCAGGCGCCTGTCCCCGCGCCAGCGCGCGAGCCGCGCGCCGAGCGCGGTCGAGGCCTGGGCTGGGCTGGTGGTCGCCGGCGGGGGAAGGGGCGTGGTGGGAGGGGGCGCGAGCAGGGTCTGCACGCTCGGCGTCGCGACGTAGGGCGGCAGCGCCTGCCCCGTGGACGCGCTCCGTCCCGACCCGAACCCCCAGTTCATGAGCTGGGTCGCGTCGGCGGGCGGGTTCGGGCTGTGCAGCACCACGGCGATCAACGTGCGGCCGTTCCGGGTGGCCGCCGCTGCCAGGCAGCGCCCGGCGTCGTCGGTGAACCCGGTCTTGACCCCGACAGCGCCCCTGTACTCCTTCAGGAACTTCGAATGCGCGGACAGCTCGTGGCGGTGGTGGTCGGGCGTGGTGAAGACCACCCGTTCCGTGCGCACCATCCTGGCCAGCCAGGGGTCGCGCAGCACCGCCCTGGCCAGGATGGCGAGGTCGTAGGCGCTGGACCGGTGCGCCGGCGTGGGGAGGCCGTTCGGGCTGTGCCATGACGACTGGCGCAGCCCCAGTCGCGCGGACGCGAGGTTCATCGCCCGCTCGAAGCGGCGCACCGAGCCCGCGCTCTGGTCGGCCAGCAGGACCGCCATGTCGTTGGCCGACACCACCAGCAGCGCCGCGAGGGCCTGGCTGACGGTGATCTTCTGGCCGGGCTTCAGCGCCAGCTTGGTCGGCGGCGTCCTGGCGGCGTCCCGGCCGGTCACCGCCACCGCGTTGAGCGGCAGGCTGGCCCTGACCAGCAGGGCGGTCAGCATCTTGGTGAGGCTCGCGGGCGCCCTGGCGGTGGTCGCGTGCCTGGCCCACAGCACGGTGCCGGTCTGGGCGTCGACCAGGATCGCGAATCCCGAAGCGACCTTGGGACCGGCGATCTTGGGCCTGGCCACGGCCGCGGCGGGCCCGGCGGCGGTGACCGCCCGAGCGGGCGGCGAGGCCGTCAGGGCCAGTGTGACCAGGGCGAGTGAGACGAGCAGGCGAATCGATGTGCGCATTCGTGTGCCGGCAGGAACAGAGCGGGCGGGACCTCGAGGGGTGGAAAGGGCGTCGAGCGGGTAGCAGTTTGCATCCTGGAGGGGGGCTGGACAAGCACCTCCGGGGGGGATGTGGACAACCTCCCGGGAGTATCGGGCGGTGTTGGTAAGATTTCCGGCGTCTTCCACCCTCGAGTCCCAGGAGCAGGTATGCGGGTCACGGTTATCGGCGCGGGCCATGTCGGCCTGGTGACGGCGGTGTGCTTGGCCAAGCTGGGCCATGAGGTCGTGGCCGACGACGACGACGCGGCGAAGATGAACCTCCTGCGCCAGGGCACGGCATGGTTCTACGAGCCCGGGCTCGAGGAGCTGCTGCGTGAGGCGCTGGCGGCCGGCCGCCTGCGGTTCACGACGGACAAGGCCGAGGCCGTGCGCCACGGTGAGATCATCTTCATCTGCGTCGGCACCCCGTCGCGCGCCGACGGCAGCCCGAACCTGGCCTTCGTCGAAGTGGTCGCGCGCGAGGTGGCCCGCAACCTGCCGGTCGGCGAGCCCAAGCTGATCTGCGAGAAGTCCACCGTGCCGGTCCAGACCGGCGAGAGGGTGGCGCAGGTCATGGACCGCGAGGCTCCCGAGGGAGCCGTCTACGAGGTCGCCTCCAACCCGGAGTTCCTCCGCGAGGGATCGGCCATCGCCGACACGCTGGAGCCGGACCGGATCGTGGTGGGCACGGACTCCGAGCGCGGGGCCGCAGTCCTGCGGGAGCTCTATGCGCCCATCCTCCAGGACTCGGCCTGCGAATGGCTCGCCACCGACCGCGCCACCGCCGAGCTCATCAAGCACGCCTCCAATGCCTTCCTGGCGACCAAGATCAGCTTCATCAACGCGGTGGCCAGGGTCTGCGAGCGGTCCGGCGCCGACGTCGAGGTGGTCGCCCGCGGTATGGGCCTGGACCCCAGGATCGGCCCGTCGTTCCTGCGTGCCGGCCCAGGCTACGGCGGCAGCTGCTTCCCCAAGGACGTGGCCGCGTTCGCCCACCGCTCGCGCGAGCTCGGTGTGGACTTCACCATGCTCAACGAGGTGGCCCGGATCAACATGGAGGCTCGCCGCTCGGTCGTCGAGAAGGTCCGTGACCTGCTGTGGCACCTCGAGGGCAAGCGCATCGGCGTGCTGGGGCTGACGTTCAAGCCCGACACCGACGACCTCCGCGAGTCACCGGCGATCGACGTGGTCAGGGCCCTGCTCGACGACGGCGCCTCGGTCGTGGCGTACGACCCGGTGGCCTCGGACACCGACACACGCCAGCTCCTGCCGGGCTTCGAGCGTGCCGCCAAGGCGATCGACGTGGCGGATGGGGCGCACGCGCTGGTGCTGCTCACCGAGTGGGCCGAGTTCGCCGAGCTGGACCCGGTCGCCCTCGCCGAGCGCATGGCGTACCCGATCCTGGTGGACGCCCGCAACGCGTTCGACCGCGAGCGGTACCTGGCGGCCGGGTTCACCGTCGCCGGCATGGGCCGGCCGGTGGCCGGCCGCGACCGCAAGGGAAGGTAGGCATGCCGCGAGCGGTGATCACCGGCGGTGCCGGCTTCCTCGGGTCGCACCTGTGCCGGCGGCTTCTCGCGGAGGGGTTCGAGGTCGTCTGCATGGACTCCCTGCTGACCGGGCGCGCCTCCAATGTCGAGGACCTCCCCGGCGAGCGCTTCCACCTGGTCAAGGTGGACGTGACCAACTACGTCCACGTCTCCGGCCCGGTGGACGCGGTGCTCCACTTCGCCTCGCCGGCCAGCCCGATCGACTACCTCCGCTACCCGATCCAGACGCTCAAGGTCGGCGCGCTGGGAACCCACCACGCCCTCGGGCTCGCGAAGGACAAGGGCGCCCGCTTCCTGCTCGCCTCGACCAGCGAGGTCTACGGCGACCCCCAGGTGCACCCGCAGCCCGAGAGCTACTGGGGCCACGTCAACCCCATCGGCCCCCGCGGCGTCTACGACGAGGCCAAACGCTTCGCCGAGGCCATGTCCATGGCCTACCAACGCGCCCACGGCGTCCCGGTCAGGATCGCAAGGATCTTCAACTCGATCCTGGCCGATGAGCAGGTGCTCTACGACGACGGGGTCGAGCTTCGTCGGGAGCCGGTCGAGGCGCTGGCGCGTCGGCTCGGAGGCCAGGTCGACCTGCTCGGCTACAGGGTCCCCGCCTTCGATCAAGACGGAAAGATCCTGGCTGCCGAAGCGTCCGCGCTGATCGGACACCCGACCACGGCCCGCTGCTACCAGGTCCACACCAGGTACGGTCGGTCGATTCGGGTGACCGGCGACCATAGCCTGTTCGTCGAGGGCCCGGATGGCTCGCCGCAGCCGCGTCCGGTCAGCCAACTCCGGGTCGACGACAAGATCGCCATCGCCGGGATCGTTCGCGTTCCCGAGCGGGACCGCACCCAGGTGGACATGGTCGAGGCCTGGGACCAGGCGGGGCAGGACCCCTGGAACCTGATGATCCATAGCCCCGGCTTGGGTGCCATGGGGTGGAAGCGTCGGTTCGACCTCTTCGCCGCGATTGCGCGGCGAAATCCACAGACCGCTCCGCGCTGGCGTTGCCACGTGTGGGGAGAGATCGCCAATCACCGCAAGCGCGATCAGCTCCCGCTCGGTGCCTTGCGAGCCCTCGGCATCGCGATTCCGAACGGGGCATGGGTACGAATCAGAGCCCGGGGGAAGTCCGCGGTGCTGCCGCGAATCGTGGACGTGACCGACGAACTGCTCTGGCTCCTCGGCCTCTACGTCGCCGAAGGCTGCCGGTTCGAGGGACCGAAGAGCGCCTTCATCAGCCTGAGCTGCGACCAGGTCACCCTCGACCGCGCCGCAAAGATCCTCCAGCGTGACCTGAATCTGCATGTCGTGCGGGCCAAGGCCAGCCGCGCACGCAGCGCCGCGATCTCCGCGCATTCGAAGTTGCTCTTGCTGCTCCTCGACCACCTCGGTTTCCACGCGGGGCCCAAGCGACTGCCCGGGTGGGTGCTTGGCTTGCCGCTCGCACGTCTCAAGTGGGCGATCGAGGGATACCGGGAAGGCGACGGAGTGCATTCCGGTCAGAAGTTCGAAGAGGGCGTGCGGCACGAGTTCTCGACCACGTCAACCAACCTCAAAGACGATCTGGTGGTCGCCTTCGGTCGCTTCGGTCTTCTGCCGTCCGTCGGCCGCTACAGTTCGACCTTCCGCCAGCGAACCGGTGATCGACGGTACCCGTTCTGGCGCTTGACGCTGGCCAGCGTGAACCCGAGGAGCCCGCTCGATTGGGACCGGGGCGTCCGACAGCGAATGAACGCTCGCCGCAAAGGCGATCTCGTCTGGGCCGCGATCACCAGGATCGAGGAGACGCCCGCGACGCCGCTGGTCTACGACTTCAGCGTTCCTGGACGCGAGAACTTCTGGGCCGGATCGGGAATCATGGCCAAGAACACCTTTGGGCCGTACATGAGGGTTGACGACGGTCGTGCGTTCTGCACGTTCGCGGTGCAGGCGCTGCGTGGGGAGCCGTTGACCGTGCACGGGGACGGGAGCCAGACACGCTCGCTCTGCTACGTGGACGACCTGGTGGAGGGGCTGTGGCGGCTGCTCTGGTCGGAGGAGACCGGCCCCGTCAACCTCGGGAACCCGGAGGAGATCACCGTGCTCGAACTGGCACGCCAGATCGGGCGGGCGGTCGGAGGGGAGCCCGAGATCGTCTTCGAGCCGCGGCCGATCGACGACCCGGAGATGCGCCGTCCGGACATCACGCTCGCGCAGAACCGGCTCGGCTGGAAGCCGCAGATGAGCCTCGCCGACGGGATCCGGCGGACCATCCCGTGGTTCCGGACCGCGCTCGGGCTCGACCCGCCACCTGACGGCTCCGCAGGGCACCCATGACCATGGAACAGGTGAAACCGGTGCGGGCGGCCTTCTTCGACGTGGACAAGACCCTCCTGCCCGGGTCCAGCCTGTACCTGTTCGCCCGCGGCCTGTACCGGCGCGGCTTCTACACGCTGCGCGATATCGCCGGCTTCGCCTTCGGCCAGTTCGTCTTCCGGCTCACCGGCGCCGAGGGCCAGAGCGGGATGGAGGCGGCGCGCGAGTCGGCGCTCGCCTTCGTGGAGGGCAAGCACCAGGCCGATCTGGTCCAGCTCGGCCACGACATCGTGGTCGAGGTGATCGGCCCGAAGATCTACCCCGGCATGCGCCGGGTGATCGAGGCGCACCATGCGGCGGGCGACCGCACCTATCTGGTCACGGCCGCGCCGCGCGACCTCGCGGAGGAGATCGCCGCCTACCTCGGCATGGACGGCGCGCTCGGGACCCAGGCCGAGCTGGTCGACGGCACCTACACCGGGCGGATGCTCGGCCCCGTGCTGCACGGCCCGGCCAAGGCCGAGGCGGTCAGGGCGCTGGCCGCCGAGGAGGGCATCGACCTGCGCTCCAGCAGCGCGTACTCGGACTCGGTCAACGACCGGCCGCTGCTGGAAGGGGTTGGCCATCCCGTCGCGGTCAACCCCGACCGGGTGCTGCGCGGGCTCGCGGCCGAACGGGGCTGGCCAATCCACGACTTCCGCCGGCATCGTCGGCTGTGGCTGGTGTGGCTTCCCTCGGGCGTGGCGGTCGGCACGGTCGCGGCGGTGATCGCCAGGCAGCGTCGAGTCGCGCGCATCGGGGCTCCGGCCACCGAGGCCCAGGGCGCGGTCGCCGCCGTCAGAGGCACTGCGTTGCGGAGCCCGGCCGCGATACGACGGGCCATCCGGAGCACCGGCGGCGAGGACTCTGCCCCGGAGGCCCGGCGCCGCCCGGTACCCGCCAGGCGCGCGGTGCGCTAGCCGGCGCCTTCTGCGGGCTCCCGCCGTCAGCTCATCGTCCGGCGAAGGCGTCGAGTGCGCGGCGCTTCCGCTCGCTCATCGCGTCGCTCCCGGTGTGCCCGGAGTCGTCGATGACGACCAGTTCCGCGTCGGGCCAGGCGCGGGCCAGTGCCCACGCGGTGCCGAGCGGTCCGCCGAGGTCGAGGCGGCCGTGGATCAGGACGCCCGGGATGCCGGCCAGGCGTGCGGCGTCGCGCAGCAGCGCACCTTCCTCAGCGTTCGATGCCGAGGTGCTCGCGCAGTCGCTCCATGTCGGCGAGCAGGTGGCCGGTGGTGTTGTGGCGCATGTCGGTGGCGGGATCGCTCGCGTGCGGCGTGCTCCGCCCGCACCCGCGCTGATCGAAGAGGACCACCCGGTACCGGTCCGGGTCGAAGTACTGGCGGTGGCGGGCCGTGCACCCCGATCCTGGCCCGCCGTGCACGACGAGCGCCGGCTTGCCGTCCGGGTTGCCGCAGACCTCCCAGTCCACGAGGTTGTCGTCGCCGACGTCGAGCATTCCCTTGTCGTACGGCTCGATCGGCGGGTAGCGCCCTGCCATCCCAGTGCTCAGGTGGAGGCCTGGTCGCCGGGGTCGGCGAGGGGGAGGCCGCCCTCGTTGAGGACGGCGGTGACCTCGTCCTCGGTCAGGCCTCGGGTGGCCAGGGCGCGCCGCAGGCGGCGCGACGCCTCGACCGGAGAGGTCCAACCGTCCCGGAGGGAGGTCGTCTCGCGCTCGCCCTCGAGCAGGCCGTCGACGAAGCCGCGCGCGTAGTCCCATGGCACGTAGCGGTCGACGTCGGGCTCGAAGGCCGGCTCGTGCACGCGAGGCTCGCCGCGCTCGAGGATGTGCTCGAGGTTCTCGCGCAGGAGGCTCCAGCTGAAGAAGTGGTCCTCCTCGCAGTCTGGGCAGGGGATGACGACCCCCCGGAAGCCGCGCGGCTCCAAGGCCTCCCGGAACTCGGCCAGATCGGCGAGGTCGTCGAGCAGCGCGCCGCGCTCCTCGTCGTCGATCGGCTCGGACTGACTTTCTTCTTCGAACCCGAAGGGGTCGAGCGGGTCGGGCACAGATACCTCGTAGCGTACGATTGTCGTTTGGTGGACGTCAGGATGGACGGCCTGACCCCGCTATGGTACGCCGGTTGCCGCCTGGGGTCTCCGCGCTGTCCACAATGCGGAAGGGGGTCCGCTCCGGCGGGCCTGCCGGGAGGCGGCCTCGTCCCGGCGGGCGGAGAGGGCCTGCTTGCATGCTCCCGAACGGCATTGGTAGCTTCGAGCATGCGCCATTCAGCGGACCCACCGCCACCGCGGCTGGGTCCTGTTTGCTATCGGGCGGCCTTCCGCGGTCGCCGCCTGACGGGCGCGCCCGAGATCGAGTTCCCGGAGGACTCCCGTGGCTGAGGTTGAGATCGGCATCGGCAAGAGCGGCCGGCGCGCCTACGGCTTCGACGACATCGCGATCGTCCCGAGCCGTCGCACGCGCGACCCTGACGACATCGACATCTCCTGGGACCTGGACGCCTACCAGTTCGAGCTGCCGCTGCTGGCCTCGGCCATGGACGGGGTGGTGTCGCCCCGCATCGCGGTCGAGCTGGGCCGCCTGGGCGGGCTCGGCGTGCTCAACCTGGAGGGCCTCTGGACCCGCTACGAGGACCCCGACCCGGTCTACGCCGAGATCGCCAGCCTGCCC
>Ga0081455_10008466_pt1 | contig 10694 bp, 9 predicted proteins | sample TabmetS3T2R1_FD_70207 | JGI IMG/M metagenome (GOLD analysis project Ga0081455, IMG submission 70207) | Tabebuia heterophylla rhizosphere microbial communities from the University of Puerto Rico - S3T2R1 | ecosystem: Host-associated > Plants > Roots > Rhizosphere ... | reverse complement strand
GGAGGCCCCGTTCGGGGTCCCCTGGCTGGCCCGCCCCCGCGCCGAGGCCCTGGCCGCCCTCCGTCGCCGCGAGGAGCTCCTGGCCGCCACCCCGGCCCTCGGCGCCGTGCTCCTGGCCATGCTCCTGACCGTGCTGGTGGTGACCCTGGGCGCTTAGGAGCCCGCGGCCCGCGCGAACAGCTGGTACACCGGCGGGAAGGTGCCGAGCAGGCCGATGGTGAGCAGGAGCATGGTCAGCAGGAAGCCCCGGGAGAGGCTCAGCTCGCGGTCGCGCAGGCGGAAGTGGAGGTTGATCCAGACGATCAGGTAGATGATCGACGCCACCGTGGCCTTGCCGGTGAGGGGGCCGGAGGGGGCGTACAGGTTGAGCAGGTCGGCGAACTCGGTCGAGGCCGCCGCGCCCACGGTGATCAGGCCGAGGGCGGCGCAGCCGGCGCCGGCGGCGACGGTCGCGGCGACGATGCCGCCGTTGGGCTCGGTCTCGCTGGCCTGCATCATGCGCCTCCTGGAAGCTCGGGGTCGTCGAAGCTGTCGCCGCCGGGGCGGCGGGGGCCCGGCCAGGGCAGCACGGTGGCCCCGGCCGGGGGAGTGGCCCGCTCGCCGTCCGCGCCGTCGGCGCCGTGGGCGCGGCCACCCACGACGCGCAGGCGACGGGCGCCGGCCGGCGCCAGCTCGGCCGGCTGGAGCGGGTCGGGGTCGAAGTCGAGGTCGAAGGACGGGTCGAGGTCCTCGGGGAGCTCCCAGCCCGGCTGCCGCAGCAGCCGCAGCTGGCTCAGGCGCAGCCCGGCGGCGATCAGGGCGCCGAGGCCGAGGCCGATCTTGGCCGTGACCGCGGCCCGCGCCACCCAGGCGGGCAGGCCGCTGGGCAGCTCCGAGCGGAGCAGGAAGCCCAGGTCGCCGAGGCCGCCGACCACGGTGAGGAGGCCGGCCGCCAGCAGCAGCTGGAACAGCCCGCTCTCGTACCGCCCGCGCAGCAGCTGGCGGATGGCCAGGACGGCCACCACCCACCCGACCGCCGAGGCGGCCAGCGGCGGGAGCGCCCCGGCCAGCGGGGCCTCGGTGCCGGCCCAGGCCCCGACGACCTGGACCAGGTCGAGGGCCACCACCAGCCCCAGGGCGGCCACCAGGGCGCCGACCCAGCGGCGGGTCCGGCCGGCCGCCGCCACCGCCATGGCCAGCGCTGCGGCCCCGGCCAGCCATGGCAGCGGCGACGGCCCCGGCACCCAGCGGACCTCGCCGACCACGTCGACGAGCTGCCCGCCGGTGCGGAGCGTCACGGTCCATTCCGGGATCACCACGTGCGCCGACCCCGGCGCCCGCCGCACCTGGGCCGGCGGCTCATCGGCCTGCCAGCGGGCGCGGCGGTCGTGCCAGGTGACCACGCCCCCGGGCGGCACCCGCAGCCAGGGCTCGGACTGGTAGCCGAGCACGACCACGTCCTCGGAGCCGCCGTTGGCCAGGCGCAGCCGGGTGCCGGCGTCGACCACCTCGACCGACAGCCCGGGCACGGGCGGCCGCACGGCCAGGACCCGGGTCCGGTAGTTGCTCGGCTGCACCCCGCCCAGGGCGCCCGCCCGCACCGGCGGCGCCACCAGCACCACCGCCACCAGGGCCAGCAGCAGCGCCGTCAGCGCCAGCAGCAACAGCGTCGGCCACGGGCGCCGTCGAGAGTGGGTCGGAAGCATGGGCGTGGTCGTCCCCCCTCACCGCACCGTGACGGCGCCCTCCATCATCTGGAGGTGGTACTTGCAGTAGAAGCGGTACAGGCCCGGCTTGGTCGGCGCGGTCAGCTCGATGGTGGTGGTCTTGTCGACCGGGAGGTTCTCGGCCACGTGGGCCGCCTTGAAGGTGAAGTTGTGCTGCATGTAGTCGGCGTTGGCGACCTTGATGGTCACCTTCTGCCCGGCCGCGACCAGCAGGTGCTCCGGCTTCCAGATGAAGTTCACGGCCGTCTTGGGGAGCGGGGGGACGGTCATGGCCACCAGGCCGTCGCGGGGGGCGATCGGCGGGGTGTTCTGGGCGGTGCCGCCGTGCTGGTGCGGGGGGACGGTGTCCTGGACGGCCGCCGCCGGGGCGACCGTGGGCGCCGGGTCGGGACGGCGGGCCGAGATGGCCCAGCCGACCGTGCTGACCAGGGCGACGACGAGCAGGACGACGACCAGCCATGGGGGACGCTGCTTGGTCATGGAACCTCGCTGGGGGGCGCGCGCGGATCAGGATGGGAACTCCGGAGGACCCCGCCGGATTCCCACCAGATACCGATCCACAAGGACGTCCCTGACCTCCCGAGCGGCGGAGAACCGGACCGGCTGCCGGCTGGGCCGCAATCGGTACCATTGCATCGCACCGCCGAGCCCTGAGGAGACCCGAGCCACATGCCCACCGATCACGGACCGGAGCTGGAGGCGCTGCGCAAGCGGCTGGCCGACGCGAAGGAGTTCCTTTGACCTGGCGGGCAAGGAGCGGGAGCTGGCCACCCTGCGCGAGCAGGCGGCCGCGCCCAACCTGTGGGACGACCCGGAGCGCGCCCGCAAGGTCATGAGCCGGCTGGCCGCCGTCGAGGGCGACCTCGACACGGTGGCCGGGCTCCGGGGCCAGCTGGAGGACCTCGAGACCCTCAACCAGCTCGCCCTCGAGGAGGACGACGACTCGGTGGCCGCCGAGCTCACCCAGGGCCTGGCCACCCTGGCCGCGGCCATCGAGGACCTCGAGGTGCTGGCCCTGCTGGGCGGGGAGTTCGACGACCGCGACGCCATCGTCACCATCCACCCGGGGGCCGGCGGGACCGAGTCCCAGGACTGGGCCGAGATGCTCTGGCGGATGCTGGTCCGCTGGGCCGAGCGGCGCGGCTTCAAGGTGACCGTCAACGACTACCAGGAGGGCGACGAGGCCGGCATCAAGTCGGTCACCCTGACCCTGGAGGGACCGCGGGCCTACGGGCTGGTGTCGGCCGAGACCGGCACCCACCGGCTGGTCCGCATCTCCCCCTACGACCAGGCCAAGCGGCGCCACACCTCGTTCGCGGCCGTCGACGCCATCCCGGTGCTGGAGGACGAGGACGCCCCCGAGATCGACGACGCCGACCTGCGCATCGACATCTACCGCTCCTCGGGGCCGGGCGGGCAGGGGGTCAACACCACCGACTCGGCGGTGCGCATCACCCACCTCCCGACCGGGATCGTGGTCGCGGTCCAGAACGAGCGGTCCCAGCTGGCCAACAAGACGATCGCCCTCAAGATCCTGGCCGCCCGGCTGGCCGAGCGGGCCCGCAAGGAGCGGGAGGTGCAGCTGGCCGCCCTCCGCGGCGACCGGGGCGACATCGCCTTCGGCAGCCAGATCCGCTCCTACGTCCTCCACCCCTACCAGATGGTCAAGGACCACCGGACAGGCGTGGAGACCGGCAACGTCCAGGCGGTCCTGGACGGCGACCTCGACCAGTTCCTCGCCGCCGAGCTCCGCCGCCGCGCCACCTCACCCTAGTGGCCAGGCTGCGCCAGCCGGCGGTCGTGCTCGCCCTGCTGGTCGCCGCCTACGTGGCCGTCTTCGGCTGGCTGACCTGGTCCCAGCACCAGAACTTCGGGACCTTCGGCTACGACATGGGCCTGTACGACCAGGGGATCTGGCTGCTGTCGCGGTTCCAGGACCCGTTCGTGACCATCCGCGGGCTGCACTTCTTCGAGCACCACGTGAACCTGATCACGCTGCTGTTCGTGCCCGCCTACTGGCTCGGGGCCGGTCCCCAGTTCCTCTACGCGGTCGAGACGGTCTGGATGGCGCTGGGGGCGGTGCCGCTGTACCTGCTGGCCCGCGACAAGCTGGGCAGCGGCTGGCTGGCCGTGGCCGTGGCCGGCTGCTTCCTGCTCTACCCGTCGCTGGAGTGGATCAACTGGTGGCACTTCCACCCGGATGCGCTGGTGATCACGCCGCTGCTGTTCGCCTGGTGGCTGGCGAGTCCTCGATCGACCGGGGGACCAGCCCACCGGTCCCCCGAACCCCCCCGGCGCCGCTGGGGCTGGTACACGGTCGCGGTCGGGGTCGCGCTGGCCTGCAAGGAGGACGCCGCCCTGGCCGTCATCATGCTCGGCCTGGTCCTGGCCGTCCTCGGCCAGCGGCGGGCCGGGCTGCTCACCGCCGCCGCCGGGGCCGGCTGGTTCCTGCTCGCCACCCGGGTGGTGATCCCGGCCGCCGGCGGCGGCGACGGGCCCTTCTACCAGGAGCTGTTCCCCGGCTTCGGCGACTCGATGGGCGAGATCGTCTGGAACATGGCCGCCCACCCGAGCCGGCTGCTGGAGGCGGCCACCCTGCCCGACCGCCTCACCTACTACTGGAAGGTGCTGGCCCCGGTGGCCTTCTTCCCCCTGGCGGCGCCGCTGGTCCTGCTCATCTCGGTCCCCCAGGTGGTGGTCAACGTGACCTCGGGGCACGCGTTGACCCACGACTTCCACTACCACTACACCTCGATCGTCCTGGCCGGGGTGTTCCTGGCCACGGTGGAGGGGATGGCCTGGCTCGGCCGCAGCCGGACGGCCCGCCGGGTGCTGGTCGGGGTGCTGGTGGCGACCTCGCTGGTCGCCAACGTCGCCTGGTCGCCGTCGCCGCTGGGCCGCCAGTTCAACGACGGCATCTGGGCCCGGGCGGAGCCCCGCCACGCCATCGTCCGGGCCGCCCTGCGGCAGGTTCCGCCGGAGGCCGGGGTGTCGGCCTCCTACAACCTGATCCCGCACCTGACCCACCGGACCTACGCCTATGAGTTCCCCAACCCCTGGCGGGTCACCAACTGGGGCGCCCACGGCGAGAACCCCCCCGATCCGGACACGGTCTCCTGGCTGGTGATCGACGAGCGGCTGGTCGGCGACATGCGGCCGCTGTACGAGCGCTTGCTGAGCCCCTCGGGGGGGTACAGGAAGGTGTTCGAGTCCGACGGCATCGTGGTCGCCACGCGCGGCAACGCTCGTGAGGGACCCGAGGCCGATTCGTGACATGGCCGCCGGGCCGGACCGTCGGTGATGCGCTAGGCTTGACGGCCCGTGCCCGCATCGAGAATGGGAGCTTGTACTGAAGCTCATCAACGGCCTCTACCAGCGCTGGCGCCACCTGGTCCACGAGCTGGCCAAGTTCGGCATCGTCGGCGCCGTCAACACCGTCCTCGACTTCGGGCTGGCCAACCTGCTCTACCTGGGCCTGGGCTGGCCGGCCATGGGGGCCAAGTCGGCCTCGGTGGCGGTCGCCGCCACCTCCTCGTTCTTCATGAACCGGCACTGGACCTTCCGGCACCGCGCCCGCACCGGCCTGCGCCGCGAGTACACCCTGTTCTTCCTGCTGAACGGGGTCGGGCTGCTGATCGCCAACGCCTGCATCCTGGTCGTGGAGCAGGGGCTGGGCAAGACCGGGCCGCTGTGGTTCAACATCGCCCAGGTGGCCGGCCTGGCCCTCGGCATGGTGTTCCGGTTCACCACCTACAAGCGGTGGGTGTTCGTGTCCCCGGAGCGGGCCGCGGCCCGGTCGCTGGCCGAGGGCTCGGTGGCCGAGCTCGACGAGGCCCCGGCCGAGCGCCCGGCTCACTCGGCCAGGTCGCGCACCCGCGTCTCGTCGTAGGCGCCGGCCGCCGCCGCCCGCCGCACCCGCCAGACGTCGCCCAGCATCGCCACGGCGTCCCCGCCCAGGCGCACCTTGCTGCCCTGGCGCTCCTCGGCCCTGACCGGCACCTCGACCACCTCGATGCCCAGGCGGCGGGCGACCAGCAGGGCCTCGGCGTCGAAGGCGAACCCGTCCACCCGGGCCCGGCGGAACACCGCCTCGGCGGCGTCGCGGCGGAAGCCCTTGAGCCCGCACTGGGTGTCGGAGAAGGGCAGGTCGAGCAGCAGCCGCATCACCCGGTTGAAGACCCGGCTGGCCAGGCGGCGCAGCGGCGACCCGGTCCCGGCCTGGCTGCCCAGGCGGGCGCCGATGGCCACCGGGGCCGCGGCCAGGGCGGCCACCACCCGGTCCAGCTGCTCGGGCCCGTAGGAGCCGTCGGCGTCGGTGAACACCACCAGCTCGCCCTGGGCGGCCTGGATGCCGGTGCGGACGGCGTAGCCCTTGCCGTGGTTGTGGGTGGTCCGCACCACCAGCACCCGCGGGTCGGCGGCCGCGATCTGGTCGGCGATGACGGTGGTCCCGTCGGTGGAGCCGTCGTCGACCACGATCAGCTCGACCTCGGAGCGGCCGGGTGGGAAGTGGGCCAGGTAGGCGGCCAGGGTGCCGGGCAGCCGCTCGGCCTCGTCCAGGCACGGCAGCACGATCGACAGGGTGGGCAGGCTGCGCAGCCGCGAGGTCACGGGGTGCCCTCCTGGCGCTCCAGCACGATGATCCCCTGGCGATCCATGGCGGTCCGCCAGCCCAGGGCCGGGTTGGTCCGGAGCTGGTCCAGCAGCTTGCGGTCCTCCTCGCCGAGCAGGTCGCGCTGGACGACCACGAACTGGAGCCGCTCCAGCGTCCCCTGGGGGTGCTCGTCGCCGGCCAGGCCCCAGTTGACCGCCCGGAACGGGTTGGGGAACTCGTACACCTCCGCCCGGTGGCCCAGGTGGGGGACCAGGTTGTACTGGGCGCTGACCGGCGCCCCCTCGTCGACCAGGGCCAGCGCCGCCCGCCGGGCCTCGTCGGCCGCCCCGGCCGGGATGGCCACCGGGTCGCGGGCCCACGGCGCCGGCCCGTAGCGCCAGCTGGTGAACCCGGCCACCAGCACCAGCAGCACCAGCAGGGGGGCGAGCAGCGGCCGGCGGGCCGAGCGGACCCTGGCCAGCCCGGCCACCGCCCCCGCGGCCAGCAGGGGCGCCGCCGTGGCCAGGTAGTGGAAGCGCAGCTGGTGGTGCTCGGGCTGGACCGCGGCCAGATTGAGCAGCAGCGGCGGGGCCACCGGGAGCAGCCACCTGGGGGCCAGCAGCGGCAGGCCGAGCAGGGGCAGGAACACCAGCAGCAGGTAGAACAGGCCGTCGTTGGCCAGCCCGGTCTGGAGGGTGTGGCCGGCCAGGGTGGGCAGGGCTCCCAGGAGGGCCCGGGGCCCGCTCCCGGCGATGCCGTAGTCGGTCTCGAACAGCCGCGTGACCCGGCCGGCGTGCAGGGGGGCGAGCACGTAGGTGGCGGCCAGGAACCAGGCCAGGCCGGCCCCGGCGGTGCGCCAGCCCACCGCCCGCCGGCCGCCCACGACCAGCAGCAGCCCGAACCCGGCCACGACCAGCCCCAGCTCCTCGCCGCAGAGCGCGGCCAGGGCCAGCCACAGGGCCATCAGCCCGTGGCGGCGGCGGTCGGCGGCGTCCACGGCCAGGGCGAGCAGGCCGGCGGCGATCGCCTCGGGATGGAACTGCCAGCTGATCGCCCACTGCACCCCCGGGTAGGCCAGGTAGGCGACGGCCACGGCCAGGCCGGCCGCCGGGTGGCCGAGCCGGCGCGTCCCCAGCCGGTACAGGACCAGCGCCGGCAGGGCCAGGAAGAGCACCTGGAGCAGCAGCAGCAGGCGCGGGTCGGCCCACAGCCGGTACAGGGGCGCGACCAGCACCATGATGTAGGCAGCCTGCTGGCCGAGCAGGTCGAGGCCGCGGACGGTCACGAACGGCGCCCGGCCCCGCGACAGCAGCCAGGTCGCCTGGTCGTAGATGCCGAGGTCGAAGCCGTAGGTCCCGAAGCGGGCGTGGGCCGTCCAGGTGGCGCCGACGAAGGCGGCCACGAAGGTGGCCAGGGTCAGGCCGAGGGCCAGCCCGCACAGGGTGGGCCCGGAGATGCGGGTGGCCGCGACCAGCCGCCGGCCGGCGTCCAGCAGGGCGAGCTCGACCCGCGACCCGAGCGCCTTCCCGGGCCCCCGAGTCGGGAGGGTGGCCAGGGGCGAGGCGGAGGGCTTCGCGCCGTCCCCGGCCCCCGGGCCGGTGGCCACGGCGGGCAGGCCGAACCGGCCCAGGCGCCGGGGCAGCGGCCGGCCGCCCGGCGGGGCCAGCAGCTCGACCTCGGCGGCGTGGTTGAAGGCGTCGGGGATCAGCGGCTCGGCCAGGCCGAACGCCTCGGCGTGGCGCTCGGGGTAGTCGGCGGTGTCGTCCAGGTCGAACAGGTGCAGGTTGGGCAGGACGTCGGCAGCCTCCTCGAGGGCGTCCAGGTCGGCGTCGCCGGCCGGCCGGTCGAGGGCCAGGGTCAGCCGGCAGCGCCCGCGGCGGTCGAAGGACACCGTCGCCGCCCGCTCCTCGTCCAGGAGCAGGTCGGCCGCGGGCAGCCAGGCGCCCCGCCACCGGGCGGTCGGCGGGACGGCCGGGGGGCCCGGGGGAGTCATGGAGCCGACCGTGGCCCCCCTGTGGACTGAGGGCGGCATTACCTTCCCAATCCTGGTTTCATGAACTGCCGGCGACCACGAACTGAGGAGGCAGCCCTGGCGACGATCGCCGCCTTCGCCCGCGACGGGCTGACCGCGGCCCGCACCCGAACCGTGTGGGTGCAGCGTGCCCTCACCGTGCTCACCTTCGGCGCCATCTACCTCGTCCTTCTCAAGACCCTGCAGTGGAACCTTATCCTGCGGGCGACAACCGCGGCGGGCGGCGACATGGGCTCGCACCACTACGTGGCCACCTTCCTGCGCGAGGACCTGCTGCCCAGGGGGCGGGTCACTGGCTGGGCGCCGGGCTGGTTCGCCGGCATCCCCATGCTGACCTTCTACTTCCCGCTCCCGTACGTGCTCATCGCCCTGCTCACCTTCCCCCTCGGGGACCAGGTGGCGTTCAAGCTGGTGACCGTGCTGGGCATCCTCGCGCTCCCGCTGACCTGCTGGGCGGCGTTCCGGGTGCTGCGCCTGCGCGAGCCGGCGCCGCTGCTGGCCGCCTGCGGGGCGACCGTGTTCCTGTTCATGACCCAGCTCACCCCGACCGAGCAGTTCACCATCTGGGGCGGGAACATCGCCAGCACGATGGCGGGCGAGTTCCCGTTCTCGATCTCGTTCGCCCTGCTGCCGCTGGCCCTGGCCGTGCTCTGGCGGGTCTGCGAGGACGGCAAAGGCTGGCGGGCGGCCTCGCTGCTGGTCGCGGCGGTGGTCCTCTGCCACATCCTGACCACGATCGTGCTCGTCCTGGGCGCGGCCGGGCTGGTGCTGCGGCGGCCGCTGGCCGCCGCCCTGACCTCGTTCAAGCGCCTCGCCCTGGTCATGGGGGTGGCGTTCTGCCTGACCGCCTTCTGGTCGCTGCCGTTCCTGCTGCGGGTGCAGTACACGGCCCACTTCCGCTGGACCCAGAAGACCGAGTACAGCCTGCTGCTCCCCAACGAGATCCGCCCCTACCTCCTGCTGACCCTGGTCGGGCTGGTGGTGGCCGTGGCCAGGGGGGAGCGGCGGGTGCTGCTGTACGCCTGGCCGGCGGCGGCGGCCGCGTTCGTGTTCGTCGCCCTGATCCGGGTCGCGCCCGAGGCCGCCGTCTGGAACGCCCGCATGCTGCCCTTCCTCTACCTGTTCTCGCTGCTGATCGCCGCCTACGGCGCCGCGGTGGTGGCCGGCTGGCTGGCCGAGGTGCTGCAGCGGCGCACCGGGGTGGCCCTGCGCCACGCCTGGCTGGTGGTGGTCGCGGTCATGGTGGTGGCGCCGGTGATCGGGGCCTGGCGCCACCGGGGGTTCGTGGACGACTGGGCCAAGTACAACTACGTCGGGTTCGAGGCCAAGCCCGGCTGGCCGGAGGCCAGGGCCCTGTTCGACACCCTGGCGGCGCTGCCCCCGGGCCGGGTCATGTGGGAGTTCAACCGCGACTACGAACGCTTCGGCACCACCAGGACGCTGGAGAACATGCCCGTGTTCGGCGGCCAGCCGACCATGGAGGGGCTGCTGATCGAGTCGTCGATGAACGCCCCGTTCCACTTCATCAACCAGAAGCAGACCTCCGAGACCGCCACCGAGGCGGTGCCGGGCGTGCCCTACGAGCAGTACAGCTTCGACTTCCCGGCCGGCCTGGCCCACCTGCGGCTGTACGGCGTCCGCTACTACGTCGCCTACGACGCCTGCAAGAACGACCAGGAGCAGTGGGTGCCCTGCGGCGACCTCGGCCTCCAGGACCGGGAGGTGCAGGCGGCCGAGGCGGCCGGGCTGCCGGTGGTGGCGCGCAGCGGCCGCTTCACCGTCTACAAGGCCGGCAGCGGCGACCTGGTCGAGGTGCCCAAGTTCAAGCCGGTCCTGGTCGACCACCCCGACTGGCGGGCCACCGGGCTCGCCTGGTACGCCCACCCCGAGTGGCTGCAGACGCCGCTGGTGTTCGCCTCCTCCGGCGACAAGGCGGCCCAGGCCGCCTTCGCCGAGTCGGGGCCGCTGCCCCTGAGCAGCCTGCCCCGGGAGCCGCTGCCCCGGCCGGGCGAGCTGGCCGCCACCACCAACCGCACCGGCGACGTCATCAGCTTCCGGACCGACCGGGTCGGCGAGCCCCACATCGTCAAGGTCTCCTGGTTCCCCAACTGGAAGGTGGAGGGGGCCGAGGGGCCGTGGCTGCTGTCGCCGGCGCTGATGGTGGTCGTCCCGACCCAGCCCGAGGTCCGCCTCGTCTACCGCGACACCCCCGTCGACCAGGCCGGCAAGGCCCTCACGGTGGTCGGGTTCGGGGCCCTGCTGGCCCCCACGGTGGTCGGTCGCGTGCGGGCCAGACGCCGCCAGGTGCCCTGATTTCCCCAAGCGGGTCTGGTATGGTCTTGCGTTGTCCAGGCCGACGGTC
>Ga0081455_10008465_pt1 | contig 10695 bp, 14 predicted proteins | sample TabmetS3T2R1_FD_70207 | JGI IMG/M metagenome (GOLD analysis project Ga0081455, IMG submission 70207) | Tabebuia heterophylla rhizosphere microbial communities from the University of Puerto Rico - S3T2R1 | ecosystem: Host-associated > Plants > Roots > Rhizosphere ... | reverse complement strand
TCGCTGTGGCCAACTAACACCCACGCAGCGCCGGCCGCGTGCAGCATTTCACCGGAGATTTCGCCCGTGTAGGCGCCTTCTTTACCCCAATAGATGTTTTGCCCGCCGATGCCGATATCGGAGCCATCGGCCGCGGTGACGGCAGCCGGAACATTTATTGACGCTGGAAATACAACAATTTCACAATGATTGGCGTTTGCGACCAGGGGCTTGAAGCGCTTGAAAAATTCGGCGGTTTCACGCGCGGTCTTATACATTTTCCAATTGCCCGCCATGATGCGGCGTCTCATAACTGAATTTCCTCGAGGAAGCTCTCGCCATGAGCGAGCGAGGCGCCAAAATTATGGGCGACGGTCTGGCCTATATCGGCGAGGCTTGCGCGAGTACCGAGATTGTAGGCGGTGTGTACGCGATTGCCATAGACAAGCAGAGGCGTGTATTCGCGGGAATGGTCGGTCGAGGGAGTAGTGGGATCGCAGCCGTGATCGGCAGTGAAGATGAGCATGTCGTCGGTTTGTAGGTCCAGAGTGGGCAGCCAGCGGTCAACGGCTTCGAGTGCACGGGCGTAGCCTTCGACGTCGTTACGGTGGCCAAAGAGTTGATCGAAATCGACCAGGTTCACGAAGATGAGGCCGTTCGGTTGAGCCTTCATAGCGTCGATGGTTTGCTGCATGCCGTCGTCGTTATTTTTAGTTTTGACGGAGTGCGTGATGCCGCGGCCTAAGAAGATGTCGGATATTTTTCCGATGGAATAAACCGGCACGTGCTTATCGGCGAGTTGATCGAGCAGCATGCCGGAGGGAGGCGGAACGGCGTAGTCATGACGGTTCGGCGTGCGCTTGAAATTGCCGGGCTCGCCTTCGAAGGGCCGCGCGATGACGCGGCCTACTTCGTTCGGGCCGTGCAGAATGCCGCGAGCGATTTCACAAATCCGGTACAACTCTTCGATCGGGACGATGCGTTCGTGAGCCGCGATTTGAAACACGCTATCGGCGGAGGTGTAGACGATCGGCGAGCCGGTGCGCATGTGCTCCTCGCCGAGTTCCTTAATGATCTCGGTGCCGGAAGCGGCTTTGTTGCCCAAGACTTTTCGTCCAATTTTGTTTTCGAATTCAGAGATAATTTCGGGCGGAAAGCCGTGCGGGTAGAGAGGGAACGGTTTTTCAAGAATGATACCGGCCATTTCCCAATGGCCGGTGGTTGTGTCTTTGCCGGGAGATGCCAGGCGGCACTTGCCGTAGGCGCCAGCGGGATTTTCGGCGCGCGCCAAACCGGCCAGACATTTGATATTGGCCAGGCCGAGGCGGCACAGATTGGGGAGCTCGAGCTTACGTTTTCGCGCGACGTTGCCTAGCGTGTCACTGCCTTGATCGCCGTAGTCGCCGGCGTCGGGCATGGCTCCGATACCGACACTATCGAGAACCATCCAGACGATGCGATTAAAGGGCATGGGTTACTTTTTCGAGGGATCGCCGGCTTGAGCGGAAGCAGGCGCGAGAAATTCGTCTTTCAGGCGAGCGGCGCGCTCGCGTACGAGATGCATGAAGGATTCGCGTGACGCGATTCGAGTGAGCAGCGGAATGAATTGTGAAGGCGCGGCCAATTGTTTGCGCAGCCAGAGCGATTCGATTTGAGCGAGCGAGTCGTTGACGCCGAGCTTATCGAAGTGGACGGTGCGATCGAGGTCAATATAGGCGCGTTCGGTAGCGGCGATTTGTTCAAAGCGATCGAGTAATTGTTGAGCCGGTTCGAGGATCGAGTAATTGAAGACAACTTCAGTGGGAGCGCCGGCTTCGTTTTCGTAGCGGAAGGTTTTCTTGCCAGTATTCGCGACCTTCAAGCCGGATTCGATCGGATTTTTGAAATATTCGAGTTTTTCGGCGAGAGAGAAAAGCGCAGCAGCGTCGGATTCCTGAAGCTGGGCTTTGAGCGGATTGTCGTCGGTGGGAGATTCCTGGTAGCGCAGGGCGCCGGTCTTATCTACTTCGACGGAACAATAGGCTGGGACGCTGCCGGGGAAGCTTTTGGTGAAGGTTACTTTGGGTGTGGCAGCGGCTAGGAGAGCGGAGGAAAGGAGCGCGGCGGCGAGGAGTTTCATCGGGATGCGGCGAGTAAAGGAAGACTCGAACGAGTGCCGTGGCAGATGGCGACGGCGAGAGCGTCGGAGACATCGAACGACGCAAATTTTTCTTCGATGCGCAGAAGAGAGTGAACCATCATCTGCACTTGCTGCTTTTCGGCACGGCCGTAGCCGACCACGCTCATTTTGACTTCTAAAGGTGAGTATTCGCTCACGGGAAGGCCGGCTTCGGCGGCTTGTAGCAGAGCTACGCCGCGCACGTGGGCGAGTTTGAGAGCCGATTTCGCGTTGACGGCGTGAAAGACTTCTTCGACGGCGACGACTTCTGGCGAGAAGTCGCGGAAGACGTCGCGCAGGCCTTCGGCGATTTGTTTGAGGCGGAATTCGAGGCTGAAAGATGGCTTGGTGCGCAGGACGCCGGCAGTGATGAAGGTATGAGTGCGGCCATCGGAATCGATGACGCCGAAGCCGGTACGTTCGGTGCCGCAGTCGATGCCTAGGATTCGCATGATTCCCGCTCCCTCACGGTCGCGGCTCAGTTAGCGCGGCGGTCATGCGAGGGCTTCTACTTCGGCTTCGTCGACTTCGTAGTTGCCGTAGACGTTTTGGACGTCGTCGTGTTCTTCGAGAGCGTCGTAGAGACGCAGCATGGCGCGGGCGTTGTTGCCTTCGAGCTTGACGGTGTTTTTTGCGACCATGGCGATTTCCGCCGATTCGGTTTTGATGCCAGCTTTTTCGAGGGCTTGTACGACCGCTTCGTGAGATTCGGGCGCGGAGAGAATTTCCCAGGCGCCGCCTTGATCGCGGAGATCGTCGGCGCCGGCTTCGAGCACGAGATCCATTAACTTCTCCTCAGTTGCGCCTTCGCCATCGATGAGAATCTGGCTTTTGCGTTCGAACATCCAGGAGACGCTGCCCTGCTCGCCGAGGTTGCCGCCGTTCTTCGAGAAGACATGGCGGATTTCGCTGACCGTGCGGTTGCGATTGTCCGTGGCAACGTTTACCAGGACGGCCGCGCCTCCGGGGCCGTAGCCTTCATATAGAATTTCATCGATCTGGCCGCCTTCGAGCTCGCCGGTGCCGCGCATGATGGCGCGTTTGATGTTATCGGCGGGCATGCTGACGGCTTTGGCGGCCGTGACAGCGGTACGCAGGCGCGCGTTAGCTTCCGGGTCGCCGCCAGTACGGGCGGCGATCATGATTTCCTTGATCAGGCGTGTAAATGTTTTGCCACGCTTGGCGTCGAGGGCCGCTTTTTTGTGCTTGATTGTGGCCCATTTACTGTGTCCAGACATCGAAAAACCTCAAAGATCCGTAACTTTCGAGGATAACAAAAGCGTGAGTAGGCCGAGGTTAGGCGGCTTTCGGCTTGCGGGCACGCGAGGCGAGCGTTCGGTGGTACTGGTCGGCGTAGCGGGCGTCGCCGCGGAGGAAGTCGCGGGCGCGATCGAGGTCGAGGGCTTGCTCGATTTGCGCGGTTGAAAATACGAAGCCAAATGCGGCGGGATCGAATGGAACATGGCGCATTTCGGCCCACTTAGCGAGTTGGATCGCTTCCTTCATTTGGGCGGCAGCTTGTTCTTTGCGCTGCTGCTGCAATTTTTCGAGCTCGGCGCGGTCGTTTTGGCGCTGGCGACGGAGACGGGCTTCCTGGAGCGCGATGTTGCTGAGATCTTTTCGGTAGGTGAGGAAGATTTGCCCTTCGATCAGCGTGGCGCGGACGGCCAGGTCGGGCTCTTCGGAAAATTCTTCGGCGAGTTTGCGGCGGCCGATGGCGTAGATCGACGATTCGAGAGTCGGGATGCGGAGGAGGCGCCACTCGGTTTCGGCGATGGAGTGGACGAGCGATTTTTCGGCGTCGTCCGCAGGCTCGAATTGCGCGAGGAGACGGGCGACGTGGTCGTCGAAGGCTTGACGATCGTCGGTGGGGAGGAGGACGGTGCGGCCGGTGAGCCCGGTTTTGACGGCGTTGTGCGAGGAAATGGCTTTCCCTGATTCGCTTTTCGGTCCGGTGGAGAGCTGGGCGTTCTGACGGTTTCGCCGCGATTTGCGCTTCGGATGACATTTTTTGCTCCAGGTTGCTGAAAATAAAAAAGCGCCGCGTGGTGCGCGGCGCTTTTCGAGAGCTGGTTTAGGGCTCCTTATTTCAGTTTAGCAGAGCGAAAAAAGCGATTTGAGGTTAAGTCTTTTGGGATCAGAGAGATATGATTTGTGACTGGATTTTTGGACATTGGTATTTCGCCATGTCATCCTTAGTTTGAGCTTCGTTAGGATGAGGAATTTTACATGACCCAAGAACGCCAGCAAGCTCACGCGCTGCTCGATCTGCTACCGGACGATAAGCTTCATGCTGTGCGGAGTCTGCTTGAAGTGATGGTGGAACCCCTGGCCCGCTCGCTGGCCCAGACCGCAGTCGAAGACGAAGAAATTACACCGGAAACGGCAGTGGCCTTGGAACGAGCCCGTGCTTCTCTTGCGCGCGGCGAAGGCGTTCCACACGAAGAGATTCTGCGCGAATTCTGCCTGAAGCAGTGAGCGAAGAAACCGGATCCGAGCGGGTCGCGGTTATTTGTTCGCCGGAAGCGCGTGTGGATATTCGCGGATTGAGCGCGAGACAGCAATGCGGATTCTCTACTGTATCGACCGCTACCTGGCGAGCCGCGCTGGCGATGTAAAAAAACTTAAGCCACCGCTCGTGGGCTTCCGTCTCCGCTGCGGCGATTACCGGGTTTTCTTCGATTTCACGGGTGAAAACACAATCGAGATTACGGGCGTCCGCAATCGGCGGGAAGCTTACAAGTAAAAAGACAGACGGTACGCGTATGGGAACGACCGTTGCTGTGGCCGCCTGAATCGCGATTCGCGCTTTGTTTTTCAGACGGTGCTGGATCGCGCGACCCGGTCGCGGCTCGGTTAGATCGGTCGAAATGAGCGATTTTTATTTTTTCAGGCGGGAGTCGAAGGGATATGTGTAGACCTTCTCTATTCTGAATTTGCTTGCGTTGGGGTGGAGGGGATTGAACAAATAGTTCACTGTCTCCGGTATGAGGGCGCTTGGCACTTTGAGTACGATGCTTTCGCGCTTCCGCAGCCAATCCGTTCCAAGGTCGCGGGTTACTTCGGGACGCGACGCCCAGGCTGGTGGCAACTTTTTCGGGTCGAGTGAAGGGATTTGCAGATCGGGACCGCTTACTTTGAGCAATGTAAATTCCGGCGGGACATCATTCGCGCTGGTGTGGACGAATACCTCGAGCAGCGCCGCGGCGGGCGAGCCGGCGAGATAAATGATCGACAGCCCGGGGTGATGCCAGCGGCCGGCAGCTTTGAGGCTACCGATTCCGCTGAGATCCGCGTGCCGGCTGATCCTCCACAGGACCACTTAGATAAACATGCCTTCGTCGATCTGGATCAGGAGTTCTTCTACGATGCGCGCGCCAGTATCTGTATTCAGGAGAGAAAGCGGCGCTCGTCCGCCGAGCCGCGCATGAGGCTTGCGTAACCATAACACCCCCCGCTCGCGACTGCCATAGATCGTTTGTGCTGCGGAGAGGACGCGAATCACACGCATGACCCGGTCGGATTCTTCGACAGTCAATTTCTCGCGACGCGATCTGCGGTGCTGCAGGGTCCGGAGCGGGATGATATTGGCATCGATTTCGGAACGCTCCAGCCCCAGCGTAATAAGCCGCTTGATGACGGCTGGGGAGAGTTGCCGCTCGACGATTTGAAGAATCTCGGTTTCGGTGGCCGGAGGTTGTACACCAAGCCAGTCACCGACATGCAGATTCGCGGAGTTCATTGATTTAGATTGATACTACATTATGCCATGAATTAAGCGGCAAAATGTAGCTCGTCCAGAAATTGGATCCGGTTAGCTCGGCGCGCGAAATAGCCAAGTTTCTCGCGTCCGTAGGTCACCGAAAACGCCAGCTATTTCGTCAGGAAAAAACGAGATGATGCGGATTCTCGTCTTTGGGGAAGGCCGGACCAAGTTTGCCAGTGCCGCTAATCGGAGAACCGTTCAAATACTCTCCTTTACCCGAATCGGCGTAGACGTGCTCGATCGCTCGAACGATTAGCGAGGAGATGGAGGAGCCCGACTTTTCGGAGCGATGGCACAGCCAATCGTGTAGCGGTTCCGGAATATCTACGGTTGTTCGGATGGCCACGACATTATTGTGGCATCGTTGACGGAAATCGATCATGGGCGCTCCATTCGAAAATGCTCCCGTATCCCACCTTGGCTCCCGCTTGCTTATGAAACGGGCACCAGGCGCCCTGTGCGCTTTGCGCGCGCGGTTCAGTTGTGATGCGGCGCGTTTTGGGTGCGTAGTACGTTCAATGGATGCATACGGAATTGACGATTGATTACGCCGAGGCGCGGCGCGGACTGGATGCGATTTATGCAGAAGTCGAGAAGCGCGGGAAGGCGGGCGTGATTGCGGTTTGCGATGCGCATGGAGAGTTGATTGCGTTTGCACGGATGGATGGCGCGCCGTTTTCTTCGATTACGATTGCGATCAACAAAGCGTATAGCGCGGCGCGGGAACGGAAGCCGAGCAAGGAGATTGGGAATGCGGCGCAGAATCCCGAAAAAGGCTTTGATATCGGATATTTCGGCGATCCGCGGTTTACGGGTTGGGGTGGTGGCGTGCCGGTTCGGAAGGATGAGAAGGTTGTGGGTGCGATTGCGGTGAGCGGACTGCCGCAGTTGGAAGACATGGAACTCGCTGAGATGGGCGCGGCGGTTATTGCGGGATAATGTCTGCCGATGTGTGAAGTGGGTTGGCGCTTCGCGGCTGCGCGGGACGCACAATGGAGTATGAAAACACCAAACGTCGGCTTGAAAGCCGACGCGGCAGGCTGAAAGCCCGCGCCACGTCGTTAAGGGTTGAAGAGGTTTGGCAGGATTTGTCCGGCCGGGCCGGTCAGCTTGCAATTGACGGCGTTTGAGATGGGCGTTTTTTCGGTGTTGATTTCGATGATTTTCGCGCCGGAGGTTCGCGCGAGGTCCACTAATCCGGCGACGGGATAGACGATGGCGGAGGTGCCGATGACGAGAAAGACATCCGACTTTTTTGTGGCGGTGTCGGCTTGCGACCAGATGTCCGCGGGAAGGGTTTCGCCGAACCACACCACGCCGGGACGGGCTAGCGAGCCGCATTCGCAATGCGGTGGAAGAGACAATGGGACGCTTTGGTCGAGCCAGGTGCGTTCACATTTCGTGCAACGAAGCCTCCAGATGCTGCCATGAACTTCGAGTACGTTCCGGCTGCCTGCGGTTTGGTGGAGGCCGTCGACGTTTTGGGTGATGACGGTGACGGGCGTGCGCCGCTCCAAATTCGCTAGGGCGAGGTGGCCGGCGTTGGGCTTCGCTTCCTTGATCAAGCCGCGACGCCAGTCGTACCATTCCCAGACCAATTCGGGATTGCGGGCGAAGGCGCCGGGCGTCGCCAGATCTTCGGGGCGGAATTGCTTCCAGAGACCGGCGGCGCCACGAAATGTCGGGATGCCGCTTTCGGCGGAGATGCCTGCGCCTGTGAGTACGGCGATCGAAGATGCGCTTCCGATCCAATTTCTCGCTTGTTCGAGAGACACATTTTATTCTGAAGGATCGGTTGGAGTTTGCATATGAATCGCGCTGTTCTTTCTCTGCTCGTTTTGATTTTTGGGCTTACGCCGGTGGCGCGCGCCCAGGCTGCCAAGGACCGCATGGTTGTGTTGATCAGCCTGGATGGGTTTCCGGCTTATTATTTAGCCGATCCGAAGCTGCCTGCGCCTACGCTGCGGCAGTTGATCGCTACAGGATCTTGGGCGAAGGAGATGCAGCCGGTGAACCCTACGTGGACTTGGCCGAACCACACCACTTTCGTTACCGGTGTGAAGCCGCCGGATCATGGCCTGCTTTACAACGGCACGCTGATTCGCAAAGACGATCCGCTTTCGGTAAAGATCGATCCTTCGATTCCAAAAGTGCAGATGGTGCATTCGCCGACTCTGTACGACATCGCACACGATGCCGGGCTGACTACGGCGCAGGTGGATTGGGTGGCGATCAACGATGCGCCGGCGATAACGTGGGCGTTTCCGGAGAAGGCGTCGAGCTCGGATGCGCTGGTGAAGGAAATGATCGAACATCGTGCGCTGGCTGCGAGTGACGTGGACGATAAGGCGACCATCGTGTGGCGCGATCAAACCTGGACGAAGGCGGGAGTTTATTTGATTCGCGAGCACCGGCCCAACCTCTTGTTGTTTCATCTGTTGACCGGGGATTCAACGCACCATAATTACGGGCCGGGCCCTTTGGCTGGCTATGATGCGGCAGCTTTTCTCGATAGCTGCGTGAAGCAATTAGTGGATGCGGTGAAGAAGGCCGGGATGATCGAGCGCACAACGTTCTTTGTGGTCTCCGATCATGGATTTAAAAAAGTCGATAAGCAGATATCGCTCAAGAACGTTCTGGCACAGACAAAGCTCGGCGCTGACGCGCAGGCGATTCCGGAAGGCGGGAGCGCGATGATTTATGTGAGCCATCACCGGCGCGATTTGGTGGACGAAGTGCGCAAGGCGTTTTCGGGAGTGGAGGGCGTGGAGCACATTGCGGATGAGAGCGAATATGCGTCGCTTGGATTTCCGCTGCCGAGTGCAGACGCGCAGATGCCGGATCTTGTGATTGATGCGCGAGCCGGATATGCGTTTTCGAATGGAACCGGCGGCGCGGGTCACACGACTGGGGCACATGGGTATCCAAATAGCGATCCCGAGATGCAGGCCATTTTTATTGCGAACGGCTATGGAATTCGAAGCGGAGTAGTGCTCGATCGGATTCCGAATACGAGCGTGGCGCCAGCGCTCGCGCGGCTGCTTGGAATCAAGCCGCCCACTATGGATGTCTCCGCGCTGAATTCGATTTTTCAGTAGGTCTCTCGAGCACGTCCGCCATATCCGATCTATTCAGTCCTATATAATCTAAGACTTAATGAGTCGTATTTGGATAGCAGGGCTGGCCCTGTGTGTGTGGGCTGGAACACTTTATGTAACGGGTTCGGTGCGGGATGCCTCGGGCGGGGCGATCGTGGGTGCGCGGGTGACGGTTGCTTGCGGGGACGTCCACCTGGAAACGCACACAGGGCCGGATGGAGGCTATGCGCTGCAGGCGCCTTGCCGGAATTTTGCGATCGAGGTCAGCCAGGCCGGTTTTGAATCGTCGGCGCGCGTTGTGCGGTTCGAGGCGGCGCAGGGAGAAACAAGAACAGAAGATTTCATATTGCCGGTGGCGCATGCAGTCGCGACGGTTTCAGTGACTGCTTCGGAAGGCTATGTGGCGGAGACATCGTCGGCCGGGACGAAGAACGAGGCGCCGCTCGTCGAGACACCGCAAGCGATTTCGGTGATCACGACCGAACAATTGAAAGAACGCGGCGTGCAGACGGTGAATGAAGCGCTGCGTTATACGCCGGGAGTGGCGGTGGACACGTGGGGTGTGGATCCGCGCTACGACTCGTTCATGATCCGCGGATTCACAGCGGACCAGAGCGGGTTCTTTATTGACGGCCTGCGGTTTCCGGGGTACCTGGGGCAAACCGATCCTTATTATGCGGACAGTGTGACGGTGCTCAAGGGGCCGTCTTCGGTTTTGTATGGGCAGAGCGCGCCGGGCGGGCTAGTGAACGTGACAACGAAGCGCCCGCCGCCGAAAGCGGTTCACGAGCTTCAATTCGATCTGGGCAGTTACGACCGGAAGCAGGTGCGAGGCGATATCGGCGGGCTGTTCGATCGCGATGGCCATTGGCGTTACCGGCTGACGGGACTTTATCGAAATAGCGATACGCAAGTAGGCTATAACCCGGACAATCGCCGGTTTCTGGCGCCCGCGCTGACATGGGCGCCGACGGACAAGACGTCATTCACGCTGCTTTCTTATTACCAGCGCGAGAAGACCGGTTGGGCGCAGTTTTTGCCGGCAAACGGGACGCTGCTTGCGAATCCGAATGGGGTGATTCCCGTGAATTTTTTCGCGGGCGAGCCGGGGTTTGACGGCGTGCGACGGAATCAGTGGTCGATTGGATATTTTTTCGATCATCGGGTGGGCTCGGTTTGGACTTTTCACCAGGGTTTTCGCTCTTACAACGTGCGTTATGACGGAGCGACGGTATACGGGCTTGGGCTGGAGCCGGATTTACGGACGCTTGCCAGAGACGCATATATTTTTCGCAGCACGCAGACTTTGTACGCGGTAGACAACCAGGCGCAGGCGCGGTTTCGAACGGGATTTATCAATCATTCCGTGCTTACCGGGTATGATTTTTCGCGCGTGGGCCAGTACCCGACCGGCTATGACAAGTTAGCGCCTGGGATCGATGTATTTCAGCCGCAATACAATTACATGCCGGCTGGATTAGTTCAAAACGTTCAGTCGAGGCAGTGGACGCGGCAATCAGGCGTTTACTTACAGGACCAAATGCGAATTGCCGAGCACTGGACTCTGTTGCTGAGCGGACGGCAGGATTGGGCGCGGTCACTTACGCGCGATTTGCTCGCGAGCTCGATTTCCGGCCAAGGAAACCGCAAGTTTACAGGCCGAGCCGGCCTTTCTTATTCAGCGCCGTTCGGTC